>Ga0194137_10000516_pt1 | contig 25706 bp, 21 predicted proteins | sample TARM_MetaG_T3_14_FD_134025 | JGI IMG/M metagenome (GOLD analysis project Ga0194137, IMG submission 134025) | Freshwater microbial communities from Pennsylvania, USA, analyzing microbe dynamics in response to fracking - TARM_MetaG_T3_14 (version 2) | ecosystem: Environmental > Aquatic >... | reverse complement strand
TGGCCGCGCGCGGCCAGCAGCTCGGCCAGCTCGATGAACTGCGTCGGCCCGCACAGGTCGGGCAGGAAGAGGCTGACGTCCGGCGTTTCGCCCGGCGCGCCGATCCCCATGCTGAGGCGCAGCTCGGTCTCGGCCGCCAGCATGACACGGTAGGCCGCCACGTCGTCGATGGCCGTGGTAGCGCTGTCGGTGCCCAGGCCGACATGGTCCTCGCCGCAGACGTCCAGGGCGTGCTCCAGGTGGTTGATGAGGTCGGATGCCATGGGCTGGCCGGCCAGGCGCAGATAGGGCATGAAGTAGAGGCCGACGACGCCGCCTTGCTCGGCCAGCAGGCGCAGCTCGGCATCGGTCTTGTTGCGCGGGTGGTCGGCCACGGCGCGACAGCCGGTGTGGGTGATGGCCATGGGCCGGCGCGCCAGGCGCAGCGCGTCCAGGCAGGTCTGCTCGCCGCTGTGGCTGAGGTCCACCAGCACGCGTTCAGCCTGCAGGCGCTCGATGACCTCGGCGCCAAAGGCGCTCAGGCCGGTGTCGTCGATCACTGTGGCGCCACAGCCCACCGCATTGCGGCCGTTGTAGGTGAGCTGGATGACGCGCACGCCCAGGTTGGCGAACAGCGCGACGCGCTCGGCCTTGTCGCCCAGCATCTCGGTGTTCTGGAAGCCGTAGATGACGCCGATCTGGCCAGCCGCACGGGCCGCGTCGATGTCGGCCGCGCAGTAGACCTTGCGCAGCACGGTTGGGCGGGCGCGGATGAAGGCGTCCCAGCCGGCGATGTCGGCCACGGTGGCCTCGAAGGGCTCGGCGCTGCCGGCTACATGGCCCAGGGTGATGTTGACCGCGTTGAGACCGGCCGCGCGGGCCTCTGCCAGCGAACGGCTGTCGACGTTCTGGCCCCTGCTGCTGTAGGCCATGGTGCCGCGATCTCCGCTGCTGGGCTCGATGGCGATGTTGGGGTTGTCGAGGACACCGAGTGCATTGATGACGAGGTTCATGCGGGCTTGGGTTTCAGGAGGGGCAGGATGAGCCGGCAGCGCAGGGCTCCGGTTGGCCCGGCATTGGGTTGAATTCGATTCTAGAATTTCGTTCTAATGAGCAAGCTCCGTGCTTCTACTGCCCTGGATGCCGCGCTGGAGCGCGCCTGCCCCGGCACGCGCGGCGCCAGCCGGCGTGCGGTGCTCAAGCATGCGCTGGCCTGTTTCAACGCCAGCGGCATCGAGGCCGCCACCATCGAGGACGTGCGCGCCGGCAGCGGCCAGGCTGTCGGCACGATCTACCACCACTTCGGCAGCAAGGAGGGCGTGGCGGCGGCGCTGTTCTTCGCTGGCTTCGACGACCAGAGCCGCGAGATTTCCGAGCGCACCGAGGCCGCAACCGATGCCCACGCCGTCGTGATCGAGCTGGTGGCCGCCTATGTGGGCTGGGTGACGGCCCAGCCGGAGCTGGCGGCCTTTCTGTTCATGGCGCGCGAGACCATCGCCCAGGGCCCCTACGGCGATGAGCTGCGCGAGCGGCTAGAGGCGCGCTACGGCCCCATCGACGCCCGCCTGGCGGAGGGCGTACGCGCCGGCCTCATTGCCGAGCTGCCGACCGAGCTGATCCCGGCCCTGGTGCTGGGCGGCGCCGAGTCCTACTGTCGCGCCTGGCTGGCCGGGCGGCGCGAGGTCAGGCCCACGGCCTATGCCGGCCTGCTGGCCGGGGCGGCCTGGCGAGGCATCGCGGCCTGAAGCCTCGGCACGCGCGAGACCGGATCGCGCTCCATCGCCCGAGGACGGGCCGCCCTGCCCCGTGCCTTGGGTAAACCATGTGATCCAAATGAACCGGTCGATATATATTTATTGGACCGACGTTTCATTTCATGATGACAAACCTAGTCTCCTCGGTCGCCTCCCGGCCGGTGTCCATTGCCGCCCTGGGCGAATGCATGCTGGAGCTGCAGGGCCAGGCCTTTGGCCAGCTGCGCCAGAGCTTTGGCGGCGACACGCTGAACACGGCGGTCTACCTGGCCCGCTGCGGCGGCGCGAACCTGCGCGTGCACTATGCGACGGCCCTGGGCGACGACTCCCTGAGCGCGGGCCTGCTGGAGCGCTGGGCGGCCGAAGGCGTGCAAACCGGCCTGGTGCAGCGCCTGCCCGGCCGGCTGCCGGGCCTCTACCTGATCGCGCTGGACGAAGGCGGCGAGCGGCGCTTCCACTACTGGCGCGGCCAGGCCGCCGCGCGGGCCTATTTCGACACCGCGGCCACGGCGCTGGAGGAGCAGGCCGACGGGCTGGATGCCCTCTATCTGTCCGGCATCAGCCTGGCCATCCTGCCCGAGGCTGGGCGCGAGCGCGTCATCGCGCTAATGACGCGCATGCGGGCGCGCGGCGCCCTGGTGGCCTTCGACAACAACTACCGCCCGCGGCTGTGGGCCTCGGCGGCCGACGCCCGCCACTGGTACCAGCGCGCCTTTGCGGCGTCGACGCTGGCCCTGATCACCGCCGACGACCACCAGGCCCTGCACGGCCTCAGCGACCTCGACATCGCCGTCGCCTCGGCCCAGGCCCTGCCGGTGGACGAGATCGCCATCAAGCGCGGCGCGCTGCCGACCCGGGTGGGCGTCAACCACGCTTGGCAGGACGTGGCCACCGAAGCCGTGCCGCGCGTCGTCGACACGACCGCCGCCGGCGACTCCTTTGCGGCCGGCTATTTGGCCCAGCGCCTGCGCGGCGCCGCACCGGCCGAGGCGGCGGCCTTCGGCAACCGGCTGGCGGCGCGCGTCATCCAGCATCCCGGTGCACTGATTCCGCGCGAGGCGATGCAGGACCTCATCGGATAGCGCCCCCGCATCGGTGCCGCCGCCCTGAGCTTCTTGATGGCGCCGTCCACGCGAGCAGCAGCGGGCGGCAACATGGCTGGTCAGCCCGCGGCGCCGCGCGGCCGCGACCGAGTACCGGATTGCAGCGCCCGACCTATGACATCCTCTGCACACCGCCCAGCCAAGAGGCGGTGCGCAAGAGCGCAACGCAGACAATCGCGCGCCGTGAAGCGTTTGATCCTTCTTGTTCCTCTGGTCCTGTCGGCCAGCCCTCTGCTGGCCGCCGACAGCCAATGCTTTGGCACCACCAGCAAGGGCCGCCTTGAGGGCGGTGTGGCCTTGCCCCGCAGCGGCCCCAACTTCTCGCCGTACAGCGAGCTCGGCGTTTCGCTGGGACGCACCCATGTGCACGCCAAAGTCGCTGAGATCGTCGCCGAGGCCTACGCAGAACTCGCGAAGCAAACGCCTGAGGTCCGGTATGTCTACGGCGAAACGGGCTGGCCATCGGGTGGAAGGTTCAGACCGCACCGCTCGCATCAGAACGGCCTGTCGGTGGACTTCTTCGTGCCCGTGCGGGATGGCAGCGGCAAGTCCGTCGCCTTGCCTACCTCGGTAGGCAGCAAATTCGGCTACGACATCGAATTCGACGCCCAAGCCCGCTGGGGCGACTATCAAATCGACTTCAATGCGCTGGCCGAGCATCTCTACCAACTGCACCGCGCCGCCACGGCGCGCGGACTGGGCATCACCCAGGTCATCTTCGACAAGCCCTATCTGCCGCGACTCTTCGCCACGCCCCGCGGCGCCTGGTTGGAACAGCATGTGGCCTTCATGAAGGCCAAGCCCTGGGTGAGGCACGACGAGCACTACCACGTCGACTTCGCAGTGCCCTGCAAACCCTGACGGCGCCGCAGTTCCTGCAGCCGTTCCCCGAACTGCAGGGGCGGATCCATACAAGCGCGATGGCAATCCCCCGGCGGCGGCGCCACACTCCGGCTATCCGCGCCCCAAGCCTCGTCACCATGAACGAACTGCTCGCCGCCTACCGCTACACGACCAACAACTACGCCCAGATCGAGAAGAGCAAGCGATGCGGCTGCTGCAACTGCCTGCAGATCTTCAAGCCCGATGCCATCGTCGGCTGGACGGGCCTGACGGTGCAGAACATGGACGATCCCAAGGCCATCAGCGACCAGACGGCCATGTGCCCCCATTGCGGCTCAGAGGCCGTGCTGGGCGACGGTTGCGGAATCCTGATCACGCCCGACTTCCTGGCGCGCATGAACGAGGCCTGGTACCAGAAGACCATGATCCACAGGCCATCGGCCAAGAAGTGAGCACGCCAGGTGCCCTGCTGACCGGCATGAGGACCTGACGATGGACCTGCTGGCGGTCTTCACGACGGTGGCCACGCAAGAGCAGGCCGACGCCCTCGCGCGCGCCGCGGTCGAGCGACGGCTGGCGGCCTGCGTTCACGTGGAGGCCATCCGCAGCACCTACCGCTGGCAGGGCGCCATCGAATGCGAAGCGGAGGTGAGGCTGATGTTCAAGACGACACAGGCGCTGTATCCGGCGCTGGAGGCCCTGCTGCTCGACTTGCATCCCTACCAACTGCCTGCCGTCTTTGCCTTGGCCGTGACCGAGGCGTCGACAGGCTATCTGGCTTGGCTCGAATCCAGCGTCGCGTCGTCCGGCGTGGCTCCGGGACCATGAACTCCCCACGCATCACCGTGGTGTCCCCCGAGACGAGGGCGGTGACCGAGCCACCCCCTCCACGCCGCGCCTAGAAAGTCGTGAAGCGATAGCGGGTTTCGGAGCGGAAGCGCTCACGCGGACCCAGCCGCGTGCTTGGGAATTGCGCCTGGTTGGGGCTGTCGGGCAGGTGCTGGGTCTCGAACGCGAAGCCGTCGTGGCGCGCATAGGCACGCCCCTCGGCGCCGACCTCGCTGCCGTCGAAGCCGTTGCCGCTGTTGAACTGCACGCTGGTCTCGGTGGTGCTCACCTCCAGCCGGCGCCCGCTGGCGGTCTCATCCACGCGCAGCACGGGCAGCAGCTCGCCCGTCCAGCGGGTGAACACGAGGCTGTGGTCGAAGTCGCCTTGCGCCAGGCGCTCCGCGAGGGAGGCCGGCGTGCGGAAGTCCAGCGGCGTGCCGGCCACGGGCGCCAGCTCGCCGGTCGGCAAGCGGCGAGCGTCCGTGACCGCGTATCGGTCGGCGGCGATCGTGACGCGGTGGCCGTCCAGCCCGGCGCTGCCAGCGCCGGCGAGGTTCAGGTAAACGTGGTTGGTCGGGTTCAGCACGGTGGGCGCGTCGGCGGTCGCGCGGTACTCGATGCGGAACTCGTTGCTGCGCCTCATCAGCCGGTAGACGACGCTGAGCCGCAACCGCCCCGGGAAGCCCTGGTCGCCCGCCGGGCTGTTCATCTCGAAGACCGAGCCTAGGGAGCGTGCATCGGCAAAGTCGCGACGACGCCAGACGCGCCGGTCGAAACCGACGGGGTCGCCATGCAGATACATGCCCTTGGCATTGGCCGGCAGCAAGACCTCGCGGCCCTCCAGCACGAAGCGGGCACCGGCGATGCGGCCGGCGTAGCGGCCCATGATGGCACCGTAGCGGCGCGCACTGTGCTCGTAGGCGGCGAGGTCAGGCAGGCCGAGCACGACGTTGGCCCGATGGCCATCGCGGTCGGGGACCTCGATGGCCGTCAGCGTTGCGCCGTAGTCGATGTAGCACACGCGCATGCCGAGCTGATTAACCAGCTCGACACGCTGCACCGCCCGCCCGTCGGCCGTGTGGCCCCAAGGCGTGGCGACGGGCACCGCCACGGCAGTGCCCAGCAACAGCAGCAAGGCGGCGATCAGAACTTCACGTCCAGGCGCACGGCGCCATAGCGGAAGGCGTCGCGCGCCGGCGTCCAGGTGGTGGACGTGACGTTGACGACCGGGTTGGGCGCCTTGGAGCTCCAGCTGCCAAAACCGGTGAAACCGGTGTTGGCGTAGTGGCGGTCAAACAGGTTGTTGACCATGAAGCTCAGCTCGTAGACGCCGGACTTGTCCTTCATGCCGAAGCGCAGGTTGGTGATGCTGTAGCCGGGGGCGCCCAGCGTCGGGTCCTGATTGATGTTGGTCAACACCTTGCTCTGGAAGCGCAGGTCGGCCGACACGAAGCCGTTGAAGGACATGCCCGCCAGCGGAATGTCGTAGCGACCCGAAATGTTGCCCTTGACCTTTGGAGCGTTGGGCATGGGTTTGCCGCTGACGTCCTGCGTGTTGGTGCCGCCATAGGCCGGATTCTTCAACACGCACTCGGCGTTGTAGCCACCATTGGGTGAATTGGGCACGTTGTAGCAGGGTGCGTTCTTCCAGTCGGTGACCGTGGCGATGGTGTAGGCCAGGCTGACGTTGAGCAGGAAGTCGGGCGTGACAAGCGCCGCCAGGTCAGCCTCGATGCCATGGGTCTGCACGCCGCCAATGCTGTTCAGGCGGGTCACATAGGTCGTCGTGCCGGGCAGGTAGTTGCCGGAGTTCTGCTGGTAGTTGCTGAACGTGGACTTGAACGCGGCCATGTTCAAGGTCATCCGGTTTTGCAGGAAGTTGCCCTTCAGACCCACCTCGAAGGTCTTGCCGGACTCAGACGCCACCGGCTGTTGGGCCGCGGTCTGCGCGTTCAGGCTGCTGGTGATGTCATAGGCCTTGCCCTTGTAACCGGTGGCACCCGTCACATAGGCCATCAGGCCCGGCGTGAACTGCTGCTGCAGGCTGAGCTTGCCGGTCGTCGAGTTCTCGTTGTTACCGCGGCTCTCGAAGTGCGAGGTCGCGACGAAGTCTCCGGGCGGCGGCGCGCCCATATCCATGACGTAGCCGGAGTTCTGGCGGTTCAGGCGCAGGCCGGCCAGCACCGTGGTGGACGGGGCGACGGCATAGCTGGCCTGCCCGAACAGCGCGGTGTTGCGGTTGTAGGTGTTGCCGATATAGGCGCTGGGCGTCGTCAGCGCGATGCCGTTGTAGCCGCGCACGAAGTGGCGGTCGATGACGTTCTGGGCCCAGAAGAAGCCCGCCACGTAGCGCAGCTTGCCGGTGTCGGGCGAGGTGAGGCGGAACTCCTGCGTGCGGGACTTGATGTCGTAGGTGCCGTACTGCAGATAGCCCTGGTCGACGCCGGCCGGCTTGCCGTTGGCCAGCGGGTAGTACAGCAGCGTATGGGCATCGACGAAGTCCTGGTCGCGGCTGTCCTCGGCCTTGTAGTTCTCCGCCGAGGTGATCGACGTGAGCAGCAGGTTGCCCATGTCATAGGTGACGCGCAGGCCCAGGCCGGTGTCGCTGGACGCCAACCCGGTCTTGGCGTCGTTGCGGATGTCGCGGTTGTACGGTCCGATGTCGATGCCGGCCAGGAGGGTGGTCGCCGGCAGCTGCTTGATATTGGACAGCAGCGCGCCCTGCAACGGCGTCAGGCTGGTGGGGACCAGCACGCAGCAAGTGGTGTCGGTGTGGTTGTAGCGCGGCGAGAGCTCGATCTCCAGCTGCTCGGTCGGACGCCATGCCAGCTTGCCCATGAAGGTGCGGCCGTTGGAGCCGTTGACCTTGCTGCCGTAGGTCAGGTTGTTGACGTTGCCGGGGAACTCGTTGCTGCTGGCGGCGATGCGCAGGCTCAGGTTCTCGGCGACGTCGCCGCCGTAGGAGACGCGCACGCGGCGCTCGTTGTCGGTCGAGTACTGGGCGCTGGCCGAGCCGCGCAGCGGGCCCGCCACCGGTTTGGTCGTGATGTTGACGGCACCGGCGATGGAGGCCTTGCCGAACAGCGTGCTCTGCGGGCCCTTGATGACCTCGATGCGATCCACGTCGCTCAAGTCCTGGAAGGCCATGAACTGCATGCCCAGCGGAATGTCGTCCACGACGACCGACACGTCGGACTCGACGCCAATGCCGATGGACGAGGTGCCGATGCCGCGCATATTGATGCCGTTGTTGGCGGGCGTCGTGCCGTAGGTGATGGTCAGCGCCGGCGCGAGGCTGGTGATGTCCTCAAAGCTGCGCGCGTTGCTGCGTTCGATGGCCTCGGAGCCGATCACCGTGATGGCCAGCGGCACGCTCTCCAGACGCTCGACCCGCTTGTTGGCCGTGACGACGACCTTCTCGAGCTGGTTCTTGTCGCCGTCGGTCGCGGAGGCGGCGGCGGCCGGTGCCGCCGCGGACTGGGCCTGTGCGGCGGCACAGAGGGAGCACAGCAGCGCCACGGCGCCCGTGACGGCCGTCAGGTGATGCTTCGGTCGGGCGGATTCAATGGGTCGCATGATTCATCTCCAATGTTTTTCTGGGTCAGGACTGTTGAAAGACCTGTTCATGCGGACGTAGGCCGAATGCACATGTCGACGGGCTACTCGTAGCGCAAGGTCCACGTGACCACGAGGGGGTCATGCAGATCGAATTCCTTCTTCTGGCAGCTAATGTGGGTAGGCATGGGGCCTTCGGGCGAGCGGTCGGCCGCGCCGCCCGGGGCGGCCTCGCAATCGCCCAGGCCCTGGACGGCGAACGAGGTCACCCGCCCCTTGCCGAAGTGCACCGTCCCGGCCTCCACGCGCGGCTGCTGCGAGAACGACGCGAAGTCCAGGCTCAGCTGCCGCACATGCAGCGGCTGCGTTGGCGTATAGCGATCGATGCGCTGGACCTTGCCTGGCTCGAAGCGGTACTCCGTCTCGACCTGCAGGCGCGCGTCCTTGACCGGCCCGTTCTGGCCGACCCGGTCCAGCTCGGACTGGCGGTACCTGCCGAGGTGGCGGCGGCCCTCGGACTGGTGCGCGACATCCTTGATGAAGGCGGTGGCTAGCAGTTCGCTGCCGTCCTTGAGGACGAACTTCGGGATCAGTTGCGGATGCGCCGGCCCGCTGTCCGCCACGCCCGCGACGAGCTGGGGTGCGAAGGGCAGCGGGTAGTAGGGGCTGTTGGCATGCTGGCTCACGCCGCCATTGATCAGCGGCAGGCTGAACACGACGTCGCGGTCGCGCACCAGGGCCAGCGCGCGGTCGTACTCGCCCTTGGCGAACCAGACGAACCTGAAGCCGGGCTGGTGACCTTCGAGCCAGGCCTGCAGATCCTCGCGCGGGGCTTTGTCGCGATAGCCGGCCGTGTTCCAGCGATCATTGGCGGCGATGAGCTGGTGCAGCAGCGAGAAGTTCTCGCCCAGGATGCGGTGCTTGGCGCGGTAGGTGTCGGTGCGCCGGCCCTGGTTCCACAGATCGACCGAGCCGATGCGGCCGTCGTACCAGAAGTCGATGTACTTGCGCACGATGCGGTTGGCATAGGCGTAGGCGTAGTCCTTCTCCTCCGGCGTCAGCACGCCCAGCTCCGCCGACACCGACAGGATCTCCAGCGCCGCCGTGTCGCCGTAGGGGCCCAGGCTGCGGCCGTAGCTGAAGCCGTCGCCGCGCGGGTTGGCGATCATCAGCGCGATGTCGGCAGACTTGCGCAGCTTGCCGCGCAGCTCGTCCGTGACGGGAACGCCCGTCTCGAGAAAGCGCTCGCAGATCTCGGCGATCAGCAGGATGCTGTAGCGGTCGAAGCGTCCCTCGCCGTCCGTCTCGTCGGAGAAACCGTACTCGCCGGAATAGCGGCGGTAGTGGTCCAGCATCTTGGCCAGCAGGCGCTGGCTGCCCGCCTCGGCTTCCCAGCCCAGCAGGTGGCGCAGCCGTGCGACGCCGAAGGCCACGCCGTAGTAGTTGGTCGGCAGCTGGATCAGCGTCAGGTCGTCCTGGCGCACGAAGCGGCGCCAGTCGAGTTGCTGGCGCAGCCGCGCGAGCGTGGCAGGCTCGAGCGCCGATTCCAGCAACTGCAGCCGGCGCAGCTTGTCCAGCGCCAGCAGGTAGTAGTAGATGCCCCAGGTGTCGTTGGGCATCGCGACGGTCAGGTCGGCGATGCGGCGAAAGCCCTTCAGGTAGACCACGCGTCGCTCGGCCGGCTGCGCCTCGATCAGGTCGGCAATGCCCAGCGCGACCTTGCCGGGCAGGAATTTGTCGCCCGACTTGAGGGCGGGCACGCCGTCCATCACGAGGCCGTCGCCTTCGGCATCCAGGCGCTGGAACAGGACGTCCAGCTGCGGCGCGAGTTCCGTCTGCACCATGCCGTTCAGGCCGGCTGGCGCGGCATGGACGGCCGACGCGGCGAGCAAGGCGGCGGCGAAGAGTCGATTGAAAAACGAGAGGCGAAGCACGCAACACTCCTTCATCGGCAAAAGCAGCGCTCCATCCCGCGCGCATCGGCGGCGGGCTTCGGGGAGCCTGGATGGGGCCGGGCGCGTCAGGCGCCGCGACCCGTTGTCAGAACACGGGGCGGCCGGAGATCAGCGACGGCAGCCAGGTTGAGAAGGCCGGCACATAGGTCACGAGGTTGATCGCCACGAAGATGGCCAGGTAATAGGGCCAGGCCGATTTGGTGGCCTCGCCGATGGAAATCTTGCCGATGGCACAGCCGATGAACTGCACCGTGCCCACGGGCGGATGCACCAGACCGAGCGCGCAGTTCAGCAGCAGCATGATGCCGAACTGCACCGGCCCGACGCCCATCTGAACGGCCAGCGGCAGGAACAGCGGCGCCGTGATCAGGATGTGGGCCGCCATGTCCAGGAAGATGCCCAGGAAGATCTGGATGATGTTGATGTACAGCAGCATCAGCCAGGGGCTCTGCGTGGCATGCAGCAGCACGGCCTCGATGGCGTCGGGGATCTCCAGATAGGCCATCTGCCAGCGCAGCATGTTGGACACGCCGATCAGCAGCAGGATGACACCGGTGGTCTTGGATGCCTTGGCCAGCGCCCTGACCAGCACGGCCCGGCTGACGGTGCGGTAGATGACGACGGTGAGCATCAGCGAATAGCCCACCGCGATGGCCGCGGCCTCGGTCGCAGTGGCCACGCCGCCCATCACGCAGACCAGGATGATCAGCACCACCAGCAGCCCCGGCACCGCCGCGACGAAGGCACGCAACACCGCGGCCCAGCCGGGGAAGCGTTCGACCATGGAGCTGCCGTCGGGGCGCTTGGGATAGCCGTTGCGCACGGCTTGCCAGTAGGCGGCCACGAGCATGCAGACCATGATCCAGAACACCGGCACCAGGCCCGCGAACATCAGGTCGCCGATGGACACGCCGCTGATGACGTGGCCGTCGATGACGCCCGACGCCGCCTGCGCGGCAAAGGCGTAGATGATCATGTTGTGCGAGGTCGGCATCAGCGCGCCGGCCAGCGACGCATGCGTCGTCACGTTGACCGCGTAGGCCGTGCTGTAGCCCTCGCGCTTCATCATCGGGATCATCACGCCACCCATCGCCGAGGTGTCGGCCACCGGCGAGCCGGAGACGCCACCGAACAGCGTGCTGGCGACGACGTTGGCCAGGCCCAGGCCGCCACGCCAGTGGCCCACCATGCTGCGCGCCAGGCCCATGATCTTGTCGGCGATGCCGCCGTGCAGCATCAACTCGCCGGAGAAAATGAAGAAGGGGATGGCCAGGAACGAGAACACGTTCATGCCGGACACCATCATCTGCACGGCGGTGGCCAGCGGCACGCTTTCAACGGCAAAGGTGGCCAGGCAGCTCAGGCCGATCGCGAACGCGACTGGCACGCCCAACACCAGGAGGAGCACGAAGCTCAGGCAAAGAATCGTCAGTTCCATCGTCAGTCCGTGGGCGGCTTGGGGTCAGCGCCAATGAGGCGCTCGATAGAGAACAGCGAGATCAGCAGTCCGGCCAGCATCGGTGGCGCGTAGCGCCAGGCTTCGGAGATGCCCAGCGTCGGGATGTCGTTGCCGCGCGTGACGTCAACCATCTGCAGGCCACCGAGCAGCAACACCACGGCGAACAGCAGCACCAGCACGTCACTGAGCTTCTCGCAAAGGCGCTGGCCCCAGCGCGGCAGCAGCTTGACGAGGGAGTCCAGCCCGATGTGCCCCACCTCGCGCACGCCGACGCAGGCGCCGAACATCGCCACGCAGATGACCAGCAGCAGCGCCACCTGCTCGACGAAGGGCGGCGCGGCGTTGAAGCCGTAGCGCATCACGACGCCGTACAGCACGACGATGCCGAGCGCCGCCAGAGCCGCGCTGGCGGCCGCCAGCGTCAAGCGCGACAGCCAGCTGCAGAGTTGATGGAAGGTTTTCATCGCCCGGCCACCGCTCACTTCGCGTTGACGATGCTCTGCATCAACGCCTTCAGCTCGGGCGTGGCAGCGAACTTGTCCCAGACCGGCTTCTCGGCCTCGACGAAGCCGGCGCGCTTGATCTCGGTCGGCGCCACGATGCGCACGCCCGCCTTGGCCAGCACGGCGCGAGCGGACTTCTCGCGCTCCTCCCACAGCTGCTGGTAGTAGGGGATGGATTCGCGGGCGGCCTTGCGCAGCGCCTGCTGCTGCGCCGGCGCCAGCGTGTCCCAGTTCTTCTTCGAGAACACCAGCACCTCCGGCAGCATCACATGCTGGGTCTCGGAGAACACCGGCGCGGACTCGTAGTGCTTGGCCTCCTGATAGGACGGCGCATTGTTCTCGGCCGCATCCAGCAGGCCAGTCCTGATGCCGGTGTAGACCTCGGCGATGGGCATGGGCACCGGTGAGCCGCCCAGGGCCGCGATCGTGGCGACCCACAGGTCCGACTCGGGCACGCGCACCTTCAGGCCCTTCATGTCGGCCACGCTGGTGATGGGCTTTTTGGCGTAGAACGAGCGCGCGCCGCTCTCGTAGAAGCACAGGCCGATATAGCCGGCGCGCTCGAAGGCGGCCAGGATCCTGTCGCCCTCGGGGCCGTACATGGTCTTGCGGAAATGCTCGACGTCGCGGAACAGGAAGGGCAGCGACGGGATCTTGGACTCGGGCACGATTCCGTGGAACACCGCCGAGCTGACGCGCACCATGTCCAGCGCGCCGATCTTGACCTGCTCGATGGTGTCTTTCTCGGTGCCCAGAGAGCCGTTGCTGAAGACCTTGACGGAATCCTTGCCGCCGGTCGCCTTGGCGAGCTGCTCACCCATGTAGCGCACGGCCTGGTTGGTCGGGTAGTCCTTGGCGTGGAAGTCCGCGGAGCGGAACTCGCGTGCCTGGGCCATCTGGAGCCCCAAGGCCAGGGCCGGTACGGCAAGCGCCTGCAGCAGCGCAACCGGTCGAATCTTCATGCGTGTCTCCTGTTGTCGTCCGCCGGGTCGCTGGCCCGGCTGCATTCGAAATCCCGCGTCGGCTCAGGCCTACAGATAGTCGTCGCGACGGGGCGAGAACTGGTCCAGCAGCGTCGCCCCATGCTCGAGGGCGACGACGCCGTGCGGCGTGTGCCGGGGCGCGACGAAAGCATCTCCAGGCCCCAGCAGCCGCTTCTCACCTCCCACGTCCGCCTCGAAGCGACCAGCAATCACGTAGGCGATCTGGTCGTGGGCGTCATGGGCGTGGGGCGTGCCGATGGCACCCTTGTCGAACTGCACCAGCACCGACATCAGCTCGGGCGTGCAACCCACGATCTTGCGGCGGATGCCGTCGCCCAGCTCGTGCCACGGGGTGTCGTCATTCAGGAAAAAGCTGCTCATGGTCGTGCTTTGTGTCTGGCTTGTGAGCGATGATAGGCCACATCCGTCAAAATCGGAACATCGGTTCACTAATTAGAAACCATGATTCCGCAACACTTGACGCCGACCTAAAGTCACGATGTCGAAAATTGGAACCACGTTTCAATCAGAAGTTCGACCGACTCCCAGCCACCGCGGCGGCGCCTGTCGGCTCCGCGCAACCGGTGCCCTGAGCACCTTGGACAAAGACATGGTTCTTCAGAACTTCAATCTGGCCGGCAAGACGGCCATCGTGACCGGTTGCAACACCGGCCTGGGTCAGGGCATGGCGCTGGCGCTAGCCCAGGCAGGAGCCGACATCGTCGGCGTCAACGTCACGGAGCCGGACGAGACGAAAGCCGGCGTCGAGGCCCTGGGCCGGCGCTTCCTGGACCTGCGTGCCAACCTGGGCGACATCAGCTGCATCCCCGACCTCGTGAACCAGGCCAAGGCGCTGAACGGTGCCATGCACATCCTGGTCAACAACGCCGGCATCATTCGCCGCGAGGACGCCATCAAGTTCTCGGAGGCCGACTGGGACGACGTGATGGACCTGAACCTAAAGTCGGTGTTCTTCCTGTCGCAGGCGGTGGCCAAGGCCTTCATGGCCCAGGCCACGGGCGGCAAGATCATCAATATCGCGTCCATGCTGAGCTTCCAGGGCGGCATCCGTGTGCCCTCCTACACCGCCAGCAAGAGCGGCGTCATGGGCATCACGCGACTGATGGCCAACGAATGGGCCGCGCATGGCATCAATGTGAACGCCATCGCGCCGGGCTATATGGCCACCAACAACACCGCCCAGCTGCGCGCCGACGAGCAACGCAACAGCGCCATCCTCGAGCGCATCCCCGCTGGCCGTTGGGGCAAGCCCGAGGACCTGGCCGGTCCGGTCGTGTTCCTGGCCTCCACGGCTTCCGACTATGTCAACGGCTACACCATCGCCGTCGACGGCGGCTGGCTGGCGAGGTAAGCCGCACCCTGCACGTTGACGCGTGCCCGTGCAAGGGGCGAAGCCAGCAGCCCAGACAGGCCGGTTCCGGGCCGCGCCGTGCCTGAGTCAGAATCAGCCCCTGAAACACGCACCCGAAAGAATCGAAACGATGGACGAAGACATTGGTGATTCGAAGCAGCCAGAGTCGGTGGCCGCAGTGCTCAAGGTGTTCGCCATCCTGAATGCGCTGGGCGAACGCAGCGACATCGGCATCACCGACCTGTCCGTGCGCCTGGCCATGCCCAAGGCCACGGTCTACCGCTTCCTTCAGACGATGAAGAGCCTGGGCTATGTGCGCCAGGAGGCCGACAGCGAGCGCTACGGCTTGGCCATGCGCATGTTCGAGCTCGGCTCCAAGGCCCTGCCCTCGCCCGAGCTCGTCGACCTGGCCAAGCACCACATGCAGATGCTGGCCGACGCCACCGGCGAGACCGTCCACCTTGGCAGCCTCATCGACAGCGAGATCATCTACATCCACAAGGTCGACTCGCGCCACATGCTGGGCATGTACTCGCGCATCGGCCGCCGCGCGCCGCTGCACTGCACGGCCATCGGCAAGGTGCTGATGGCCTGGGAGCACTCCGAGCGCCGCGAGCGCATTCTGGACGGCGCCGAATTCAAGCGCTTCCGCGACAAGACCATTACCACCCGCGAGGCCTTCCTGGCCGAACTGGAGCAGGTCAAGAAGCAGGGCTTCGGCGAAGACCGCGAGGAATTCGACGACCACATCCGCTGCCTGGGCGTGCCCATCTTCGACCGCCTCGCCCAGCCCATCGCCGGCCTCAGCGTGTCCTTCCCCACCTTCCGCTTCGACGCCGAGAAGGCCCCCGAGGTCGTCGCGATGCTGCAGGCAGCCAGCCGAGACATCTCTGAGAAGCTGGGCTGCACCAAGTACCCGATCGGCTGAGGCGGCACCCCTAGAAGGTTGTCGCCCCAGGGACGCAGGGGCCGGAAGCTCAATGCTTCAATGAAGGCTGTTTGTGTCAACCGACAGCCCTCATGAGCCAAGTCAACCGCCAGATCCTCCTCGCTTCGCGCCCCAAGGGCGAGGTCACGCCCGACAACTTCCGCCTGATCGAGACGCCGCTGGCGCCGCTCACGGACGGCCAGGTGCGGGTGCGCAACCACTACTTGAGCCTGGACCCGTACATGCGCGGCCGCATGAACGACAGCAAGAGCTACGCCGCGTCGCAGGCGCTGGATGAGGTCATGATCGGCGGCACGGTCGGCGAGGTGGTCGAATCGAAGAACGCCAATTTCGCCGTTGGCGACAAGGTCGTCGGCATGGGCGGCTGGCAGGAATACCAGACCGTCGACGCCACCCAGCGCGGCGTGCTGAACAAGGTCGACACCACCCACATTCCCCTGTCCGCCTACCTCGGCGCCGTAGGCATGCCCGGCGTGACGGCCTGGTATGGCCTGACGAAGATCATCCAGGTGAAGGCCGGCGAGACCGTCGTCGTCAGCGCCGCCAGCGGCGCCGTCGGCAGCGTCGTCGGCCAGCTGGCCAAGGCGCGTGGCGCCCGCGCGGTCGGCCTGGCCGGCGGCGCCGACAAATGCCGCTATGTCGTCGAGGAGCTGGGCTTCGATGCCTGCATCGACTACAAGCAGCACCCGGATCTGAAGTCCCTGTCCGCCGCGCTGAAGGCTGAGTGCCCGAACGGCATCGACGGCTATTTCGAGAACGTCGGCGGCATGATCCTGGACGCCGTGCTGCTGCGCGCCAACGCCTTCAGCCGCGTGGCCATGTGCGGCATGATTTCCGGCTACAACGGCGAGCCCATCCCGCTGCAATACCCGCAGCTCATCCTGACCAACCGCATGAAGGTCGAAGGCTTCATCGTGTCCGAGCACATGGAGGTCTGGCCCGAGGCGCTGAAGGAGCTGGGCGGCATGGTCGCCACCGGCAAGCTCAAGTTCCGCGAGTCCGTTGCCCAAGGCATCGCCGCCGCGCCCGAGGCCTTCATGGGCCTGCTCAAGGGCAGGAACTTCGGCAAGCAGCTGGTCAAGCTCATCTGATGCGCTGGACCTGCGTGCCGTTCAGGGAGCTGACGACCGATCGGCTCTACGACGTGCTGGCCCTGCGTGCCGAGGTCTTCGTCGTCGAGCAGAACTGCGTCTTTCTCGACATCGACGGCCTGGACCGCCAGACCTGGCATCTGCTGGGCCAAGGCGATGACGGCAAGCTGCAGGCCTATGCGCGACTGATCCCGCCGGGCCTGAAGGGCTCCGACGCCCTCATCGGCCGCGTCGTCACCTCGCCCGCCGCGCGGGGTGGCGGCACCGGTCGCCAGCTGATGGCCGAGGCCCTCGCGCAGTGCGAGCGGCTGTGGTCGGGCCACCCAATCACATTGCACGCGCAGGCGCATCTGGAGCGCTTTTACGGCAGCTTCGGCTTCACGCCGGTGGGCGAGCAATACATGGAAGACGGCATCCCTCACCAGGAGATGCGCAAGGAGACTTTCGAATGAGCAAGAAACAAACTGCCGTCATCACCGGCGCCGGCTCAGGCTTCGGCCTGGAGACCGCCCGCATCGCCGCCCGGCGCGGCATGAACCTCGTCCTCGTCGACGTGCAAGCCGATGCACTGGACAAGGCCCAGGCTGAGTTCAGCGAATTCAAGGACATCGAGGTGCTGGCCCGCGTCGTCGACGTCGCCAAGGCCGCCCCGATGGAAGCGCTGGCAGCCGCCGTGCAGGAGCGCTTCGGCGCGCCCCACTTCGTCTTCAACAACGCCGGCGTCGGCTCGGGCGGCCTGATCTGGGAAAACGCCCTGACCGACTGGGAATGGGTGATGGGCGTCAATCTGACGGGCGTCGTGCACGGCGTGCGCCTGTTCACGCCCATGATGCTGGCTGCCGCCAAGGCCGATCCGGGCTACCGCGGCCATATCGTCAACACGGCGTCCATGGCCGGCCTGCTGGTGCCACCCATGTCCGGCGTCTACAACGTCAGCAAGGCCGCCGTGGTGGCCCTCACCGAGACCCTGCATCACGACCTCGCCCTGGTCACGGACCAGGTCCACGCCTCGGTGCTCTGCCCTTTCTATGTGCCGACTGGCATCAGCCAGAGCCACCGCAACCGCCCCAGCGACATGGCCGGCGCGAAGCCGACCCTCAGCCAGATGGTCTCCCAGGCCCAGTCCGACAAGGCGGTGTCCTCCGGCAAGCTGACCGCGGCCGAGGTGGCGGCCATGGTGTTCGACGCCATCGACCACGACAAGTTCTGGATCTTCAGCCACCCCAAGGCCCTGGCCGGCGTGCAAACGCGCATGGAAGACGCCATGCTGCTGCGCAACCCCACCGACCCCTATGCCGCCCGACCGGACATCGGCGAGGCGCTGAAGGCAAAGCTGCGCGCGCAGTGAGTTTCGTCGCCGCGGCCGTGCAATGTTTGGCATTGCGCGCTCGCTGCGGGCGGCCGGCAGCGCCGCCGCCGCCGACACTCGCGGGATGTCAAAAAACGCAGCACGAACTCAGACTGCGGCCTCGTCCCTGGGCCACCTGGTCGCCGAGCATCCCATCGGCGCGGCGGGGCCGGCCCTGCTGGTGCTCGGCGTCGGCCTGCTGGTCTGCACGGCATGGATGGGCTACGAAAGGCAGACCATGCCATGGGCCGGCGATGCCGGCACCGCCCTGATGGCCCAGCTCTTCGTCGTCGCCATGTGCATCACGACGGCGCTCGGGCTTTTCCTGCTGCTGCGCTGGCGCCGCGGTCGCGGAGCCTATGTGAACGTCCATGAGGGCGGCATCCACCACGCCTTTGCGGGCAAGAGCTGGACCCTGCCCTGGGATGAGCTGGACTACATCACGGTGGAGCGCCGCCAGCTGAGGGTGAACGCGGGCGCCATGCCCAAGCGCACCTATATCGCCGTCATCACCAAATCCGGGGCGAGGCTGAAGTTCAACAACTACCAGCGGCCTGACGCCCTGGGCGACGCCATCAGCCTGCGCCTGGCGGAGCACTTGTCACCGGGCACATTGGCCGACCTCCGGGCCGGCAAGACCCTCGATTTTGGCGCCTTCAAGGTGAGCTCCAAGGGCCTACAGGCCGCGCGGTTGAGCATAGGCAACTGGCATCTCTTTGCCGGGCGCAGATTCATGGGCTGGCAAAAGCTGGGTTCGTTCAAGTTCGACAACGGCTGCCTGCTGCTGCTCGACAGGTCCGGCAAGACCTGGGCCCGCGTGCTTCACTTCCACGTGAAGAACATCGTGCTGCTGCTGGACCTCATGCAGAGCATTCAGGAGCGCAGGGCGCCCCAGGCCTGAGCACCGGCGGCGCCGGGCGGCAGGCGGATTTCCTAAAATCGCGCATGCCCTCTTCTCCTCTGGTCGCCGTCATCGGCGGCGGCCCCGCCGGCCTGATGGCCGCCGAAGTGCTTGCCGCGACCGGCCATGCCGTCACCGTCTTCGACGCCAAGCCCACCGTCGGCCGCAAATTCCTGTTGGCCGGCAAGGGCGGCCTCAACCTGACCCATTCCGAGGCCTTCGAGCCCTTCGTCGGCCGCTTCGGCGCTCGCGCCGCCCGCATCGAGCCGCTGCTGCGCGGCTTCGATGCCGACGCCTTGCGCACCTGGGCCGCTGAGCTCGGTGTGCAGACTTTTGTCGGCAGCTCGGGCCGCGTCTTCCCCACCGACCTCAGGGCTGCGCCGCTGCTGCGCGCCTGGCTGCAGCGCCTGCGTGCCGCCGGCGTGAAGTTCGCGATGCGCCATCGCTGGGCGGGCTGGGCCGAGGACGGCGCGCTGCGCTTCGAGACAGCCGACGGCGAGCGCCTCGTCACGCCGGCGGCCACGCTGCTGGCCCTGGGTGGCGCCTCCTGGCCCCAGCTCGGCTCGGACGGCGCCTGGGCGCCCTGGCTGGCCGCGCGCGGCGTGGACGTCGCGCCGCTGCGCCCCGCCAACTGTGGTTTCGACGTCGGCGCCACGGCGGCCCACGCCGGCAGCCCCGGCTGGAGCGAGCGCTTCGCGACCGAGTTTGCCGGCCAGCCGGTCAAGCCGGTGGCGCTCGAGACCGAAGGCTTTGCCGGCCGCCCCGGAGAATTTGTCATCACGGCCACCGGGATCGAAGGCTCGCTGGTCTATGCGGCCAGCGCCGCCCTGCGCGACCGGATCGCGCGCGATGGCCAGGCCAAGCTGCATCTGGACCTGCTGCCGCAACTGACACCCGAGCGCGTGCTGGCCGAGGTCAAGCACCCACGCGGCAGCCGTTCGCTGTCCTCGCACCTGAAGAGCCGCCTGCATCTCAGTCCGCTGAAGCTGGGCCTGCTGCATGAGTTATTGACGCGCGAGCAGATGCTGGACGCCGCTCAACTCGCTGCCGCCCTGAAGCACCTGCCACTGATCCTGCATGCGCCTCGCCCCGTCGCCGAAGCCATCAGCACCGCCGGCGGCGTGCGCTTCGAAGCCATGACAGAGGGCCTGATGCTGACCGCCCTACCCGGCGTTTTCTGCGCCGGCGAAATGCTGGACTGGGAAGCGCCGACCGGCGGCTATCTGCTGACAGCCAGCATGGCCAGCGGCCGGGCCGCGGCGCTGGGGCTGGCGGCCTGGCTGGGTTAGGCCACAGCCGCTTTGGCAGAATGCGGCATTCGCGTATCAGCCAGGGCGCCGTCCAAGAGGCGCCCTTTGTCTTTGTGGATCCCATCGTTTCCCAGATTGCGGCCGAACTGAAGGTTCGGCCTGCCCAGGTTCAAGCCGCCGTCGAACTGCTGGACGGCGGGGCCACCGTGCCCTTCATCGCCCGCTACCGCAAGGAGGCCACTGACGGCCTCGACGACATCCAGTTGCGCGAGCTCGACGCCCGCCTGGCCTATCTGCGCGAGCTGGCGGAGCGCCGCGAAGTCGTGCTGAAGAGCATTGCCGAGCAAGGCAAGCTGACGCCCGAGCTGGAAGCCGCCGTGCGCGCCGCTCCCACCAAGCAGGAGCTGGAAGACCTCTACCTGCCCTACAAGCCCAGGCGCCGCACCAAGGGCATGATCGCCCGCGAAGCCGGCCTGGAGCCGCTGGCCGACCAGCTGTTCGCTGACCCGACGCTGGTGCCCATGGACGAAGCCGGGAAATTCATCAACGCCGAGGCCGGCTTTGCCGATGCCTTCGCCGTGCTGGACGGCGTGCGCGACCTGCTGTCCGAGCGCTGGTCCGAGGACGCCGTGCTGGTGGGCAAGCTGCGCCAGTGGCTGTGGGAAGAAGGCCTGTTCCAGTCCAGGCTGATGGACGGCAAGAGCCCCGACACGCCAGACCACGCCAAGTTCCGCGACTACTTCGACTATGCCGAGCCCATCCGCACCGTGCCCTCGCACCGCGCCCTGGCCGTCTTCCGCGGCCGCACGCTGGAGCTGCTGGACGCCAAGCTGGTGTTGGACGAGGAGCCCGTCGCCGGCAAGCCGGGCTTGGCCGAGGGCCGCATCGCCTCCCACGTCGGCTGGCGCCATGCCAACCGCCCGGCCGACGAGCTGATCCGCAAGACCGTCGCCTGGACCTGGAAGGTCAAGCTCAGCCTGAGCCTGGAGCGCGACCTGTTCGCCCGCCTGCGCGAGGCCGCCGAGGCCACCGCCATCAAGGTCTTCGCCGAGAACCTGCGCGACCTGCTGTTGGCCGCGCCGGCCGGCAAGCGCGTCGTCATGGGCCTGGACCCGGGCATCCGCACCGGCGTCAAGGTGGCGGTCGTCTCCGACACCGGCCGCGTGCTGGACACGGCCACCGTCTACCCCCACGAGCCGCGCCGCGACTGGGACGGCTCGCTGCACACGCTGGCCAAGCTGTGCGCGACCCATGGCGTCAACCTGATCGCCATCGGCAACGGCACCGCCAGCCGCGAGACCGACAAGCTGGCCGGTGAACTGATCAAGAAGCTGCAGACGCTGGATGCCAACGTCAAGATCGAGCGGGTCGTCGTCAGCGAGGCGGGTGCCTCGGTCTACTCGGCCTCGGAGTTCGCCTCCAAGGAGCTGCCTGACCTGGACGTCAGCCTGCGCGGTGCAGTGTCGATTGCCCGCCGCCTGCAGGACCCGCTGGCCGAGCTGGTCAAGATCGACCCCAAGAGCATCGGCGTCGGCCAGTACCAGCATGACGTCAACCAGAGCGAGATGGCCCGCGCGCTGGATGCCGTCGTCGAGGACTGCGTCAACAAGGTGGGCGTGGACCTGAACACGGCCTCGCAGGCCCTGCTGGCGCGCGTGTCCGGCCTGTCGGCCTCGGTCGCCGCCAGCATCGTGCGCTGGCGCGACGCCAACGGCGCTTTCCGCAACCGCCAGCAGCTGCTGGACGTGACCGGACTCGGCCCCAAGACTTTCGAGCAGTCGGCCGGCTTCCTGCGCATCCGTGGCGGCGACAACCCGCTGGACTTCTCGGGCGTGCACCCCGAGACCTATCCCATCGTCGAGAAGGCCATGGCCCAGCTCAAGCGCACGGCCGACGAGATCGTGGGCCGCGGCGAGGTGCTGCGCACGCTCAAGCCCGAACTGCTGGCCGACGACAAGTTCGGCCTCATCACCGTCAAGGACGTGCTGGCCGAGTTGGAGAAACCCGGCCGCGATCCGCGTCCGGACTTCAAGGTAGCCCGCTTCAACGACGGTGTCGAGGACGTCAAGGACCTGCAACCCGGCATGCTGCTGGAAGGCACAGTCAGCAACGTCGCGCAGTTCGGCGCCTTCGTCGACCTGGGCGTGCACCAGGACGGGCTCATCCACGTCAGCCAGCTGTCCAACAAATTCGTCAACGACGCCAGGGAGGTGGTCAAGACCGGCGACATCGTCAAGGTCAAGGTGCTGGAGGTCGACCTGGCCCGCCAGCGCATCTCGCTGACGATGAAGCTGGACGCCCAGGCGCCGCGTGGCCCCAAGCCCGACAACAGCTTCCGTCCAGCGGCGCGCAACGAACGCTCCGGCGGCAGCCAGCGCGACTCGCAGCCCGCGGCCGGTGGCGCCATGGCCGCGGCTTTTGCCAAGCTCAGGCGCTGACACAAGCGCCTGGGGCCTGACCTTCGTCATTGCACACAAGCTTTGCCATCATCGCGGCCCGCACCACGGGCCGTCGCTTGACGCCCCGAAACCTTCAACCGGTCGCAGCGGCGCTGCGCCATGACAGCGCTGCCGCTAAGGTGCCGCCGCATCGAATCCCCCGGAGTCCGCTTTGAAAACCCCCGCCCTCGCCTTGCTGCTTCTACTCAGCCCGGCCCTGGTCCTGGCCCAGCAGGAAGTCGACCGCGCTTCCACGTCGCCCTCGCCCAGCAACAACAACCAGCTCGAGCGAGTGTCGGTGACGCGCCAGCAGACCGACACCGACCTGCGCCGCCGCGAGCCCGTGGCCAAGCAGCTCTACGGTCGCGAGGAACTGGACAAATACGGCGACACCCAGCTGAGCGACGTGCTCAAGCGCCTGCCTGGCATCAACGTCTCCGGCGGCCAGCTGCGCATGCGCGGCCTGGGCGGCGCCTACACCCAGATCCTCGTCAACGGCGAGCCGGCCCCCCCGGGATTCAGCCTGGACAACCTCAACCCCGCCCAGGTCGAACGCCTGGAGGTGACCAAGGCCCCGACGGCCGACCAGAGCGCCCAGGCCATCGCCGGCACGCTGAACATCATCCTTAAGGACGCCCCGCGCGTCGTGCAGAAGGACCTGCGTCTGGGTGTGGCCTACGCCAGCGAAAAGCCCGTCATCAACGCCGGCTTCACCTATGGCGATCGGGCCCTGGGTGGCATGGGCTTCGTCATTCCCATCTCGCTCTATCAATGGAACTTCAAGAACGAGCTGGACGGCGAGCGCCTGACCAATGCCGCGCCGACGCCGCCGCTACAACTGCGCCAGCACGTCAGCAACGAGGGCTATGACCTGGCCCACGGCCGCGGCTTCAATGTCTCGCCGCGCCTGAACTGGAAGTTGGGCGACGACGAGACGCTGACCCTGCAGGGCTTCTTCGTGACCAACCAGTTCCGCAACGAGGGCGCCAACACCGTCACCAAGCTGGCTGACAGCGACGCTGCCTACACGCCGCGCACCATCGACGAGACGACGCGCAACAAGGGCACTTTCGCGGCCAACCGCCTCAACCTGCAATACAACAATCGCTTCAACGAGGATCGGCGCGTCGAGCTGCGGGCCGGCGTCGGTTCGGGCGGCGCCGATTTCGACTTCGACTTCGAGGGCCGCAACGGTGCCACGCCCATCTCGCGCCGCACCACCGGCAAGAACCGCAATCACCAGGCCACGCTGGGCGGCAAATACAGCCAGTACGCCGGTGAGGCCCACACCGTCACTGTCGGCAGCGAGCTGGAGCGCCGCGTGCGCGACGAGAACCGCACGACCATCGAAAACGGCGTCGAGCTGCTGCCCGGCATCGAGGGGCAGCCCTTCAACGCAACCATCACCCGCACGGCCGTATACGCCCAGGACGAGTGGGAGATCAACAAGCAGTGGTCGACCTATTTCGGCGTGCGCCACGAACAGATCAAGACCGACAGTGTTGGCAGCGGCACGGTCGGCAACAGCGACTTCCAGAACACCAGCAAGGTCACGACGCCCTTGCTACACCTGAACTTCAAGCCCGATCCCAAGGGCCGCGACCTGGTGCGCGCCAGCCTGACGCGCAGCTACAAGGCGCCCGATGTGCAGCAGCTCATCAACCGTCCTTCCATCAACACGACCGACCCGCTCACCCAGGGCAACACCCGCACCACGCCTGACCGCATCGGCAACCCCGGCCTCAAGCCCGAGCTGGCGACCGGCCTGGACATCGCCTACGAGAGCTATCTGCCGGCCGGCGGCCTGGTGTCGGTGGGCTTCTTCCACCGCAGCATCACAAACTTGATCCGCACCGACCAGCCCCGCCTGCAGTCGGTGGTCTGGGCGCCGACGCAGCGCTGGGTCATCACGCAGGTCAACCTCGCCAAGGCCACGACCGATGGCCTGGAGCTCGAGGTCAAGGGCCGTGCCGGCGAGCTCTTCCCCAGCCTCTTCGAGCCGACGACGGCGCTGTCGCTGCGCGCTTCGCTGAACCTCTACCGCTCCAAGGTCGAGGACATCCCCGGCCCGGACAACCGCCTGGAAGGCCAGCAGCCCTGGCAGTTCAACTTCGGAGCCGACTATCGGCTCAAGAGCCTGCCGATCAACATGGGCTTCAGCGCCCAGATCGCGCCCAGGTTCAATGTGCAGCAGAGCGTCCTGCAGGCCCAGCAGACGCTGCCTTCCCGCTCCCTGGATGCCTTCGCCGCCATGCAGGTCAGCAAGCAGGACGGCGTGCGCTTCAGCGTCAACGGCCTGTTCCAGCCCAAGCAGGGCACGCTTGTGACCTTCAACGGCCTGCAGGACTTCGTGCTCAGCGAGCGCAAGCCGGTGGCCTGGTATGCGGTGAACTGGGAGCACAAGTTCTGAACTTGCCCCTCGCCCAGCTTGCGGCATTGAGCCGCAAGCACATCGCCAAGCGGGCCGGCTCGGGAACGGCACAGCGCTCGGCCCGGAATACTGACGTCCCGGCCGCGTCAACGCGTGCGGCCGGTCTCGGCTATCTTCTACGGCGATGACTTCCGCAGCACTTCAGATTTTTGCCGGCCCCGGCGCCCGAGCGCGCCTGGCCGAGCGCGGCCTGCGCGCCGAGGACGTCGGCCTCATGCCCGCCGCCGCCGGTGGCCCCAAGGGCCTGATCCTCAACGGCCTGGACCGCTTCATCTTTGGGGACTGGCTGCCCCAGAGCCGCCAGACCGTTCACCTCGTCGGCGCCAGCATCGGCGCCTGGCGCATGGCCACAGCCGCCCTGGCCCACCGCGACGTCGCCGACGCCTTCAACACCATGGCCGAGGCCTATGTGACGCAGGAGTACGACGTGCTGCCGGGCGAGAAGCGCCCGCGGCCCGAGGGCGTCAGCAAGCGCTTCGGCGAGATCCTGGGCGAGATCTTCGAGGGCCGCGAGGCCGAGGTGCTGGCCCACCCACGGCTGCGGCTGCATGTCGTCACTTCGCGCGGCCAGAGCAAGGGGTTGGGTCTGCTGGCCCGCGAGGGCAAGCTGCGCACGCCGCTGGGCTATCTCGGCGCCTTTGCGGCCAATGCCGTGTCGCGGCCGCTGCTGGGACGCTTTCTCGAGCGCGTCGTCTTCTCCGACCCACGCGACCGCCTGCCACTGCAGCTGTCCGACTTCAGCAGCCGCGAGGTGCATCTGTCGCGCGCCAACCTGCGCGGCGCCCTGCTGGCCAGCTGCTCCATCCCCTTCTGGCTGCAGGCCCAGCACGACCTGCCCGGTGCGCCGCGCGGCGCCTACTGGGACGGCGGCATCACTGACTATCACCTGCACCTGGACTACCGCGCCCTGCGAACCTCGGGCGCGCCGCTGGTGCTCTACCCGCATTTCCAGCGCCAGGTCGTG
>Ga0194137_10000514_pt1 | contig 25768 bp, 25 predicted proteins | sample TARM_MetaG_T3_14_FD_134025 | JGI IMG/M metagenome (GOLD analysis project Ga0194137, IMG submission 134025) | Freshwater microbial communities from Pennsylvania, USA, analyzing microbe dynamics in response to fracking - TARM_MetaG_T3_14 (version 2) | ecosystem: Environmental > Aquatic >... | reverse complement strand
TGTTCAGGATTCCTATATGCATTAACTATAGGTGAGCAGTTCATTAAAACAGGCTTTTACAAAAATGTATTAATTATTGGTGCAGAGACACTTACAAGGGTTTTAAATTGGGAGGACAGAAATACCTGCGTAATCTTCGGAGATGGAGCAGGGGCAGTTGTTCTACAACAAGTTGAAGAGGGTTATGGCATATTAGCATCTCACCTTGGGGCAGATGGTTCAAATGGAGGTTTTCTTACTCAACCCGCTGGGGGGGCAAGAATGCCCGCTACTTTGGAGACTGTTGGAAATAAACTGCATACAATTCAGATGGATGGTAGTGAAGTGTTCAAATTTGCTGTTAGGGCAATGGGTAAAGCTTCAATTCAGGTGCTAGAGGACAGTAATCTTAATTTAGAGGACATCGATATGTTAATACCACATCAAGCTAATATGCGAATAATTGATGCGGCGGCTAAAAGGTTAAAGCTTACTAGTGATAAAGTGTATGTTAATTTAAATAAAGTAGGAAATATGTCTGCGGCATCAGTTCCGGTTGCCTTAGATGAGGCTAATAGAAAAGGGCTTATTAAAAAAGGCGATGTAGTTCTTTTAGTAGCCTTCGGTGGAGGACTGACTTGGGGATCCGCAATAATGAAATGGGCCAGGGATTAAGGTAGTATAATAATAGTATTGTGGGAGGAATTTTATGTTTCATACAAAGCTGTGTGATATTCTAAATATTAAATATCCAATAATTCAAGGCGGAATGGCATGGGTTGCAACAGCAGAACTTGCTGCAGCAGTATCTAACGCAGGGGGATTAGGAATTATAGCTGGTGGTAATGCACCTGCTGATATATTGGAACGCGAAATAAAGAAGGCTAAAAAACTAACAAATAAACCTTTTGGAGTAAATGTAATGCTTTTATCTCCATTTATTGAAGATGTTATGAAGGTTGTATATAGAGAAGAAGTACCAGTTATATCTACCGGGGCGGGTAACCCAGGCAAATACATGGGCGAATTAAAAAGAATAGGTACAAAGGTGTTACCTGTAGTACCTTCAACAGCCCTAGCTAAAAGAATGGAGTCTCTTGGAGCAGATGCTATTATTGTGGAGGGAACAGAAGCTGGAGGACACATTGGGGAATTAACAACAATGGCTCTTGTACCACAAATAATAGATAGTGTTAATATTCCTGTAATTGCTGCGGGAGGTATAGCGGATGGAAGAGGATTTTTAGCTGCCCTTTCTTTAGGTGCCGCAGGGGTGCAAATAGGAACAAGATTTATTTGCTCTAATGAGTGTGAAGCACATGTAAATTATAAAAATGCAATTATAAAGGCTAAGGATAGAGATGCTATTGTAACAGCTAGAACTACTGGGCATCCTGTTAGGGTTCTTAAGAATAGATTTAGCAAGGATCTATTAAGATTAGAGAAGGAAGGCTACGATCCAGAGGAACTATATAATCTCGGAACAGGTAAACTAAAATTAGCTGCTGTCGATGGAGATATGGATAACGGTTCTGTAATGATTGGTCAAGTAGCTGGTATGGTTAAGAATATTAAGTCTTGCGAAGAAATAATAAATGAAATAATAAATGATGCACAATCACAGCTAAACCTGATGAAGCAACTGATTTAAGGAGGAGTCTATAATGACTAAACTAGCCTTTGTATTTCCAGGGCAAGGATCTCAATATGTAGGTATGGGAAAAGAATTATTTGAAAACTTTAATATTGTTAAGGAAACATACGAGGAAGCAAGTGATAATTTAGGAATAGATATGAAAAAGCTATGCTTTGAAGGCCCGGAGGATGCTCTAGTTCAGACAGAAAATACTCAACCTGCAATTCTAACATCCAGTGTAGCTTTCCTAAGGGTAATTGAGTCAGAAGGAATAAATTGCGATATGACAGCAGGTCTAAGCCTAGGTGAATATGGTTCTTTAGTAACTTCAAAGGCTATTACGTTTCGAGATGCTGTTAAGCTAGTTAAAAAAAGAGGTAAATTTATGCAAGAGGCGGTTCCCCTAGGTGTAGGAACTATGGCTGCAATTCTTGGGTTAGAACGGGAACAATTGCTTACTTGTCTTGAAGAAACTAAGGGATTTGGAACTGTAGAGGCCGCTAACTTCAATAGTCCCGGTCAGATAGTTATATCAGGTGAGGTTAAAGCTGTGGAGGAGGCTATTAAAAAGGCTTCTGAAATGGGTGCAAAAAAGGCAGTTCTGCTACCTGTAAGTGCGCCTTTTCATTCTAGTTTATTAAGACCAGCAGGAGAAAACTTAAAAATTGAGTTGGAAAAAATCAATATTTCTGATCCTATAATACCGGTAGTCTCTAACGTATATGCTCAAAAGATGATGACTAGGGAGGAAATTGCTCCTGCATTAGTAAAGCAAGTTAGTAGCTCAGTACTATGGCATGATTCAGTAAAACTGATGCTTAACGAGGGGGTTACTACATTTGTAGAAATCGGCCCAGGTAAGGCGCTTTCTGGATTCATTAAAAGGATAGCTAAAACAGAAGGATATAAAGTAAACATACTTAATGTTGAGGATTTAAATACTTTAAATTCACTATTAAATAACCAAACGTAGGAGGGATATTATTGTTAGTTAAAGGGAAAAATGCATTAGTAACCGGCGGTTCTAGAGGTATAGGAAAAGAGATAGCCCTTACGTTAGCTCAGAATGGAGCTAACGTAATTATAAACTATCCTGTTGACTCTGAGGCTGATGCTGCTAATGAATTAGTAAAGGTAATTGAGGGCCTTAATGTTAAGGCCATTGCAGTAAAGGCAGATGTTACTGTAGAAGCTGAAGTTAAGGGAATGGTTGAAGAAGCAGAAAAGCATTTCGATTCCATTGATATTCTAATTAATAACGCTGGAATAACAAAAGATAACCTTCTAATTAGAATGAAGGAAGATGACTGGCAAAAAGTATTAGATGTTAACTTAAAAGGTGTATTTTTATGCACTAAGGCAGTTGCTAGAAAGATGATGAAACAAAAATATGGTAAAATAGTTAACGTATCATCCGTAGTTGGTGTAATTGGAAATGCTGGGCAATCAAACTACTGTGCTTCAAAGGCAGGGGTTATAGGATTCACTAAATCTATTGCTAAGGAGCTTGCGGTTAAAGATATAAATGTAAATGCTATTGCTCCAGGATTTATTGAGACAGATATGACAGCTGTATTGAGTGAAGATGTTAAAAATCTTATGTTGGCAAATATTCCGTTAAAAAAATACGGAAAGCCTGAAGATGTGGCAAATCTAGTTTTATTCTTAAGTAGTGATATGTCAAAGTACATAACTGGTCAAGTAATACAAGTTGATGGTGGATTAGGAATGTAGTAGTTATTTATATTGTTTTAGAATTTAACTGAACAATATTAAAATAAATAATAAAACTTAAAATTCAAAGGAGGAAATATAAAATGGTATTTGAAAAAGTTGTAAAAATTATTGGAGAGCAATTAGGATTAGATGACGTGAGTGGTGTAACTGCTAAAACATCATTAATGGGAGACTTAGAGGCTGATTCATTAGATGCAGTTGAAATTGTTATGGCAATTGAAGATGAATTTGGAGTAGAAATTCCTGATGAAGATGCAGAAGGATTCAAAAATATCGGAGATATTTGTAAATACGTAGAAAAAAGCTTAGAGTAATATTTTTTAGTCCCGAATTTTTCGGGACTTTAAAAATAAAGGGAGGAAAAATATGAATAAAAGAGTTGTTGTAACAGGATTAGGGTGCGTAACTCCTATTGGCTTAGGTAAAGATGCATTCTGGAACTCTCTTATATCTGGGGTCTCCGGAGTTGATTATATTACTAAATTTGATACTACGGATTACCCTACTAAAATAGCAGCAGAGGTTAAGGATTTTAACCCTGATGAATTTATAGATAAAAAAGAAAGTCGTAGAATGGATAGATATACCCAATTTGCAGCTGCAGCAGCAAAAATGGCTGTTGAAGATTCAAATTTAAAACTAGATGAGATTGATGCTGACCAATTTGGGGTAGTGTTAGGTTCAGGAATCGGTGGTATGGATACTCTAGAGGATCAAGGGGCAAAGCATCGTGAAAAGGGTGTTAAAAGAGTTAGTCCTTTTTTCATTCCTATGATGATTGCAAACATGGCGGCTGGCCATGTATCTATGCTATTTAATGCAAAGGGCCCAAATACAACTGTTGTTACTGCATGTGCTTCCTCAACTAATGCTATTGGTGAGGCGTTTAAAATAATCCAACGTGGTGACGCTAATATCATGTTAACCGGTGGAACAGAAGCTTCAATAACTCCATTAGCAATGGCAGGTTTTTGTTCTATGAAGGCAATGTCTACAAGTAACGACGATCCTAAAAAAGCAAGCAGACCTTTTGACATAAATAGAGATGGATTCGTAATGGGCGAAGGTTCTGGAATACTAATACTTGAGGAATTAGATCATGCAATTAAACGTGGAGCGAAAATATATGCGGAAATAGTAGGTTACGGAATGAGTGCAGATGCTTATCATATTACAACCCCAGCTCCGGATGGGGAAGGGGCTGCTAGATCTATGAAAATGGCCCTAAGGGATGCAAAAATCTCTTATGAACAAGTGGATTACATCAATGCCCATGGTACTAGTACTCCGTATAATGATAAATTTGAAACTATGGCAATAAAAAGTGTTTTTCAAGAGCATGCAAAACAATTATGCATAAGCTCAACTAAATCCATGACAGGTCACTTACTTGGTGGGGCAGGGGCAATTGAAGCTATTGCGTGTATAATGGCTATTCAAAATAGTCTAATCCCTCCAACTATAAACTATGAAAACCCAGATCCAGAATGTGATTTAGATTATGTTCCTAATAAGGCTAGAGAAAAAGAAGTTAAGTATACTTTATCAAACTCTTTAGGCTTTGGTGGACACAACGCAACAATAATATTTAAAAACTACTAAAAGTGTAAAAAATAATTATAGGATAATTTCCCTATAATTATTTTTTGCATTTAAAGATGGAACATAGTAAAATATTATTGGTATGTAAGTCTTAGTATAATTTGGAGAATGATTTTAATTATATATAATGTTTGGAGTGAATAAATTGCAAATAGATAAGAATTTTATTAATGGTATTGAGGAAATACAAAAGGTACTACAGTATAAATTTAAGTCAATTGAAACTCTAAAAGAGGCATTAACCCATAGTTCATACGCTAATGAATCGAGAGATAAGACCATTACATATAACGAAAGAATGGAATTTTTAGGAGACTCCGTATTAGGACTAGTAGTCAGTGACTATATATACAAAAAGTATAATCACTTGCCCGAGGGCGAATTAACAAAAGTAAGGGCTAGTGTAGTATGTGAGCCTTCTCTAGCATTAAGAGCAAAGGAGATTAACCTAGGAAGATATATGTTGTTAGGTAGAGGTGAGGAAAATACTGGGGGAAGAAACCGTGATTCCATATTAGCTGATGCTTTTGAGGCGATTATAGGCTCACTCTACATTGATGGTGGTATAGAAGTAGCCAGGGAGTTTGTAATTTCAAGTTTAGCTGAAAGTATTGAGCTTGCCAGTAAAGGAAGCTTGTTTAGGGACTATAAAACCCATTTACAGGAATTGATGCAAAGTAAGTCCTCTGATAAAATTACATACATTGTGGTAAATTCCTATGGACCAGATCATGATAAAACCTTTGATGTAGAAGTTGTTACTTCCAATGGGGTTATTGGCTCAGGTCGAGGTAAAAGCAAAAAAGAAGCAGAACAAAATGCAGCAAAGGAAGCAATAGTAAGAGTAAATGCCTAGACTTGCTCTTTAGGGGGAACTTTAATGTACTTAAAAAGAATAGAAATGCAGGGTTTTAAATCCTTTGCAAATAAGATAGATATGAGCTTTGACCAAGGAATCACTGGCATAGTTGGACCAAATGGCAGTGGTAAGAGTAATATCTCTGATGGAATAAGATGGGTATTAGGCGAACAAAGTATTAAAAGTCTTCGGGGAAGTAAAACAGAGGACATAATATTTTCTGGAACTGCTACTAAAAAACCTCAAGGAATGGCTGAGGTTTCTTTAACGTTGGATAATTCATTAAAGATATTACCCGTAGAGTTTGACGAAGTTACTATAACAAGAAGAGTATATAGATCTGGGGAAAGTGAGTATTATATTAACAAGTCCTTATGTAGACTCAAGGACATAAGGGAAATGTTAATGGATACAGGCATTGGAAAAGATGGTTATTCAATAATTGGGCAGGGTAAAATTGATGAGATACTTAGTAATAAATCTGAGGATAGAAGATTAGTATTTGAAGAAGCTGCGGGTATTGTTAAATACAAATCCCGTAAGGATGACTCTCAAAAAAAATTGCAGTCAACAGAGGATAACTTATCTAGGATAGCTGATATATTAGGGGAATTGGAAGGGCAGCTAGGCCCACTTGAAAGACAGAGTAAAAAGGCTAAGAAATATTTAGAATTAAGAGATAAACTATTAAATCTTGAAGTAAGCTTATTTGTAAAAGAGATTGATAAACATGATAATGAGCTTAAGCATATTAAGGATCAATTAGGTGTACTTGACAACTCATTAAAGGAGCAACAGTCGGAAAAGGATGTTTTAATTCAAGAATTAAAAATAATAAATAATGAGATAAATACTATTGATGAGGAATTGACAAATCTACAAAATGAGAAACACCAGATAGAAAATAATATACAGGGATTAGAGGGAAAAATTAACCTAAGCAAGGAAAAAAAATATAATGGACAACAGAATATTAATAGAATTACATCGGAAATCAAAGACGCAAAGCATAAGGAAGAACAGCTTAGAATAGAGATGGAAAATAAGCTGGGAAAACTTAAAATTATAGAGAAGGATATTGATGAGATTTTAGGCGATCTAAAAGAAAGTAATGAAGCATATCAATTATTGCTCAATAAAAAGCTCAGCAAAGAAAAAGAACTCGAAAGTTCCAAATCCTATATAATTGACTCCTTGAATAAAATATCCGATAAAAAAAGTGATGCTAATGGTTATAAAACACTTATTGAAACTATGGATGCAAGGGAAAAACAAATAGATAGGGATATACAAATTAATAGGGGAAACCTTAATTCTATTATTTCAAGTATAGAAGATGTATCCAATAGACTTCAAAAAGAAGAAATAAGTATAAGAGACACGAAAATTGAAATTGAAAATCTAACTTCTAAAAGTATACATATGCAAACCGATATAAATAACAAATATAAAGAGTTAGAGACCACAAAAAATACTTTAACTCATCGGTCCTCAAGACTAAAAATGTTACAGGATTTAGAGCGGGAACATGATGGTTTTAGTAAAGGTGTAAAAAGCATTTTAAGTGCCTGTGAAGTTAATAAGGAGTTAGGACAAGGGGTTCATGGAGCAGTTGCAAATTTGATAAGAGTACCAAATGGTTACGAACTAGCCCTAGAAATAGCCCTTGGAGCGGCTGTGCAGAATGTTGTGAGTGAAACCGAGAGGGAAGCTAAAAAACTAATTGAGCACCTTAAAAAGTATAACTTAGGTAGAATAACAGTACTACCAATAAGTGCTATTAAACCAAAATTTATAAACGCACAGGAAGAAAATATAATAAAAAGCTATAAGGACACTCATATTGCCTATGACTTAGTAGATTTTGATAGTAAGTTCTCAAATATTATGTCAAATCTATTGAAAAGAGTTATTATTGTGCCCAATTTGGACGTAGGGATAGAATTAGCGAAAAAGCTAGATTACAAATTAAAGATTGTAACTATTGGTGGTGATATACTAAATATTGGTGGCTCATTAACCGGTGGTAGTGTATCTAAAAATAGCAATGGTATCTTTGAAAGAAAAAAGGAAATGGAGAATTTGTTATTAGATGTTAATACGTCTAGGCTGGATGCTTCTGCTAGGGAAAAGGAATTAGAAAATTTAAAGGAATCCTTAGATGACATTAGGGCTAATCTTCAACAGATAAATAATGGGCTTCAGGATAAAATGATTGAAAGGGCGACCCTAATTAATCGATTAGAACAGTTCCACAAGGAAAAAAATCAGACTGAAAAAAGTCTTGAACAACTTAACAATGAGAAACTACAGATTAATAATATAAATTCCGATACTCAATTAAAACTTAATGACATAATCGGAGAAATAAATAAGTTGGAATTGGAAATAGAAGGTATAAAAGATAGTGTAGAAAGTAATAAGGTATTTTTGGAGAGCGACTCTACTGAAATACAAAATCTGAATAACAATATTACGGATATAAAAATTAGACTTACATCAAAGGAAGAACAGAAAAAGTCCATACTTCAGGACATTAGTAACATACAAGAGTTTATTAGAAATAATGAAGACTTCTATATTAGTAAGAATGATGAAGTAACTAGTCTAATAAATCAAAGCAATGATTTAGAGACTGAGCTTAAGAAAAATGAGTATGAGTCTTCCCAATTAATAATTAGTAAACGACAAATTATCTCAGATTTAGGAGAGTTAACAAAAAAAAGAGATAAAACAAATGATATAAAGAATTATAAAAAAACAGAGGTTGATAGTGTACAGTTAGTAATAGACGAGCTTCAGGATAGTATTCATAAATTAGATATTAAGCGAACTAGGTTAGAAATGCAGCAACAAACCTACTATAATAAGCTATGGGATGAATATGAATTATCCTATGTAGATGCACTAGAGATTAAAACTGATGTTAAGGACATAAGTAATACAGCGAAGGAAATTAAAGATTATAAAGCACAGATTAAGGACCTTGGTACAATAAATGAGGAGTCTATTATTGCCTTTGAACAGGTAAAGGAAAGGTATGAATTCCTAAAGGGGCAGCAGGAAGACTTAATCCAAGCTAAGATTTCCTTAGAAAAAGTAATAAAAGATATGGAAGAAACGATGAAAAAGCAGTTTATCCATTACTTTAATATTATTAGAGAAAACTTCAATACAGTCTTTAAAAGATTGTTTGGAGGAGGTAAAGCAGATTTAATCTTAACTGATGAGAGTGATGTGCTTAATTGCGGAATAGATATTATTGCCCAACCTCCAGGTAAAAAGCTTCAGAGTTTATCATTACTATCCGGAGGAGAGAGGGCATTGACTGCCATTGCCATCTTGTTCGCAATTTTACTTGAGAAACCAACTCCATTCTGCGTACTAGATGAAATAGAGGCTGCACTTGATGACGCAAACGTTCACAGATATGCAGAACTTTTAAAGGATTTATCACCTAAAACGCAATTTATTGTTGTGACCCATAGGAAAGGTACAATGGAATCGGCGGATGCTTTGTACGGTGTAACTATGGAGGAGGAAGGCATATCGAAACTTGTTTCGGTAAAACTAATGGATATAATCGAAGATGAAATAGCTAGTTAAACAGAGGAGGAGAAAAATGTTTAAGAAGTTTTTTGATAAAATCCTTAAAAACCCTGAGGATAACAAAAATGAAGAAGTAAAAGAACAGGAGATACAATTAGAAACCCAAGAAGAGGTACAGAAAGAAGCAGAGGAAAAACCTGAAGAAATTCAATGTGAAATACCTACGGAAGAAGAGACTATAGAAGAAGTAGAAGATTCTATAGATGCCGATGACTCAGTTCAACAGGATGAAGAGGTAATAAATGAAGTTGAAGAAACAATAGAAGTTGAAGAACAACCGATAGTGGAAGAACAACCAATGGAAGAAAAAACTGAAAAGGTATCTCTGTTTAAAAGACTAAAGGAAGGCTTATCTAAAACTAAGCAAGGAATTACAGATAAAGTAGACAACTTAATCAAGTCATATCAGAAAATAGATGAGGATTTCTTCGAAGACCTAGAGGAAATATTAATAACAGCAGACATAGGCGTTCAAACAACAATGGATATTATTGAGGAATTAAAAGATAAGGTTAGATCACAAAAACTAACAGAACCAGAAAGTATTAAAGGACTTCTAAAGGAACAGTTAGTTGGCATATTAAATAACTTGTCTAAGAAAAACCTGAATATTGAACCTTCACCGGCTATTATTTTAGTAGTAGGGGTAAATGGTGTTGGCAAAACAACATCTATAGGTAAAATAGCAAATAAACTTAAAAATGAAGGCAAGAGTGTTCTATTAGCAGCTGGAGATACATTTAGGGCTGCTGCCATTGACCAGTTAAAAATCTGGGGTGATAGAGCCGGGGTAGATGTAATAAACCATCAAGAGGGTTCAGATCCAGCAGCAGTTATTTACGACGCTATTCAATCTGCTAAGGCTAAAAAAACCGACGTACTAATTTGCGATACAGCTGGAAGACTTCATAATAAAAAGAATTTAATGAATGAGCTAGGTAAAGTATTTAGGGTCGTAGATAGGGAATATGGTAATGCTACGAAGGAAGTACTATTAGTACTTGATGCTACAACCGGTCAAAATGCAATACAACAGGCTAAGGTATTTAAGGAAGTAGTAGATATATCTGGGTTAGTTTTAACAAAGTTAGATGGAACTGCAAAGGGAGGTATAGTTATTGCAATTAGCAAGGAATTAAACATCCCTGTAAAGTTAATAGGAGTAGGAGAAAAAGTAGAAGATCTACAGCAGTTTGATGAGGCTACTTTTGTTAAGGCCTTATTCGGAGAAGAATAGAAAAAAATTATAGAAAAGAGCTTGACAGACCACTGCAAATAGTATAGAATTCATCTGTAAAGCAAAAACACTTTACATTAACAATAGGAAGTGTTATTCTATGATAGAGAAAAAAATTGAAATATCTATGCTAATTGATTTTTATAGTCAGCTCCTTACGGAGAAACAACGGGAGATAATTATGTTTTATTATAACGATGATTTATCCCTAAGTGAGATTGCTGAGGAATTTAATATATCCAGGCAAGCAGTATATGACACAATAAAACGTACAGAGAAGATCTTATATGATTATGAAAACAAGCTAAAATTAGTACAGCTCTTTCAGAATAAAAATAAAGCTATTCAAAATATATTGGATGAAGTAATTATGCTTGAGAAAATAATAGACGATGAAACAAATAAGCAGGAAGCTAAGCATGAAATAAATAGGATTAAGCAGTTATTCCATGACTTTTTAAATAATAGCTAATTCATTTAAGGTGGGTTAAAATATGGTGTTTGAAGGGTTAGCAGAAAAATTACAAAATACCTTTAAGAAACTAAAGGGCAAGGGAAAACTTACAGAAAAAGATGTAACAGAAGCAATGAGAGAGGTTAAAATGGCTCTTCTTGAGGCAGATGTTAATTTTAAGGTCGTAAAGGACTTTGTAAATAGAGTTAAGGAAAGGGCCGTTGGCGGAGATGTACTTGAAAGTTTAACTCCAGGTCAACAGGTTGTGAAAATTGTTAATGAAGAATTAACAGAACTAATGGGTGGAACCCAAAGTAAGATGACCTTTGCTTCGAAGCCTCCAACTATCGTTATGCTAGTAGGCCTTCAAGGGGCAGGTAAAACAACAACCAGTGGTAAGTTAGCTGGACTTTTAAAGAAACAAGGTAAAAGACCGTTACTTATAGCCGGTGACATATACAGACCTGCAGCGATTAAGCAGCTACAAGTTGTAGGTAGTCAGGTAGATGTTCCAGTTTTTACAATGGGAGATAAATTAAGCCCAGTGGACATTGCTAAGGCTGGTATTGAACATGGACTCACTCATAGTAATGATGTCATTCTTATAGATACCGCAGGCAGATTACACATAGATGAGAACCTAATGGAAGAGCTAGTAGGCATAAAGAAAAACGTAAAGCCCCACGAAATTCTTTTAGTAGTTGATTCAATGACTGGACAAGATGCTGTAAATGTAGCAGAACACTTTAATGAAAAATTAGGTATCGATGGTGTTATTTTAACTAAACTTGATGGTGATACCCGGGGTGGTGCAGCTTTATCCGTAAGATCCGTTACTAATAAACCAATAAAGTTTGTGGGTATGGGTGAAAAACTTACTGATTTAGAACCGTTTTATCCAGATAGAATGGCTTCTAGAATATTAGGCATGGGTGATATGTTAAGCTTAATTGAAAAGGCCCAAACGACTTATGATGCTAAAAAGGCTAAGGAACTTGAGAATAAGATAAAGTCTCAGCAATTTACCTTTGAGGATTTTCTAGATCAACTAGAACAAATGAAAAGTATGGGACCTATTAGTCAAATATTAGATATGTTACCTGGGGGGGCCGGCAAACAGTTAAAAGGCCTACAGGTTGATGATAAAGAAATATTGCACATTCAGGCGATTATTCAATCTATGACAAGGGAAGAAAGACAAAATCCCGGAATTATTAATGGTAATCGTAGAAAAAGAATAGCTATGGGAAGTGGAACTAACGTACAACAGGTTAATAAACTTCTTAAGCAATTTGAGCAAACTAGAAAGATGATGAAACAGTTTGCTGATATGGATAAAATGAAAAAGGGTGGAAAGTTTAAAATGCCTTTTCTCGGTAAATAAAATAGGATTTTAATTTTTAAAGGAGGTGAAATACAAATGGCAGTTAAGATAAGATTAAAAAGAATGGGTCAAAAAAAGAAACCTTTTTATAGAATAGTTGTTGCTGATGCTCGTTCTCCTAGAGATGGTAGATTCATCGAGGAAATCGGATTCTACAATCCAATTTCTCAACCAAAAGAGATCAGAATTGATAACGAAAAAGCTACTAAATGGTTAAACAATGGAGCACAACCGACTGATACTGTGAAAGACTTATTTAAGAAAAATGGAATTATTGAGTAATACTTTTTTTCCTAGGAGGTATTTACATGGGAGAGTTAGTTGCTGTTATCGCAAAAGCTTTAGTTGATCATCCTAGTCAAGTTACCGTTAACGAAGTTGAAGGCGAACAATCAATTACCGTAGAGTTAAGAGTTGCCCCTGAAGATATGGGCAAGGTAATTGGTAAGCAAGGCCGAATTGCAAAAGCAATTAGAACTGTTGTTAAGGCAGCCGCGACAAAGGATAACAAACGAGTTATTGTAGAAATCATCTAAAGGATTAGGCTAGCCTAATCCTTATTAATATTATAAGCCTTAGAAAAGAAGGTGTAGCGCATATGAAAATGCTTAGAGTAGGAAAAATAATAAATACTCACGGATTAAAGGGAGAACTTAAAGTGCTTTCTCTTTCTGACTATGCAGAGCGCTTTGAAGAACTGGAATGGGTATTAATTGAAGGATATACTGAAAAATTCTATATAGAGAATGTAAAATACCAGAAATCAAATGTTTTATTATCCCTTAAGGGCTATAAGGACATAAATGAAGTTGAGAAATTTAAGAATAAGTATTTACTTATTGATGAAACTCAACGTAGGGAACTTCCGGAAGGTACTTACTATATTGCTGATATTATAGGTTTGGAAGCATATACCGTTAATAATAATGAATATTTAGGTAAAGTTGTGGATATACTTCAAACAGGTTCCAGCGAGGTATATGTTATTCAAAATGAAAAGTCAGCACCTATTATGATCCCTTTTGTAGATGAGTTCATTCCGTACATATCTGTGGAGGAAGGCAAAATATTAGTAAACCCTATTGAAGGAATGATAGAATGATAATCAAAATTCTAACTCTATTTCCTGAAATGTTTTATGGTTTTTTAGAATCAAGTATTCTTAAAAGAGCCCAGGATAATGGTCTGCTAAATATTGAGTATATAAATATTAGAGATTATGCAAGTAATAAACATAAAAAAGTTGATGATTATCCCTACGGTGGTGGTGCTGGCATGGTTATGACACCCCAGCCTATATTTGATGCATATGAATATGCTATTAGGGATTTTGATAAAGGTATTAAAACCAAAACCGTTTACTTAACTCCTAAGGGCAAAACCTTTAGTCAGAAAATCGCCTCTGATTTCGCAGAGGAAAAACAAATAGTCTTTCTTTGTGGTCATTATGAAGGTATTGATCAAAGGGTAATAGATACTATTGTTACTGACGAAATATCCATAGGGGACTTTGTATTAACCGGTGGTGAGCTGCCTGCAGCAATGATGATTGATGCAATAACCAGGTTACTTCCCGGGGTTTTAAGCAGTGATGCGAGCTATGAAGAAGAATCTTTTTATTCAGGATTACTTGAATATCCCCACTACACTAGACCGGAAGACTATAAGGGTATTAAGGTGCCGAAGGTACTACTATCCGGAAATCATAAGGAAATAGATAGGTGGAGAAGGAAATCTTCACTTGAAATTACCCTCCAAAGGCGACCTGATTTAATTCAAGAAAGTAGTAGTCTTTCTAAGTTAGATAGGAAGTTAATCGAAGAGATTAGTAATGAAAGTAAGCTTAAATAAGCAATTACCTAATATTTATGTTGTACTATAAAATTAGGTGTGATATAATAACAAAGGTATTATGGGCGGTCCTCTGTGAAAGGAATCATAAGAACGTCTAAGAAGGAAGGAGGGACTCAAATGAACGTTATAAATGCTATAAACAATGAGCAGTTAAAAAACAGCATAATTGAATTTAATACTGGTGATACTATTAAAGTACACGTAAGGATTAAAGAGGGAAACAGAGAGAGAGTTCAGATTTTTGAAGGCATTGTTATTAAAAGACAAGGTGGAGGAATCGCTGAAACATTTACAGTAAGAAGAATTTCTTACGGAGTAGGTGTAGAAAGAACTTTCCCACTTCATTCTCCTAAAATAGAAAAATTAGAAGTTGTTAGACGTGGTCAAGTTAGAAGGGCTAGATTATTCTATCTTCGTGACAGAATTGGTAAAGCAGCTTTTAAAATTAAAGAGAAAAAGAATTACTAAGAAAAAGGGACTGGATTCAGTCCCTTTATTATATATTTCTTCATATTAGCTAATAATATATAGAGAGATAAAGTAGCAATAGGGAGTGGTAGAGTTGAATATAAATTGGTACCCAGGTCATATGAAGAAGACCAAGGAATTACTAAAGTCGCAACTTAAATTAGTTGATATTGTAATAGAGCTATTAGATGCTAGAATTCCATTAAGCAGTAAGAACCCTAGTGTTGATGAAATAATTGGACAAAAGCCTAAGCTAATTGTTTTAAATAAAATAGATTTAGCCCATGAGGGAGAAACTAAAAAATGGCTGAATTACTACAATGAACTTGGATTTAGAGCAATTCCAGTCAATACAATGACTGGCTCAGGTGTTCGTGAAATTATGAATGAAGCACAAATTATTACCCAGGAAAAAATGGACGCTTTGAAAAAGAAGGGAATAATCAATAGACCCATAAGACTGATGATAGTTGGTATTCCTAATGTTGGTAAATCCTCCATTATTAATAAATTAGCAGGTAAAAAGAGTGCTAAAACCGGTGATAGACCAGGGGTTACAAAGGGAAAACAGTGGATTAGACTTAGGGGTAATTTGGAGCTTTTAGATACTCCAGGTATTCTATGGCCAAAATTCGAAGATGAAGATGTGGCATTAAACTTAGCCTTTACTGGGGCTATTAAGGATGAAATAATGGATACGGAAACTTTAGCCTATAAATTAATACAAAAACTTTATGGGAAATATGAAGCTAATTTCGTTGAACGATATAATATAGAAAGTAATTTAGAAGATCCCTTGGAGGTAATGAATGCCATAGCCAAAGTTAGGGGTTGCATATTAAGTAAAAACGAAATAGATTATGACAGGGTTTCAAATATGATATTAGATGAGTATAGAAGTGGAAAACTTGGAAAAATAACATTGGAGTCGCCCAATTCTGAGGGGGAGTAATAATGGATTACATAAGTTTTGAAAAAGATCTTTGGATTAGGGGTTTTAAAAATGTAGCCTGCATTGATGAAGTCGGAAGAGGCTGTCTATTTGGTCCAGTATTAGCTGCAGCGGTTATTATGCCTGAGGGCTTAATTATAGATGGGGTTAAGGATTCAAAGAAATTAACTCCAAAAAAAAGAGAAGCTTTATATGAGATTATAAAGGAAAATGCAATTGCTATTGGTATAGGAATGGCAGGGCCTAAGACCATAGATGAAATCAACATAAAAAGGGCTACAAGATTAGCGATGAAAAAAGCAATTTTGAATTTAAAAACAATGGAGAAGGAAATAGTTACTCCAGATTATATATTAATTGATGCGGAAGAGATAGATGTAAACATACCTCAGCAGGCTTTGATAAAGGGAGAGGATCTATCCCATGGCATAGCAGCAGCATCTATAGTAGCCAAGGTAATAAGGGACAGAATGTGCCAAGAATGGGATGAAAAGTACCCTGAGTATGGTATTGGTCAACACAAGGGATATGGCACACAAAAGCATAAGGAAGCCTTATTGAAACATGGATACTCAGATTTACATAGAAAAACGTTTCTGAAGAAATTATTGCCATAGATTATATAAATATATTATAGATAACGGATAACAAAACACCTATTAGTACATGTTGAATACTAATAGGTGTTTTGTTTACTTAGTTACAAGATATTCATTTGTATCTGTCCAATATAAATGTTGAATTATTTTATTTGCCCTTGGACCAAAGCCATCTGCAAATTCCGCTGGTCTATTTATTTCTATAGTAAAATATTGACCATTATGCTCTCCTAATATTCCATAAACATCGTCACCTGAATATTCCTCTAAAGACCATGGATAGTTTTTATAAGAATTTTGAGTTGGTTCCATCGTAGAATTTTCGAATGGACTTTCTGGTTTTACATCACCCTTCGGTAAGAAGTGCAATTTAAGAAATACATTCTCGTTTTTATTTCCAAGAAAATTAGCATAAAACATATAGTAATCTTTTTCATGCACCGTAACCTTCTCAGTTAGCATATCCTCGGGTACGTAAGTAATAAAGTTCTTTTCGCTATCGTAAAATTTTAGTTTAATTGACTCTTCTGTACCTTCAATCATAATAGTATCATCTAATTCTGTTATCCAACTATGTGGACTTTCATCTTTATTATCCTCTAAGTCCTCTTGTTGTTCTTCTCCATTTGGGGGTGATTGGGTTTTAGAAACGCACGCAGTTATAGTCGACAGAGATAATAAAAAAATAATTAATAATATAGAAACTTTTTTCATAAAAAATCACCTTTCCTCTCATTTAGCCATTTACCTAGTATAGACGTTAATAGAGCGAAAAAGTTCCAAAAAAAAAAATGCCCACAATGATTTAAAATGTGGGCATTAAAAATAGGTGTTATTATACTAATAATTGTTCAATTGGCTCTGTTGGGTGATTTGGGTAATCAACTACTTCACCTTCCCAGGTCCTAATCTTAATCGAATTTTTACCTCTAGAAATTAAATATTGAGGGAGTATAGGTGTTTTACCTTTACCACCCGGTGCGTTAATGATATAAGTTGGTATAGCCATCCCGGATGTATAACCCCTTAAATATTCCATAATTTCTATTCCGTCATCGACTGATGTATTAAAATGGGTAGTTCCTACCACGTGTTTAGCATGGAAAATGTAGTATGGTCTTACTCTACACTTAAGTAACTGATGGTTGAGTAATCTCATAATAAACTTATCATTATTTACCCCGTTTAATAATACTGCCTGGTTACCTAATGGAACTCCAATGTTAGCTAGCTTATCGCAGGCCTCCTTAGATTCCTTAGTAATTTCAACAGGATGATTAAAATGAGTATTTAAATATATTGGTGAGTATTTTTTTAAGATATTTAATAGGTTTTCGGTAATTCTTTGGGGAACCGTTACTAGGGTTCTTGTCCCTAACCTGATATAATCTACGGTAGGTATACTGTATAACTCACCAAGTAGCCAATCTAGAACTTCATCCGAAAGGGTTAGGGCATCACCGCCAGTTATTAGTACGTCTCTAATTTCAGGATTATTTTTAACATAGTTAATGGATTCCTGTAATTTCTCCTTTGTTCTATGCATATCTTCAGAACCGATATTTCTACGTCTTTGACAATGACGACAATACATAGCACATTCATTAGTAACATTGATAATTAATCGGTCGGGATACCTTCGAGTTATACAGCCCGCTGGATTAGTAAATTCCTCACCCATAGGATCACTATCTCCTTCTGAGGTCTGAATTTCAACAATATTTGGAATTGCCATCAATTTAATAGGGCAATATTTATTATCATCGTCAATTAGAGATGCATAGTAAGGGGAAATTGACCATCTAAATTTACTTTCTACTTCTTTTATTTGCTGAATTTCATTTTCTGATAGGTTTATTACCTTAGATAGGGTTTCGGCATCGGAAATTCTATTACTTAATTGCCACTTCCAATCGTTCCAATCTTCCTCAGAAGCGTTTAATATTTTAAGAATAAGTAATTTTTTATCATTTATTCTAGCCTGAATTTTTGGGTCCAGTCCGTTTGGAATTTTTTCCTTAACACTTAAGTAATCACTAATACGTGTTTTTAGTTCCGCCGCCCTTTCTAAGGATATTTGTCGACTTTTCGATAGCTTGCTATTGTTCATCTTAAAACTCCTCCCTTTAAAGCTTAGGTCATATTTAGTTTTTATATTACAAAATTGATATTGTTGTTAGATTTTTTTAATTCTAAAGTGTTATAAGAAGATTATTAAATCAGAGAATTAGAAAAGATTGTAAAGAGTCTGTGGGTTAAAATTTTACCATAGTTTAGATAAAATGTCAAACCAGACTAACTATTTGGAACTCTCGTGATTAGTTTAATAAAAATATAACAAATTAAAGGTTTCTTGTATTTTATATAGAATACACTTGAAGAACAAAATTTCAATATGGGGAAATGTATATAATTCAAACTAACTATAACTTATTATTAACAGGACAATAAACAATTATTAACGTTTTCTTATTTAGGAGGAGTAAGTTTGGTTAATGAGAGAAATATTCTTATATGGTTTTCCCATATAGGGAATATTAGTTATGAGATAATTAGTTACTTAGGCGTATACTTTGGTAATTTGCATGAGTTTTGGTATGCTAAGGATAAGCATATTTATGAAGCCTTAAATAAATACAGAATAAATGCGGATAAAATTATCAAAAATAGAAGTGAAAATACATTACTCCCTATAATAGAAAACATAAATAATAAAGATTTTCATATTATTACAATAAACGATAGTGAATATCCGAAAAAACTTAGGACTATATACAATCCACCCTATGTGTTGTATATAAGAGGAAAACAAATAAAAGATAATCCTATGATATCTATTGTAGGCTCCAGGAAGGCTACTCCATATGGAAGATGGGCTTCGTACAATTTATCAAAGGAACTTGTTCAATGGGGGATAGAAGTAGTTAGTGGTATGGCATTAGGTATAGATACGGAAGGACACAGGGGGGCCTTGGATGGAGATGGTAGTACGATTGCCGTATTAGGCTGTGGAATCGATAGATGTTATCCCTCATCAAATAGAGAGTTGATGAATAGAATTATTGATAAGGGTAGCTTAGTTAGTGAATACCCACCGGATACATTACCTTTGAAACATCATTTTCCTGCTAGAAATAGGATTATTAGTGGCCTATCAGATGGGATTATAGTGGTGGAGGCAGCAGAAAAAAGTGGTTCATTGATTACTGTGGAATTCGGATTGGAACAGGGAAAAGAAATATTTGCTTTACCGGGAAATATAAATAATATTAACAGTCGTGGGACAAATAAATTAATTAAGGATGGGGCAAAAATACTTCTAACTGTAGAGGATGTAATTGAGGAGATTAGAATTCGATATCCTCATATAAATAGGATGAATAATGATAAAACTATAGAAGAATTAAGTAAAAAGGAGCTAATAGTATACAATATAATTAAGGAAGACCTAATACACATTGATATGGTAAGTTATAAGAGTAAGATTAGTATAAATGATTTAAGTCCAATAATTAAGGTATTAAAATTAAAGGGGTATATTAAGCAACTCTCTGGAAACTTGTTTACATCAATTATATAAATTGTTATAATGAACTTTGTTCTGTATTCTCAATTAAATGGAGGTGGCATTGTGGCGAAATCTCTAGTAATAGTAGAGTCACCTGCTAAAGCTAAGACAATAAAAAAATTTCTTGGGCCTAACTACACTGTAAAGGCATCAATAGGACATATTATAGATCTACCAAAAAGCAAACTTGGTGTTGACATAGATAATAACTTTAATCCACAGTACATAACGATTAGAGGTAAAGGCGATGTATTAAAAGAGATTAAATCCGAGGCTAAAAAAGCTGATAAAGTTTTCCTCGCGACTGACCCTGATAGGGAAGGTGAGGCTATATCTTGGCATTTATCAAATGCTTTAAATATAGATAATGATACTACTTGTCGTATAGAGTTTAACGAAATTACAAAAAATGCTATCAAGCATGCCATAAAAAACCCTAGAAAGATAGATATGCATTTAGTAGATGCCCAACAGGCAAGACGTGTTCTAGATAGACTAGTAGGCTATCAAATAAGCCCACTTTTATGGCGGAAAATGAGAAAGGGATTAAGTGCTGGTAGAGTACAATCCGTAGCTACAAAGTTAATAAAGGAAAGGGAAGAGGAGATTAATGCCTTTGTTCCCCAGGAGTATTGGTCAATTTTGGCAAAACTAAAAACAAAGAACAATGAAAAATTCGAGGGTAAATTTTCTAGAGGCCCAGAAGGAATAAAAGACTTAAATAACGAAAATGAAGTAAATTCAATACTAAATCGTTTAGATAGCAAAAAATTGACTATTACCGAAATTAAAGAAACTGAAAAAAAGCGTAGTGCAAGTAATCCATTTACAACCAGTACTTTGCAACAGGAAGCTTCAAATAAGTTAGGGTTTTCTACTAAGAAGACTATGTCTATTGCACAACAATTATATGAAGGAGTAGACGTTGCTAAGGTTGGTACGGTCGGTCTAATTACTTATATAAGAACAGATTCCATTAGGCTTTCTGAGGAAGCGGTTAAAAATATAAGTGAATATATAGAGACTAAATTTGGAAAAGAGTATATATCGACGACCAAAAGAGTAGAAAAAAAAGCTAAAGGCGTTCAAGATGCCCATGAAGCTATAAGACCCACTGAGGTACTTTGGGAGCCTGATAAAATAAAAGATTCCTTGACAAAGGATCAGTTCAAATTATATAAAATAATTTGGGAAAGAACAGTAGCTAGTTTTATGTCACCTGCGGTTTTTGACACGATTTCCATCGAATTGGAAGAAAATGATGTCACTTTTAAAGCAAGTGGATCTAGATTGAAATTTAAGGGATTTTTAGAAGTATACACATATGGAAGTATTTCAGATGATGTTTTACTACCTAAGCTTAATAAGGGCGATGTTATTAATATTACAAATATTGAACCTAACCAACACTTCACTCAACCACCCGCTAGATATACTGAGGCCTCCCTTGTAAAGACAATGGAAGAATTAGGTATAGGTAGACCTAGTACTTATTCTCCAACTATTTCGACTATACTATCCAGGGGATATGTTGAAAAGGATGGGAAAAGCTTAAAACCAACGGAATTAGGTACTATTGTTACAGAAATATTAGATGAATTTTTCAAGGATGTATTAAATGTTAACTTCACAGCAGAATTTGAAAAATATCTAGATAGTATTGAGGAGGGCCAAGGTGATTGGAAATCTCTAATCAAGGATTTCTACAAGGACTTCGAGGTTATGTTAAAAAAAGCTGAAGAAAATATGGAAGAAATAAATCTTGTTGAAGAGTCTGATGAGGATTGTTCAAAATGCGGTGCCAGAATGTTAATTAAGCATGGAAGATATGGAAAATTCCTTGCTTGCTCTAATTATCCAGAGTGTACTCATACTAAACCAATTTTAAATAAAATAGGAGTAACATGCCCAATTTGTCAAGAGGGTGAAGTAGTAGAAAGAAGATCCAAAAAGGGTAGGCTATTTTATGGTTGTAGTCAATTCCCAGCTTGCAAGTTTGTATCCTGGGGAAGACCGATAAATGAAAAATGTCCGGAATGTAACAGTGTATTAGTTCATAAAATAAATAAAAAGAGCGAAAAAATTATGTGTAGTAGTAAAGAGTGTAAATATGAAAGAGAAGTTAATACAAATGAAAGTTGATAGATTAGTCTTCCAATTGGGCGGTGTATAATATGTTTGAGGGAACTACAATTGTGGCCGTTAGAAAAGAAAATGGTGATTACGCCATGGCTGGGGATGGCCAGGTTACCCTTGGTGAAAGGGTAGCAATTAAGCATAAGGCTAAGAAGGTAAGAAGAATATATAATGATGAAGTTATTATTGGTTTTGCGGGATCTGTGTCAGATGCAATAACTTTAGCAGAAAAATTTGAAAACTATTTAGAGAAACATAATGGTAATATTAAAAGGGCTGCGGTTGAAGTAGCACAGAGTTGGAGAAGAGACAAAGTGCTAACTAAGTTAGAAGCCATGCTAATAGCTTTAAATAAAGATACGTTACTAATAATAAGTGGTACTGGTGAAGTGATTGAGCCGGACGATAATGTTATTGCCATTGGATCAGGAGGATCCTATGCCTTAGCAGCGGCTAGGGCTTTATCAGAAAACACGGATTTACTAGCAAAGGATATTGTTAGAAAGGCATTGGAAATTGCAGCTAATATTTGCGTATTCACGAATAATGAAATAACAGTCGAAACTGTATAAAAATAAATTTTATTGGAGAGGTGTAATTTATGAAAAATTTCACACCCCGTGAAATTGTTATGGAGTTAGATAAATATATTATTGGTCAAGACGAAGCTAAAAAGGTAGTTGCTATAGCCCTAAGAAATAGAATAAGAAGAAAAAAAATCCCTGTGGAATTTCAAGATGAAGTAAAACCTAAAAATATCATAATGATAGGGCCAACAGGGGTTGGTAAAACTGAAATTGCCAGAAGATTAGCAAAATTAATTGAGGCTCCATTCGTGAAGGTAGAGGCAACAAAGTATACTGAAGTAGGTTATGTAGGTAGAGATGTTGAGTCAATGGTCCGAGATCTTATTGAAGCATCTATTCGCCTAACAAAGGATTTATTTATTGAAAAGTATAAGGATAAGGCTAGGACCTTAGCTGATGAGAGATTAGTTGATTTAATTGATCCGAAGCCTAAGAAACTTGCTTCATTTACAAATCCATTAGACATGATTTTCAAGACTCAGGGACCAATTGAGAATGATATTGAATTAGAAGAGCAGCCTGATAGAAGACTCAAGAGAGAACACATAAAGAAACAATTGGAGGAAGGACTGTTAGAGGAGCAGGTAGTTGAGATTGAAGTAGAAGATCGCTCGTCTACACCCTTTGGAGTATTCTCTGGAAACATGTCTGACGAAATGAATCTGAATATTCAAGATATTATTGGAAGTATGATGCCTCAGAAGACTAAGAAGAAAAAAGTCAATGTAGGAGAGGCAAGAAAAATACTAATAGAAGAAGAAGCTCAGAAACTTATGGATATGGATGAAGTAATTAAGCAAGCTATATATAATGCGGAACAAAATGGTATTATATTTATTGATGAAATAGATAAAATTGCCGGCAGGCAAGGTGGTTCTGGACCAGATGTTTCTAGGGAAGGGGTACAGAGAGATATTCTCCCTATAATAGAAGGGTCTACTATCATGACTAAATATGGTCCGGTCAAAACTGATCATATATTGTTTATTGCAGCGGGGGCATTCCACATAGCAAAGATTTCTGATTTAATTCCAGAGTTGCAAGGAAGATTTCCCGTTAGAGTTAATCTGAAAAGTTTAACGAAAGAGGATTTTAAAAAGATATTAACACAACCACAAAATGCCTTATTAACGCAATATAAACTACTCTTGGGAACAGAGGGGATAAAACTGAGCTTTGCGGATGATGCAATTGATGAAATTGCCAAGATTTCATTTATTGCAAATGAACGAGAAGATGATATAGGTGCACGGCGTTTACATACTATTGTAGAGTTGTTATTAGAAGACATTTCATTTAATGCAAATGAGTTAAATGAAAAGGATGTGGAAATAACGAAGGCTTATGTTGAGAGTATGTTAAATCATAGGGTTAAGAAAATTAATGAACAAAAGTATATTATTTAAAACAAAGGAGGAAGTTTAGTGACTATAAGTTTGCTTGAAAAAACTAGAAGGATTAATAAGATTTTACAGCAATCACCTGATCATGTAATATCATTTAACGAGTTATGTAGAATCCTTAGTAGAATTTTAGATTCAAATGTGTATGTAGCCAGTTCAAAGGGAAAGGTGCTTGGAGTGAGTCTTACGGACACTACTGAAGTTCCGATAATATCTGATGAGAACACTGGGGAAAAAAGGTTTCCTGATGAGTATAACGAGCAGCTTCTAACGATAACAGAGACAAAGCATAATATTACTCAGGATGAATTATTGAAAATATTTAGGTATGAGGTACAGAGCTATAATAAATTAGTTACTATAGTTCCTATATATGGAAGTGCAAAACGATTAGGAACTCTGGTTTTGGCTAGACATGAGAGTGAATTCGTAGATGAAGATTTAGTTATGGCTGAGTATAGCGCTACGGTAGTAGGACTTGAAATATTGAGAGCTCAGACGGAAGAAATAGAAGAAGAAGCTAGAAAAAAGGCTGTAGTACAAATGGCTATAGGAACTTTATCCTACTCAGAATTAGAAGCTGTAGAGCATATATTCAACGAACTTGAGGGTGAAGAAGGATTGTTAGTTGCTAGTAAGATTGCTGATAGAGTAGGAATTACTAGGTCGGTAATTGTAAATGCCCTTAGAAAATTTGAGAGTGCTGGAGTAATTGAGTCTAGGTCCTTAGGGATGAAAGGTACTCATATTAGAATACTGAATAAGTATTTACTGGATGAACTAAGAAAACTGAAAAGATAAATATATACTCCATATTAAAGAGGACAATTTTTGCGCTCATTTTTCATAATGAGTTGTAGAAAATTGTCTTTTTTTATGGGAAAAAAAGGTCGTAGTTATTTGTTATTGCTAGAGTTAGAATCAAAATATAGGATTTTCATCTTTTTTGAATAATATATATTACAATTTAGAACATTTATTGACATTATATGTCGTTTCAAAATATAATAGAGTGATAGCTCGCCACTAAAGAAATGCTAGAATTTAAGCATATAGTATCTATTAATAAGCATAGCAACAGTAGTGCATAAGTCCTAATCGCAAGAATGTTGGTGGGAATAAGAGGAAATTCTGTTAGTGTGTCGAAATTAAAAAGAGATTGCTTAACTTTTAAAAAAAGTATACATAATTTGAAGGATATACTCAAAAAATGTCGAAGTTTTTAAGGATATAATTTTTTAATAAATGGTTAAGTAATTCATGATAACTAGGAGGGGAGATAATGATAAACAGTATGTTTAGAGATGTTGATATAATGACTAAGGGATTAAATGCTTCATGGAAACGTAATGAGGTCATTTCTAATAATATAGCTAATGTTAACACACCTAACTTTAAAAGAATGGAAGTTAAATTTGAAGAAATGCTAAATAGTTACATAAAGGGAACAAGCCTAAAAGGTGCACATACGAACGATAGACATATACCAATAGGAACTAATAATATTGAGAACTTAAATTATAAAGTAAAAACGATAAAGGATTTCAGTACGAGAAGAGATAGTAATAATGTTGATATTGATGTAGAGATGGCTGAAATGGCCAAAAACGATATATACTATAGGACGTTATCGACTCAATTAAATAACAAGGTTAACAGAACTAAATTAGTTATTACTGAAGGGAAGAGGTAGTAAATGAGTAT
>Ga0194137_10000512_pt1 | contig 25924 bp, 17 predicted proteins | sample TARM_MetaG_T3_14_FD_134025 | JGI IMG/M metagenome (GOLD analysis project Ga0194137, IMG submission 134025) | Freshwater microbial communities from Pennsylvania, USA, analyzing microbe dynamics in response to fracking - TARM_MetaG_T3_14 (version 2) | ecosystem: Environmental > Aquatic >... | reverse complement strand
GTTCCATACGGCCCAGTTCTTGCCGGTCCAGCCGGGCGGCAAAGGCTCGTTGACGACGACCTTCGCTCCAAAGCTCTCTGCAATCGCCCGCGTCCGGTCCTCCGACCCGTCGTCCACGACGATGATTTCGAAGGGAAGGCAGCTCTGATGCCGCAGCGATTGAAGCAGATGCGGCAGATTGGTCTCTTCGTTCCGGGCGGGGATGACGACGGAGAGCTTTCCCTCGAAAAGGAAAGAGCGGTCCGCGGCTGGAACGCTGTTCCTGCGGAACAAAACGAAACCCGCTGCCCATGCGGCCGCCAGCGCGGCCATGATCGCGATGCCCATACCCTTCCGCCTCCAATCCGATGTACAAGTCTCCTAAGACATGTATATGGCGGATGGCAGGGAATAAGACTGCGCCTGCCGGCGGTTGCCCGGGCTGCCGGCACGGAAGATCAAGATAATATAAACAAGGGAAGACTCCTCCTGCGAATTTTTGCAGGCAGCGGCAAACCGCTACTGATTTTTTGCCCCGCGGCATATTCTCGACTAAAGACCTGACCTAGGATGTGGTTTCCATGAATGAGGCCCCCGCGCCTTCCCGTTCAACGAAGAAACCCAATTTCCTCGTCCTGCTCGTCGACGAGGAACGGTACCCTCCCATTTACGAGAGCGAGGAGCTGAAGGCCTGGCGCAAGGAAAGTCTTGCTGCCCAGGAGTATTTGAGAGCCAACGGGCTTGAATTTCACCGGCATTATATTGGAACCACGGCCTGCTGTCCCAGCCGCGCCACCTTGTTTACCGGCCATTATCCCTCCCTTCACGGCGTCAGCCAGACGGACGGGATCGCGAAGAGCGCGTTCGACTCCGATATGTATTGGCTGAACAGCAATACGGTGCCGACGATGGGCAATTACTTCCGCGAAGCTGGCTACCAGACCTATTACAAGGGAAAATGGCATCTTTCCAACGCGGACATCACCATTCCGGGCACGCATAAAAGCCTCCCCAGCTATGATCCGCTGACCGGCGTGCCCGATCCCGAACAGGAACGAGTCTATGAACAGGCCGGCCGCCTGGAAAGCTACGGGTTTTCCAGCTGGGTCGGGCCGGAGCCGCACGGGAAAAATCCTCGGAACTCCGCTTCTTCCGCCGCATTCGGATTGAGCGGCCGCGACGAGGTTTACGGTACGGAGGCCGCCGAGCTCATCGAAGCGCTCGACCGCAGCAAGGACGGAAAGAAGGAGATGGAGCCCTGGCTGATCGTCGCCTCCTTCGTGAATCCGCATGATATCGTCTTATATGGCGCTCTTGCCGCGCAGCTGCCTGATTTCAGCTTCGAGGTGGAGCCGATGCCCCCGGTCGCTCCCCCGCCGACCTTGAGCGAATCTCTGGCCGCCAAGCCGCGCTGTCAAGCCAGCTATCGGGATATTTACCCTAGAGCCCTGCAGCCCATCATCGACAACTCCTTCTACCGCCAGCTGTATTACCAGCTCCAAAAAAACGCCGACCGCCAAATGGCGAAAGTCGTTGACGCCCTCGTCCAGTCCTCCTTTTATGACAACACCATCGTTATTTTCACATCCGACCACGGGGATCTGCTCGGCGCGCACGGCAATCTCCATCAGAAATTTTACTGCGCCTATGAGGAGATGCTCCATGTTCCTTTGGTCATCCATCATAAACAGCTGATTCCCGAGCATCGGGATATCCATGCCCTGACCAGCCATGTCGATCTTCTGCCGACGATGCTGGGACTGGCGAATGTAAATATCGCGGAGATTCAGCAGCGCCTGCAGACGAAATTCAGCGAGGTGAGAACTTTCGTCGGTCGCGATCTCGCTCCTTGGATCAGGGATCAGGCCCGCGAGGCTCTGCCGGATGAGCCGATCTATTTCATGACCGACGACGATGCGACCCGAGGCCAGCATCAAGCCAATCCGCTCGGAGCTCCCTATCCGTCCGTTGTCCAGCCCAACCACATCGAAACCGTGCTCGCGGCGGTGCAAAGACAGAACGGCAAGGAAATATGGAAGCTCTCCCGGTATTTCGACAATATTCAATTCTGGAGCGAGCCCGGTATACAGGACGAAACGATGCAGCCGGTCGGAGACAGGGCTTGCGGGACGTGTTCCACATGGGTCAAGCAGATCAAAACGAAGCCGGCCGCGGACGAATTCGAGCTGTACAATCTGACCTGCGATCCGCTTGAAGCCTGCAATCTTGCCCATCCTCTGCATGCCTCACAAGAGACTCTAAGCATGATGCAGGGGATGATGCAGCTGTTGAAGCAGCAGTCGCAGCGGAAGCGGCTCTATCCGGCTCAGCCGCCTTCCCTGTCGGGTGCTGCAGGAGCGGTGGAGCGCCCTGACGGATAGCCGGCCCGAGAGGAGTGAAGGGCATGGACCGACAAGGACGGTGCATCCGATTTCTCCTCATATGGGGAATCCTGATCTCTGATTCAAAAAAAAGCACCCCCCGCTGCCGATGGCAGCGGGGGGTGCTTAAGGGGAACGGCTCGGCTGCGGCCGGACTTGCTCCGCAATCGGCCCCTCCCATTCTGGCGTCGGCGAATCATCACGCCGGCTGCCCGGAAGCTGCATGCGCCTGCAGCAGCTCAGCGACATCGTCATGGCCATGGTCCTTGGCGAAGCTTAGAGCCGTGTTGCCATGCTTGTCCCGCACATCGGGATCTGCCCCTGCCGCGAGCAGCAGCTCTACGCAGTCATATCGCCCGTTGTAGGAGGCGATCATGAGCGGCGTCTCTCCGTCCGAATGGCAAGTATGGACCGGCTCTGCGCCCGCATCCAGCAGGAGCTTCAAAATCCTCGCATGACCGTACATGCATACTGGCGACAGCACCGATCGGCCGGATACATAGCGCACGTTCGGATCCGCCCCTTTTTCCAGCAGCCAGCATACAGCCTCTTCATTCCCTTCGGACGCCGCCCAGAACAGAGGCGTATTCCCGTCCCTGTTCGCCCCGTCAATGGGTGCACCAGCTTCGGCCAGCGCATTCATCGCCGCGAGATCATTCCCATGTGCAGCGAGCGCCAGCGGAAGCATGTTGCCATATAGGCGATTGGAATCCGCTCCTAGAGCAAGCCAGAGCCGCACCGAGCCGAAGCTTTTTTTACCGATAGCCTGCATCAGGAACTTGGCCGCGATGCCTTTCCAGACATGGGCAGGATGGTATCGGACGCTGTCCGGTTCGCTTTGGAATAGAATTCCCTGCCTATGCCCGGCGGCCTGCTCCCGGACTTTGTTGTACTTCCGATCCGTATTGAGGACGATGATCGTCGTTCCGGCCGGCAGCGCCTCCTCCTGGGACAGATTGCGGACCACATGCCTAGCCAGCTCGCTCGGTCGAATGCGCCACTTCCGCTTGTTCCTCACCAGCAGGACAAACTTGCCCTTCTCCGGGAAATGTTCGACCTTTTTCCTGACGAGGCAAGCCTCCCTAAGAATCGGATACTGCCGCAGCTCCTTCGCCAGCGCCGCGACCTGGTAATCCTCCAGCCCATGCGGCTCGAAGCGGTCGCCCGGCGACACCTGCTCGCGCTCCCGCCGGGCCAGACGGAGGAGCTCTGCATAGCGGCCGAGGAATTCCTTCCACTTCCCGGCCTCAGTCTCGTTGTCCAGCTTCGAATAATACCCGATCAGCTCGACGCAGCAGGCAACCGTATACTCCTCATCCAGCTCCATCGCCCGGGTCAGATAGAATACCGCACTGTCCTCCAGAGTCCGATCCTCTTGCCCCAGCATGGCCAAGCCCGCAGCCAAGTAAGCATGCGCCAGCCGGTCATTCCGATGGAGCAGCTCCTCGTACAACGGCAGCGCCTGGGCGAAGCCGTGCAGCTCCTCCGCAAGCTTCGATAACGTCCACAGCTGCTGCTCGGTCAGCTCCGACCGGTCCTCCTGCTCCAGGCTGGCGTATTCTTCACGGATGGATCGGAAGTACTCCATCCTCTCCAACCAGGCCGGCCCCGCCTGCTCCTGCCAGGACTCGTTCAGCTGCCGGGTCAGCGAGCCGATGGCATCCCCAAGAAGCGCATGCGCGGATGAATGAGCCGCCAGAGCGGGAATGCTTGCCGGCTCCCCCAATGCGTCCAGTCTGTCATGCAGCGAGGGATGCGTATCGTCGAATTCCGTCTCCATGCGCAGAGCGTCCTTCAACGACCTTTCCATATCCGGGTTCGGGTATGCTGGAGGCTGCTCGAAAAACTGCTGCATCATGGAATAGACCGGAGGAGGAGCTTGCTGCGCCTGAGCCAGCTTATCCACCTCAGGCCAGAATTTGCGGTCAAGCTGCGCATGCTGCACCCTCAGCTTCACGAGCGCATCAGCCATGGAGCGGGAGCCTGCCGCTTCCGCCGCCAATCGATCCGCCTCGTATTCGTTTTCCCTCGCCAATACGAACGTATACGCATTCAGCTTGGGCCCATACCAGTCCAGGAACCGTTTGAACAAAACGATCCACCCGCTGTCCTTTTCCTCGAGCTTCTCGATCAGCTGTCCCCAGATTCTTCTTACGCGATAAATCCAGCCGTGGAATTTGGAATGGGACCGCGACAGATGCGCCATCTCATGCGCCAGTACAGCGCGGAATTCGTCCGGCGACAAAGCTTGCATGAGCGGAAGGCCGAGCATGAGGTAGCTGCGATGCCACCCAAGCAGGCCGAGCCTCGGAATTTGCACGACGGCAGCGTTGAATTCACTCGTGAGCAGCACTTTATGGATCCGGATCGTTTGCAGGCTCTTGCCCAGGCTCTCGATCTCGCGATATAATTCCGGCGCCGAGCGCGGTGTCAGCACGATGCCCTCGGGCTCATCGAACTTGATCCTCAGGGAGCGCAGCATGACCCAGATAAGCCCGCCGATCGGAAGGCCCAGCTTCAATAGAAGGACCGGATGGGTCAGCGTGCTCATGACGAGTACGACAACCAGCGCCGCAAGCAGGAGCAGAATCCCGATCATATAGGAGAAGCCGACGCCTACCATCCCCAGCACCTTAAGCCGGTATCCCTTTGGATTGGACCGCGATTTCCCTTCCAATTGCTTGACTAGCTCTGCAAACTGTTCTTTTGTCAACCTCAACGGCCCCCCGCAGCAATGGATTGGATCTTTACTAAGAACGATTTCTATTTCAGTTCATTCTTTCTGATCGTCCAAGAACAATTCGTTCCCAATGTCCAAGCAACCTGTACGGCCGGAAAATATCCTATCTCATAGATGCACAGGCGGGTTCAAGCCGCATAACCGCTTGGCAGGCAGGTGAATATGAATAGGTAGGGTGATGACAACATGCTTTATACCGCTCTTGGCGATTCCATTACATTTGGGGAAAATGCTTCTTCATTTGCAAAAGCCTATCCCCGATTGGCGGTCGCCTCCCTGAATTCTCGCACCCGGAGAGTTGCCGGAAATGTCTTGGCTCAGCCCGGCTGGAGCAGCGAGGATTTGCTGCGTGCCGTAAAAGGCACACCGGGCATCAGCCAATCCGACATCGTCTCGGTATGGATCGGCGGGGTCGATATAGCGGATGCCGCCTTGGCATCCATCGCGACACAGAAGCCGCCGGCCATTCAGCAAGCTCTATTGAATTATCGGCGAAATCTCAGCCAGATTCTAGGCCATTTGGATAAAACGAGCCATGCCCGCCTCATTTGCTTCACGCAATACAATCCCTTCCCGAACAGTTCGATTGCGATTGCAGGCATTCGTTCCCTCAACCAGACCACGATTGAAGTCGCCCGCCGTTACGGCGCTGCGGTCGCCCCGGCCCATAAATGGTTCGAAGGCAAACAAGCCAGTCTGATCTACGGCTATCGGCAAGGGAAAGTCGAGGATGCCTTAAGCGGATTCATGCCGATCCATCCCAATGATCGCGGGCATCAAGTCATTGCATCGGGATTGATTCCTTATCTGGACTCCGGCAAGTAGCCTAGCAGCATAGAATTGTTGAATTCCAACGAACACCGCTCCTATCGGACGGTGTTTTTCGGTGGTTCATCCATTTATTTCCTGTTTTTATTTATCGTCCATTAACAATTCGGCCATAAACTGATTGTACAGCCTCACGCTGCTACTTCTGTGAAGAAAGGAACATCATCTATGGGAATTCATGCGTATTTTCAATCCTTGAACGATCTCGAACGCATCATTCGCTGTCCCGGCAAATTCAAGTTTGAAGAGCATAGCGTGTCCGCGCATTCCTGGAAAGTCGTTCAATACGCCAAAACGCTGGCGGATATCGAGGAAAGCAATGGCGTGGCGATCGACTGGAAGAAGCTGTACGAAATTACGAGCAGCCATGATTACGGCGAAATCTTCATCGGCGACATCAAAACGCCCGTCAAGCATCACTCTCTGGAGCTGCGGGGCATGCTGCAGCAGGTAGAGGAGGGCATGATCGCTCTCTTTATCGAAGAAAATATTCCCGAGGAGCTGAAGCCTATCTTCCGCAGGCAGCTGCGCGAAGGCAAGGACGATTCCGTCGAAGGGCTCATTCTCGAGGTGGCCGACAAGCTCGATCAGGTATACGAGGCGCTTACCGAATTGCAAAGAGGCAACCGGGAGAAGGAGTTTGTCACGATGTACCGCGAAGCGCTCATCAAAATCAAGAAAATCAAGCTCCATTGCGTGGATTACTTCCTGGCGAACATCCTGCCCGACATCGTGAAGGAAAGCTCCGATTGTCCTTTTGATATTCGGAAGATTACGAATGAAGCTCTGGAGCTATAGCGATTTCGCCTTCATTTGTCCAAGGGCTTAGGGCTTGGCACACGCCCATTGCCCTCCTCCGCACATCGCCCCCTCCCCTTCATGCTTAATGTTTACACCGCGAATTCTATCCTTGTCATTTTCCTTCCTGCCGTCTTGAGGCATCCGTACCCAGCCATCTGCCTTCCACTCACGTTCGGATGGATCCGGAACAACCCCCATTATAAAAAAAAAACACCTCATTGGTGTCAGCTCGAACCCGTTCTTATTTCTTTACCAGCTCATCTATTTCACTCTTCAGCAAGAGGTACCGATGAACACTTCTCATGATCGGAACTTTGGTCAGCCTGTTCTTATCCGCATAGGTTTTCATCTGATCTTTGGAAAGGCCCAGCAAATGACCTGCTTCCGTGACCGTCAGCACGACTTCATTGCTTGTGGCGTTGAAGGTTTTTTTCACCTTTAGATTCCAATCTTCGAATGCATTCATATTCGCGCATCCTTCCCTATTCGCAGCCAATGAGTTTTATTGGCCTCATTTCTTCTATTATAGCAGAAGTTTGGGCGATCTCCTAAACCGCTCTGCAATCCACTTTAAATCTAACCTTAAACCTCTATGCCTTTCCATGATTCCAACTATTCAAATCGTCTAAATAAGAGTTTGGCTTGACGCTCAAAAGAGCCTGGTGTTACGTTTACAGTGGATGGGGTCAATAATAACCTTGTGCAAAAGAAAGGCTGAATTCAAACCTAGCGCAAAGGAAGGATAAAGATGTCATTCAGCTATCTAACTCATCTGCATTGTCCTAAATGCCTTCAAACGTATCCATCGGATAAAATCAAGCAGCTGTGCGAATGCGGATCTCCTTTACTGGCGGATTACGATTTGGAAAGCTTAAAGCGGCAATGGAAGCCTTCCGATCTGGCTGGAAGACCGAATGACTTGTGGCGTTATCACGAGCTTCTCCCTGTATCGTCTCCGGAACATATCGTCAGTCTGGGAGAAGGAATGACGCCGCTGCTGCCGATGGACCGGATAGGCCTGGATATGGGAATCGAGCGCTTGTGGATGAAAGACGAAGGAATCATTCCGACCGGCAGCTTCAAGGCTCGCGGCGCGGCCGTCGGCGTTTCGAAGGCCAAGGAGCTTGGCGTTCAGGAGCTGGCCATGCCTACGAACGGCAATGCCGGAGCGGCCTGGTCGCTTTACGCTGCAAGAGCGGGAATGCGCGCTTCCATCGTGATGCCAGTCGGCGCGCCTCTCATTACGAGAAATGAATGCGCCATTTCCGGCGCCAACTTGAATTTGGTGAACGGACTCATCAGCGATGCCGGGAAAATGGTCGGTCAAGCCGTGAACGAGCATCGCCTGTTTGACGCTTCGACGCTCAAGGAGCCTTACCGGATCGAAGGCAAGAAGACGATGGGGCTTGAGATCGCGGAGCAGATGGGCTGGGAGCTTCCCGATGTGATCTTGTATCCGACAGGCGGAGGCGTCGGGCTGATCGGGATCTACAAAGCGCTGCACGAGCTTGCGGTGCTGGGCTGGATTCCGGACAGGCTGCCGCGTCTCGTTGCCGTGCAGGCTGAAGGCTGCGCTCCCATTGTCAAGGCTTGGGAGGAGGGGAAGCCGGAATCGCAGTTCTGGCCGGATTCGTCGACAGCGGCATTTGGCATCAATGTGCCGAAGGCGCTGGGCGATTTCCTCGTGCTGGAGGCGGTATACAAGACGAACGGCTGCGCCGTCTCGATAACGGATGCGGAATTGCTGCGGGAGCAGGGCACCATCGCCCGCCTGGAAGGGGCCTTCGTATGTCCCGAAGGAGCGGCCACGTTCTCCGCTGCGCGCAAGCTGAGAGAAAGCGGCTGGATCAAGGACGGAGAGACGGTTGTCGCTCTCAACACCGGCAGCGGCATTAAATATCCGGAAACCGTTCAGGTCGAAGCGCCCGTCTTACAGCCGCAAGACCGGATGGTCCGGCTGTAAGACGGGATAAGAAGGCCTCGATCCACAACCTCAAACGGTTGTGGATCGAGGCCTGCCTGAAATCAGGAGTAGCGGATCAAACCTCCATTGACATGAATGACTTGACCGGTTACGTACATGGAATCGTCTGCTGCAAGGTATACGAATGCTGGTGCGATCTCGAAAGGCTGTGCCGCACGGCCAAGCGGAATGTCCGTGCCTAGAGCCGCCACATGCTCCTTGGAGTAGGTGCTGACATTAAGCGGCGTCCATGACGGACCCGGAGCGACCGCATTGACACGGATCCCTTTCTCTGCCAACGACAGCGCCATGCTGCGAGTAAAGCTTACAATTGCGCCTTTGGTTGCAGAGTAATCAATGACATCCTTGTCTCCTTCGTAGGCGACCCTTGAAGTCGTATTGATGATGGCGCTGCCTTTATCCAAATAAGGAAGAGCCGCTTTAGTCAAATAAAACAAGGGAAATATATTCGTTCGAAAAGTATTTTCGAGTTGTTCATTGGAAATGTCCATGATACTGCTCGTAAAAGGTTGAACGGCAGCATTATTGATCAAGAGATCCAGTCTATTATAATGGCGGAGCGTTTCGGCTATTATATCCGGCGAGCTGGCTGGATCGCGAAGATCTCTGGCTAGAAGCAGACAGCGAATGCCGAATTGCTCCACATACTTTTTGGTTTCTTCCGCATCAATATGTTCATTTAAATAGACAATAGCGAGGTCTGCTCCTTCTTTCGCATAAGCGGCCGCAATGGCGCGGCCGAATCCGCTGTCGCCTCCCGTAATGATCGCAACCTTCCCTTTCAGCTTGCAGCTCCCTACATAGCCCGGGTAATCAAAAATAGGACGAGGCACCATGAGATACTCCAAACCAGGGACTTGATCCTGATGCTGCGGAGGAAATGCTATAGGCTCCTGAACTACCTTGGTCCGATAGCCAAGGAGAGGGTATGCGGGATAGGAGAATGGCATGGCTCACCACCTCCTTCCAACACCAAACGGACCTCCAAAACCTCCGTTCCCGGCCCGGAACCTCCGTGCTCAAAACCTTCAAAGCCTCCGTGAAAGTCCATAGTGCCGCCCTCCGTTTATGAGGATGTAGACATTAGACCCTGTATTGTATGGGCTTTTGTCCCAACAAATTCGCAGTTGGCTGTAAAATAGGCTTTTCGGAATGGGCCTCAGAATCGGGCTCGCAGAAGAACACCTTGCAGGCTCAATTGCCCAATCGCTCATCAGGCTGCCAATGTCATGCCGGCAGCCTGTGTCATGCCGGCAGCCTGTGTCATGGTCCTATCGATTCCCATTGATCATTTTCATCAGGATATGTTTAAGCCTCTTTTGTTTCTTCAGGATTAGAAAAGGCCGCATCATCTCGTCATCTTCATGTTCGAGCATGTGACAATGCCATACAAAAAGTCCGGCGAAAGGATCGAAACTCGCAATAAAAGAAGTAACGGTACCAGCGGGAGCACGAATCGTATCTTTGAATCCTCTTTCGTTAGGTTCAGGAGGAAGCGCATGTCCTGTAAATTCAAGGTTTCCTGTTGCTTTGAAATGAGCAACGTCAAAAGGCTGGCGCTCCAGAATTTGCATGTCAACGATATGCAGATGAATGGGATGGTCATCATCGGACAGATTGATCAACCGCCATATCTCAATCGATCCTAAGTCCATTTTCTCGGATATAGGATCATTCCATCTTTTACTGTCAAGCAAATTCAGGGATCTTCCATATGCATCCTCGACTCTAACGAGCGTAAGATCTCTTGTCCTTTTTGCCGTCTCACTGGAAAGGAATTCGATTTTCCTTAAATGATCAGGAAGAGAGCTGGCATCTTTGGCTTTTAGCGGAGTGTTTACTCTAAACTGCATCACATCGGTTGTTTCGGGGGAGGCACCCTTGAAGACATTTTTAAGAATGATCGTCTTGCCGAAGGATCGGGAAAAATCAACGATCACATCCGCACGTTCGGTCGTCAGTAAGAGGATCTCATTCATTTTTACGGGTTTCTCCAGCAAGCCGCGATCTGTTCCGATTTGATAAAATGGCTGTCCGGAGTCCAGTTTGAATGAAATGGCTCGACTATTGCAGAAATTCAACATCCGAAATCGGTATTTTCGCGGTTCCACTTCAAGATAGGGGGATACTTTGCCGTTTACCAAAATGTAATCGGCGTCAAAAGGCGTAACAATTGAAGGATAGGGAAGACGATCGTTGTTTTTATCGGGAGTATCGGGGTAATAAAGCGATCCGTCCGGGTTGAACGAGCGATCCTGAATCATAAGAGGGATTTCATATTTTCCCGCCGGTAGATTCAAGGATTGTTCATGCTCGTCGCGAATGATAAAAAAACCTCCAAGTCCCGCATAATTGTTCAATCTCGTAATGCCCATCGCGTGGTCATGATAAAATAATGTCGTGGCTTCAAGGTTGGGATATTCGTATACTTTTCTTTGGAACTTAGGTCCTGTTTGTTCAAAATTTCTCGTAAACCAGGCATCAGGGTACCCATCGCTATGGTCATGCTGTTTTCCGCCATGCAGATGAACGACGGTCCTAACCTGAGGAAATGTTTTCTCTGCACCATGAATGGTCGTATCGATGGGGAGAAAATGCTTATGGGGCAGATCATTCATCCATTTGACAAATGCCGTTTCACCCTTCACCACGTCGAAAGTAGGACCCGGGTACATTCCGTTGTAGCCCCATAAGCGAGTAGGCGCTAGATCACGATGAAGCTTTTGGGTAAATTCCCTCATGGTCACTTCATAATACGAGCCTTTCTTTCCTCGTTTTATCGGGCGAATGGTTTTGGGAATAGGCAGTTTATCGACGAATTTTTGAAGGTTTACTTTTACCGCCATTTGAGTGGAGACCTCCTCACGTTGAACACCTTATGAAGCGTATGAACGACAGATGTCCCCCTATGTCCAATAGCCGAATTTCCTTCGATCTGTATGTCTGCTCAGTCCGTCTACAGTTTCAACACAAAGATAGACCCCGACCTCTTGCGGTCGGGGTCTTCATGGTGGAGGGAAATGGTGGTTGGGCACAACCACCAAGTCCACCCTTACTCCTTCACAGCCCCCAGCATGATGCCGGATACGAAATACCTTTGCAGGAATGGATATACGATCAACATCGGCACCATGGCGATAAATACCTTGGCCGAATTCAGCGTCCGGTTGGACAGCTCCGACAGCTTCTTGTATTGTTCGGGGGTCAGATTGGTGCCGACCGGAATGTTGACGACAAGCTGCTGGATATAGGTCTGGAGCGGGTATTTGTCGGAAGTGTTCATCAGCACCAATCCGCTGAAGAATTCATTCCAGTGATACACGCTTAGGAACAGCGCCACTGCAGCCAGCACAGGGATGGAGCATGGGATATACACCCGGAACAAGATCGACCACGGACCGGCTCCGTCGACTACGGCCGCCTCATTCAGCTCCTTCGGCAGATTGCGGAAGAAGTTCATGATCAGGATTACGTCGAAAACCGGTACGCCTCCGCCCAGCACCAACGCCCAGATCGTATTGATCAAATGATAGTTTTGAATCGTGAGATACCATGGGATCAGCCCCCCGTTGAACAGCATGCAGAAGACCAGAATCCACATAAATGTATTGCGCATTTTGAAATCTTTCTTGGGCCGGGCCAGCGGGTAGGCCATCAGTACGGTCATCAGCAAGGAAAACGACGTACCGAGCACGGTGCGCTGGATGGAGATCCAGAACGCGTTGAAGAACAATCTGTCGTTGATGATCTCCTTATACGGCGTCAAGGAGAATCCGATGGGATAAATCGTAACCAGGCCTGCATTGGCTGCGGACTTGTCGGAGATCGATACACAGAAGGTATACCACAGCGGGTATAAACAGCTGATGAGCAGGAGGCCGAGAATGGCGATATTGGCAATGTCGAACGTCCGTGAGCCTAATGTTGTATTTCGGACCAATGCGGCGCCCTCCTCCTTCAGAATACCGTATAGTCGGCATAGCGATATGCCAGCCGATAGGAGATGAAAATCAGCACAAAGCTGATGACCGACTTGAACAATCCGGCCGCCGTCGCCAGCGAATACTGAAGATTTTGCAAGCCCAGCCGGTACACCCATGTATCCAGAATATCTCCGGTTGAATACACAAGCGGGTTGTAAAGGTTGTACACCTGATCGAATCCGGCGTTCAGCACGTTGCCGAGACTCAAGACGCCGAGCAGCACGACCGTGGTCGTCAGCGCCGGCAGCGTGACATGCCGGATCAGCTGCCAGCGGTTGGCGCCGTCGATGGCGGCGGCCTCATACAGGTTGAGATTGATGCCTGTCAACGCCGCAAGATAGATAATCGAGTTATAACCGAACTCCTTCCACACATCCGTGCCGATGAGCAGCTGCCGGAAGATGCCGGAATCCGCCATGAACAGCTTCGAATCGAAGCCGAACATCCCTGCGACCGTATTTACAACGCCATAATAGCCGAAGATCCCGATGACAATCGTGGACAGGATCACCCACGACAGAAAGTGCGGCAGATAAACGACGGTTTGGACCAGCTTTTTGTAGCGCATGCTGCGGATTTCGTTCAGCAGAATGGCAAAGATAAGCGGAATAAGCAGATTGAGGACGATTTTGCCGACGGCGATAATAAAGGTATTAGTGATAACCGTCTTGCTGTCGTTGAGCTGAAACATGTACTTGAAGTTGTCCAGTCCGACCCACTGGGATTTGAACAGCCCCGCACCCGGGTTATAATTCTGAAATGCCATCAGAATTCCGAACATAGGCACAATGCTGAACATCACAAGCCAGACCATACCCGGCAGCAGCATCAAATAATAGTGTTTCTGATGGCCTAATTTTCTCATCATGGCTGACCTCCCGTCTCCCTAACAGGATGCTTGCGGAAAGGAACGGAACCGCCGGCGCTTTCCGCAAGCCTCTGGATGATTACTGCGAGGCCACTGAAAAAGTTGTCGCTGCGTGCGAATCATTCTTCCGGTGACAAGGTCGACCGCATTCGTATCTCCAGAACGATTCCGCGCCATTCGCTTGTTTTTCAGAAGCTTCGATCACTTCTTCAAGAGCCCTGCCACTTCCGCCGTGATCTCATCTCCGCCTTGAGCTTTCCAGTCCTTCACGAATTTGTCGAAGGAGTCGATAGGCGCTTGGCCGAGGATGATTTTCAGAACCGTCTCATCCTCCATCTTCTTGAGGTTGGCCCATTTCGTTTCCATGGTAGGGGTCTGGTTGTACGTGACACTGAAGACCTTCTTATCGATTGGAATCGTTGCGAACGGACGATCGCCGATCATAATGGAATACAAGCGCTGGAAGTCGCCGAAGTTGGACGTGTTGAAGTTGCTTACATTCAGCTCGTCATACGGAGGCTTGATGACGTTCTGCACCTTCTTTGCATCCGCATACATCAGTTTGTACAAGCTGTTCGGCTTGTTGTAATCCTCGGGCTTGGTCTCGCCCTTCAGCACTTTCAGAAGCTCGGCGTATTCATACTCCGTTTCATTGGCCGCAGCCAGCACGTTGCGGAGCGGATACCAGCCCACATTGACCGACAGGTCAAACGTCGCTTCATCGCGCACAAGGGCATTATTCATGATGAGAATGGCTTTGACGACATCCGGCTTGGCTTTTTTGCTGATAACGGTGTAGGTGCTGCCCGTCGTCTTCATATGCGCATTCCACTTGTTGTCGTCGGAATAGACGGGATAGGCCTGCCAATTCGCAGTCGGATCGTTCTTGAAGGAGTCCCCGTTGCCATAGCCGCCATTCCACCATGGACCGAAGAAAATTCCCGTCTGATTCGCATTGATCGGATCCCCTACGTTGTCGCGGGTGCCCACCTCGGGATCGATAAGCCCTTTTTTGTACCAGTCAGCCAGCAAAGCCAGCGTTTTTTTCGTATGATCCGTCGTCGTTCCGTAGGTGACCGATCCATCGCCATTGTCGAGCCAGTATCCCGGATACGCATCCATCGCCCCAAAAATCGGATCAAATCCTCCCATATTGTTGGAGGAAACGAGGAAGGTGGAATAAGGGTACGTATTTTTGGAAGGACCGGCAATGCCGATCGTTTTGTCTCCGCCAAGCTTGTTGTCCATGAAAGCTTTCGCCGTCTTTTCGATATCCGCCACCGTCTTCGGCACCGGCAGCTGCAGCTTGTCGAGCCAATCCTTGCGAATCCATAGGACGTGAACGCCGTCCGTATCGACCGTAATATTCGGAATCGAAACCATCCTGCCTTTATAGCTGGCATTTTCCATGGCGCGGCCTTCGGTGCTTGCCATGATGTCCTTCACCTGCGAGGATTGATACTGCTGGAACAGATCGGTAATATCATACAGAAGTCCCGAGCTGGCCGCCTTGGTCATGAAGGAGCGGTCGTCGACGACCATGCCGTCAGGCAGCTTGCCGGATGCGATCGTCAAACTGACCTTCTGCTTGAAATCGTTGCCGGTAGCCGCCGTCCAATCCACAATGACGTTGATGTTGTACTTGTCCTTGAGGTAACGCGTATACTGGTTGTTGCTGACGCTGTCGCCTTCCGGCAGCGTTTTGTCTGTCGGATCCACCATCATGCCGATGTGGACATCAACCGGCTTCGGAAATTTGGAGAAGGCCAGGTCATCTCCCGAAAGTGCCGGGCCGGCAGAGTTCGTCCCTGGATCTGAAGACGCTTTCAAATTATCCGATGAATCATTGGAAGCACATGCTGTCACACTAAGGCCAAGCAATACGACCGAAAGCAGCTTTGCCATATTCCTTTTCATTCTCGTCCCTCCCATCGTTCCTTGCCTTCTCATTGTACATTCGAAGCGGGGAAAAAAAGTCGGACGGATGTGCCGTGTTTTGCGGCGGATACAGGGCTGAGGCAGGCATTTGTGCGATTGATTGCTGTCATTCCTCCCCCTTATGGAACTGAGCCCGGAATTCGGAGGGCAAGAGGCGGGTCTGCTCATAGAAGAGCTGGGAGAAATACTTGGAGTCGTTGTAGCCTACGGCATGAGCGACCCAAGCAATCGACCGATTGGTCTCGCACAGCAAGCGCTCGGCGGCTCTTATCCGCTCTTGCCGTAAGTAATCGTTGAACGTAGACCCTGTCAGCTTCTTGAAGCATTGGCTGAAATAGCTTCGGCTCATGTGCACATGATCGGCGACGTCTTCGGCATGCAGAGGACTCGAAGCCCGCTCGCGAATGAACAATACCGCCTTAAGAATGCTGATGGTCGTATTGGCAAGATCGGTTGAAGCCGCAACCTGCGCATGGACGCGTTTTCTGAAATCGCGCAGCCATTCAATCGCCGACCGGACATCATTTGCATCCGACCGGAGCTCGGCATTCAAGGCCAAAACAGCTTCCAGCTGCGACAGCACGCGCATCCACAGCCCTTCCAGACGGCGAAAGGAAACCTTGGCTTCTGCGGTCTGCTTGCATAGGCGCTGGAAGACCGATTCATTATAGAGCCAGTAGAGAGAGCGCCATTCCTGCTCCAGTGCGCACCACTCTTCCTCCTCCTGCGAGCAGCTGTTTTGCTCGGGGGCAAGGGCAGGCGAAGGCGTGGACAACGCAGGAGGCTTGGTTGAGCGCTGCTCCATTCCTCCTGTCATTTGCTGCCGGATTCGCTTCAATATCTGCTCGTCGTCCTCCGATTCCAGACGCACCTTGGATATATAATCGAGCACACCCATGCGGTAGGCCGTCTGCACATTCTCGAACTCTTCATGAAAAGATAAAATGACGGAGCGCAGCCCCGGAAATCTCTGTCTTGTTACTTGAAGCAGCTCCATTCCCGACATGACCGGCATCGAGAGATCTACGAACATGAGATCCACCTCATGCCTTTCCATAAACTCCAGCGCCTTCGCGCCGTTCGCCGCTTCTCCAACGACAATCATGTCGTGATTGGACCAGGGCATGATCGAGATCAAGCCTTTGCGGGCAAGCTTGTCATCGTCGACAATCAGTACACGGATCAACTCGCACTCTCCTTTCTAGGATGGAGAACAGGAAGCTCCAATGTGACGGTCGTGCCTTGATTCGGAGTGCTTTCTATCCCCATGCGGGCCTTATAGCCATAAAATGATTCCAGCATGGATCGGACGTAACGAAGCCCGATCCCCCAGCCTGTCTGCTGCTGATCCGGCGTGTCGCGCTGCAGCAGGGCCAGCGTCTCGCGACTCAGCCCTTTGCCGTCGTCGCGGATAACGATACGCACCATCTGCGCCGTTTCGTCCGGCACTATGCTGATTTCCAGCTTGCCGTTGTCGTCAAGGCCGTGACAGACGGCATTTTCCACGATGGGCTGCAGGATGAACCTCGCCACCGAGCTGTCAAGGTATGTCCCTTCCGCAATAGCCAGCTTCACCTCGAAATCATGGCGCATCTGCTGCAGCTCCAGATAGGTCCGCATGACGTCTATCTCGGACCGGAAGGTAGCCCTCTCCTCTGATTTGCCCAAATTATAGCTCAGTAAAAAAATGAGCGAGGAGACAAACTTCTCGATCTCCGCCTGCTTATGCATAACCGCCAGCCAGCGTACCGAGTTAAGCGTATTCATCAGAAAATGCGGATTGATCTGATAGGCGAGCTTCTCGATCTCCAGCTGATGACGGCGCTTTTCCTTCTGCTCGACATCCAGGATCAGCTGCTGGATCTGCCGTTTCATGACATTGAACTGATCGAATATTCGGTCAAATTCATCAATGCCCGTATGATAGCGGCTTGTGCCCATGTAACCTTTGCCGAACGTCCTCATCTCCTTCTCAATCATCAGAAACGGCCTGTTGATGAGCCGCCGCAACAGCAGGGTGAGCATGAACATCATGAGGAGGGCGACGGCGAGTATCCAATACATATGGTTTTTCCACGTATAGAGCTCATGGTTGTAGCTGGAGACGGGAAGCAGCAGCGTGATGTCATAGCCGTATTCGCCTTTCATTCGGTTCCATACATACCCGTCCGTCATCCCGGATTGGCCGCTCAGCCGTAGACGTTGGCCGACCGCATAAGCCGTTGAATTGCTGCTATAGGTCACCGCGTCCTTCGAATCGGTGAAAACAAGCGTATAAGGGATATTCAAGCTTTCTGCGAGCGAATTCATATCGGTGATGAGATCCGATTTGGCTTCCACATAAACGACCAGCTGCGTTCCGTCTGAAAATCGAATCTCCCGTGTCACCGACACAACCTGATCATCGCTGAACCGGCATAGAGATTTATGCGGAGACTGGTATTTCAGCTCCCCCATGCCGGCAACATCAGGCAAGGATTGGCGAGTGAAGCCGCTGCGCAGCGGCAAATTCGAATAAGAAGCATTCCCGGTTGCAGGATTATAGTACATCACCAGCTCCATAGCCGGATTCGAAAAAGTGATCAATCCAATATTGTAGGAAATATCGCGAGAGAGAAGACGCTGGCTGTAAATATCCGTGGCGGAGATATACGTCTCCATCAGGTTGCCGACCGTGCCTTCCGGCGTCATCTGCTGCGAAACCTGAAGCAGGCTGCTGTACATCTGATTCACCTTCGATGTTTGCTGGTGCAGATCAAAAGCCATCGAGGTCTTGATTTTATCGCGCTGCATCGTGTAGATGGCATTATAGGAAACAGACGCCATCAAGACGGCGCATCCCACAAGGCCGACGGTCAGAAACACCATGATTCGTTTGCGGAGAGAGGAGAACATGAACCGGCTGCGCAGCATGCGCAAGAAGCTTCTCCTCCTACTTGCAGGCTTCATTCAACGATCACCGCATCTCCAGCTCCTCCCGGCAAGCATGGATCAATATTCGCTGTTCGGCATGATCATCCTTCCTGGGTGGAGAGGAAAGTTGCTTTGCACAAAACATTTACAAATCGAGGAAAACAAAAATCCACAACCTCGAACGGTTGTGGATGTTCAGTATGGTGTCTAGGCGTGCTTGTTCAAAACGGCCATTTGTCGGACTATGATGCTCGGGTTGTTTCCCTCGATTGTTCAAATGTCTTCAATAGAGGGACTCCTATTTCTACAGGCAGCACTTTTTATGTTTTTTCCCGCTGCCGCATGGACAAGGTTCGTTTCGGCCGATTTTCGAGGAGGCCGATGGGAATTGGACCACGTTGCCGGCATTCCCGCTCCGGCTCGGCTTCGGGTTAAGCTCAGCAGGAGTAAAGCCGCGATTGGACCACATTCTCGTCGTATTGCGCACATCAACAAGGAGCGGCATCATATCGGTCAACTGCTTCCTGCTCAAGCGGATCCTGCGCCTCTCAAATTCTTCCATGATGACGTCAAGCGGCTCTTCCATCGAGCATGCGAGCTGGATATCATCTGCGATCGCGTCAGCCATCCGCTCTTCTTGCCCCAACTGCCCCATGATGTAGCTCTTCAATGCTTCCAGCTGAGGCGTCTTCTCAAAGTAATTCATATCCGCGTATCGCAGCAGCTCTTCCTTCGGAGGAAGGTAGTAAGGCTTGTCAGCTACACTCTCCAAAAACGCTTCGTAATCGTCCAGGGTTTCTCCCTCCAAGCCATCGCTGTATAGAAACCCTCGCTGAATATCCCAGGACAGCATTTTATCAGAGACGGACGATTGAATCCCATTGAATTGCTCCTCCGTCAAGCCGCCGCCGTTTTGATCATTGATCATCTCGATTACTTTCGAAACGGGACAGATGCCATACAGATTGGCCGCAGCTTCAATATACCGGAGCACTAGCTGGGTTCTGCTGCGTTCTTCACGGAATGATTTTTGGTCAAGCGTCTTATATGCAGCCTTGACTTCCTCCGGCATGACAAAGAACAGCTTATCCCCCTCCATGAAGCTGAACACCAAGCCTTTATCCATCAAAAACAAGTAAGCATCCACAAATACTGCATCGTCCTGAATATAAGGAGCTTGGAGAAGCCGGCTTGCCAGCTCCCATTCCTGCGTCTCCGCTGTAAGGAGAACCGAACGTACCTGGACCACATTCGTAATCCGCTCGTATAGCGCGTCCGCAAGCTCCTGCTTTTTCAGCTTGGAGCGTCCTGCCAGCGCGCAGTTTGCAGCAATGAAGTTCAAACGATCTTTGTTCAGCCGTGCAAGAATCTCCTTCAGACCAGTCACGACCGAACCTTTAATCGCATGGTTGATGTTCAGCTGCTGCATCTCTTTTTTCAAGTTCAAGTCCATTTCATAACTCCTTTACCTGCCAACCCATATGAATGAGACGAAAACGTTTCGGACTAGGCCGGGAGCCTGTTGGGTCCCGATTACAAGTCAGCGAAAGCAAAAATCCACAACCTCGCGGTTGTGGATTTTCAGTATGGAGGCGAGGGGATTTGAACCCCTGTCCGAAGGCAACGGCACACAGGCATCTACGGGTGTAGTCACGGATTTGATGTCACCCAGGCCGACGCCCCGTAACCGGCTGCGATCTGGGTCAGCCTGATTGTCTTCTTCAGCACACCCCAGGCGGAGATGTGACAGCGTAGCCTACTAAGGGTGAGCCCCTACATCCGGCACATAGGCGATGCTGGAGAGGAGCTTAGCGTGCAGTTTCTTAGGCTGCTGCTAAAGAAGTACGTTGGTTGCCATTTAATAGGCTTTAGCGTTGATAAAGCGGACGCGTCCCCACTACCCGCAACCCATGCTCGAACTACCCCCGTCGAATCCATAAACGCCCCCGAACAGATCCGTCCAGCCTTATCCCGCACCTAAGCTGCAGGGTAAGCGCGGCGGTCCGAAGCGCAAGGACTGTGACGAGACAAGCGGCACAGCATTGCAAAAGAATCAAAGACCAACGTAACGATTGCTATGGACTTAGTATAACACAGATGACGCCGCAATTGCGAAGGAAGTGCTGGAAACTACGCTGCTATCTGGTGAATGAGCCAACCCGGGATCCAGCCGGTCAGGAGAAGCCCGCTTCCCAGCCAATCAGCCCAATCAGACGATGGGCATGCGGAGTCTCATCGCCCCTTGCCTCGGCTTCCCTCATGAGCAGTCCAGCCTAAAGGCAATCCGGCGAAAAGGCGCATCACCTGACAAAATCGGCTGTTTATCTAGCCACCTTCTGCTTCTCTCGCAGAGCCCGCTGGATATCGCGCTGGGCATCCCGCTTTGCGGCCGTATCCCGCTTGTCGTATTGCTTTTTGCCTTTGCCGAGCCCAATCAGAATCTTGGCATAACCGTTCCGCACATAGATCTTCAGCGGCACGATGGAGTAGCCCTCCTGCTTGGACTGGCCGTACAGCTTCGCGATCTGCGACTTGTGCAGCAGCAGCTTGCGGGCACGCGTAGGATCGGTCGGATTGTGGCGGTTGCCCTGCTCGAACGGACTGATATGCATGTTGTTCAGGAACATCTCGCCATTGCGGATTGTTGCGAACGCATCGTTGAGATTGGCGCGTCCGGTCCGCAAGGATTTGATTTCCGTACCCATGAGCACCATGCCGGCTTCGTAGGTTTCCTCGATGAAATAATCATGGGACGCCTTCTTGTTCTGAGCCAGCGGCTTCTGGGACTGGTCCTTCTTCGGAGCCATGGTGCTTCGCTCCCTTCTGTCGTCGGAATGGGGGGACTGACTTAAGTCCTATCGGCACTTATTGTAGCAAATGAAATCAGGTCTCAGCAATTGCAGTGCTGCTTACAAGCAGGACGGCTTTCCTCCGCCATAAGGCGAAACCTTGGCGTTCGGGAGGACTCAGGCCGCCAATAGCGGCAACCGATCTTCTTCGAGATGAAAAACCGGGGATTGCCGCATCGGCAATCCCCGTGTTCATACCCGCCTTGGCGGGGTATCGAATCCTTCACCTGCGCCATAAGCGACAGCTTATGCTTCCGGCGTGCTGCCGCCCTGGTTCGCGCCGGCATCGCCGCCGCTCACAGGAGGAGCTCCCGCGCCGCCTTTGTTCTTCTTGCGGCGGGAACGGCTGCGCTTGGACGGGCCGCCCTCGGCAGCGGCCGGAGCCGCCGCGGAGTCGCCTTCATTGCGGTCGAAGTCCGCGAAGATCTCTTGGATATCGACATCCGTCACCTGACGAATGGAAGGCGCCGTGCTGCCGCCCTTGCGCTTCTTGCGGCGCTGGCGATTGCCTGCGGACGTGCTGTCCTGCGGCGCTGTCGCCGTCTCCTGAGGGGCGGCGGAGATGCTAGGTCCGCGAGCGCCCTTAGGAGGACGTGAGCCGCCGCGAGGGCCCTCTCCGCCGGCTGCCGGACCGCGGCCCTTGCCGCTGCCCGGAGCGCCTGCGCCCGGACGTCCTGCGGCACGGTTGCCCATGCTGCTCGGCGGAACCGGAAGGCCCCACATGTCGGTGCGCTTCGAGCTCTCCGTCTTGCCGCCCTCCCGCACGCTCCATGGATTGTCGTCCCGTACATTCGGGATGTCCTCCGGCATGCTGCCCCGCCAGCCATTCGGCCCGAACCCGCTGTCGCGGCGGCCTCGGCCGCCGCCGCGCGGTCCGCGTGCGGCTGCTGCGCCCTGGCCGCGCGCGCCGGCGGGAGCTCCGCCGCCGCGCTTCGCTGCCTGGCCGCGTGCGCCGCCGGCCGGTGCCGGCGCCGCCGCGCTGCGCTCGGCGGTCTTGCCGCCGGCTCCAGCGCGTGCGGCTGCGCCGTTGTCGCTGCCGCCTCTTGGCGCAGCGCCTTCCTTGCCGCGGCGGCCTCTGCCGCCGCGGTTGCGGTTGCCCCGCGCTCCACCCTGCTGGGCTCCTGCGCGATTGCCGCTCTCGACCATGGCGAAATCAATCGTATGGTCATCCATATTTACACGCTCCACGCGCACTTTCACCTCGTCCCCGATGCGATACATGTTGGAGGTGCGCTCACCGATGAGGACCATTCTCTGATCGTCAAAGTGGTAATAGTCGTCGCTCAGATCGCTGAGTCGAATCAGACCTTCTACCGTGTTCGGCAGCTCCACGAAAATTCCGAAGCCGGTCACGCTGCTGATGATGCCCGTGAACTCTTCTCCTACTTTATCAAGCATAAATTCACATTTCTTGAGCTGGTCGGTATCCCGCTCCGCGTCTACGGCTGCCCGCTCGCGCTCGGACGATTGCTGGGCAATCTCCGGCATCCGGGCCGTCAGCGTCTCCAGACGCGACTCGGACAGCGTTCCGCCGCTCTCCAGCACCTCTCGGATCACCCGGTGGATGACCAGATCGGGATAACGCCGGATCGGCGACGTGAAGTGGCTGTAGAACTCCGCGGCCAGGCCGTAATGGCCAAGGCTCTGGGCGTCGTAGCGCGCCTGCTTCATGGAACGGAGCATCATCGTCGAGAGGATGGTCTGTTCCTTCGTTCCTTTGATTTCTTCCAGCAGCGATTGAAGCGCCTTGGGATGGACCGCGTTGCCTTTGCCCTTGATGGCGTAGCCGAAGTTGGAAGCGATCGTGATGAAGGTCATCAGCTTCTCGTTGTCCGGATTCTCATGGACCCGGTACAGGAACGGCACCTTGAGCCAGTAGAAATGCTCTGCTACCGTCTCGTTGGCCGCCAGCATGAATTCCTCGATGATCATCTCGGCAACGGAACGCTCGCGCTTCACGATGTCGATCGGTTTGCCCTCGTCGTCCACGATGATCTTGGACTCCTGGAAGTCGAAGTCGACCGCGCCGCGCTTCATGCGCTGGCGGCGAAGCTTCATCGCCAGCTCCTCCATGAGGTGGAACATCGGCACGAGATCCGCGTAACGCTCCATCAGGCGGGCCTTTTCCTCGCGGCGTTCGGCGCGCTCCTGGCGTTCGGCAGCTTCCCGAGCGGCCCGTTCCTCCTCGCTCTCTTGCGGAGCGGCGGCTTCTCCGGCTGCAAAAGCATCCAGCTGGTCGAAGTCCTCCGGACTGCTCCGGACAACCTCTCCCTTGCGGTTGCGATTGCGGTTCCGGGTAGGCTCCGGCGCTTGCGACAGCCAAGGATTTTGGGGGCCGGGACCGGACTTGTCCAGCGCTGCGGAATCGCCTGCAGCAGCCTGGCCTCCGTCCGGCACATGGCCGTCCTCGTCGGAGGCGAACTCCGAATCCTCCGGCAGAGGACCGGCATCGCTGGTCTCGATGATGAGGCCCATGCCGCCCGGAGGCAGCTTCTCGGCCTGCAGCAGCTCGGCCGCATCCTCTTCGTCCTCCAGGTAATCGGCCGAATGCTCGTCCGTTTCCTCTTCCTCCGGAATGCCGGCGTCTCCGCCTTCGACGATGAGGCCCATTCCGCCCTCAGGCAGCCGCTCGGCATGGCCGCGCAGGCTCTCGTCCACTTCCGCTTCCTCATCGAAACCGGCATGGCGGATGTCCTCGCCTGCATCTGCCTGGGCGCGGCGACGTGATTCCTCCATCAGCGCATTCGTGCTGACGACATCCTCCTCCGCCTCGTCCGGCGCAAGGATCTTGCGCACGTTCGTGTAGGACATGCGCTCCTTGGTCCGGATGACGCTCGTGAAGATGTCATGGCGGACCCGCTTCAGCGTGCTGGCGTCGAACTCCATCTCGCAGGACATCGTCAGACGGTCCACCTGCGGATGCAGGGAACAGATGCCGTTGGACAGGCGGTGCGGCAGCATCGGAATGACCCTGTCGGTCAGGTAGACGCTTGTCCCGCGGCGGTAAGCTTCCTGATCCAGGGCAGACTTGTCCCGGACATAGTAGCTGACATCGGCAATATGAACGCCGAGCAAATAATTGCCGTTGGGCAGCCGCTCGACTTGAACGGCATCGTCGAGATCCTTGGCATCCTCGCCGTCGATCGTGACGATCGTCTTGCCGCGCAAATCGCGACGGCCCTGGCTGACGATCTCTTCCTCGGTAATCGCATCCGGAGCCGCCTCGGCTTCCTCCATGACGTCATCGGGGAAGCTCTCCGGCAGCTGGTGCTTGCGGATGATGGAGAGGATGTCGACGCCGGGATCGTTTTTGTGCCCGAGCACCTCGATGATCTCGCCTTGAGCCGCGGCGCGGCCTTCCGGATAGTTCGTGATGCGGGCGACAACCTTCATCCCGGTCACAGCCCCGCCGAAAGATCCCTGAGGCACGAAAATGTCGCGGTTGATGCGCTTGTCGTCCGGCGTGACGAAACCGAACGTCTCATGGCTCTCGAACGTTCCGACGAGCTGGGACACGGCGCGTTCCACGATCTGGACGACTTCGCCTTCCATGCGGCCTCCGCCAGGAGTGCGCTCCGTCACTTTGACGAGCAGAATATCGCCATTCATGGCGGTGCCGAGATCATTCGCGCCGATATACACGTCCGCATGGGTCTTGTCCTCCGGAATGAGGAAGCCAAAGCCCTTGGCATGCGCCTGCAGACGTCCTTTCAACAAATTCAGATGCTGAGGCAATCCATAAGCCCCGCTGTCGGTGCGAAGCAAGGCGCCTTCTTCTTCCAGCTCATTTAGAAGCTTGAGAAACGCTTTGAAATCGGAGGCATTGTCTATGCCCAGCTGCCTTTCGAGCTCTTGATACGTCATCGGCTTGTACGCCGGCTGGTTCATCAAGTCCAGCAAGTCTTGTTTCGTTGTCATCGTTCTCCTTCTCACCTCATGCCGTCGGGCGCCCGTAGGTGCTGGCAGATCCAACCACTTTCTCTATACCATGTAGTATACACGAAATACGGCTTCATCAACCCACCTGCGCGACAATAAAAAGAAAAAGCGGGGATCTCCCCCGCTTTATCGATGCATTCGGCTTGCTATTTCAGGTAAGCGACCAGAAGCGCCAGGATGAAAAATCCGGCTGCCAGTCCAATCGTCAGGCGCTGCAGGAACAGATCCAGTCCGCGAGCTTTCTGCTTGCCGAACAGGTGCTCCGCTCCGCCGGAGATGGCTCCGGAGAGGCCTGCGCTCTTGCCCTTTTGCAGCAATACGACCGCAATCAAACCAAGGGAAAAAATCACGAGCAGAATTTTCAGAAATGTATCCATGCGTTTGTTACCTCCCAGCTTTCGTACAGCCTCCCGGCTGCCTGCCGCTAATGAATAGCTGAAGTTTTGCACATGCAGATCGCCTTCCACGCCGCGGAAAACGGTTTGCATGGGCAAAACCGTTCATGAACAGCACTCTGATTGTACCATAGGCATCGGCCCGAGAACAAGAGAAAGCCGCGCGACGCCTCCTGTCGGAAGGTCGGGCGGCTCATCGGCGCTTCTCTTAGTAGCCTTTGCTGCGCAGATAGTCGAGGCTGAGCTTCGCGCTCTCGAGCGAGGAGCCGGCGAACTCCTCCTGCTCCACGATGAAATACTCGATGCCTGCCTGCTCGGCAATGGCG
>Ga0194137_10000511_pt1 | contig 25935 bp, 22 predicted proteins | sample TARM_MetaG_T3_14_FD_134025 | JGI IMG/M metagenome (GOLD analysis project Ga0194137, IMG submission 134025) | Freshwater microbial communities from Pennsylvania, USA, analyzing microbe dynamics in response to fracking - TARM_MetaG_T3_14 (version 2) | ecosystem: Environmental > Aquatic >... | reverse complement strand
TCGCTGGTCAACGGCGGCATGGCGGTCACGCCCAAGCGCAGCCACTTCGAGCACATCCTCCCGAACGTCGATGCGGCCCAGATGTACGGCACCTACTTCCCGCGCGCGGACGCCGCTCTCGGCGTGAACCACATCGACAAGGCGTGGTTCGAGTCGAGCCCCTGGTACCAGTTCGCCCGCGTGGGCCGGAAGACCGCACACCGCTCCGGGTTCGCCACGACCTTCGTGCCCAACGTCTACGACTTCGACCACATGAAGCGGGAGGCGGCGGGCACCGCGCAGGCCTCCGCGCTGGGCGGCGAGGTGATCTACGGCAACAACGCGGGCAAGAAGTCGCTGGACAAGACGTACCTGGCCCAGGCTGCCGCCACCGGCCGGCTCACCATCTCGCCGCTGCACCGGGTCACGGCCGTCACCCCGGCCACCGGGGGCGGATACCGGGTGACGATCGAGCAGATCGACGAGCAGGGCGCGGTGATCGCCACCAAGAACGTCACCGCGGACAAGGTGTTCTTTGCCGCCGGCAGCATCGGCACCAGCAAGCTGCTCGTGTCGATGAAGGCGCAGGGCCTCCTGCCCAACCTGTCCGACCAGGTCGGCGAGGGCTGGGGCAACAACGGCAACGTCATGGTCGGGCGCGCGAATCACATGTGGGACGCCACCGGCTCCAAGCAGTCGACCATCCCCACCCTCGGGATCGACAACTGGGCTGACCCCACCGCGTCGATCTTCGCCGAGATCGCTCCCCTGCCGGCCGGGTTGGAGACCTACGTGAGCCTGTACCTGGCGATCGCGAACAACCCCGAGCGGGCCCGCTTCCAGTTCAACGCCGCCACCGGCAAGGTCGACCTGACCTGGAGCGTGTCCCAGAACCAGCCGGGCATCGCCATGGCCAAGAGGGTCTTCGACAAGATCAACAAGAAGGAAGGCACCGTCTACCGCACCGACCTGTTCGGGGTGTACAAGACCTGGGGCGACGACTTCACCTACCACCCCCTGGGCGGCTGCCTGCTCGGCAAGGCCACCGACAACCACGGACGCCTCCACGAATACCCTGGCCTCTACGTGGTGGACGGCTCCCTCGTCCCGGGCAATGTGGGGGTCAACCCGTTCGTCACCATCACCGCGCTCGCTGAGCGGAATATGGACGCGATCGTCGCGAACGACCTGCGGTAGCCGAGGCTCTTGCGTGGGTCCGCTGGGAGCGGCGTACGCCGATGGGCCGGACTCCCTGCCGGGGGGCCGGCCAGTGCGTCGTGGTGCAGGTGGGGAACCGTGACGACGACGAAGGCCACCTCACAACGAATGACCCGCTTCCGCCGGGTCGCGCGGAACCGGGCGAGCTAGCCCGGGAATCCGTGGAGCCGGTCGACGAGGCGGCGGGCCTGGCGGCGTCGTCGGCCGGCTAGATCATTGACGCCTCATTCGTGGTCGCCTCGTCGACGGCGGCGATCGCGGTGTACACCTTTACCGGCTCGCACGCCGGGTGGGCGATCTTCACCGCACTGCTGGCGGGCAGCACGGTCATCGGGCCGTGGAACGCGGTAACGCCTCAGGCGGCGGCGCATCCCACGTTCATGTCCCTCGATTCCCTCGCGGTGGCGCTCGAGGTCATCGCGGTACTGGCGTTGCTCGACCGCCTAGACGTCGACGATCACTTCCGCGCACCCTCCCCCGACACCACCGGCCAGCGAGTTCGCGACCACAGCGAGCTGCCCGTCCCCTGGGCCCGAAACAAGGCACCATGCTCACCAGAAGGAAGATCCTCCGCGGTCCCGCTCGGCCCCCAATCACCGACAAAGCCGGGGCCTGTCAGACAAATCTCGTCTCTAAGGCTCCGGGTATTTGACACGGCCCCGGAAGGCACCAATAACCGAAGCAATCCTTGATCGCCGCTCCGGATCGGCTCACGAGCTACTTCGCATCGAGCGGGCGATACTCGGTGCCGCCAGGTAGATCCCCGTCACGGGAATGGCCGCCAGGCTCCTCCGCGGCGTGTGACAGACATACCCACAGAGAGCAGAAGCCAACGCCGCAATGCCGGACACACGCCAGTGCGGCCATCCGGTTTCCTGAATCAAGCGCTGGTACGCATGCTCTCTGTGCGCCTGCGTGATCGGCTCTCCACGGGTTGCGCGCTTCACGATCGTCGATCCAGTGTCCGCAAGGTAGGGAATGAGCGGAGAGAGCGTATTCACGGCCGCGCCCAGGTCCAGACGCTTGTCGGTGAATGAACTCTGAATGACAGTTGCGGCAATTCCTCCGCCAAATAGGTAACTACCAACATCACCGAGGAACATCGACGCCTCCGGCACGTTGTATGGGAGGAATCCCAAACCCATTCCCGCGGTGACCGCGCCCTGCATTCGGGATTGCGACGGGACGCATTCGGTGCTGGCGACTGAAGCCCCCCATGCGACCGCGGTTCCACCCGAGATCCCATTGATTCCATCCATGAAATTAAATGCATTAACGATTGTGGGCATGACGATCGCGCCGACTATTGCACCCTTGATGCCGCCGGAACGCGCACCGACCCCGGCTCCCGCCGCGACCTGAGCCGAGAGCCGCGGAGCCGCCCGGAGCCCAATATGATCGTCCAGCCGCCCCACGAATCCCAGAGCCGCGCTCGCCATAATCCACTCTGAGGAAACCTCCCTACGCGCACTCCGAGCTGCCAATAGACCAGCCGCCGCGCCCACCGCACAGGCGAGCCCTCCCCCGCGCGGGGTAGGAACGGTGTGCGAGGAACGATCATTCGGAACGTCGAGATTACGTCGACGATGAAGCCAAGTCTTGACAACAGGTCCTGCAGCCGCCGTGGACGCCGTAGAGGCCAAGAGCGCACCGAGAGCGGGGTAGGTCATGTGGTTAGAGTTTCACACTTAGATGTGGCAGCGCCACGCCCACCCACACTGCCTTGCGAGAACTAGTATCGTCGCAACCTGACACCCTTCCGAACCCACTACATTCACCGCGCAGATTGAAAGCATAGACAGCACGCCATCTGGAAGACCGTACGAAGCCCAGATGTCGTTCCGAACGAATATGCCTTGAGCCCCCACGATGAAAGAGCCTTTCGAACTTGAAGATCGGAATCCTCAGCCACTGGTTCGATCCGGAAGGTGGCGCAGCAGCCGGCCCCGGAACCATCGCGCGAGCGCTTCAGGCTCGCGGTCATGAGGTCGATGTCCTCACTGGGTACCCGATCTACCCCGCGGGTCGTGTGTTCGACGGATATCGGATTCGGCCGTACATGCGGGAAACAATTCGGGGCGTGACCGTCCACCGCGTCCCCGCCTACCCGAGCCACGACGACAACGCTGCCCGACGAATGGCCAACTACCTTAGTTACGGGGTTTCGTCAACTATCTCAGCGCCTGCAATCCTTGGACAGTCCGACGTGGTGTTCGTCTATTCGTCTCCGGCCACCGCGGCCACTGCCGCAGGACCGCTGCGAGCACTCAAAGGGATCCCCTACGTCATGCAGATTCAAGATCTGTGGCCTGACACCGTTACGTCGAGCGGATTCGTGGACGACTCCACCGGTTCCCGAATGGAGCGGGCACTCCACGTGTTCTGCAACGAGACCTACCGTCGAGCGGCACACGTCGCGGTGATCTCTCCGGGGATGGCCGATGTGCTCCAGAGCCGTGGCGTTCCCGCGGAGAAGATTAGTGTCGTTCCCAACTGGGCTGAGGAGTCGTCGTTCCGCCCCGTTCCGAGAAACAAGGAACTGTCGGCACAACTCGGGATCGATCGAGAATTTACGATTATGTATGCTGGCAACCTCGGAGAGATGCAAAACTTGGACGCCTTCCTGGATGCTGCGTCTATTCTCCGCAATCGGAGCGACATCGGGTTCGTGCTCGTCGGTGCAGGAGTTCGCGGCGATGCTCTGGCCGAACGCGTCACGAAGGAAAGGCTGGATAACGTTACCTTCGTCGGCCCGCAGCCGTTCGACAAGATGGCGGATATCCTCGCACTCGCCGATGTCCAGCTCATCTCATTGAAAGACGATCCACTCTACCGGATCACGATGCCTAGCAAGGTCCAGGCCAACATGGCGGCGGGCTTGCCTATTATCGCCGCCGTCGCTGGCGATGCTGCTCGAGTAGTCGAGGACGCCGACTGTGGCCGCTCGGTAGCCCCGGGAGACGCGAACGCGCTGGCGTCCACGATCAGCGAGCTGGCGGATATGAATCCCACTGCTCGCGAGGAGCTCGGCCGGAAGTCCCGCGACTATTACACTTCCCATTTCTCAGAGAAGGCCGTCGGCGATTCCCTGGAAAAGCTTCTCTATCAACACCGAAAGCGACGGTAGAACCATGAAGACAGTGGTAGTGGTCGGCGCTTCAGGTTTCGTCGGTTCGTCTGTGTGCCATGCCTTATTGCTACGAAGACACGACGTCATCCGGCTCAAGGCGCCTCGTCTCGATCCGACCGGCGGAACGTCCGGCGCTGATGCCGCACTTGCAGAGGTGCAGCAAGCCTTAAATTCGTGCGATGCGCTCGTCAACGCGGCCGGAGTGTCGGAAGCGACCGCAACCAATCATGACCAATTGACGACCGCGAACGGAGTACTCCCCGGCGCGCTCGCATCCCTCTGTGCCGACGCGGAAGTTCGCTTCGTCCATGTGAGCAGCGCGGCCGTTCAGGGTCGGCGCAAGACACTCGATGCCGACCCTTTAACCTCACCCTTCTCTCCCTATTCTGAGTCGAAGGCCCGCGGCGAAGCAGAAGCGCTGAGACACGCCCGGACGTGCGTTTACCGTCCGCCCGGCGTTCACGGCCTGAACCGCTCCGTTACCAAGACCATCGCCAAGCTCGCTCGAACCCGCGCCTCGAGTGTTGCAGGCGATGGGACTGGGAACACGGCTCAGGCTCTCATCGGGAACGTCGCCGATGCGATTGCCTACCTAGCGACTTGCGACGAGACACCACCCCCGATCGTCAGCCACCCATCCGAAGGCCTGACCACGTCCAACCTGCTCGAGGCTCTCGGCGGTCGAGCCCCTCGACGGGTCCCCCGTACCCTGGCTCGCGGCACAGTATCTGTCGCCTTCGCGGCTGGGTTGTTAAACGCCCGTCTTACGGGCCAGGCTCGGCGTCTTGAGATGCTCTGGTTCGGCCAGCAACAGGCGGAAAGCTGGCTGTCTCAAGCAGGGTGGACAGCCCCACACCAACAAGACGCTTGGCGCGAGCTTGGCCGTAAACTTGCCCACGACTCAGACTGTAAGGACGCCGAATGACCTCCCTCAATGGAGCCGCTGTTGCCATCACAGGAGGAACGGGATCCTTCGGATCGACCATGGCCCGGCACCTCCTCAGCCTTGGCGCCGACCGGGTGAACATCTTCAGCCGAGACGAAGCCAAGCAGGATGAGATGCGGTCGAGGTTGGACGAGCCGCGACTCAAGTTCTTCCTAGGTGACGTTCGCGACCAGGACAGTGTCGAGAACGCGTTCGTCGGTGCCGACTTCGTCTTCCACGCCGCTGCCCTGAAGCAGGTTCCCTCGTGTGAGTTCTTCCCCGACCAGGCGGTGAAGACTAACGTCGACGGAAGTCGGAACGTCATCAACGCCGCGCACAAGCTGGGCGTGCGGTCCGTCGTGTGTCTGTCGACTGACAAGGCCGTCTATCCGGTCAACGCCATGGGGATGTCGAAGGCGCTCATGGAGAAAACTGCGCAGGCTTTCGCCCGCAACAACCCGAGCTCCCCCACCACGGTCTCCGTCACCCGCTACGGCAACGTGATGTACTCCCGCGGCTCGGTCATCCCTCTGTTCGTCCATCAGATCCGGGAGGGAAAGCCCCTCACTCTCACCGAAGGGTCGATGACCCGGTTCCTGATGAGCCTGCAGGAGTCGGTCGACCTGGTCGAGCACGCCTTCTTCCACGCCGAGCCCGGCGATCTGTTCGTCAAGAAGGCCCCGGCCTGCACTGTCGACGTCCTGGCCCGCGCAACAGCGAAGGTGCTCGGGATCGACGAGCCGGAGCTCGTCAAGATCGGGCTGCGGCACGGGGAGAAGATGTATGAGACGCTCCTCTCCCGAGAGGAGATGGCCAAAGCGACCGACCAGGGCGACTATTACAAGGTCCCCCTCGACGCCCGCTCCCTGCAGTACTCGGTGTACGTCGACGAGGGCGATACCGCCGCGGAGAATACCGAGGACTTCGACTCGAACAACACCGAGCAGATGACGGTCGACCAGGTGGCGTCGCTCATTTCATCCCTCCCGGAGATGCAGCGGGTCCTCGCGGAGGTGAACCGATGAAGATCATCGTCACCGGCGCCGGCGGGTTCCTGGGGTGGCACACCCGACTCCGGCTCGCGGCAGTCACCGATCACGAGGTCCACCCGGTCACCCGCGAGAATTGGTCGCACCTGACCGACATGGTGGCGGACGCGGACGCGATCATCCATATCGCCGGCGTGAACCGGGCAGCGACCGACGACGAGGTCGAACAGGGGAACATCCACCTCGGTGAGGACGTCGCCGAGGCGATTAACAGCGCCACGCGTCCGATCCGTGTGGTGATGGCGGGAACCATCCAGGTCGAGCGCGACAATCCGTATGGCCGCGGAAAGCTGGCAGCTCAGAATTGCATCGCCGAGGCCACGCGCGCCCACGACGGACGCTTCGTCGAAGTACGTCTACCCAACCTCTTCGGCGAGCACGGTCATCCGAACTACAACTCGTTCGTCGCCACGTTCGTCGACGCGGTCATTAACGGCGAGGCCCCCCAGATAAACGACAACCCTGTGGAACTTCTCCACGCCCAGGACGCGGCCCAGTCGTTGCTGGACGCCCTCGAGAGCACGGAGGACATGCTCCGGCCAGCCGGTGAACTTACCGGAGTGGTAGCGGTGTGGGAGCTCCTAGAGGAGTTCCACCGTTCCTACGTGCCGATCGGCGAGATCCCGGACCTCAGCTCGAAGTTCCGGATCGATCTGTTCAACACGTATCGCAGCCGGCTCTTCCCGCAGCACTGCCCGATCACGCTCGTGCCCCACGCGGATCCCCGCGGCTCGTTTGTGGAGACCGTCCGCTGCCGCGGCGGCGAAGGGCAGTCCTCCTTCAGCTCCACCGTGCCTGGAATCACCCGGGGTGAGCATTACCATCTGACCAAAGTCGAGAGGTTCGCCGTCATCCAGGGCGAGGCGCGTATAAGTCTCCGGAAGATGTTCTCGGACGCGGTCTATGACTTCGAGGTCTCCGGCGACACCCCGGTCGCAATCGACATGCCCGTCGGGTGGGTCCACAACATCACCAACACAGGCGACGAGATGCTCCTAACGCAGTTCTGGAGTCACGAGTTGTTCCGGCCCGATGCGCCCGACACGTTCCCCGAACCCGTCCGCCCCGCTGTCGAGGAGTTCGTCCGATGAAGGTCATGACCGTCGTGGGCACCCGCCCTGAACTCATCCGGCTGGCCCGGGTCATCCACCGTCTCGATGCCACTGCCGGCATCGACCACGTTCTGGTTCACACGGGTCAGAACTACGACTACACCTTGAACCAGGTCTTTTTCGACGACCTCGGGATCAGGCAGCCAGACCACATGCTCGGTGTGGATACGTCCAGCCTCGGCGCCGTGCTCGGTGGCACGCTGATCGCCGCGGAAAAGGTGATGCGCGAGGAGCAGCCCGATGCCGTCCTCGTTCTCGGCGACACGAACTCCTGCATCGCGGCCCTCATGGCACGCCGTATGCGGATTCCGACCTATCACATGGAGGCGGGCAATCGCTGTTTCGATCTGAACGTGCCGGAGGAAACCAACCGGCGCATGGTCGACCACGTCTCCGACTTCAACCTCGTTTATACCGAGCACGCACGGCGGAACCTCCTCGCCGAGGGACTGCCTCCCCGCCGCATCCTCAAGACGGGGTCTCCGATGCGCGAGGTGCTTGATGCCTACCGGGACCAGATCGAGGCATCGACTGTGCTCGATCAGAAGGGGCTCGCTGAGGGCGGGTACTTCCTCGTATCTGCTCACCGCGAAGAGAATGTGGATTCCCCCGCGCGTCTCCAGCTGCTGCTCGACTGCCTCACCGCAGTTCACGCCCACTATGGACTCCCAGTGTTCGTGTCGACCCATCCTCGCACTCGTAAAAGGCTTGAGGCTCTTCCAGACTGGTCGGAGCCAGAAGGAATCACATTCTCGGAGCCGCTCGGTTTTCACGACTACAACAAGCTGCAGCTCTCGGCTGCGTGCTGCCTCTCCGACTCTGGCACAATCGCCGAAGAATCTACGATTCTCGGATTCCCGGCGATAACGATCCGTGACTCGATTGAGCGCCCCGAGGCGTTGGACACCGGCGGGATCGTAATGACCGGGCTTCACTCCGGAGACGTAGTTGCGGCAGTTCAGGTGGCAATGGACTCCAAGTACACGCGCGACGGAGTGAATCACCTGACCCCCGACGACTATCTCATCGATAACACCTCGGAGCGTGCCGTGAAGTTCATTTTATCAACCGCCCGCCGACACCACCAATGGGAAGGCATTCGCGTTGACGCGCGTTGACATGTAATCCAAAACTGCATCGGTCATTGCGGGCTTTCATTTTGCTGCAGCTGCATGCGAGTGTCCAAGACGGCCAACTTGGAGGTCCAACGTAATGGAGAAGCTCGCCGCTTCAATTCAGTCGTACACATGGGGATCTCAGACGGCACTACCGGAATTGTGTGGTGAAGCAACTCCGTCGAAAACTCCAGTAGCCGAATACTGGTACGGGGCCCACCCGTCGAATCCGTCGTTGCTCGAATCTGGGATCCGGCTAGATACCGCCATTTCGACGGAACCCACCCGTTTGCTCGGATCAGAACACGTAAGCCGCTTTGGGGAGCAGCTGCCATACTTGGTCAAGTTGCTCGCTGCGGACCGGCCTCTGAGTTTGCAGGCGCACCCCTCTTTAGAGCAAGCAATCTCGGGCTTCTCCCAGGAAAATACCGCCGGGGTGCCTATCAATGCCAAGCACCGTAACTATCGCGACGAGAACCACAAGCCGGAGCTGGTAGTCGCCCTGAAGCCGTTTGAAGCGCTGGCGGGTTTCCGGCCGGCGGCGGTAACTGTCGAACTGCTCGACGACCTCGCGGTGCCGGGGCTCAAGTCGTACCGGGACCTGTTAGCGTCCCTACCCGAGTCTGACGGCCTGCGCGCAGTGTTCACCGCGATGGTTACCATGTCTGACGAGCTGCTGGCGACACTTGTCCCCGAGGTGGCCCAGTACTGCCGCGCATACTTGGTGAAAAACGGCGCTGGACAGCGATGGTCGAAGGTCGCGGCAACCGTGGTGCAACTAGAGCAACTCCATCCGGGAGACTCTGGAGTTCTGGCGGTGCTGCTGTTAAATCGGTTGAGTCTTGCCCCCGGGGAGGCCATCTACCTAGACGCTGGCAACCTGCACTCCTACCTAAGTGGACTGGGTGTGGAGATTATGGCAAATTCGGACAATGTGCTGCGCGGCGGACTAACAGACAAACACGTGGACGTGGCTGAGCTACTTCGCGTACTCAAGTACGAGCCGCTGGAGAACCCGGTAGTCCGGCCGGAGCCGGCAAATGGTGCAGGGTTCGCGATGTACCCGACTCCCGCCCGAGAATTTCGGCTCTCCCGACTGAGGCCAGGGGCGAACCCTACGCGCTTTAATGGCAGAGGACCACGGATTCTCGTATGCACTTCTGGCGAGGCGGTGTGCGCCAGTGATTCAGGGCACAAGTTCCGGTTAAAACCCGGCGAGGGGGCGTGGCTCAGCGCTGAAGATGGTCCAGTTCTGATTAGCGCCTCCTCCGATAGGACCGAGTTATTCATGTCGGATACCAACCAATTTCAGTAAACGGACAAATGCGTCCCCTGTCGACTACAACTGAAAAACCTAGTGATTCCCGCCCCCCTAAGAAGGTCGTGGTACCCGACATGGCTAGTCTTTGAGGCCTAGTTGCGACAGCAGCTATCCAGTTGCACTATGTCAAGTTAGCCGTTAGTCCCCCGCATCGAAGACGACACGAAGCCCAAGAAGCCTCCCGAGACCAGCACTGTTACTGAGAGACCACCAAAGATTGCAATGGGGACACCGACCACTCCGTACTGACCGAAAAGCACTCCCACTAGAACGAAACTGACAGCCAAACCAACGACCTCTGCCACAGCTGGGTAGCTAGGTCGACCCCTTGCCCTAAGAACGGTTGCTTCAATCTGAGCAATACAGCGAACAGCGACAACCGGAACTAACCACCACAAGTATTGAATCGAGCCTACAAATTCACGGCCGAAAACAATCGGAATGAGAAACGGGCCGAGGAAAGCAAGTGAACAAGCCGCAGCTAGGACAGAAAACCCGCTCGCGAAAACGAGAAACAGTTCTCGCCTCAAACGCCCTTTCCTCCCTACACTTTCGGCCGAGAGCATCGGGAAAGCCGCGCTACTAACAGCCGTACCGAGGGGGCCAGCAACCGAGATGACGGTCTGCGCGACAGAGTATTGTCCGAGTACACCCGGCTCCACCAATCGTGTCAAAGCAAGACGGTCGAGCATCGCAGATCCAGTCGAAGGAATAGCCGAGAAAGTATAAGCGCCGCCGTACCTGAGCAGATCCGGATACCTAACTCTGCTGTTCACGCCAGACCTACTGCGCTGCAGCAACGACAACATTACCTTAGCGGCTAGCGAAGAAGAAAAGGTGCTGATCACTAAGCCTGAGGTCAACGAAACCACGCTTATAGCGTCAATCGTCCAGATTCCAATAACGATAAATACCATGACTAGCGGCTGAACCAACCGAGAGTAGTTCCAAAGCTTAATATCTATGGATTGCAGCGCAAAAAGCCATGGCGAAAACATGAAGTTAACAAAACACCCACCGATGGCGATCAGAAAGGCGAAGTATGCCAGTTCGCTCCCGGCCGACAACATCTCAGCGAAAAGAAACCATACGATCGACACTAAAAAGCCGCCCACAAACATGATCCGGCGAGCACTTCGAACGATCGAAGTTACAGAGTAGTCTCGCTTCGCCGCGAAGTAAGTGACCGCGGCACTCTGTCCAACCTCTGAAAGGACAAGTGACAAGATGAACCAGGCTTGCACACCCGCGTAAACGCCCCGTCCCCATTCACCCAGTGCGCGCGCGGCCAGAACGCCAACAAGCAGGTTGACAATTAAGACCAGGAAATTTACACCGCTAGTCCCCACCACTCCCTTCAGCAGGGAACCCGTACGCCAAGAGGCGGCAATCCTACCCAACATCAGCGAGTATTGATGCGAGCCTATGTTGATACGTATGCTCCCTCCGCACGCGGTCAGCGGCCGCATCGCCGATCATCCGCCCACTATCGCGATCCACGAGCAGGTTATGAAGCGAGTTCTTTAACTCAGAATAGTTCCGATAGCAAACCACTTCCTTTCCGTTCTCAAACAGGGCAGACAAACCAGGCCGATCCTCCGTGAGGACCACGGCACCCGCCGACGCGGCTTCGAACATTCTGCAGTTGGTGCCACCGAATTCTGCCGGATGCAAATTGTTCAAGACCGCAACCGCCGACCGGAATACGTCAGCCTTGCGCTGACCTGCTAAGTATTCTCCTGTGTGGACGGTCTCCAATTCTCCGAAACCAATCCACCCCGGAATGCGCGCGCCATAGATCTTTATCGGAAATCCATCTGCAAGGAGCCGTTGAAGAAGAACCGCGCGAGTCGGATGCACGTTACCTGCCATCACTATCTCTGCGCGCGACCCATATCCTCTTGAAGAAAGATGATTAACTGAGTGAGCAGCCTCAGGAAGATATTTAACAGGCAGTCCCTGTATCGCTGACAGACGTTCCACGAGGAGAGGGTTCTTCAGATAGATGAAGTCATAATCGGATATAAACATATCGTGTAGGCCCATCGTGTTTACGTGATCGGGGAACCACAACACTACGCGAGACCCCACACTGTGAGCGGCGCGAATAGAAGATACATGGAGACGCCGGTCAGAGGAGATTACCAAATCGGGTTTGAGCTCTGCCAGTCTGGCCGCCATACGGCGTTGACGTAGATGGTCAATCCGTCGTTCTTGATCAGAAACAACCGAAATAAGTCCATCCAGTTTCCGTACACCGGTAGAGGGTCTACATGGCCCGAGAGCATGCACCTCATGACCCATTGCTATGGCTTCGAGAATTATATTATCCGCGAAACTGTCCGACCCCAGTGGGCCCACAACCGCAATTCTCATCGAACAACCTCTCAAGTCATATACCGCGTGCTTACTACCGAAGGATCTATTTGAACCGAAGAGCTTGGTACCTTTCGGGTGATTCTGAAGACTTTGAGGGATTGCACAGAACCGTTCCACTGACCATAAGCTCATCAAAGCCGTCCGTCGACGTCGAGCATTCTCTGAACGAAACCTATGGCTGAGGCAACTCCCATTTCCGACCGAGTTCCAAGTCAAGATCCTTATCCGAAAATGGGTTCAGCCCTCCCGTTGGATAGGGAGTTAGCTCTCCAAAATATATGCCCTGCGCGGTATCGTAAAGATCAACCCGTATAAAATCAAACGCTTTACCGATACGAGATGCAATAGATATCATCTCATCTAGAGAACCGGGTCGATCAATAGGATCCGACAGTTCCTTACCTCCCTGAGTCACCTCTAGCGGCGTCCACTCGAGGTTGTAGAACCTTCGCCTCACGACCGTGCTCCTAGGCGTATCTACTTGTATCAGCTGTACTTCGCCAGCTGTGACGTAGAACCGAAAATCATTGGGTGGGCCTGCCTCATCGACAGCTATAGATCTCTCAATCAACGCGCCGGGGCGCCCTTGGGAGTACGCCCACTCTCCAAAGGACCGATAATGAACGCTATTTGACCACTTGTCGAATTCAGAGGCTTCTAGACCACATTCGCGCGGAGTTCCAGAACCGAAAATTGCTTTTCCGGATCCAGCAATAGGCTTCAGTATCCAGGCAGGTCCGAAGTCCCTATCCAGAACATCTCCGTACTCCGTCCCTGCCCAAAGCGTCTCAGGGATCAGTACATCCGGAGCCACGACGGATACGTAGTCTTTCATCCTCAACTTATCGCCGCCAATCGCGATCAAGTCCCGACGGTCGTGCAGAATCCTCCAATTGACCTTTTCCATGAACCCCACGGGCTTTGACGGAATAATCGTTCCATAGGCCCGCAGGTACAAGAGTTCTCTTTTCAATCGCGTCGGCATCGCCGGCGAGATAAGGCGCCAGAACTTTGAAAGATTAGTCCCCATTGTATTCCTTCATGTAATTGTCATTATTATTTCGTTTCAGTCATTACGGGCATGGCCCGGTCTACCTCCTCTACAAAGCGCCGGCCCTGGACGATCTGTGAGAAGTTTTCGACCGCCCGTGACCGGCCTACCCGACCGAGAGCCTGACCCTTATCGTTGCTATTCAGGATGTCCGCGGCAGCAGTGGCTAGGGCCTCGCTTACCTGCCCCTCTACGGGAACCAGCGTTCCGCAACCCACCTCACCGATTGCGTAGCGAGCACCCTCCGTGTCAGTAGTGACTACCGGAACTCCACTGGCCATCGCTTCCAAGAACACCATCCCAAGACCTTCCTCGCTTGAGGCGAGCCAGAACAAACAAGATTGCCTATAAAGAGCGGCTAGTTCTTCACGAGTAAGCGCCACCCGGTATTCAATATCGCCCGCTAGCCCAAGCTTCTCGGCCAGGGCCATTGATCTTCCATCTATCGGCTCCGGGGAAGCGATCACCAAGCGTGGACAATTCGGAACCTTGGTCTTCAGGCGGGAATAAGCATGCAACAAGACGCTTAGCCGCTTTCGAGGATCGTTTAACCGACCGACCGAAAGAATATAACTATCGCCTTCCAGCGACCCCTCTGAGGGATGGAAGACTTCGGTATCGATTCCTGGCGCTACCAGTACGGTCTTTTCTCCGATTAGAGAACGCCCATGTTCCAACATCGCTCGGTTTTCAACCAAGACTTTAGTTGCCCGCCTAAGGGCGGAAACTTCTGCCTTCTCAACTAGAGCAGTTGTGACCAGCGTTGGAATTTTTCTAAGCCGCCCCATACGAGAAATCTGAGGAGCCCTCTCCGCTCTTATCGTTGTAGCAGCCTGAATCACCACGGGAATATCCGAGGCACTGAGAACTTTAGCAATTGCAGGAGAACCACAGATCACCAGAGCTACGTCGCACTTGTCCGCCAAGTCCGTTATTGCTTTCCGTGGCAGGTACCTAAATGGCTCAAACTCAGTGAGATATGCACCTACCTCTGTGACGGGAATCCCGCTCCCCTGAACCGATCTCGTGGCCGAGATTGAGCGAAAAAGAGTCCAGGGCCTAACAAGCTTCGTGCTCTGAGAAGCTCGGCGAGACATACGAGGCGCGACTACCTCGATATCGTACTTTCCATCCGCCTGAAACGCCGACAGTGCGAAACGCGCGACTGAAGACAGCCCGCCGAACCTACCGGGATCATCCCGGAATTCCGGTATAACGAGGAGCAGACGAGAACGCGTAGTCACTTAATCGACCTCCGATTGTGCCTCAAAGTTAGGGCCCTTATAATTCAGCCGTTGCGATAGCTATTCTAGGAGCAATAGCGTGCCTTAGCTTATAGGATCTGGGGCTCCGCCGCTAGACGGATACCTCGCACGCCGACGAAGAACGAGGCACCACCCTATCCAGAACAGCATTGCGTAGCCGGCTATGTTCCTCAAGATGCCAGCAATATCCATTTCTTGCTTCACAACCGGCGAGAAAAGTACGGCCGCTAACAGTAATACTGCTACATCGCCGCTCGCCTGCGCCATGTTGTCCAACCTTGCCACAACTATCCCGAACAAGCCCATGCCAACGACCATCAGAGGCATAGGACCGTAGAGCAAGAAAGATCCAGGTGTCGTTATTGCACTAGAACTTGCAGTAGTGCCTTTCCAATAGTTTGTATAGAATTGCTGACCGTCGTTATATACTGGCTTATCCGCCCAGATCGCTCGAGGAACCATCGCCGCGATGGGGGCCGCCAAGATCTCCCTCGAATCGCGATAATCAATCAACGACGGGGTCAGCTCGGAGATAAGTTGGACATTGGGCAGGAGCGAGAGTCGTCTTAGTACGGTGCTGGCACTATCCTCTTGTTCCGAAGCCACCTCACCAACTAAACTGCGCTCTTGTACCTGCTGAATGGTTTCGCCGACGCTTTGCCTCGTACCCCCCGTCTGGGCAATATCACGCACAACAGATACGGCGGGTGACACAATAAGTATGTAGGCCGCTACTACGGTCACTATTCCAATGAAAGGCATCTTCCTGCGAGATCTCAGGTAAGCGAACAGTATCGCAACGGCCAGGAGGATAAAATTCTCTTTTATCGCACTGAAGATTGCGAATGCGAATTCACCCAATACCATGACAGTCAGCACAAGGGATAACTTGTGCGAACTAGACTGGAATACGCGATATGCGAGAACGGATAACCCGATGAAACGTAACTTTGCTACGAGTGCGAGAACGTATGCTACTGGCGAGGCGCCACTTGCAACCGATCCATTATCGTCACCTAGATAGCCGAGGGCACCGGTAGACATGTAGGTAAGAGCGACGGCCGTCACGCCAAACACGTAAGCGAGTATGGCGCCGTGATCGCTCAACTTCAGATTGCCTCTGGTCCCCGGAGGTGTAGCACGGTATGAACTACGATACCCCAAGACGAAGGCGCTAAATCCGGCCAGTGCAATTCCCGAGGCGATCGGGACATCGGCCAGTTGCAGTGCCGCGTTGGTTTCTTCTGCCAACTCAGGTATGGATAGACTAGCTATACCGAATGTAACCGTCGCGTACGCTAGTACCCAAGGCCCCAGTCTACCGCTCCCTAGGCCGAGGTAACTATCCCCCGGAGCGGTCAGAGTAAACAGGACAAAATAAACTAGAGCGCTGATTACCGCTGTCCCGTATACGACAATTCGTTCGTCTGTTTGCAGGGCGGTAAACAGCAAAGTGGCAAGCGCCGCAATTAGGAGAGTTACCCTACCGATCATCAGGCCGGCGCGGAATTGAGGGCTGCTACTATTTGTTGCATTAGTTCGAGTTGCGGTCACCGTCTAGCCCCTCTCTCAAGTAGAGCTGAAACACCGACGGTAACTCTTGGGACGCCCGCCAAGTATCGTATTGCCGGGCTGTTTGATTTCGTTTTTGCTGTCTGTCTAAATTCGTCATGTTAATCCAACGGAGAATCTCCGACGCCCACTCGTCCGGACTACAATTGGCAACAATTGTCCCACCTCCGTTGCGTATGTAATCACTAAATGGGCTTACTCCCATCATGATTACAGGACACCCAACTGACATACTTTCAGCGATTACGTGCCCAAAGTTCTCATGGGCCGTCGGGAATATGAACGCATCAGCGCCCGAGAATATCTCGGCAACGCGATCATGCGGAACCGGTCCCAGGAAATGCACATCTACCCCGAACCTGAGCGACGAAGCTTTAGTTTGGAGTATCGAAAGGTATTCGTCTGAATCGGCAGGGCCGTATACACTCAAACTCATCGGCTCGTTGATTAAAGCCATCGCCTCCATGAGCAGATCGAGCCCCTTCTTCGGGGAAACACGACCCACGTACACGAATTGAGCAACTTCGTTCGCGACCGGTCCGCTTGAGACAGTTGCTGAAGTAGGAAGGCGGGTTTCGTTGGAACGTACGATTACCGCGGCGTGCGGATAGTGTTTTACAATTTCCGCCTTCTCCCCCACGCTGGACGCATGCCATGTCAGCCCTCGATGCAAACCGATCAACTTTGCGACGGCCAAGAATAGGGTCTTCTTTGTTCGTTTCTGATTCAGGGCGCCTGCCCCTAATTCTCCCCGTGGTGCGAGAATGGTCGTTGCTCCGCTCGGGAGGATAATCTTGCGGGCAAGTAAAGGGACTACAGAGAATACTATGTTGAGCGTGCTGTTTAGATAAAGAAAGCCTGGGTTAATCTTTCGAATTTCGCGCGCCGCCATCAAGAAGCTAGCAAGGCCCCTCGGAAGGTACAGTACTTCTGCTTCGCCTACCGAGGTCCACTTCGCTGAAGGGACGTCCATCGGCTCAGAACATCGCCAATCGGTGTCAGCAGTAATGATATAAAAACGGTGCTTACTGGAATGGTTCTCAACCATTGCGGCGACAGTTTGGATCGGCCCGCCCCCCTGACTTGCCGGCAGGTAATGCGGCGCCAGAACGAGCACCTTCGACCTGTCAGGGTTTTCGTTTTTTAGACTATTCCGTCCGCTACGGAACGTTCTCCACCTACCCACGAACGACCCCTTTTTCTGTAGCCGGGTTTCCTCGGCCGAGGGCGCGGTAGTTCCACCCAGCCTCGCGCCACTGCGGGGCGGGCATACAGTTGCGGCCGTCCAGCAGGATCCGCCCCCGTGCGACGGCGGTAACCGCCGCCGGGTCGAGTTCGACGAACTCCGGCCACTCGGTCGCCACCAGCACCACGTCAGCGCCCTCGCACGCCTCGAGCGCTGAGGAGGCGTAGGTGAGCGTCGGGAACAGCGCGCGGGCGTTGTCCAGCGCCTGCGGGTCGGTCACCACCGTGGTGGCGCCCTTGAGCGAGAGCATTCCGGCCACGTTCAGCGCCGGGGAGTCCCGCACGTCGTCAGAGTTCGGCTTGAACGCCGCCCCCAATACAGCGATAGTCTTGCCGAGCAGCATCCCGTCACACGCCTCTACTGCGAGCTCGACCATACGCTCTCGCCGCCGCATGTTTATCGAGTCGACCTCCCGCAGGAATGCCATGGCCTCATCGGCGCCCAGCTCCCCGGCGCGGGCCATGAACGCCCGGATGTCTTTGGGCAGGCACCCCCCGCCGAAGCCCAGCCCGGCACCAAGGAACCGACGCCCGATCCGCGGGTCCATCCCGATCGCGTCGGCCAACACCGTCACATCGGCGCCTGTGGCCTCACAAACCTCAGACACGGCGTTGATAAAGCTGATCTTTGTCGCCAGGAATGCGTTCGCGCTGACCTTAACCAGCTCCGCCGTCGCCAAGTCCGTCACGATTACCGGGCACGGGTCGGCCTCGAGGATCGGCGCGTATGCCTCGTCGACCAGCGCTCTAGCCGGACTATCCGCGGACCGCGTGCCCAGGACGATCCGGTCCGGCGCGAGTGTGTCGGTCACAGCGAACCCCTCGCGCAGGAACTCGGGGTTCCACACCACCTCGGCGCGCACGCCGTCGGGCACGCACGCGTCGGCGATCTCTTGCAGCCGCGCGGCGGTGCCCACGGGAACGGTCGACTTACCCACCAGCACCGCGTCGGCGGTCAACAGCGGCACCAACTGCGCCACGACGTTCTCCACGTGCGTGGTGTCCGCGGCGAACTCGCCCTTGCGCTGCGGCGTCCCGACGCCGATGAAGTGCAGGTCGGCGAAGTCCGCCGCCTCCGCGTAGTCCGTGGTGAACCGCAACCGACCCGACTCCACCTGCCGCAACAGGATCGACGGCAGGCCCGGTTCATAAAACGGCACCTCCCCGCGCCGCAGCCGCTCGATCTTCGCCTCGTCCACATCCACGCCCAGCACCTCGTGGCCGAGCTCGGCCATACAGGCGGCGTGGGTGGCGCCGAGGTATCCGGTCCCGAACACGGTCATACGCAATGCAATCACCTTTATAGAAAGAGAACTTATGTATGGCGACCGAAAGGCTGGTCCGCCTAGTTATTGCTGCCTGTCGCCCCAAAGGACACGTGGTTGGTGAGGGTATACATTTCGCAGTAGCCAATCTCGTGCCTGATCATTATCCGTGATCGAATCTATCTCGATCCGATCCAGAGCGATTGGGGGCACCTGCACTTCAGAGAGAGCCTTGTGCTTTCGACTAATTGCTGGATTTTCTGTGTCGTCGAACAGTTCTTCAGATAGTTTCTCGTTCTCGCGCAACCCGGTGTAGATGATTTCGAGTTGCTTTCCCGACTGTTCGATAAGTGTTTTCGCGACATCCGCAATCTTGATGGGCTCGCCCATATCCAGGACGAGGGTGTCACCGCTCGATCCAACGGCTGCCGCCTGGAGTACCAGCTGGCAGGCCTCGGGAATCGTCATAAAAAACCGGTCGACCTCGGGATCGGTCACCGTCAGAGGTCCGCCGTCTTTAATCTGCTTCTCGAAGACAGTGAGAACCGAACCACGCGAGCCGAGCACGTTACCAAAGCGCACAGAAACGAACTTGGCGACATCATTCCTGATAGCTTGTGCCGCGGTGAGCCTTTCGGCAATCCTCTTACTGGTGCCCAGCGCCGAACTCGGGTTAGCGGCCTTGTCCGTAGAGATATTGACAAAGGTCTCTACGCCGCTAATTGAGGCGGCCTCGAGCAGGTTCAGTGTTCCAAGGACATTGGTCTTCAGTGCTTCTAGCGGATATTGCTCGAGAAGAGGCATGTGCTTGAGGGCTGCCGCGTGGAACACGATTTGGGGTCTGCGTTGGGAGAAAATTTCTGCTATCGAACTCCGGTCGCGGATCGACGCAAGGATTGTGTCGTCACCGTCGAGCATCGCTTGGTCGTGGATGGAGAGCTGCACCGAATGCAGACCTGATTCGTCCCGGTCGAGCATCATGAGTTCAGCGGGCCGAAATCTGCTAATTTGGCGGCACAGCTCGGAACCGATCGAGCCTCCAGCACCGGTCACCATGATGCGCTTACCGCGCAGGTACTCGGCTATCTGCGTCAGGTTGAGTTGCGCTGGCTTGCGACCCAAGAGGTCATCTACGTTGATTTCACGAAGCTCATCAACAGCGACCCGACCCCGCATCATTGAACTGAGGGGAGGCAATACGAGTACTCGCAAACCTGCCGCTTCAGCACGGTCACGTATGTCAATAAGTTCGTCGCTGGGAAGGCTCGGGACTGCGAGCAGGAGAGTAGAAGCTCCGGTCTTCTTCGCCAGTTCTTCCAGTCTTTCGCGTCCGCCGTAGACGCGAACACCCTCGACCAACATGTTCCGCTTGCCTGGGTCGTCATCCAGGATCACGACCGGGTTAAACTGGGAGATTTCCGAACGACGGAGTTGCCGGACGAGCTGGAGTCCGCCGTCGCCAGCACCGAACACCAGCGCGCGCTCCGCATCTTTCGCGACTCCTGCGCCGAACAGTCTCTTTCGTCGAACCAGCGATCTAAGGACAAGCGCAGTCAGTATTGTGAATGCCCCAGTCACGGGCGCAGTGGAGCGCGGGATTCCCTCGTATTGCCCGCTGACGATATGTCCCAGAAATACCACGACAGTGGCCGAAGCGAAGACGAAAGTTACGACACTGGACTCGAGAACGCTACCGGGCACGAACCGTCCGCGGTAAAGGCCAGTAAACCAACCTACAGCCCAAGTCAGCACTATCAGTGCGGCGAGGACCGCATAGAATCGCCCCGTCCCAAGGGACTGACCTAGCTGATCCACTGAGAAGTCGAATCGCATCCACAACGCCACGATAAGCATGGCCACCCACAAGACCGCATCGACGACGATCCATTGTGAAGCACCGAGCGGGATTAATCGGCGAACTGACTTTCTACGACGTTCGACTTGAGCACTGCTGGTCATCTTCAGTCCTCCCTGGGCCAACGGCTGGCCCGCGCTGGAATGAGCACTCATGCCTCATCAGCCGTCGAGGATCTCTTCGACGAATAGTAGTAAGAGTCGTAGTAGCCAGCAGAACCCTTCTTGGCGGCCTTGTTGGCCACCGCCACCAGGCCCAAGAGCGTCGCGTCAGCCTTCTCCAGGTTATCTACGGCCTGCGCGACCTGATCTGCGGTGGTCCGGTGTGAGCGGACTACGAGCAGTGCGCCATCCGTGATCCTCGCGAGTAACGCACCGTCCGTCACAGGGAGGAGCGGCGGGGAGTCGATGATCACGTAGTCATACTTGCTACGCAGCTCGTCGATGAGGCGTCGCGCCATATCGGAGGCCAGGAGCTCTGACGGGTTGGGCGGCAACGGGCCGCATGCCAGCAGGTCCACGCCGTCGTGTCGCGTCTCCTGCACTACGTCGGCAAACTCGGCCTGTCCGGACAGGATATTGGTCAGGCCCACCTTGTCCGGCATGGACATGTAGCTGACCACCAGGGGGCGGCGGAGGTCCGCCTCGATCAACAGAACCCGGTTACCGGACTCGGCGAGGGCAAGCGAGAGATTGATTGCGGTCTCGGACTTGCCCTCTGTGGCCACTGACGAGGTCAGCACAAAGACGCGCGGGGGATTGTCGACGTTGAGGAACTGCAGGTTGGTCCGCAGTCGCCGGAAGGATTCCGCCGCCGGCGAGTGTCCTTCACGGAACGGAACAATGTGCTCGGCGCCCTTTTCCTTGTCCTCCGCCTTGCGGAACGGAATCGACCCCACGACGGGCTTGCCCGCGATTGATTCCAACTGCTCCGGGGACTTGACCCTGCGGTCGAAGGCGTTGATGAGGAGCGCAATGCCGACACCGGCGAGAAGCCCCAGGACGAGCCCGATCGCCACGTTCTGCTCGGTCTTGGGCGCGATAGGCGCAGCCGGGAGCGCGGGCGGATTGACCACAGTGAGCTTCGCCAGCGCGGGGCCGCCGCCATCTGGGGTCTCGAGGCGGTTGATGGCCTCGGGGAGGACCTCGCCGAAGCCCTCCGCCAACTCCAATGCACGCTGCGGGTCGGAATTCGTCACCGCAACATTGAGCAGAACGGTCTTGGCGTCGGCGGTGGCCGTGGTCTCACCTGCGACCTGGCCTGGCGTGAGGTCCGCCCCGGCGACGTCCACTACCTGTTGGGTGATGTCCGTGCTCTTGACCAGCGCGGCGTAGGACTGCACCCGCTGCTGAGCGCCGAGTGACCCCTGGTAGGCCGCCGCGGCGGAATCCCCACCGGCGACGGTCACGTAGAACTGGACCTTTGCTTGATAGCTCGGGGGGGTGAGCAGACTCATCCCGAGCGCCAGGAGTCCCCCGACGAGCGTTGCGGCCACGATGACGATCCAGCGGGCTCGGAGTACGGACAACAGGTCCCGCAGATCCACTCCAGGGTCCTTTCCTTGAGGCTAGTCACACGGAAGCGACCCGGCTCAGCGGACGCGAATCGGGTCAAACGATGACACTACTTTGCTGATGGGCGCCTCAACACTCGTCGTTCACACGATAAACATGGATTCACCAAGACGGATCACCCGGCTGGCCCTGCCCGTTTCTATGCGCCCTCAGTCGCGCTACGTGGTCTCGTCCACGTGAGACGCCGCCCCCGTCGCCGCTGGCTGTCGCTTGTTGTCACGACACTTTTCTTGCTGGTACGGCGATTGCGGGCTTGTCCCCGCCAGCGCAGTGCCCCACTCCTTGACCGACTTTCCCGTGCAAGGCGACGCAATAGTAGTGGTAGCGGGGGCTAGGGACGGCCAATCTGTCTACGCCCGGCATCTCGCTGAGTATGGGCTGACGGGCCGCATCTTCTGTCCCGGCCGCGCGAGTCTTCTGGGCGATCCACCACCTCTCTCGACTCCTGCTGCGCCGCCACGCCCAGCCTCACACTCGATGGGCGGGGCCCCGAACTCGAGTGCTGCTCTCTACGTCGACACCACCGAAGTCGAACCCACCTCCGCCAACCGGATAGCCCACAGCCGGGGGTGGAAGTCTCTCCTCGTCGTCGCTGGCGTACGCGTCACCGCCTCGGTCCTTCGCACTCGCCCGCAGGGCGGCCAGCAGGTCGGCGACCTCGTCGTCACCGTCGTCATCCTTGGCCTCCTCGCGCTCGGCGACCGTGAACGCCTCTCCCCCGGCCGCCTTGGCCTCGATGAGCTCCTCGAGCTGATTCTGGTAGTCGTCCTCACACTTCTCGGCTCGAAATCCACCGCCATCGTCTCGATCAGCGAGGCCGCCATCTTGACCTCCTGCGGCCGCACCTTCGCCTCCTTGTCCAGTCCCTCGAGAATCGCCGGGCGGATCTCATCCGGCCACAAGAGCGTCTGCAGCATGAGGATGTCCTTGTAGACCCGCGGCGCGCACAAGCGGGTCCGGTTACGCAGCGTGAACGTGCAGATCGCCAGCCGGTCCGTCGACTCCAGCGCCTCGCGCATCAGCACGTATGCCCGGTTCGACCGCGACGCCGGCTCCAGGAGATGGGCGTTGTCGAAGGCCACCGGATCCACCTGGTCGGCCGGGACGAACTCCGTCACCTCGATCTCGTGCGACTACTCCACCGGCAGGCTCGCCAGGTCCTCCTTGGTAAGGATGACCATCTCGCCGTCCTCGGACTCGTACGCCTTGGCGATGTCCGAGGACTCGACCTCCTCGCCGTTGTCGTCTCACACCTTCTTGTAGCGGATGCGCACGCCGTCCTTCTTATCGACCTGCCGCGCGTGCAGATCATGGTCCTCCGTCGCCGAATACACCTTGACCGGCACGTTCACTAGACCAAAAGAGACCTCGCTCTTCCAGATCGATAGCACAAGATTAGTACGCCGCGGTCGGGGGCTCGGGGCAGCCGGACGCCGGTACCCCCGGTTCAGAAGGCCTCCGTAGCCTGTATCCGTGAGACCACGCTCCCGACGCCGCAGCATCATCGTTGTGCTTGCAATTGTCCTGGTAGTGGGTCTGTTTGTCACGGGCCTGACCGCGGCGCGAGCCGTGCTCTTTCCCCAGGTCGACTCGCCGAAGCGCGTCGACGCGATCGTGGTGGTCGCCGGCGCCGATGACGATCGCTATGTCTACGCCCGCAGCCTCGCAGAAGAGGGCGTGGCCAACCACATCCTCGTCTCCCAGCCACCGAGCGGGACCGGCCGCTACGCCGCCGCCATCGACTCCTACTGCGCCTCCACCCCGGTGATCGCCCGCGACGGCCGTCGGATCGACGTCGAGTGCTTTGCCCCTGACTTGGACACCACCGAGGGTGAGACCACCGCCGCCACCCGCATCGCCCGCGAGCGCGGGTACAGCTCGCTGCTGGTGGTGACCTACTGGGGTCACGTGTCGCGTGTGCGGATGTACTTCGAGCAGTGCTTCGACGGACCCGTCTACGTGACCGACACGCCCCGGCCGCTGTCCAAGTCGAGGAAGGACGCCCTGCTGCACGAGACGGGTGGTTACCTCAAGGCATTCATCAAGCCGGCCTGTTGAGGGTGTGTGCATCGCGGCATGACGCCGCCGGGAGCGGTGGACCGACGGGACGCGGGGCAAAAAAGCTGATAAGTGCCTTGCCTCCGTGGGCGCTGGTTTCGCAGCCGATTCTCCAACGCCACCGGGTCGGCGCCGAGGGACTAATGAGCTCAAGACGATTGAGTCGCCGGGGCCGCGGAGGGGGAGCCCGCAGCCGCCGGCGACTCTGTCGCGCACGATGCAGGATCGCGACCAAAGGCGGTCAGCGTAGTCCGCATCGTTGCGGAGCCGGCAACACCTCGAAGGGGGGATAAGGCTACGCCACCGACTGCCAGCGACAATATCCGCAGAGTGGCCACTACACAACTGTCAAGTTTGTATGCATGCCTAACGAATCAAGGCCCGTCAGGGCGGGCCTCCGCCTCCCGCAGCGCGCACAGACGGGCCAGGCTAACCTGTTGATTCATCAGCAGTGCGAGTCGATCGCATCCTATGGTCAACCAACACCTCCGGATTCCCCTCACGAAGGACCGCCATGACCACGCAGACCATCGACATCCCGCACCTGGGCGGCTCGACAATCGGCTACAGGTTCGGCCGCGACTACGACCCCTCCCTGCCCACCCTGGTGATGTCCAACTCGTTCACCACCTCCGTCGAGCTGTACCGTCCGCAGTTCGCCGACGAGGCGCTCAGTTCACGGATGAACCTGCTGGCGATCGAACCGTACGGGCACGGCGCCACCCGCTCGCGGTACCGGCACTTCACCTACTGGGACAGCGCGATCGCCAACCTGCAGGTGCTCGACGCATTGGGTATCGACACGGCATTCGCCCTGGGAACCTCGCAGGGCGGCTGGATCGTCACCCGGATGGCGCTGCTCGACCCCGACGCGATCCGCGGCATCGTCGTGGTCGGGACCTCGATGGACTACGAGAGCCAGGCCAGCATGGAACGCGGCTGCTGGGACGGCTCCGACTTCTGCAGCCCGGCGATCGACGCACTCGCGGCCCCCGTCGGCGACGACTGGGTGGTCGACGACGACTTCGTCCTGGGCGTTCTCGCCGCCGGCCTCGGCGAGAACGTCTCCGACGCGGAGAAGCAGTTCTGGCTCGACACCTACCGCACCAACTACCGCGGCGACGACGGCCGGCACCGCCTGCGCACCGCCAGCATCAACCTCCGCGACCGCGACGGCCTCGAAGCCCGGCTCGACGGCGTCACCTGCCCGGTCCTGTGGCTCCAGGGCACGGCCGACCAGGTGTACTCGGTGGCCAACGCCGAGGACGGCATCACGCGGTTCACCAACTCCCCCTCCGCCGAACTACAGATCGTCGACGGCGGCCAGCACTTCCTCACGGCATCAGATCCCGACACCGCCAACACCGCAACCCTGGCATTCGTCGAGAAGTGGAGCTGACGTCACCGCGCAGTGAGCGACTCCCCGACCGCCTGGACGTACGCGTACTCGTCCCCGAACAGCAGCTGATCGGCCTTCGCCCGGCGGAAGTAGTGATGCAGCGGATGCTCCCAGGTGAACCCGATCCCCCCGTGCACCTGGATCGCCTCCTCCGCCGCCGTCATCGCCGCCCGCGAGGCCAACACCCGGGACGCCGCGGCGAGGTCGGCCACCTCCGCCGCGCTCGGCCCGTCAGAACCCTGCTCGGCGCCACCCGAGGCGTCCAGCACGGTGGCCTCGGCCAGCTCGATCGCCACGAGGAGGTCCACGAGCTTGTGCTTGATGCCCTGGAAGGAGCCGATGGTCCGCCCGAACTGCTGACGCGTCCCGGCGTACTCCACCGCCATCTCCAGGCACCTCCGCGCGAGGCCCACCTGCTCCGCG
>Ga0194137_10000509_pt1 | contig 25948 bp, 25 predicted proteins | sample TARM_MetaG_T3_14_FD_134025 | JGI IMG/M metagenome (GOLD analysis project Ga0194137, IMG submission 134025) | Freshwater microbial communities from Pennsylvania, USA, analyzing microbe dynamics in response to fracking - TARM_MetaG_T3_14 (version 2) | ecosystem: Environmental > Aquatic >... | reverse complement strand
GCAGCTCGACGAGGCCGCGCTTTCCCGGCGCCGATTCACCGAGGTAGACGGCGCTGGGCGGCAGTTGGGGGTGCGGGTGCAGCTGCTCGACGCGCAGGCGCTGCATGGCCTGGTACCAGGCCAGCTCCAGGGCCTCGGGCGGGCCGTCGAAGCGCAGCAGATAGGCGCTGTGGGCGGGCTGGTCGTGCAGCGTGAAGCCGTCCGGCACGGTGGCGTCGGTGGGCACCTCGAAGCCGATGCGGCAGTCGACGGTGCGCAGCTTGAGCTGGGTCTTCAGGTAGTGGACGATGGCCGGACCCTGGGTGCCCAGATGGCTGCGCAGCTCGGCGATGCGCGGCGGCAACTCGGCGGCCAGCTTGTCCAGCGAGCCTTTGTGGGCCGCCTGGGCGAGGTGGCGAGCGGGTTGCTCGTGCACGCCGCTGTAGTCCAGCGTGTAGGCGGGGTCTCCACCTTCCAGCAGATGGGCCAGGCGGTCCAGGCCGAACCGCAGGTCCAGGGCCGTGGCGCCCTGCACGGTGGCGGCGAAGGCGCGCAGCGTGAAGGCGACGCGGCCCTTGAAGCGCCAGCTGACTTGGGTGCCGCCCGGTGCGGGCTCGAGCAGCCAGTCGGAACGGCCCTTGAATGCGAAGGGCAGTTCGAAAGTCAACTTCTGGCGCAGTTGCTGCAGCCGGCGCACTTGGGCTCGCCCCACCTGTGGCAGGTCCCAGGCCAAGGTATCGCCTTGCACCTCGGCTCTGGCCTCGCGCGCGTGTTCAAGCCAGGGGTTCCAGGACTGCCACTGCGCCAGGTCGGCGACGTGGGCCTGAACGGCCTCCGGCGGGGCAGCGATCCAGCGGCTGGCTTCTGCCCGCACGCGGCCGCTGTAGCGGCCCATATAGACCAGCAGGGCCACGATGAGGAAGGCGACGGCGAAGAAGAGGGTACTCATCAGGTGCAGCGAGGGTCTGAAAGAAAAAATCTATGGTCACCCCCGCTTTTGCAAGGGCTGATGGCAGGCTGAAGTGAAGGTGGCTTGCGTAAATCTATCCGGCGTCTGGATGGGGATCGGCGATCCCCGCGCCACGATGAGAGTCGCGCCTGACAGTCCTTAAAAGGCCCTCGGCTTCAAGAGCCGATTTTTATATCGGGATGCCTGCCAGGCCGAATGGGCCGTTCACGTCATCACTGCTACAGCGGTCGCAAAACCCGTTGGGTGTTCAAGCGTTGGTCAGGTCGTTGTCGGCTCTGGTCGCAGCTTACCCGGCTCGTAGACGGTGTGTGCGCGCGCCAAGGCCCAAGCCATGCGCGCGAGCTTGTTGGCCAGTGCGCAGGCCACGACGTTGGAGTGCCGGCGCGTGAGCAGCGAGCGCACCCAGTCGGCCAGCGGGCTGGGGTATTTGTCCAATCGCTGCATGAACGCTCGGGCGCACTGCACGAGCAGACGCCGCAGGTTCTTGTCGCCGCGCTTGCTGATGCCCAGCAGCGTGGCCTTGCCGCCGGTGCTGTACTGGCGCGGCACCAATCCCAGTGAAGCTGCGAAGTCGCGGCTGGCGGCGAACTGATGTCCGTCGCTCATCTCGGCTGAGAGCACGCTGGCGGTGATGGGGCCGACGCCGGGCAGCGTCATGAGCCTTTGGCCCAGATCGTCCTCGTGGACTTGATGGCTCAGTTGCTTCTCGAGTTCAGCTATCTGGCCGTCGAGGTACTTGAAGTGTTCGTGCAGCCGCTCCAGCACTGAGATCAGCTGTGGTGGCAGATCCTCATGCTCGGCCAGCAGAGCTGGCAGCCGCTTGATGACGGTGAAGCCGATGGGCAGACTGACACCGAACTCCAGCAGGAAGCCGGGCATCTGGTTGGCAGTCTTGGTACGGTCGTGGACCAGTGATTCGCGCACGCGGTGCAGCATCGACAGCGTCTGCTGGGCTTCGGTCTTGGGCGGCACGAAGCGCATCGTCGGTCGCGAGGCAGCCTCGCAGATCGCCTTGGCGTCGATGAAGTCGTTCTTGTTGCCCTTCACGAGCGGGCGCACGTACTGCGGCGAGATCAGCTTGACCTCGTGGCCCATCGCGCCGAGCTTGCGGGCCAATTAGTGCGCGCCAGCACAGGCCTCCATCACGGCCGTGCAAGGGTGGAACTTGGCGAAGAACTCGACGAGCTGCTTGCGGTTGAGCTTCCTGCGGAACACCGCCTGGCCCTTGCGGTCCTGGCCGTGCAGGTGAAAAGAGTGCTTGCCCAGGTCGATGCCGACCAGCGTCACAGAGTCCATGATGACCTCCGCCACAAAGAAGAACACGCCGGCAACGTACGTCACCGGGGTGTTCGGGGCAAACACGAGATGGGGGTGACCATCTCATTAAGCCCGGCCGAGGCCGGGCTCTTGGGGCAGGACGTCAGAGCATGCCCATCGCCTTGGGAACCACCAGCGTCAGCCACGGCCAGTAGGTCACGATGATGAGGAAGACGATCATCGTCAGCAGCCAGGGCATGACGGCCTTGGTCAGCTCCGTGATGCCGAGCTTGCTGATGCCGGAGGCCACGTAGAGGTTGAGGCCCACCGGCGGGTGGCACAGGCCCACTTCCATGTTGACGTCGATCAGGATACCGAAGTGCACCGGGTTGACACCCAGCTGCATGGCGGCCGGGAAGAAGATGGGCGCCATGATCAGGATGATGGACGAGGGGTCCATGAAGTTGCCGGCGCCCAGCAGCACCAGGTTGACGACGAACAGGAAGCCGTTCTGGCCCAGGTTCATCGACAGCAGCCAGTCGGCCAGCTGGTGAGGCAGGTTCTCGTTGGTCAGCACGAAGGAGAACAGCACCGCGTTCGTGATGATGTAGAGCAGCATCGCGGACATATTGGCCGAGTCCTTCAGGACCTTGGGTACGTCCGACAGCTTCAGGTCCTTGTAGACGAAGATGGCCACGAAGAAGGAGTAGACCGCCGCCATCGCCGCCGCCTCGGTGGCCGTGAAGGCGCCCGAATAGATGCCGCCGACAATGATGACGACGAGCAGCAGGCCCCAGAAGCTCTTGCGGAAGGCCGCAAAGCGCCCGCCCCAGCCGACGCGTGCCAGGCGCGGGTAGTTGTTCCTGCGAGCGATCCACCAGGTCACGGCGGCCAGCATCAGCGCCAGCGTGATGCCGGGCAGCAGGCCGGCGACGAACAGCGCACCGATGGAGGTGTTGGTCGAGATCGCGTAGATGACCTTGGGAATCGACGGCAGCATCAGGATGCCGAGCGAGCCGGCGGTGATGATGACGCCGGCACCGAAGCGCATCGGGTAGCCGTGGGCCACCATGGCCGGCAGCACGATGGAGCCGATGGCGACGACCGTCGCGACCGAGGAGCCGCAGACCAGCGCGAACATCGCGCAGGCCAGGATGGACGCGAGCGCCAGGCCGCCGTGGAAATGGCCCACCATCGACGTGGCGAAGTTGATCATCCGCCGCGCGACACCGCCGTGGGTCAGGAAGTTGCCGGCCAGGATGAAGAAGGGCACGGCCATGATTTCCCACTTCTCGATACCCGTGAACAGCTTGAGGGCGACCGATTCGATGGGAACCTGGGTCATCGTGACGATGAAGGTCATCACGGTGAGGCCCAGCGAGATGCTGATCGGCATGCCGGTCAGCATCAGCGCCAGCAGCAGGCTGAAGATGATGAGGGCGTTCATTGACGGGCCTCCACTTCCAGCGGAGTCTGTTCGTCCACGCCCTCGACATGGGACTCGTCATGCTTGGGTAGTTCGCCGGTCTTCCAGAAGTTCCAGCACACCTGCAGGAAGCGATAGCACATCAGCGAGGAACCCAGCGGGATGGCGGAGTAGACGATCCAGGTCGGCCACTCCAGGTCGGGCGTCGTCGGGCCTTCGTAGACGTCGTCACGCGGCTGGCCGATGAGGTCGAGGAAGGCGTGGTGGGCGCCGTTGTCCCACACGAAGGTGCCGCCCATCACGGCGATGGCGCCGGTGAAGAAGGCGCCGGCCAGCAGGCCGAAGATGACGAAGCGGCCGCGGTTGGCGGGCGACATGCGGTTGATGACGACGTCCACGCCCACGTGGATGCCGGTGCGCACGCCATAGGCCGCGCCGAACTTGCACATCCAGACGAACAGGATGATGCAGAGCTCCTGCGCCCAGCTCATGTGGATCTTGAGGGCGAAGTCCTGGATATAGGGCACGGTCGCCAGGTAGCGGTGGACGACGGCGACGAAGATCACCAGCGTCGCCGCAGCCATCAGGAAGGAGATCAACCACTCCTCCAGATGGTTCAGCGCTTTGTTGAACATTGTTCTTCTCCTGTCACGGGCAAAAGCGTGACCACCAAAGGCCGAGGCCTTCGGTGTTCACAGGGCATGACATAGCAGGGGGCTTATTTCGGCACGACGAAGCCGGCCGCCTTGTAGGCGGCGTCGATGGTGGCCTTGCCCACGCGGGCTTCCATCTCCTTGTGGACCGGCATCAGGGCCTTCTTCCATTCGTTGATCTCGGCCGGCGTCGGCGTGTAGATCGTCACCTTGCCGCTGGCCTTGATGCCTTCCAGCGCGCGGCCGTTCTCGGTGCTGGCGATGGCGTTGGCGTAGACGGTGGCTTCCTTGATGGCCGCTTCCAGCTGGGTGCGGATGTCGGCCGGGAGGCCGTCCCAGAACTTCTTGTTGACGATGACCGCATAGGCCAGGTGGCCGTGGTTGGACATGGTCAAGTGCTTCTGCACTTCGAAGATCTTCTGCGTGTAGAAGTTGCTTGGCACGCCTTCGGTGCCGTCGACCACGCCGGTCTGCAGGGCCTGGTAGAGCTCGGAGAAGGCCATCACCTGCGGGATGGCGCCGAGGGCGCGCATCTGGGCGTCCAGCACCTTGCTCGACTGGATGCGCATCTTCATGCCCTTGAAGTCCGCAACGGTGTGCAGCGGCTTGTTGGCACTCATGATGTGGAAGCCGTTGTCCCAGTAGGCCAGGCCCTTGATGCCCTTGGGCTCCAGCTTCTTGAACAGGTCGGCGCCCAACTGGCCTTCGGTGACGGCACGGAAGGAATCGGTGTCCTTGAACAGGAAGGGCAGGTCGAAGACCTCGAATTCCTTGACGCCCAGCGGTCCGAACTTGGCCAGCGACGGGGCCAGCATCTGCACCGAGCCCAGCTGCAGGGCCTCCATCTCTTCCTTGTCCTTGTAGAGCTGGCTGTTCGGGTAGAGCTCGACCTTGACCCTGCCGCCGGTCTTCTGCTCGGCCAGTTCCTTGAAGCGCTGAGCGCCCTTGCCCTTGGGCGTATCGGGCGCCACGACGTGGCTGAACTTGATGACGATGGGCGCCTGGGCGAAGGCCGCGAAGGGGAGTGCCAGGGCAGCGGCAAGGACGAGACGACGCAGGGTCATGGATGTCTCCAGGATGGAATAGTGGGTATGTCCGTGATTCTTCCCAGCCACCCCGCCGGCGGAAAGTTGTGGAGTTCCACATTTCGCGCGGCCTCGCGCCTCCCTAGACTGCTCCCATGCAGATGCGCGAACTCCTGACCCGAAGCCTGTGGTTGGCGCCCCTCGGGTTATCCCTGGTTTTTGTGCTGGGTGTGCTGGGCTGGGTGCGCGCCAACGAGGCCGAGGAACAGGAGCAGCAGCGCCAGACGATGATCTCCGACGCCCTCAGCACCGAGGCCCAGCTACGCGACCGCATCGAAGAGGAGCAGGCCCATCTGCGCGCACTCGCGGACGGCCTGGCCGGGCAGAAGCCCAGCGTCGCGGCGCTGGCGGCCCACCCCGAGGTCAATGCAGGCCTGCGCCGCCTGTGGCTGGCCGTCACCTGGCTGGACTCGCGCAGCAACCGCGTGCTGGCGGAGGTGCCGGCCGAGCCGGAGGCCAGCCACCTGGACAGTCGCTATGAGGACGGCCTGTCCCTGCACCTGACGGCGCGCGTCGCGCCCGATGGCTTGCTGGTGGTGCGCTATGCCCCGGCCCTACTGCTCAAGCGCGGCGTACCCTGGTGGCTGGCGCGCAAATACGACGTGCAGCTGGTGGACAGCGCCGACCAGGTCATCGCCTCCAGCACCGAGTCGCCGCTGCGCGCGGCCCAGGGCGAAAGGCCAAGCTACCGTGTGGCCCTGACGGGCCCCCTGCGCGCCGGCCCGCTGACCCAGGCCACGCTGACCGACGCCGCCCTGGAGCTGACGCTGCGCGAGCCCGCCGCCACTGCCATCCGGCCGCTGGCCTGGGTGCTGGCGGCAGGCTTCCTGCCGTTGATTGCCGTGGCCAGCTGGCTGCTGCGCCGCCAGATGCGCCAGGTGCAGCGCGCCGAGGTGGCAGGCCGCACCGAGGCCGCCTGGCGGCGTGCGATGGAAGATTCGGCCCTCGTCGCCCTGCGCGCCCGCGATTTCGATGGCCGCTTGCTCTACGTCAACCGCACCTTCTGCGACATGGTGGGCCTGCCCGCCGAGCAGCTTGTCGGCCTGCTGCCGCCCATGCCCTACTGGCCGCCCGATGCGCTGGCCGAGGTCCAGGAGCGCAATCGCCGCAACCTCGCCGGCCAGGCGCCACGCGAGGGCTATGAGGCGCACTGGCGCCACAGCAGCGGCCGCATGGTCGACGTGATGGTCTTTGAGTCGCCGCTGGTGGACGCCGGCGGCCGCCAGATCGGCTGGATGGGCAGCATCATCGACATCACCGAGCGCAAGCGGCTGGAGGAGCGCGAGCGCCGCCAGGTCGAGACCCTGGCCCACAACGCGCGCCTGACCATGCTGGGCGAGATCGCCTCCACGCTGGCCCACGAGCTCAACCAGCCGCTGACGGCCATCGCCAGCTATGGCGCCGGCATCACCAACTCCCTGGCCAAGCTCGGCGTGCAGGACGAACTCGTGCTCGGCGCCCTGCAGCGCCTGGGTCAGCAGGCCACCCATGCCGGCCGCATCGTCGCGCGCATCCGCGAGTTCCTGACCCGCCGCGAGCCGCGCCACGAGCGCTGCGATCTGCACGAGGTCATCGCCGCCGCCAGCGAGCTGCTGCAGCGCGACTGCCAGCGCCGCGGCGTCGCCCTCGAGCTCAGCCTCGCGCCCAGCGTCCCGGCCGTGCTCGCCGACGCCGTCCTCATCGAGCAGGTTGTCATCAACCTGGTGCGCAACGCGGCCGACGCGCTGCAGGGGTGCGAAAGCGAGCGCCGCATCGCCGTCAGTAGCCGCGTCGTCGGCGAGTTCGTGCGCATCGACGTGCAGGACAACGGCCCCGGCCTGCAGGGGCGCCGCGTCGAGCAGCTGTGTGCGCCCTTCTATTCCACCAAGGCCGACGGCATGGGCATGGGCCTGGCGATCTGCCGCTCCATTGTCGAGGCCCACCAGGGCGTGCTCGACGCCAGCGAGGCCGCGGGCGGCGGCGCGCTGTTCTCGTTCAGCCTGCCGCTGAGCCGCGAAACCCATACGGAGGCTGCCCTTGGCTGAAGGTACCGTTCACCTCGTCGACGACGATCCCGGCGTGCGCGACGCGCTGGCCTTCCTGCTGCGCTCGCGCGGCCTGCAGGTGCGTGCCTTCGACGGCGGCCCGGCCCTGCTGGAGATGCTGGACCGCGAGGGATCGCCCAAGGGGGTCTTCCTGCTCGACGTGCGCATGGAACCCATGAGCGGCACGCGGCTGCACGACGAGCTGCTGGCGCGCCAGTTGCGCAACCCCGTGCTCTTCCTGACCGGCCATGGCGACATCCCCATGGTGGTCGAGGCGCTGAAGAAGGGCGCCTTCGACTTCCTCGAGAAGCCCTACAGCGACAACGCCCTGGCCGACCGCCTCGAGCAGGCCCTGGCCGTGGACGCCGCCATGCAGGCAGAGGGCGCCCAGGCGGCCGAGCGCAGTGCACGGCTGGCCAGCCTCACGGAGCGCGAACGCGAGGTGATGTCGCGCGTGGCGGCAGGCAAGCTGAACAAGGTCATCGCCGACGAGCTGAATGTGTCGGTGCGGACCGTCGAGGTGCACCGGGCGCGGGTCTTTGCCAAGCTGGGCGTGAGGTCGGCAGCCGAGGTGGCGACGCTGCTGGCGGGGCGATAGCACAGGGGTGCAGGGTATGTGCGAAGCCGGGACTGAGGTCGCCGGCGGCGCTTGCAACCACCTGCTTGCGGGGGCGCCGAAATGGCCCGTCGTCGCGACACTCTGCGGCTGAGAAGGCCGCCCACGGCCAGGAGGGTGACATGGCCATCGATTTTGCGCTGCAGAAGCCCTGTGCGGCCCGCCGGCACACGCCGGAGGTGAAGCTGCGATCCATGGTCAGGCACGCGGACATAGCCGCGGTCGCCATCGCCCAGTTCCGCGAGAAATTCCCCCATGCCGACAACGAGACCCTGACCACCAAGTGCACGGTCGAGATCGCCGTCAAGCGCCCGGACGGTACGGTCATCCAGACCCAGGTGACGGTCGGCCGGCTACAGGACATGATCGCGCCGCTGCAGGAACTGGACGGCGAATGCAAGGGCTGCCCGGCCAATGTGTCCGGCCGCTCCTTCGGTTGCATCGGCAAGCTGGACACCCCCATCCGCAAGGAGGCCGAGGAATGGCTGCTGGCGCGCCTGCCCGATGACGCCAAGGATGCGACCCTGGCCCAGCTCGTCAGGCACCTGGCCGATCTCGGCATCGACGGCGCGCCGGTCGAAGTGCTGCGTTCGCGCCTGTTCGAGCGCAAGGAGGCCGCCGTCAGGAAATGGGGCGGCTGGTTCGGCGCCAGGGTGCAGATTACGTCCAGCCAGCTGCTGCAGATGCTGGCCTTCAGCGAAGACATAGCCCCCGAACAGGCCCGGCTCTATACGCGGCTGCTGGGCCTGGCCAAGCCGGCCTCCGAGCCGCGGACGTCCGAGTCAGTGCAGCAGCTCAACGCCCTTCTGCGTGCTATCCATCTGGCTGGCAGGCTGGACGTGCGGATGGCGGTTGAGGCTTAGCGCCCCCCGTCAGCGCGGCCCGGCCGTCTGGGCCGCACGCGCCTTGTCGGTGTAGTGCTTGTATTGCGGGATCGCGATGGCGGCGAGGATGCCGATGAGGGCGATGATGGGCAGCAGCAGGCCCAGTACGCGCACGCCCCAGGTGTTGGGCGGCGGCGGCGGACCGAAGCGGTTCTCGCCCTTGCTGCCGGGCCAGAAGATCCAAGCCAGGGCGATGACGGGCAGGATGGCGGTCAGCGACCACCAGCCGCTGATGTCCATATCGTGGCAGCGCTTGATGGCGCAAAGGATGCCGAACCAGATCAGCGCGATGGCGCCGCCGATGCTGACGACCGCCAGCAAGGCGGAGTCGTGCAGGGCGACGGTCGCCACGGTGTTCATGACGTTGTAGACGAATGAGGCGCCGGTGGCATAGGCCAGGTGGCGCAGCCGCCCGATGCGGCCCCGGGCCGAGAAGTAGTTGAGCTCGGCGAAGCCCGTGCCCCGCGCCATGTCGGCCACATGGGTCTGCGGCGGTGCGTACTGGTTCAGCGTCGGTTCGGCCATGGAGTCCTCCTGTGGGTGAATGAGAGATGGCGGTTCAAAGCAACCCTGCCCGCTTGACCTGGTGGTAGCGGTTGACGAGGGTGGATGCGAGCGCGCGGGGTTCGACGTCGATGGACAGCCTGTCGCGGTCCACCACGCGGACGAAGGCGTCGTGGCGGGCCTGGGACAGCAGATGGGCGCTGGCCACGTCGAGGGCGTCGTCGGCGCCGCGCACGGGCTGCTCGGCCATGCGGGCCAGGGCCGTCTCGCGCAGGCTGGCCAGCAGCACCAGGTGGCGGCGGCGCAGCAGGCGCAGGGCGGGCTGCAGTTCCGGCGAGTCCTCGTCGCGGAAGTTGGTGAGGATGATGACCAGGGAGCGGCGGCGCAGCCGGCGCGACAGCGACTCGGCGGCGGCCAGGTAGTCGGAGTGATGGCTGCCGGGCTGCACGTCGTGCATCTTGTTCATCAACGCGTTCAGCGTGCCCATGCCCTTGCGCGGCGCGCAGTCGCGGCGCTCGCCCTCCTCGCAGCCGAAGGTCATCGCGCCGACCTCGTCGCCCTCGCTCAACGCCACATAGGCCAGCAGCATCAGCGCGTCGAGGGCATCGTCGAAATGGCTGTTCTCGCCGATGCCGGCGGACTGTTCGTCGGCGCGCATGCGGCGGCCGCAGTCGAGCAGGAACATGACGCATTGGTCGCGCTCGTCCTGGTACTCGCGCACGACGGGCCGGCGCTGGCGCAGCGAGGCCTTGGCGTCGAGATGGCGCAGCGGGTCGCCGCGCCGGTATTCGGCGAGCTGGCGGAAGTCGGTGCCCTGGCCGCGCTGCACGAAGTTCTTGATGCCGATCTGGGCCAGGCGCCGGTCGCCGCTGAGCCAGGCATAGCGGGCGAGGGCGGCGAAGTTGGGATAGACGCGCAGGCTGCGCTCCCGGCCCAGGCGCTCGCGCACCTCGAAGAAACCAGTGCGGCTGCGCCACAGCAGCTGGGTCACGCCCAGGCGCACCACGCCGCGCTGGCGTGCCGTGGCGTGGAACTTCAGCGTGCTGCGGCTTTGCGGCGCGATGGTCAGGGTGCGCGGCAGGCCCTCGAAGTCGAACACCGGGTCGAGCTCGTCGAAGACCTGCAGCCGCCAGGCCAGCCCGCCCGGGTTGACGAGGTCCAGCCTGAGCTCGGTCGAGGCGCCGATGGCGAAGGCCGCCGGCAGGCGCCGCTCGACATGCAGGCCGCCCTGGCGCCACAGACGCAGGCTCCGCCACAGGTCCAAAGCCGCCAGCGCGAGCAGGGCCAGCAGCAGCAGGCCCACGCCGGGGGCCACGGTCGCCAGCGGCGCGCCCAGGCTCAGCGCCAGCGCGGCGGCGACGCACAGCGCCGTCAGCACGGCGATGCTGGCCCGGGTGGGCAGGACGAGGCGACGCGGGGCGGGCTTCAAAGCCGGGGCGCCTCCACGCTGTCGAGGGCGGCCTGCAGGATCTCGTCCAAGTCGCGGCCCTCGATCTGCGCATCGGGTGCCATGGTCACGCGGTGGCGCAGCACGGCCAGGGCCTGGGCCGCCACGTCGTCGGGCGTGATGAAGTCGCGGCCGCCGATCAGGGCCGTAGCGCGCGCCGTGCGGACCAGGGCGACGCTGCCGCGCGGGCCGGCGCCCACCTCCAGCCCCGGCCAGTTGCGCGTGGCGCGCACGACGCGCACCGCGTAATCGATGACCTTGGCGTCGGCATGCACGAGGCCGGACAGGCGCTGCAGCTCCAGCACCTGCACGTCGTCCAGCACCGGCTGCACCGCCTCTAGCGGCAGCTCGTGGCCGGCGCGTCCGTGAGTGACGAGCTGCACCACCGCGGCTTCCTCGTCGTGGCTGGGGTAGCCGATGCGGATCTGTAGCAGGAAGCGGTCGAGCTGGGCCTCAGGCAGCGGGTAGGTGCCCTCCGTGTCGACGGGGTTCTGCGTGGCCATGACGAGGAAGGGCCGCGGAAGCGGCAGGGTCTGGCCCTCCAGCGTGGCCTGGTATTCCTGCATCACCTCCAGCAGGGCGCTCTGGGTCTTGGCCGGCGCGCGGTTGATCTCGTCGGCCAGCAGCAGATGGGTGAAGACCGGGCCGCGGCGCACGCGCAGCCGGCCCAGGCCGGCGCCGGTGTCGTCCAGCACGCTGTGGCCGATGACGTCGGCGGGCATCAGGTCGGGCGTGAACTGCACGCGCGCGTACTGCAGGCGCAGCGCCTGGGCCAGGGCGCGCGCCAGCAGCGTCTTGCCCAGGCCCGGCACGCCCTCCACCAGCACATGGCCCGAGGCCACCACGGCCACCAGCATCTGCTCGACGGCCTGGGTCTGGCCCATGACGGCCTTGCTGATCTCGCTGCGCAGGGCATGCAGCCACTGGGTGGCGAGCTTGAGTTCCTCGGTTTTGATCATGGCGGGCGTCTTTCGTCGGAAGATTTGTGGAGGCGGCGCCTTGCCGTCTCCAGCAAGGGCAGGTACTTGAGCAGCTCTGCCCGGGTGCAGAACTTGGCGGACAGCGCGCCCGCGAGTTCGTCGGTGGCCAGGCCGGTGGCGGCCGCGAGGCTGCGCACGCGCTCGGCCGCCGGCAGGCGTGCATAGCGGGGCAGGCTGCGCAGGGCCGCTTCGTCGAGCGCGCGCTGCTGGGCCGCCAGCAGGGCCTCGCGCCCGTTGCCCTGCAGATAGGCCGCCAGGCCTCGCACCTGCTCGGAGATGGAGCGGCGCAGGCGCGGCGCGGCGGCCTCGCGGGGGCCGAAGCGCACGGCGGCGCGCCACAGGGCGCCGGCCAGGGCCAGCAGGCCGGCCACGATGGCGATCCAGCCCTGGTGCCACAGCCAGGGCAGCAGGGCTTCGCGCTTCTCCTGCAGATAGATCCAGGCCGTGGCGCCGGGCTCGGCCTGCAGGGTGGCGGCCAGCATCAGCGGGTTGTCGCAGTCCAGCACGCCGGTGCCGACGAAGACATGGTCGCCGGCATTGAGCACCGTCACGCTGCCCTGCCCGACGGCAACGCGCAGGGCTTGGGTGGCCGGCGGCGTCGCCGGCCGGGCCGGCTTGTCCCGCTGGGCCCCCTGGTTCTGCAGGGCCTGGTTCTGCAGGGCGATCACGGCCTGGGTTGCCGTCGTGCCGTCCACGCGCGCCAGCGTCCAGCGGGCCTCATGCCCCGGCTTGGCGCGCAGCTTCAGGGTCGAATAGAAAGCGCTGCAGGTGTCGACAGTTTCGACGCCGTCCAGCAGCGGCGGCGTGGAGACCAGCGTGCTGCGGCTCTCCGTTGAGGCGGCCGCGCGGGCCATCCAGGGCACGGGGCGTGGCGGGGGCTTGATCCGCTCGCCCGGCTTGACCTCCACCTCTTCGATGGGCATCCACGCCGCCAGCTCCGGGGCCTCCCAGTCCGTGCCCTGCACCAGCACCAGGTGGCCGCCGCGCTGCACCCATTGCTGCAATTGCCCGGCACGCTCGCGCATCAGCTTCCAGTCGCTGGACAGCATGATGAGGCGGGCCTGCGGCGGCGGCAGGGTGTTGAGGGCCTCGTGGTGGGAGACCTCCATGCCCAGCCGGCGCAGCATCTGCTCCAAGGCGTAGACGGGGTTGTCGCGGGCCGCGCCCTGGGCCGGGCGGGGCCTGGTGTCGTCCACCCATTCGGTGTTCAGCGTCAGCCACCAGGTACCGGCGGCCAGGGCCAGTGCGGTCAGCAGCCAGATCAGGCGTTCTCGCGTCATGCCTGGCCTCCGCGGGGCGCGGGCAGCTGCAGCTCGAAGCCCTGGCACAGGGCGTCCACGCTTTCGGCCGGCAGCTCCCGGCTCGCATAGGCCACCGTCTGCCAGCCCGTCACCAGCTGGACGAGGAAGGCCTGGGGGGCGGGAGCGAGGCGCGTGGCGGCCAGGGCCAGGCATTCGCGCTCGGTGCTGGCTGCGCGGATGGGCACGCCATGCCCGTGCACCAGCCGCGACAGCGCGCCGCGGTAGAGCAGCGACAGCGCGGCGCGCTGCTCGCCGCGGCTCATCAACGCGCGCGCCGCCGCGCCGATGTCGGCCGGCAGGCTTTCGGGGCGGATGTCCAGCGTGCCGACATGGGTGGGCGCCACGGCCGCCAGCGTGCCGGCCCCGGACTGGCGGCCCAGCCAGTCGCGCAGGCGCAGCAGCACCCAGATCAGCAGGGCCGCCACGCCCAGCCACACCGCGATGCGCAGGCCGGTCGAGAGGTTGGCGACCAGGTCCGCCCACCAGCGCGCGTCGTCGTCCTGGGCCGGCTTGTCCTTTTTCTTGTTCTCGTCGGACTTGAGGCGCAGGGTCTTGTAGTTTTCCTTGCCGGGCAGCAGGGGATCGGCCTGAACGGCGCTGGCGGCGGCCTGCACGGCGCTGGCGCTGAGGGCGGGAGCCGCCTCGGGCGCGGCCACGGCGCCGGAGGCGGCCAGCGCCGCGGCCAGCAGGAGGGCCGGGACCCTAGGCAAACGCACGGCGGAACTCCTGCTCGATATCCCAGGCCTCCAGCGCGACGCGCCGGTTCAGATACATTGCAAAACCGGCGGCGACATAGAAGGGCTCCAGGAACAGCACCACCAGCATGTAGCTGATGGACATGACGAGGTCCCAGCCCAGCTGGCCCGCCGGATGCACCTGCGGATGGAAGAACCAGTCCCAGACGTCGGCGTTGCTGCTCTCCGGCGCGAACCACCAGAGCAGGGCGATCAGCCCGTAGCTGAGCACGGCCTCGGCATGGGCGAAGGCCGTCTGCAGGGCCGTGGCCGCGCCGCGGTTGTCGTTGAGCATCAGCTTGGCGCGCTTGCGGCGGGCGCTGCCGCGCTGCCCCTCGAGCTGCTCGATGGGCTGGGTGTAGGCCCGCCAGGGCGAGAAGCGCCGCCACAGTAGGGTGCGCAGCAGCTCGCCGCCCAGCACCTGGCGGCGCGCGCGCCACAGGTCGGCCCAGCGCGTGGACTCGCCGAACACCGCGCGCGCCAGCACGAACACCAGGCTGCGGTCCAGCCAGGGCTTGAGCCAGAACACGATCAGCACGGGCAGCCAGCCGTTGCTGTCCACGGTGCACAGCGCCGCCACGGCGACGGCGAGGAAGACCGGCGTGAAGCAGCGCCAGATGGATGCCGCATGTGCGCGCACCAGGGCCAGGCCGAGGTCGGAGGCCTCGCTCTGGCTGCGCGGGCGCAGCGCGATGGCCAGGCCTTCAACGCGCACCGGCGCCCCTCCGGCCCAGCAACAGCAGCCACATCAGCAACAGGGCCCAGCACAGGCTGGCGACGCCGTACTTGACCGTCGGCGCCACCCAGGCCGCCGACGACCAGAAGGCTTCGAAGGCCGCCGCCACCACCAGCAGGAAGAAGGCCGCGTAGACCAGGGGTACGGCCGCCAGCGCGGCACGGCGCAGCGCCTCCAGCCGCGACTGCCGGCCTGGCGCCAGCCAGCCGATTCCCACACGCAGGCCGGCCGCGCCCGAAAGCACGATGCCGGTGAGCTCGAAGGCCGAGTGCGTGGCCACGAAGGGCCAGAAGTTGTGCCCCAGGCCGGCATGCACCAAGTGCCCGGCGACGGCGCCGATCATCAGGCCGTTGTAGAGCAGCACCAGGGCGCTGCCGACGCCGGCGAGGACGCCGGCACCGAAGCAGCGGAAGCCGATGCCGATGTTGTTGAAGATATAGAAGCCGAACATCTGCCAGTCGCCCTGGGCCTCGCGCAGCCGGCCCAGGGTGTGCCTACCGTCGCCATACATGGCCTCGTAGTCGCGCAGCTGGTGGGCATCCAGCAGATGTAGGGCGAAATCCGGCCCGTGCAGCGTCAGTGCGAAGGCCAGCACCAGCGGCAACCCGAACAGGGCCAGGGCCAGCAGCACATAGCGGCCCTGGGCACGCACCGCGCGCGGCAGCCCGTCGCGCAGCAGCCGGCCGAGGGCACGCAGGCCATAGTCCTGGCGGCGGTAGATCAGCTGGTGGGCGTCCTGCGCCAGGGCCTCGAGGCGGGCGACCAGGTGGATGGGATAGGCGCGCGACTGCGCCAGCGCCAGGTTCTCGCAGACACGCCGGTAACGCGCGGCCAGCAGCGCGCCGTCCGCCGGCTTGCCTTCACGGGCCAGCGCGAGCTGTTCGGCGAAGTCTTTCCACAGCGGCCCGTATTCGGCCTCGAAGCGCATCGGCGTCACGCGCGCCTCCCCATCAGCCACTGCGCCACGCCGAGCAGTCGCTCCACCGGGTCGCGCCGGGATTCGCCTGTCTGTGCGGGCGGCAGCGCCGGCGTCGCCAGCAGCGCCAGCTCCTCGAAGCGGGCCGGCGTCAGCCGCTTGGCGCGGCCGGCCCAGGACAGGATGGCCGCCTGCTCGCGCGGGCTCAAGGCACGCGCCGGGGCCAGGCTGGCCGCGGGCGGCGGGGCGTCGTGCAGCACCACGGTCTCGGCATGCACGACCAGGGTGCCGGCCGCCATGTCGCCCAGGCGCTTGCACTCGCGGTTGAGCAGCATGGACACGATGCCGATGCCGTAGGCCAGCGGCAGGAAATCGGCGACGCGCAGCATGTTGCGGGTGAAGGAGGCGGCCGGCGTCACCGGCAGGCCGGTGTCCATCACTACGCGCAGGCCCAGGGCGCGCTTGCCCGGCGTCGCGCCCCAGCGGCTGAGCTCGAACACGATGGGATAGAGCCACTCGACACTGAACAGGCCGATCAGGATCAGGCCGCCGCCCAGGCCGCCCCAGGCGCCCATGATCATGACGAGGGCGATGTCGACGCCAACGCGGATCAGCAGGTCGAGCAAAAAGGCCATGGTGCGCGCCACCAGACCCGCCGGCCGCAGCGACAGGACGATGCCTTCCGGCGTCTCGACGCGCGCCAGCGTGTCGATGCGCTCGGCCGGTGCCGTGTGCGGCGCGCTCAGAGCTTGATCACCTGGGTGTCGGCGATGGAGTCATGCAGGCATTTGCGCGACTCGCGGAAGATCAGCAGCGAATCGACCATGCCCCAGATCATCGAGATGCCGGCGTTCAGGTTCATCAGCATGCCGATGCCGTAGCGCAGGCCGAGCAGGCGGGCGGGGTCGACCCTGGAGCCGTCGGTGCGGACGATGCGCAGCTTGAACAGAATCTTGCCGATGGTCTGGCCGCGCGTCAGCAGCGGCCAGCCCTGCACGAGGAGGAAGCCGGCCACGCCGACCGCGATGGAGAAGACGTTGACGGTCCAGAAACCGGCCGCCGAGGCCTTCTGTTGGGCCTCGGCCATGGGCCTCAGCGCGGGGATCATCAGCACGCCCCAGACCACGCAGGCGACAATGATGCCGTCCACCAGGGCGGCGACGAAGCGCGTGCCGCGATTGGCCAGCACGATTTCTCCCGTCGCGACGTCCGCCACATGGGCTTGCGGTGGTGCAAATCGCGGGCCTGAGCTTCCGGCATTCAAATCTCCCTGGGGTCTTTGGCGGACATTCTGCCGGCCCGCGACGGTACGGCTGATCGGTGTCTTCACCAGCGGGAATATGACCCAGCGCCGGCCTCAAGATGCCGCCGACGGGGGACTCGTTATCCTGCCGCCCCATGTACGCGCCCTTCTTCGGCTTGAAACAAGCGCCGTTCTCGATCGCGCCGGACCCGCACTACCTCTTCATGAGCGAGCGCCATCGCGAGGCGCTGGCCCATCTGCTCTATGGGCTGGACGGCGGCGGCGGCTTTGTGCTGCTCACCGGCGAGATTGGCGCCGGCAAGACCACCGTCTGCCGCTGCTTCCTGGAGCAGATCCCGCCGAACTGCAACGTCGCCTACATCTTCAACCCCAAGCTCACCGTCACCGAGCTGCTGCAGGCCATCTGCGACGAATTCCATGTGCCGGTGCCGGCAGGCGCGCAGACCGTGAAGGACTACGTCGACCCGCTGAACGCCTTCCTGCTGGCCCAGCACGCGGCGGGGCGCAACAACGTGCTCATCATCGACGAGGCCCAGAACCTGTCGGCCGACGTTCTGGAGCAGCTGCGCCTGCTGACCAACCTCGAGACCGCCGAGCGCAAGCTGCTGCAGGTGGTGCTGATCGGCCAGCCCGAGCTGCGCGGCATGCTGGCCCGGCCCGAGCTTGAGCAACTGGCCCAGCGTGTCATCGCGCGCTTTCACCTCGGCGCCCTGGCCGAGGCCGAGACGGCCCAGTACATCCGCCACCGCCTGACCGTGGCCGGCCTCACCGGCGCTCTGCCTTTCGACCGCGCGGCGCTGCGCCTCATCCATCAGCTGACCCGCGGCGTGCCGCGGCGCATTAACCTGCTCTGCGACCGCGCCCTGCTGGGCGGCTATGCCGGCGGCCAGGCCCTGGTCACGCCGGCCATCGTGCGCCAGGCCGCGGCTGAGGTGTTCGACGCGCCATTCACGCCGCCCGGGCGTGGGCGCAAGCGCAGGCCGGATGCGGCTGGCATCGGGCTGGTGGTGCTGGCGGCCGCCCTGGCCGGCGCCGGGGTCACCTGGGGGCTGCAGCAACAGGCCAAGGCGGGGCGCGAAGCGCGGGCCGCCGCGGCGGCGTCGGCTGCGTCCGCCGCATCGGCCGCATCGGCTGTATCGGCCGCGAGTGCGGCTTCGCCGCCGGCCTCGGCCGCCAGCAGCGCCGAGCCGCCGCCCGAGCCGCTGCGCCTGGCCGACTGGACGCCCAAGGACGCCGATGCCTGGGCGGGCCTGGCCCAGCGCTGGGGCCTGCCACTTCCCGCCCAGGCCGACCCCTGTGCCGTGGCCGCGCAGCGTGGCCTGCAGTGCTATCGCAGCGCCAGCGGCAGCCTGTCGCTGATCCGCCTGATCGACCGCCCCGTGCTGCTGACCCTGCAGCGCGCAGGCCGGCCGCCGGCCCTGGCCGCCCTGGTCGACCTGGAGGGGCAGCAGGCCAAGCTGCTGGTGGAGGGCAGGCCGCGCCGGGTCGCGCTGGCCGAGCTGGCCGGCGCCTGGCGCGGCGAATTCACGACCTTCTGGCGCGTGCCGCCAGGCTATGCCAACCGGGCCGAGCACCCCACGCCGCTGCGCGACTGGCTTGCCGCTCAACTGGCCCGTTTGCCGGGCGATGCGGCATCGGCCACCGCGGCCCCCACGCCGTCGCGGGTTGCCGAGCTGACCGCACAGGTCCAGGCCTTCCAGGCCAGCCAGGGCCTCCAACCCGACGGCCGCGTTGGCCCCGTCACGCTGATGCAGATCAACCGGGCCGCCGGTGTGGCCGAGCCGCGCCTGGACGCGGCCCGCTGACCCCAGAATCGAGCCACCGAAAGCCATGTCCTACATCCTCGATGCCCTGCGCCGGGCCGAAGCCGACCGCGAGCGCGAGCGCGGCCAGGTGCCGGGTCTGCACACCCTGCCGCCCTCGGGCAGCGAGGCCGCGCCCAACCCGGGCCGGCGTCGCTGGCTGCCTTGGGCCGGCGCCGGCCTGCTGCTGGCCGGCATCGGTGTCGGCAGCTGGTGGGCCAGCGGCTCGCGCGAGGCCGTCACGCCGGCCGCGCGGTCTGCTGCCGCGCCCCTGGTTGCCGCAAGCCCGCCGTTGCCTGCCCTGGCCGCAGTCGCTGCCGTGCCGGTGCCGCCGCCAGCGGCTTCGGCCTCGCCCTATCTGGCGCCTGAACCGCCGCCGGGCGTGGTGGCGGCCGCCCCGGCGCCGCGGCCGCCCGCTCCCGCACCGGTGGCCGAGACCCCCATCCCGCGCCTGTCCGAGCTGCCCGAGAGCCTGCGCCGCGAGTTGCCCAGGCTGGTCATCAGCGGCTCTGTCTATTCGGACAATCCGGCCAGCCGCTTCGTCATGGTCAATGGCGAGGTGATGCGCGAAGGGGCCAGCCTGGGCGCCGACCTGGTGCTGGAGCGCATCGGTCCGCGCGAGCTGGTGCTGCGCTTCAAGGGCCAGCGCTTCCGCCAGCCGGTCTAGGCGTGCCTCGCCTGCATTGACGCTGGCCGCCTGCCGCTGGCAGACTTGCGGCCTTCATTCCTCAACCCAGCCGAAGGAGACAGCCATGGAACCAGCAGATCGTGCCGCCCTCCTGTCCGGCTGCTGGCGCATCGAGCGCCCCTGATCCCGCTTCCCCTCCTGCGGGTCCATTGATCGCCGCGCGCGCCGCGGCCGGCTTCCTACCTTGTTGCGCCGCACGCCCTCGCGTGCGGACCGGTCCGCGTTCGCGCGGCCCAAGCCAATCATCAATGGACTCCCATGATCGACATCGAATTCGAGGCCTTGCAGCCCTTCGGGCTCACGCCCGCCATCACGAGCCGCGCCCTGCACCTGACGGCACCCGAACCTGGGCTGCGCCTGGCGCGAGTGACCGAAACCCAGCGTGACTGCTTCACCCTCCACGACGGCCGCAACGAAGTGCAGGCGCGCGCGCGGCCGCGGCTGCTGCAGCAACTGCAGGCGACGGCCGAGCTGTTGACCATCGGCGACTGGGTCGGCATGCATGTCGACGCCCACGGCCAGGCCTGGGTCGTCGACCGCGTCGAGCCGCTCACGCAGATCGCCCGCCGCGCCAACGACGGGCGCCGCCAGTCCCTGGCCAGCAATGTCGACGCGGCCCTGCTGGTCATGGGCCTGGACGCCGACTTCAACTCGCGGCGCATGGAGCGCTATATCGCCATGGTGAAGGCCTGTGAGGTGGCGCCCGTCGTCGTTCTGACCAAACGCGACATCGCGCCGGACGCGCAGGCGCGCATCGCCGAGATGTATGCCCGCCTGCCGGCCACCGTGCCGGTGCTGCCGGTCAACGCGCTGTCACGCCAGACCTGCGCCGACATCGGCCCGTGGCTGCACGCCGGCCAGACTCTGGTGCTGCTGGGCTCGTCGGGGGCCGGCAAGTCCACCCTCATCAACACCCTGACCCAGGCCGGCCAGTTGACGGGGGCCGCGCGCAGCAGCGACGGCCGGGGCCGCCACACGACGACGGCGCGCTCCATGCACTGCTGCCCGCTGGGCGCCTGCATTATCGACACGCCGGGCCTGCGCACCTTCCGGCCCGATGCCGATGCCCGGACCCTGGCCGCGGCCTTCGAGGACGTGCAGTCGCTCGCGCGGCAGTGCCGCTTCCGCGATTGCCGCCACGAGGCCGAGCCCGGCTGCGCGGTGCGCGCCCATGTCGACCCCGACCGCCTCGCGAACTACAAGAAGCTATTGCGCGACGCCCAGCGCGGCGACCTGACGGCGCTGGAGCGCATCGAGCTGCGCGGCAAGTGGAAGGCCCTCCACAAGGCCGGCAGCCAGCGTGCGCGCGAGAAGCGGACCTGAGTCATGGCAGGGCAGGACTCAGATCGTCGCCTCCAGGTAGGCGATGCGCCGCATCGGCGTGAACAGCGCCCCCACGCTCACGACCACCAGCAGGCAGAGAGCGGCGGCGGTGAACAGCTCGGTCACGTCCAGCACCCGCAGCGCCGCGCCCGCCGCGGCCGAGGCCAGCGCCGCCAGGCCCATGAGGATGAACATGAAGAGGGCCATTGAGCGGCCCAGCATCTCGGGCGGGATGCGCTTCTGCAGCCAGCTCAGGACGGCCACCTGTACGAAGCCGACCAGGCCGCCCAGTGGCAGCAGCAGCAGGGCGCCCTGCCAGGCCGCATGCACATGGCCGAAGGCGAGGAGGACGACGCCGGCGCTGCCGTCGATGAGCAGCATGGTGCCGCCCAGCGTCGACAGGCGCCAGCGCGGCCTGAGCCCCGACACGGCCATGCCGGCCAGCGAGCCCAGGCTGTGCACGGCCAGCATCAGGCCCAGGGCCGCGGCACCGCCGGGCAGGCGTTCGGCGGCCAGCACCGGCAGGGCGACCTGGACGGGGCCGCCGACGAAGAAGGCGGTGGCAGCGAAGTAGCCGAACAGCGCACGCAGCTCGCGGTCCTGCCAGCAGGCGCGCAGCGACTCGGCGATGGCTGCGAAGACGAGCTGGGGCGGCTTGGCTTCGGCCGGCGCCACCTGCACGCGCGACAGCGTCCAGGCCGAGATTGCGAAGCTGAGCGCATCGAAGCCGGAGGCCAGGGCCAGCCCATGGCCGCTCAGCGCCGGCCCGCTGCCTGCCGTCACCACCAGGCCGGCCAGCACGGGGCCGAGCAGCAGCACGAGCTGGCGCGCGCCTATCAGCGCGCCGTTGGCGGGCTGGATCAGCGAGGCCGGCACCGTCTGCGGCAGGATGGCGCTGCCGGCCGGATAGCTGAAGGCCGTGGCCAGGCCGATGGCCAGGGTCAGCGCATAGACGCCGGGCAGGGTGATGCTGCCGCTGGCCGTCAGCGCCGCCAGCAGGCCGAGCAGGGCGAAATTGATCCACTTGGTCAGCAGCAGCACGGCCTTGGGCGAATGGCGGTCAACCAGGGCGCCGCCGACCAGGATGAAGATGGCGCGCGGCAGGCTGCCCAGGGCCAGCGCGGTGCCCAGCACCAGCGGGTCGCGGCTCAGCGCCATCACCAGCCAGGGCAGGGCGAGCAAGGTGAACTGGTCCCCCAGCATGGACAGCAGGCCGCCGCCGATGAGCCAGCGGAAGTTGGCGTTGCGGAACAGTTCGCGGCGTGGGTCGGTGCTGTTCATGACTTCTCCTCGGGAGGCATGGTTTCCTTGGCGCGGCGCAGATAGGCGATCAATTCGGGGCTGACGCCGGACTGGCGCGCCAGCTCGGGCTCGGCGGCATACATGCGCTGCATGGTGTCCTTCATGCCGGGGGCCACTTGCAGGAACTGCTCCTGCAGCACCAGCCAGCGCCGCACCAGGGCCTGGACGTCGGGCGAACCAGTGTTCCGGCCCGCATCCATGGCCGCGCGGGCCGCGGCGATCAGGCGCTGCCATTCGAGTTCGACGGCGTCGCGTGCGGCCTCGGGGAGCGCCTCCCACTGCTGGCGCATGGCGCGCAGCTGCTCGGGGCTGAACCAGCGCTCATGCACGCGGCGTATGGCCATGGCATCCAGCAGCACCTGCACCGCATCGCCACCGTCGCCGTGCAGCGCCAGGCGCTTGGCGGCGTTGCGCAGCGTCAGCAGCAGGCTCTCCTGGGTCTGGATTTGGGCCTCGATCTGCTCGATCTGGGCCTGCAGCACGGTAGCCAGGGGCTGGGGCGCCTCGCCGTCCAGCAGCGGCGCGATCTCCTTCAGCGACAGGCCGGCGTCGCGCAGGGCCAGCACGCGGTGCAGGCGCAGCACGTCGGCCTCGCCGTAGCGGCGATAGCCGGCCTCGCTGCGGCCCGAGGGGCGCAGCAGGCCGAGTTCTTCGTAATGGTGCAGGGTGCGCACCGTCAGTCCGGCCCGTTTGGCCAGTTCACCCACCGTGTAGTTCATATCCGGCTCGTGCATGAAACGGGCCGGATGATGAAGCCTCACGTTACGTGAGGGTCAAGCGCCATTGAGAGGCATGCTGTCCCAAAACTTGCGCAGGACCGGCCCATGGCGGGGCGCCGGCCGCCGCCCAGCGCCGCCGAGGCGTGAAGTTATTGGCATTCCAGACCTGGCATGGGGTTTGCACTATGGAAGCTGCCGAGGCGACTGGCCTCGGGGAACCTAAGGAGTACCTCACCATGAAGACCTGGACGAATCTGCGACCGCTCACCCTAACGGCCGCCCTGCTCGCAAGCCTGACGCTGACCGCGCCCGCGAGTGCCCAGGAGCCCACCGTGCCCGCCGTCGGCCGCGCCGTGCTGCGCGATGCCCAGGGCGAATACCTGCTCGAAGATGGCCGCACGCTGCGGGTCGTCGTCGGCGCGCGCCATCTGGGCGTGGCCCTCGACGAAGCCCCGCTGGAGAGCTGGCAGGCCAAGAGCGCCGACCTACTGGTCAGCGCCGACGGCATGCGCCGCCTGCGCCTGTACCGCAATGTCGACGGCAGCGTCGACCGCGTTGCGCTCGAGACCGACCGCGTTAAATGACAGCGTTGCCGGGTGGCGTTCACGAGGCACAAACAGTCCTCAGGGCTGTTTGAGTCCACGCTCACGGACGCGCCCGGCCGTCCATCCATGCGGCGCGGATCTCACGCCCGCAATCCACCGAAGCCACCGCCAGCTTGTCGCTCGGATCGCCGCTCATGAAGCCGTGGCGCTGTTCGCGCGCGACCATGCCGTAGAAGCGCCTGTCGGCGCTGATCCAGGGATAGAAGCCGAAGGCGCCGGGGCTGCTGAAGGCGCCGTAGATCCACTTGGACGCCGACGCGATCGCCATCTCGGTGCCGCGCTCGGGCGCGTGGTCGCCTGCCTTGCCGCCGGCGTGGCTTCGCTGGCTGCAGCAGCGCGACCTAGTCTTTGCCGTCGCCGGTGCTGGCGCGGCGATGGCCTTAAGGGTCAGCTTCAGGTTGGGAGAGGTCTCGTACTCCAAGCTACTGGGCGTTGATCGTCACCCCCACCGTGCCCGTCGCCGACTGGCCGAGATTGTCCTTCAGCGTAATGACGAGATTGGTGTGACCGGCGACTGGACTCGCCCAGCTCACGATCAGGCCATTGCTGCTGGCTGCGAAGTTCATGCCGGGCGCAGCGCCGGTGATGCTGATGTTCAGCCAGCTGGCGCCGGGGGCCGAAAAGCCGATGTTGCCGCTGAAGGCCTTGCCGGCGACGCCGGACAGGCTGGTGGTCGTCAACTGCAGGCCGCTGGCCGTCGGTGCCGCCGTCGTCGATGTCGAGCCAGCCGCCACGCTGGCGCCGCTGAGGCTGGTCAGCAGGGCACTGACATTGGGCGTGCCCCAGCCGGTCTGCGTGTCGTAGCCGGCCTTGGCCGTGCAGTCGGCGCAGCTGCCGTTGCTGCCGGTGGAGACGTCCTTGAAGGCGGCGGCATAGGCTGCCGGCACGGCGCCGATCTGCTGATAGAGGGCCGCATGCGGCTGGCCGAGCAGGGCCTTGGCCGAGGCTGCACGCAGGGCGTTGGCCACGGCCAGCAGGCCGGCCCATTGCGGCGTGGCCAGGCTGGTGCCGCCGGCGCTGACCCAGCGCGTCGTCGTCGCGCCCTGGGCGATGGTGGCGACGTACTGGCCAGAGTTGGGGTCGGCATTGAAGGCGACGTCGGCGACGGCACGCCTGGCATAGCCGCCGATGGTGCCGCTCTGGTAGCTGGGCAGGGCCACATAGGCGCTGGTGCCGCCACCGGTGCCGCTCCAGGTGGTCTCGCTGCGGGCGCCGCCGTTGTAGCTAAGCGTGGTGCCGCCGACGGCAACGACGCGGGACGACACCGAGGGCCAGGACACGGCCGCACCGTTGTCGCCGGTGGCGGCCAGATAGCTCATGCCGGCCGAGGCGAAGACGCTGTCGTAGCCCGAGGTCCAGCTGCCCTCGGGGGCGCCGAAGCTCATGGAGACGACGCCGGGGCCCATCTTGTTGGCGAGGGCAACGGCCTTGGACAGGCTGCCCACGCCGGCGTCCGGTGCCTCGATGAGGACGAGGCGGGCCAGCGGCGCGGTGGCATGGGCCCATTGCACATCCAGCGCGATCTCGGTGGCCCAGCCGCTGTCGTAGGCGGGGGCGGTGGCGGACAGGGCGCCGGCGCTCGTGCTGTAGGCGACGACAAGCTCGCAGCTGCCGGCGGCAGCGCTTGCCAGCGGCAGGCTGGCGTTGGCGGCCAGGGTGCGCGAGGAGCAGGTCGGCAGGCCGAACTTGGCGTTGAAGATGGCCAGCTCGGCGACGACATTGGGGTTGTGCTTGGCGTTGACGATGTAGATGGTCTGGCCGGCGCCAAGCTGGGCGGCCTGGACCGCAGTCAGGCCGGTGGTGCTGGCGGGCAGGGCCGGCTGGCCGTAGGCTGCGCGGATCTGGGCCGGCGTGTAGGTCATTACCGCGGTCGTGCCGGCCATGGGCGCGGCCTCGCCGCTGCCGGAAGCGAAGGCGCGGGGGCGCAGGGCTTCGTCCAGGCGCTCGCGCGTCAGGCCCTGGGTGGAGACGGCCGAGAGGGCCAGGGAGCGGTGGGGCGCGGCACCGTTGTCGGGCTCGTCGAGGTCGACGGCGGCGGTGTGGAAGCTGGGCTGGGCGACGGCACCCGTGGCTTCGGGCAGGTCCACGCTGAGGTTGATCACCGAGGCCGCTGCGCTGCTCTGGACGGTCGGGCTGTCGCCACTGCCGCCTCCGCAGGCGGTCAGGCCCGCGAGGGTCAGCAGGCTGAGGGTCCAGGAGAGGTGGCGGGTACTGCGCATGGCCGGTTCTCGTGCAGAAGTAGAGAAACAGAGGGCCACGCCGATCAAGACCAGCCGGTCTTGGCGGCCCCGCTGCCGTGGCATTCGCGTGCTGCGAGTGCGTTAGGCCGGTGGCTTTGCGTCCCCGCCTTTCGACGGGTTTGCCCTCAGATTGAATGACAGCTGCAGTCTAGGCAGGCAGCGGCGCAGGCGCCAGTGCCGCAGGCTGGGCCAGTCGTGAACTCTTGCGCGGCGGCCCCGCTTCGGTCATGGCTTGAGGTCGCTTCAGGATGTCGGCCCTAGACTTGCCTGACACTGGAGCCGACGCCGCATGAACCCGCTGTTCTCCGAGATCCGCCTGTCCCGCTATGCACCGGCCCAAGTAATGGCCCCGCATGAGCACGACGAGGCCAGCCTGTCCCTGGTGCTGGCGGGCAACTACGAGGAGCGCATCCGCGGCCGCTGCGGCGAGTTCGGCGCCGGTGCGCTGCTAGTCTGTCCGGCGCATGAGCGCCATGCCCAACGTTTTGGCGCG
>Ga0194137_10000507_pt1 | contig 26038 bp, 25 predicted proteins | sample TARM_MetaG_T3_14_FD_134025 | JGI IMG/M metagenome (GOLD analysis project Ga0194137, IMG submission 134025) | Freshwater microbial communities from Pennsylvania, USA, analyzing microbe dynamics in response to fracking - TARM_MetaG_T3_14 (version 2) | ecosystem: Environmental > Aquatic >... | reverse complement strand
GTTGTCGCTCCATCTGGCGCTGGCTGCGGCCGAAGCGGCGGAAAGCTCTTTCGGCCGCTTCGCCGAGCTTGGCCTCGACTTCGGCGTCGAGCCGGATGGAAGGCTGTGGCTGCTGGAGATGAACTCCAGGCCGGGGCGCGAAGCCTTTGCCGGCTTCGCCGGCGGAACCGCCCGCACGGCGGTGGAACGGCCGCTGCTCTATGCCCGGCTCCTGTGCGAGGGACCGAGTCCTACGCCTGCCGGACGCAGCCTCATACGCAATTAAACCATCAACCATTGACATAGATCCGCTACCCTAGCGACAGAACGCCCAGGAGGTTCCTCATGAGTCTTACTTTATGCAATGTGCATTTCTCCGACAAAAACGACCGGGTCGTCTATGTGTCGGGACCGTTGTACCGGTCGCTGAAGCTGTCCGGGAAAAAGAAGCTGTCGATCAAGCTGGGAAGGGAAACGGTAACGGCCTCGGTGAAATCCGTCAAGGGGGAGGGCAACCATGTGTACCTCGGCTCCGCCATCCGTCAGCATATCCGCGTTCCGAAGTCCGGCAACGTATTCATGCTGCATGCGAACGAGGATGAGGTGCAATTCGGGCCGCTCGTCGGCATCCTGAGCGACGGCTATGTGTCCTCCGCCTTGCCTTTCGGCTCCCGCACCGGCTTCATCAAGGAACTGATCCGCATCGGAGACAAGAAAGCCTACTTCTTCGGGTTCGCCCCGCGCGACATCAACTGGCAGCAGGAGACGGTGAACGGCTACTTCCTGAATTCCGACGGCAGCTGGTACCGCAAGACCGTGCCTCTTCCGGATGTCGTCTACAACCGCCTGCCGAGCCGCAAGGCCGAGACCGGCACCTATATTTCCACGCTCCGCGAACGCTTCGTGCGCAAGGGAATCCCCTTCTTCAACTGGAGCTTCTTCAATAAATCCGATGTCTACAAGCTGCTCGACAAGGATGTCGAGGCGCTCCGCCATCTGCCGGAGTCGGTATCCGCGCCGACGGAGGAGAAGATCAAGGAGCTGCTGAGCAAGCACAACTTCGTCTACTTCAAGCCATCCGGCGGCAGCCTCGGAGCCGGCATCTACCGCCTCACCTACCAGCCGAAAAAAGGCTATTTCGCCCGCTACCGCAGCGGGGGCAAAAACGTGCTGCTGCGCTTCAGCACCTTTCAGGGACTCATGAAGACGCTGCATGCCCGCATCGGAAGCTCCTTCGGCGGTTATGTCGTGCAGCAGGGCATCCGGCTTGTGGAAATCGACGCCTGCCCGATCGACTTCCGCTTCCACATGCACAAGAACGGGCGCAATGAATGGGTGACCGCCGGCATCGGCGCCAAAAAAGCGGGACGCGGCAGCGTCACGACGCATATCAAGAATGGCGGCTCCCTCATGACGCCCGCAAGCGCCCTCTCGCGCGCATTCGGCGGCGAGACGAGCGAAGTGCTCGAAAAGGCGAAAAAAGTAGCCGTGAAGATGTCGGAGGCGATCGAGCGCAACTATCCTCACCGTCTGGGCGAGCTCGGCCTGGATATCGGCATCGACAAGGACGGCGACGTCTGGATGTTCGAGGCCAACGCCAAGCCCGGACGGTCCATATTCAAGCATCCCTCCTTGAAGACGGAAGGCCGCGCCTCCCTGGAATATATTCTGGAGCATTGCCTGTACCTGAGCCGCTTCCGGGGGAGGGACAGCTGATGGAGCTTGAGCAAATTCCCGGCTTTCCTCCGGCCGACCCGGCTTCCAAGCGGCCGGTTCTGGCTATCCTGACGATGTCGGATCGGCTGCTCGGATTCAGAGGCAATCGCGAAAACTTCGCCGACGTAGCCAAAACCGGACGCGACATGGGCTTCACCGTCTATGTCCTGCCCTGCAAAAGCCTGAATTTCACCGAACCGATGCTGAGCGGCTACGGCTTGAACGACAAGACGGGGGAATGGGTCAAGGGACGCTTCCCCTTCCCCGACCTCGTCTACAACCGGATTCCCCAGCGCGAGGACGAAATGCGGCCGAAGGTGCAGCAAAAGCTCCGGCTGTGCCAGCAGCATCCCCGGATCAAAGGCGTCTTCAATCCTTCCTTCTTCAACAAATGGGAGCTGTTCGAGTGGCTGAAGAAATCCCAGGCGACGAATCGGTATATTCCGTCCACCCGCAAAATGGTTTCGGTCACCGGCCTCGGCCGGATGATCAGCAAGCATCCCTATCTCTACCTGAAGCCGGTCAGCGGCAAGGCAGGCAAGGGAATCATGACCATCCGGGTGATGGAGGGCAAGACGCTGCCTTACCGTCTGCGCATCCAGCAAAAGAAAAAAAGCAGCACGTATAATTGCGCGACGATAAGCAAGCTGTGGTCGCGTATTCTAAGAGAGAGCGGCGGCGTGTCGTATATCGCCCAGCAGGGCATCGACCTCGCGCTGTACCAGGAGCGCAGGTTCGACCTCCGCGCGCTCGTGCAGAAAAACGGAAGCGGCCAATGGGCCGTTTCCGGCATCGGCGCCCGTCTCGCGGGCTCCCGCAGCATCACGACCCATGTCCCCCGGGGAGGCAGCATCGAGGATCCGGAGAAGCTGCTTCAGCATGCCTTCGGCCCTCAGGAAGCCCGCGAGCTCATGAGCAAGGCCCGGAGCGCCTGTGTGCAGCTGGCCCGCCAAATCGAGACGGCCAGCGGACAAAGCCATGGCGAAATGTCGATGGATCTCGGCGTCGACGTGGAAGGCGGCCTCTGGTTTTTCGAAGCCAACGCCAAGCCGATGAAGTTCGACGAGCCCCACATCCGCAAAAAATCGCTCGAGCGCATTTTCCAATACGGATCGTACCTGATGCGCTCGCCGAAACAGGGGAAGGCTGGAGGCGCATAAACAAATGAATGTACAGCTGCTCACACCGGCTCAATGGAGCCGTCACCGGGATCGGTTGATTCGGCTCATCAAGTCCTGGGGCAGCGGAAGGCTGACCGGAGCGGGACTCGCCGCGCTGGAAGCGTTGCAGCCGGCCGATCTCGAGCCGAGGCAGCCTGGGAGCAGCCCGGCGGCCGCAATCGCTGTGGTCACGACGGAGGACGGCAAAACGGCGGGGGCGGCTTTCGCCCGCGAGGCGGGCCTGGAGGCCTGCCTTGTCGCCGTTGCTCCTCCCCTGCGCGGGCGCGGAGCCGGCAGCCTGCTCCTGAAGAGGCTGCAGGAGCGATGGGGACATCTCTCCTGCAGAGTTGCCGCGGACAATACCGCGAGCATGAAAATGTGCTTCCGCGCCGGCTTTGCGGCGACTTCCCTGCAGGACGGCCCCACCGGCAAAGCGACGCTCATCTTCCAAAGCGGCGCTTCGCCGGCTGCCGCAGCGGAAGCCGCCGCCGCTCTTGCAGCCGATCCTCCGTCTGCGGCACGGCGCGGAAGCTCAGCCTCCCCGCGGCTTCGAAGCGGAACGGCCGGCTCCCGGCCGGCATCGCCGCTTATCCAACATCCGGGGGGAACAAGCCGACCGCCGGACGCACCAAGGAGAGATGACAGTGGCCCGACCCGTACTCGGCATTTTAACGTTATACCTCAATGACCAGAAGCTGCTCGAGGAGAGGCCCATCTACCAGCGGATGATCGTCGCAGGCAAGCGCCTCGGCATGGATGTGATGGTGTTCACCCCGGCGGATGTCGATTACGAAGGGAACCGGATCAACGCCATGTACTACGATCCTTCGTCGAAGGCATGGTCGCGGCGCTGGTCCTCCTTTCCGCATCTCATCTTCGACCGCTGCCGCATCCAGAATTCGCCCCGGTTCGAGCAGCTGAAGAAATTCCGCTCCCGGTACGGGCACCTCGGCTTCCTCAACCGGCCGCTGAGAAACAAATGGACGATCTACAAAACGCTTCAGTCCCAGCCCCGCTTCCAGAACAAGCAGCCCCAAACGGTGCTGTACGCCTCCCACCGGGATCTGGCCGACATGCTGAAGAAGCATCCGCTCGTCTTCCTCAAGCCGATCAACGGCACAGGCGGACGCGGCATTCTGCGGATCGAAAGGCTTGCCGGCGGCATGTATTCCATCCAGGGACGCGACCAGTCGCGGAAAATCATCCGGCCCCAGAAAGTCGGCGCAGGCGGGCTTCAGAGCCGTCTAAGCTCCTGGAGCCTCGGCGGAGGACGCTATATCGTCCAGCAGGGCATCCAGCTGAAGCTTCCGAGCGGGCGCGTCCATGACTACCGGATGCTCGTGCAGAAGAACGGACGCGGCGAATGGGAGCCGACCGGCTGCGCGGGACGGATCGGAGCGGCCGGCAGCATCACCTCCAACCTTCACGGCGGCGGCAAGGCGGCTAAAATGGAAGAGCTGCTCGATTCCTGGATCGACGAAGGGCTCCAGGCATCCGAGGTCAGGCTGGAGGCCGAGCAGTTCTCGATCGAGGTGGCCGAATACCTGGAACGGCAGTACGGCAGGCTGTGCGAGCTCGCCCTCGACCTGGCGATCGACCGTCAGGGCGGCATCTGGCTGCTGGAGGTCAATCCCAAGCCGGCACGCGAAGTGTTCAAGCAGAGCGGAGATATCGATACCTACGACCGGGCGATCGTCAAGCCCCTTGAATATGCCCTGTACCTTTACAACCGCAGGGCGCAGCGCAAGTCGGGCGGCCGCACGACCGGCAGCCGCACCAAGGACAGCCGTCCCGTCGGCTCCGGCAAGGCCGGCAAGCGCGACGGCGGCGGCCGGACGAAGGGAAGCCGTCCGGCAGACCAGCGGAAAGGCCGTACGGAACCCGTCGAAAGCGGCAAGGCGGGCAGCCTCTCTGTCCGGAAGAAGCCTTCGGCAAAAGAAGGATTCGGCAAAACGATGCAGCCGCGCGTCCGGGTTCCGGGCGGGTTCCTGAAGCGCAGACCCATCCTGCCCGGCAAGCCTCTGGCCGCCGACCGGCCGGTAGTCCGGTCCGTCCAACGGATTCCGGAGCTTGAAGAGGGGTGGAAGCTGGAAAGCGAAGCGCCGGAAATCGAACCGCTATCCGGAGCGCCGGCCGAGACGGAACATCCGGACTCCATGTCTTCCGAAGGTCCGGCCGAGTCGTAGGCCTCTCGTGCAAAAAAGGAATCGGACACGGATAAACCGTGCTCGACTCCTTTTTTTTGGTGCCGCTTATTGTCCCTGCCGCGTTGTTTTGTCTTCATGCTTGATGGACATTGCAGGCTCCGACAGCAGCAGCCCAATTCGGAACGTTCTTGAATCGATAGACAAAAAAGCGGCATCCCGATGGGATGCCGCCGACAGGCTGCTGCTCAAGCTTCCGGCAGCAGCTCCAGCAGCTCGGCGAAGCCGGTGATGCGCACGTCGCTGCCGTCCAGCTCGCCGCTGTCGCCGAAGCCTGCGTAGGCGCAGCCCACGACGGCGAGCCCGTTGCCGGCTCCCGCCTGCACGTCGGAGGAGCGGTCGCCGACCATCCAGGCGCTGCCGATGCCGTTCTCTTCCAGCAGCAGGCGCACGAGATCCGTCTTGGAAGCCGTTCCCCGGCCGCCGGCGCTGTACAGTCCGTCGAACAGCCCGCCGAGACGCTTATGCAGCACGATTCCCTCCACATAATCCTGGAGGCCGTTGCTGGCGACGAACAGCCGCACGCCCTGCCGCTTCAGCTCCGCCAGCGTCTCCGGCACGCCTTCGTACAACAGCCCGTCTCCGGCCGACAGGCCTTCCAGCTCGTATTGAAGCATCAGCACATCCGCGCGCCGCCTCGCCGCCTCGGAGGCATCCGGCATCAGCTTGCGCCAGATGTCCTCCAGCAGCATGCCCAGACAGCCGAGCAGCGCCTCGACGGGCGGTTCGGGCTGCGTATACAAGCCTTCGTCGCGGAGGGTGCCGAACAGCCTTCCGTGCACGAGCCGCAGCAGCGTCTCCGTCTGGAACAGCGTGCCGTCCATATCGAAAATGACCGCCTCGGGCCTATACAGCTTGTTGATGCCGATATCCTTCGCCATGCTCCCACCCTTTGCCTGATTGATTGCCATCATCATACGGGAAGCACCCGCAATAGGCAACCTACCATTTGGAGGCGTCGATGTCTCCCGGCTTCAGCCCTTGCCATACGTTGGGAATGCTGGCCGCATCGGGATCGTCGAACACGAGGAACGCGGTCGGCAAATACCGTTCGCCGTGCTGGGAAGACGGATTGTTGACAATCTCTCCGCCGTTCACCAGCACGGTGGACGAGCCGCCGTCGAGATTGGCCGCAATGACCGCGCCGCGATCCAGCAAAATCTTCTGCACGTCGTACAGATCAGCGCCGATGCTGTAGCCCGGCTGGCGGCCGTCGATGACGACGAACAAGATCGATCCGTCCGCCTTCTGGCCCATCGCGGTGCGGGGAGCGATGCCCCAGCCGTCGGCATGGTTTTTGACAAGCCCCTTGCCGTTCACGATGATACGCGGCTGGAACGTGACGCCTTCCTGAATGCCCAGGTCCTCCAGCTGCTTCAGCGTGTAATGCCCGGCGATCATCTTGCCGCTCTTGTCGAGGCCGACGATCTGGGTGCTCTTGGATTTGTCGAGATCCTGGTAGAGCACCTTGCCGCGGGAAATGACGACGCCGATCGGCTGGAAGCCGTTGCCCTTCCAGTTCGGGTCCGCGAAGCCGCCGGCGTTGACTCCCGCGATCGCACCATAGCGCTTCACCATGCTCGTGACCTTTTCCCCCTTGCCCTTGGCGGCAGGAATGCCGAGCCTGATCTTGGTCGGATCGCTGACCGTCATTACGAAGCCCTTGTAGGATTTGCCGGATATCGGCTCGACGGAGACCAGCTCCTTCGGCTTGTCGGAAGCCGTCGACGAACCGGCCGGCCGCACGATCTCATGATGATCGGCCTCCTGGCCCATCTTGTCGAAGGACTGCTGGTAAGCGGCGACGCGCTTGTCCAGCTCCTCCTGGCCGATGAGATATTTGGCCCAGATGCGATGCTGCGTCGTAATCAGCGTATCCGCCGCCAGATAACGGTATTCGTTTCCGCTGGGAGTATAGAACAGCCATGCGGCCAAACCACCGGCTGCGACGATTCCGGCCGCGCCCAACATCAGGCACAGGCGGAACAGACTTGCGAAAAATCCCCGTTTCTTGCGGCTCCGCTTCTTGCGCGCCTTTGTGCGGGGAGCTAATTGAGCCAACGTCATCCCTCTCTCCACCATCATAGTCAACGACTCAGACGAAGGGAGCAGGGCGAAAGTTTCAGGAATATATGGAAGCCGCGCCGCTGCTGCCGGGCAGGCTCCCCTCTAGCCCTCCTTGGCTTCGTCTCTATCCGTGCGGAAGGAGCCGCTTCGCGGGCGGGAGGCGTAGCTGTGCAGAACCATTCCGGCCATGACGACGCCTGTTCCGATCCAGGAGACCGGAGAAGGATAGGCGCTCCCGAGCAGCAGCGTCTCCCCGCCCGCCGCGAACAGCACCTCCAGGGATTGGGTGGCCTCGACGGAAGCCATCTTCTCCGTGCTGCCTCGGGCCAGATCGGTGGCGTGGAAAAAGAGCACCGTAGCCGCCACTCCGGCAAACACGGCGATGAGCAGCGTCTGCAGCAGCTGGCCGCCGGACGGCGGTCCTTCCATCGTCCAGCCGAGAACGGCCAGCAGCAGCCAAAAAGGCAGGCTGGCAATCGTCATTCCCAGCACGCGCTGGTAGGCGTCCAGCCGGCCTCCGCACAGCTCCATCATCTTGCGGTTGCCGAGCGGATAGGCAAAGGAGGCCGCGGCGACGGCCAAGACCCCCAGCCATGCTTCTCCGCCGTGCAGAGGGCTCGCATATCCGATCTGCATCAGCGCTACGCCCGCAAGGATGATCAGCGACAATGCCAATCCTCTCAGCGGAAGCTTCTGGCGCCTTCTGCGGGCTCCTTCCGCAGTCATGACCGTCTCATAGAAGAAAGGAACCAGCAGCGATCCCGATACGATCGTGATCTGCCACACCCCGGCCGTCAGCCAGCCGGGACTGTAGGCGGCCGCAAAGCAGATCGGGGCGTAGAACAGCCCGAAGCCGACAAAGCTCCACAGCAGCCAGCTGCCTGGCCTGAGCCTCATCTCCCGGAACAGGGGACGCAGCCTGCCTCTCGCGCCAACGAGAAGCAGAAGCAGCGGAACCATGAAGAAATATCGGAGCGATGCGCTCCAGAGCCAGCTGCCCCCCGCAAGCTCCATCCCGCGGTTGAGCACGAACGTGACCGCGAACAATAATGCCGATGCGGCGCCGAGCGCGATAGGACGCATGACGGCCCTCCTCCCTTTCTGCAGAGCTCAATGCCTTACTGCTATTAAACCGCTTTTGGGCCGAGTAGGCCAGTGCCCGTTTCGCCCGTTCCGGCATAGGCTGTAACATCCTTAATCCATCGGAGGCATGCCTCATGTCATTTGTACCTGCAGGTCCCGACTACCCGTATCCGTACCCCTACCCTTATCCGTACCCTTATCCGCTCTATCCGGACGTTGTTCCTCTCCCTATTCCGTTCCCGATCGGCGGGTTCGGTCCCGGCTTCGGGCCTGGGTTCGGCCCTGGATTCGGACCGGGCTTCCACGGCCCCGGCTTCGGTCCCGGATTCCATGGCCCCGGCTTCCACGGCGGCGGTTTCCATGGCGGCGGCTTCCATGGGGGCGGCTTCCATGGGGGCGGCTTCCATGGGGGCGGACACCGTCCCCCTTCCATTTTCGACCGCTGATTTCTCTTGCCGTCCCAACAAAAAACGCCGGGGGCTTCCCCGGCGTTTTTTCCTATGTTCCTGTACATTCTCGGTTTCCGATATGTCGGTTTCGTTCAGTACACCTTCTTCTGGCCCATGTCCGCTTTGATGATTTCCACGGATTCCTTGAACCTCATCGCATGGACGATTTCCCGTTCGCGAAGGAACTTCAAGCTGTCCTGCAAATCGACGTCGTCCGTATAATCGATGAGCCATTGATAGGTGGCGCGGGCTTTTTCCTCTGCCGCGATATCCTCGTACAGATTCGTAAGCGGATCGCCCTTGGCCGCGATGTAAGTAGCCGTCCAAGGAACCCCGGCTGCGTTCTCGTAGAACAAGTCCCCGCCATGGTTGACAAAATCGGCCCCCAGCCCCGCCGCTCTCAGCTGGTCGGGTGTAGCGTCCTTGGTCAGCTTGTAAATCATCGTCGCGATCATTTCCAGATGGGCGAACTCCTCCGTGCCGATATCGTTCAGAACTCCAATAACCTTATCGGGAATCGTGTAGCGCTGGTTCAGGTAGCGCAGCGCCGCCGCCAGCTCTCCGTCCGCTCCCCCGTACTGCTCCGTCAGGAATTTCGCCATCATGGGATCGCATTTGCTCACTCGAACCGGGTACTGAAGCTTCTTTTCATAGAGCCACATTCTACCACCCCGCTTTCCCTCAAATGGGCAGACGCCACTGCCTTCTCCCGCTCCGCTTCATGCTTTGCTGTACCTTCAGCCGGCGGCGACAGGGAGAGCCTTGGCGGCTCTTCCTTCACCGCCGATGCGCATCCGCTGCACCTGCGCTGACAGCCCGCACCGGCTCTCTTGTCTGCCTGCCGCATTTCCGACCCCGCCGAACACATGCGGTCATACCTGCCACGGCCATGGAGTCTCGCTCCACTGCCATGGATATCGGGAGTAGCTGTTGCCGAAGTTCACGAGCGGGCCGAACTGCATTTCGAACTGCTGGGCGCAAGCCTGCCGCTTCTGGGCCAGCTGGTTGAACTGCTGGATCGCCTGCATGTCTCCCGGATGGGTGTTGAGATACAGATTCAGCTCCACAAGCGCGAAATCCAGCGTCTGGAGCTCCTTCAACTGGGCATAGTAAGCTTCCGTGTCAAACGCCTGCTTCTCCTCGCTCATAGGTCGCGGTCAGCTCCTTCCGCATCTGGATTCGTAAGGACTGTAGAGCGCCGGCCACAGCGTGCCCAGCCTAAGAGCTTCCTCGAGCGGATACTGGGGCAGCCCCATCGGCTGATAGGGAATATACTGGTTCGGAGGAATGACGTACGTCTTCACCTGAATGGGCGGACAAGGGTCGAACGGGCCATGGAACGGGTACCACTCCCGGTAGCCGGCCCCGGGCACTCCCGGAGGAGGAATTTCTCCGCCTTGATAGCCTGCCGGCTGAACGGCTCCATACCCTCCTTGGGCTTGATTTCCGCCCTGATAACCGGCGGGCTGGACGGCGCCATACCCTCCTTGGGCTTGATTTCCGCCTTGATAGCCTGCCGGCTGAACGGCTCCGTACCCTCCTTGGGCTCCGTTGCCGCCGTATCCTCCTTGAGCTCCATAACCTCCCTGGACAGGAGCCTGGAACTCGGGCTCATTGCGATAAGTTCCGGGAGAATAGCCTTGATTCCCGATGACGCCGCCGTATGGACCCGGTGCAGCGCCGTACGAAGCCGGAGCTCCCGCTCCTTGCCTGCCTGCCTGCATGTTCATGCCATCATCCCTTCTGACTGACCTGGGCGCGTCGGCTCGTCAAGCCGGGACATTCGGCGCCCTGCTGTTATGCTCGTTTAAAAGGTATGTAGGATGGCTTTTCCAACTTGCCATCTTTTTAAAAGCCTCGCCGTCCGGCTTGAAGGGCAGGGCGGCTCATACGGGCCGCCTCGCATGAGCTTCCCGTCCTTCGGACCCGCTCGTTGCCCGCACACGCGCCCGGCGTCCAGATCCGATGCTTGAACCGGGCAAGCATGTCCGATACGGGGCGCCGATCGTCATCTTCCCGCAGCAGGACGGCCATCGGCAACGCGGGCTATAGCCGCGAACAAACGAGCCGCATCGACTCCGGATGCCGCCATATGCTCCTCTCCGGCTTTGTCCAGGCCCATCCATACGGATGCGGTATAACGTGCCGTATACCCGACGAACCAGGCATCCCGGCTCGCTCCCGGAGGACCGCCCTCCAGCTGCGTCGTACCGGTCTTGCCAGCCACTCCCGGACCCAGGCCGGCCTTCCTGCCGGTTCCGTCCCGGGCGGCTTCTTGCAGCATGGAGGTCATGGCGGCCGCCGTTGCAGCCGACATCGCCCTCTTGCCCGCCGGCTGGAAGGCGTAGACGATTTTGCCGTGCCGATCCGTGATGCTGCGGATGAGATGCGCTTCCTCAAAGCTTCCTCCGGCCGCGAACGCCCGGTAAGCCTGGGCCATCTCGACCGGCGTGACTCCCGTGGACAGCCCTCCGAGCGCAATCGCGAGATTCCGGTCTTCCTTCCCAAGCCGGATTCCGAGTCCCGAAGCGAATTTCATTGAGGCTTTCAAGCCGATCTGCTGAAGGAGCCATACGGCGGGGGCATTGATTGAATTCTGGACCGCCTGCCGCATCGGGACGCTTCCCCTGTACACCCCTCCCGGATTTCTCGGAGCGTAGCTGCCGTAGCTGGCTTGGCGGTCCTCCAGCATGGACTCCGGCGAGTACAAGCCCGTCTCCAGCGCCGGCCCGTATACGGAGATCGGCTTGAATGCCGAGCCGGGCTGCCGGCGGGCGAAAGCCCGGTTGAACCCGCCTGAAGCCCCGCCGCTCCCCCCTGCGAAGGCTATGATTTCCGCGGTGCCGTTGTCCAGTACAACGGCCGCGGCTTGAACCGGCCGGCCGGAAGAGCTTTTGGGAAGGCCGGCATCCAGCGAGGACAGGTTCTCAAGGCCGCCCTGCAAGCCGGCATCCAGTCCGATGGCGATCGTATATCCCCCTCCGAGCAGCTCTTCTTCGGTCAGCGAAGCTCTCTCCTCCGCCTCCCGGAAGACGGCTTCCGCGAGAGAAGCGCTCGCCGTCTTTTGCGGCGCCGCAGGCGCCTTGTAATCGACAGCGCCGGCCGCCTCCATTTGCCGCTGCGTAATATATCCTTGCTCGAGCATGAGCCGCAGGACGACTTGGCGCCGCTCCTTGCTGCGCTCCGGGTGGTCGATCGGATTGAACAGCGCCGGTCCCTTCGGAATCGCGGCAAGCGTCGCGATCTGCCACAGCTCCAGACTGTCCAGCCTGGACACGCCGAAATACCGCTCGGCCGCCGCTTTCACGCCGTACAGCTGCTTGCCCATGTAGACCCGGCTCAAATACTGGCGCAGCAGCTCTTCTTTGGAATAACGCCGTTCCAAGGACAGCGCGGCGGCCATTTCAAGAGCTTTGCGCAGCAAGCTCTTCTCATTGGACAGGTAGGCCGTCCTGGCGAGCTGCTGCGTGATGCTGCTGCCTCCCTCGACGATCCGGCCGCTGGAGACATTGGCTGCCGCGGCTCTAAGCAAGGCGCGGAAGTCGATGCCGCCATGCGAATAGAACCTTTTGTCCTCCGTCGCCACAAAGGCTTCCTTCAACAAAGGAGGGAGCCGCCGCTCCAGCTCACCTCCACGATATCCATGCCGCGGGCTCGCCAGCACGCCCAGCTGCTTGCCCTGGCGGTCGATCAGAAGCGAGGGCGACACCGGCTCGCCAAGGGCGCTCGCGCCGTCCGTGACGACGTCTCCCGCCCAATGCAGCGCGGCGATTCCGAGCATGCATAAGGCTGCCGCAAGCGCCGCCGCATCGAACCAGAAGCGGCTTTGTCCCAAGGGAAGGCGGCGCCGCGGCTTCTTAGACTTTCTTTTCATCCGGCGCATCGGACGCATCCGCCCTTTCTCCATTCCGCTGCTCCCAGCGCTGCAGACGCCCCCGAATGTCGGCCAGCTGCTTCTCCGCTCGCAGGCAGCTCCTCATCAGCGTCTCTTCCGGCAGCCCTTCCGCATCCGGCAGGAAGACTTCATACTCTTCCCGCAGCTTGCCGGAGCGCCAGTGGAAGAAAACCAGAAACAGGGCTGCGCATGCCGATAGAAGCGCCGGCTTGGCGCCGACATGATTGACGATCCAGGCTGCCGACCGTGCCGGCAGGCTCTCTCCTCCGATCCCGCTTGGCCGGGTCATGAATCTCAGCAGCCTCAGCAGCAAGTATCCGCACGCTCCGCTGAGAACGGCCGATGAAACGCAGACGAGATAGAATTTTCTTCGGATAGCTTCAAATGACATTCCGCAATCCCTCCCTATGCGTATGACCTTATCAAGAAGATCTTAATAACAGCGGGAGAGGCTGCTTAGGAAATTCTTAACTTTCCGGCCGGAGATCGTTACTCACGCGAGAGATAAGATCTTCACCGCATCGTTCCGAGGAGAAGAATCCGAAATTCCTTCCCTGCCAGGTGGAGGACTTCGAAATTCCATCCCCTTCCAGAAGAAGGGAGCCGAAGTCCCGCAGCGCGAAGGGCTGTGCTACAATAGGTGGAAAAAAATACTACCAGGGGGTTCCTCATGTTCGGAACGGATGCGGAAGCGAGATTCACGCCTTTCGGGGCGGCCCATCTGGCCAGCCTGCTGCTCATTGCCGCCGTCGTGCTGGCCGTCTACCTGCTTCGCCGCAAGCTCGCCCTGAAGCCGGCTCCCGGACGCTTCCTCCTGGCGGCGCTGCTGGCGGCATGCGAGATTCTGCTCAATGTCTGGTATGTGCGGGGAGAGGTGTACAGCCCTTCCTCTACGCTGCCGCTCGAGCTCTGCAGCATCTCCCTGTACCTTTCCGTCCCCATGCTGCTGCTGCGCAGCCGTTTTCTGTTCGGCATCGTCTACTTCACGGCGCTCGGCGGAGCTCTCCAGGCGCTGGCCACGCCTGTGCTCGCTTACGCTTACCCGCATTTCCGTTTCCTGGAGTTTTTCATCGCGCACGGGCTGCTGATTATCTCCGCCCTCTACATGGTCTGGGTGGAAGGATTCCGGCCGACGCTGCGCTCCGTCTTCACCGCCTGGGCAGCCGTCAATGTCATCGCTGTCTTCGTGTATGCCGTCGACAGGCTGACGGGAGCCAACTACATGTTCCTGGCGCGCAAGCCCTCGTCCTCCTCGCTGCTCGATGTCCTCGGTCCTTATCCGTGGTACATCCTTTCGCTCGAGCTGGTCGCTCTGCTGCTCTTCTTCCTGCTGTATCTCCCCTTCGCCCGCTTCAACCGCACGGAGGACAACAAGCAGCCGGCCGCCTCCTGATCCTGAATGGAGGCTTGCAGCCATTCTGCTATTTTCATGATTGCGGAATAAAATCAAACAAGCTGCCTCCGGTTCAATGCCGGCGCAGCTTGTTTTTGTTGCGTGTTGGTTTTTTTACAGCCGAATCCGGAGCTTGAACAGTCCGGCCTTGCGGGCAGCCATGTAGATGATGACGACCAGCGGTCCGATGAAGACGCCGATGACGCCGACCAGCTTGAAGCCTACATACAGGCTGACCAGCGCGGAAATCGAGCCGATGCCGACGGAATCTCCGAGAATCTTCGGCTCGATGATCCGCCTGACGACCGTAATGACGAGGAACAGCACCAGAAGGCCGATGCCCGTCCCGACCTGGCCCGTCATCATGAGGTAGGCCGCCCAAGGGACGAGCACGGACCCGGTGCCGAGAATAGGCAGGATATCCACGACGACGATCAGCAGCGCGATGGCGAGGGAATAGTTGATCCCGAGAATGACGAGGCCGAGCAGCGTGATGATGTACGTGACGAGGCTGAGCAGCAGCTGGGAACGCAGAAATCCGAAGATGGAAGACTTGAGATTGTCCAGCACCGATCCGACCTGCACCTGGGAATCCTCGTGGAACTGCGACAGGAATGACTTGCGCATCGTATTCAGGCTGAAGCTGAACATGTATACGGCTACGATGAACACGATGAAGAAGATGAACATTCCCGGCAGCCCCGAGGCGAACTGGACGACGGACTTGGAGAAGCCCGTCACGACGGACATCAGCGTTCCGGTCAGGCCGCCCAGCACCTTCTCCAGCTGCGCCGCCGCATCGGGAGGCATGTTCGTGTACAGATCCTTGGCGTTGTCGATCGTATGCAGGAAGTATTGGTTGGCATCCGCCACCATGCCCGGCACGCGATCCCAGAAGGCGATGAGCTCGGCGATCAGCTTGAAGCCGATGCCTCCCGCCAGTGCAAGCAGCGCAAGCGTGAAGAGCGTGCAGGAGACGATCGCCGCCGACAGCCGGTTCATCCTCGCCCGGCGCATCAGCAGGCCGTTCAGCGGCTCCAGGAAGATCGCGACGACGAGAGCAAGCAGGAACGGAGCCCCGACGGTGAAGCTCAAGTAAAGAAGCAGCAGGCCTACAGCGATGAAAACAAGGGTTTTGACAGACATCGGCTTCTCTCCCCAAGGGGTGCGGCGCCCCTGGCTGATCCCGGCCGCATCCCCGGCAAGAGCTGTATCCAGCCTGTCAGGGTTCAGCTGTCGGCCTGCTCCGCATTTTCGGACAGGGCTTCGGCTGCGGGATCGCGGTAGATATGTACGCGCAGCACGCGAAGTCGCTGGCAATCTGCTATCTCAAATACATATTCGCCATAAACGACTTTCTTGCCTCTTGCAGGATTTCCTTCCAGCCGGATGAAGAGCCATCCTCCGATGGAATCGACATCCTCATCCTCGATGTCCAGGCGGAACATATCGTTGATATCGTCGATGAGCATACGCCCCTCGACGGTCGTCACCTGATCCTTGACGACGACGCTCGGCTGGTCCAGGTCGAATTCGTCATGGATCTCGCCGACGATCTCCTCAAGGATCATCTCCGTCGTCAGCATGCCGGCCGTTCCGCCGTATTCGTCCACGACGATGGCCAGCTGCGAATGGCGGCGCTGCATGAGCTGCAGCACCTGGCTGATCTCCATCGATTCCGGCACGTTCAGCACCGGCCGGATCAGCTCGCGGACATTATGGTTGCGTCCCGCATCCGCCGTCAGCAGGTCGGTGATATGGACGAACCCGATGATCTGATCCTTGTCCTCGAGACCGACGGGATAGCGCGTATGTTTGGTGCGGTAGACGATGTTCAGGTTGTCCCCGAAGGACTGGTTGGCGAACAGGCAATCCATATCCGTCCGGGGCAGCATGACCTCGCGGGCCACCATGTCGGAGAAATCGAAAATGTTGTCGACGAGCTTCATTTCGTTGGAATCGATGACTCCGCTCTTGGCGCTCTGGTTGACGAGCAGGCGGATCTCCTCCTCGGTATGGGCCGTCTCATGCTCGCTGGCCGGAGCGATGCCGAACAGCTTCAGCAGGCCGTTGGCCGCTCCGTTCAGCACGACGATCGCCGGCTTGAACACCTTGTAGAAGAACATGAGCGGTCCGGACAGCCAGAGGGATACGCCCTCCGCCTTCTGGATGGCCAGCGACTTGGGAGCGAGCTCGCCGAGCACGATATGCAGGAAGGTGATGACCAGGAACCCGATGATCAGGGACACCGTCGAAATGACCGTTTCGCTCGTGACTCCGAACTTGAACAGCAGAGGCTCCACGATCATATGCGATACGGCCGGCTCGCCGACCCAGCCCAGTCCAAGCGAAGCCAGCGTAATGCCGAGCTGGGTCGCCGAGAGGTAAGCGTCGAGGCGGTGCGTGACCCGCAGCGCGTAATCGGCTTTTTTGTTGCCTTCGGAGCGCAGCTGTGTCAGCCGCGTCGAGCGTACCTTGACGAGCGCGAACTCGGCCGCAACGAAAAAGCCGTTGAGCAGCACGAGAACGGCGACAAGGGCAAGGTTGAGAATAATTTCGCCAGGTACAAATTCTTTGGTCATTTCGGATACCCCTCCATCAATGGTAAGCAGGCACGGAGCCTTTTTCACCCCTATTCCCCGAAATCAGCCGGACCGAAGCAGTCGGCGCGGCCGCGGAAGGGTTACAAAATCGCTTTTTTCGACAAGAAGTCGGTATCCCGGTAATACATATCCTTCACGAGCAGATTCGGACCGCAGCAGGCCGCGGCCGGACAGTGGCAATTCACGCTGCGGCTCAGCGGATGCTCCAGCCAGCGTCCGAACACGTCGTCCAGCCGGTCGCGGCCGATATTGCCGAAGGCCGGAATATCGCTGAAGTCCGTGACGAACACATCGCCTGTGAACAGGTTGACGTTGAGCCGGTTGCGGCCGTCCGGATCGTTGCGCACGGTGACGCGGGATTCGCCGCGCAGCCTGGCAAGCAGCCTGCGGTCCTCTTCATCCTCGCTGCAGGAGTAGAACGGGAGCGTGCCGAACAGCATCCACATCGATTCGTCGCGGCAATCCAGCAGCTCCGACACGGCCGCCCTCATCTCTTCCTTGGACAGCGCAGGCAGATCGCTCGCCCATGCGCTCGGGTACATCGGGTGCACCTCGTGGCGGGCGCATCCCATCTCCCGGATGAGCTGGTGGATTTCGGGCATTTTGCGGTGGGTGCGGTAATTGATCATGGATTCGGCGGATACGAGCACGCCGTCTTCGCTGAGCCTGCGCGCATTGTCCATCATCCTCTCGTACATGCGGACCGCCGCTGTCTTGGGTACGGAATGCCCCGAACGGGCGAAGCCGACCTCATGGAAATCTTCCGCAGAAGTATAATTGAAGGAGATGTGCATCACGTCCAGATATGGAGCGATGAGGGCGTAGCGGCCGTAATCGAGCGTCACGTTGGAATTGAGCTGCGAACGGATGCCCCGGCTGCGCGCATACTGCAGAATAGGCACGATATAGTCCTTGACCGTGCGCTCCGAGTAGGACGGCTCGCCCCCGGTAATGCTGATCGTCCGCAGATGCTCGACTTCGTCGAGGCGGCGGAGCAGAAGCTGCAGAGGCAGCTTGTCCGGCTCGCGCATCGTCAGCGTGTCGCCGACCGCGCAATGCTCGCAGCGCATATTGCATAGATTGGTCACCGTGAACTCCACGCTTGTCAGCGCATGGCCGCCATGCCGGACGAGGCTCTCCAGCGGATCCCAAGGATCGTTGGCGGGAGAGAGGGGAGCTAACGCTTGTTGCAGGTTGGAATTCATTTCTAACAGCACCTTACTTCTTCGTAGTAGACATCTGGGTCTATTGTACTTCTACGGCTTGGACATATCAAACGGCTCCCGGCCGTTGAGACGCAAAAAAAGGCCTCTCGGGCGAGGCCTTGTCAGGATGCGCTTCATGCGGCGTGAAAGGTGTCGGCCGTCCCTGCGGCCGGAACGTCCAATTCCCAAGCTATACGCCAACGGCGGCGGGCTCCTCCGGCTGCTCGTCATTGACGCCTGCGATCATGCGGGTGAGCTGCAGGCTCATGTCGATCTCATAAGGAGCGTTCAGCCGCATCCCGACGTCATCCTGCAGCACCCTGACGATCGGGCGGTGCGGACAGGAAGCCCGGACATCGACGACGACTCCGACCTCTCCGGTCTGCAGGCGCACGGTCATGCCGATCGGATAGATCGCGACCTTGTCGCGGAACAGCTGCACCATCGACTGCTCATACTGGGTTCCGGTGCCCGCATACAACGCCTCTACCGCCTGATGGGGCAGCATCGGATTCCGGTAGATCCTGTTGGTCGTCATGGCGTCGTACGAATCCACCACTCCGATCCATTTGGAGAAATCGTGAATCTCCTTGCCCGCCAGCCCGTGGGGATAGCCGCTTCCATCGAGCCGTTCGTGGTGCTGGAGAGCGCATAAAGCGGCGAGAGGAGGGATATTCGGCTCGTTCTTCAGCATTTCATGCCCATACAGCGTATGGCGCTTCATTTCCTCGTACTCTTCTCGAGTAAGCGTGCCCGGCTTCTTCAGCACTCCCGAGGATATCCGAGTCTTGCCCACGTCATGTAGCAGCGCTCCCATGCCGAGCATCATGAGCTCATCCCTGGAGTAGCCGTGGGATATTCCCAGCATCGTCGTATATACGCATACATTGAGCGAGTGCTGATAGAGATAATGGTCGATCGAGGCCATATTCATCAGCATGACGACGGATTCCTTATGGGAGGTCAGATCGTCGATGACCCGGTTCATCACATCGGCAAGCTGCTTGCCGACAAAGGGGTAGGCCACGCCCCGCTTGCGCGGAGGCGCGTCCATCATCTGCCGGAAGCTGCTCCGGATCTCGGTCATCGCTACCCTCATCGTATCTTCGCTGATCAATTCCGGCATGACGATGTCATCGGTGAATTCATCCTGTATGTAAAGGAAATTGATATGGCATTCCTTGAGCCGCTCGATGATCCGGGCGGTCAGCTCCATTCGTTCTCCGAGGAGTACGATGCCTTCTTCGGAAAGAATCTTCTTGGCCAGGATCATCCCCGGCCTGCACATGCTGAGAGGCATCAGAATCATTGCCAGGTCGCTCCTGCCGTCCATAAATTTCACGAGTCGATGATGCTGAGCATACGTAATCGTTTTATCGGCAAGTCCGAACCGGATTGTTATGCCGCTCCGGCCGCTCGCATCAAGAACGCAGCCGGGTGCGCCGGAGAAAGCAGCCGTCCAGGCCGTCAGGGCTCCGCAGCTCTTCGGCCAGCACGTGGCGAAGGAATTCCGGCAGGAAATACCGGATGTCCCGGCCTTCTTTCAGGGACAGATAACCGACGCCGAACGTGAACATGTCCAGCGTCCCGACCGAATATTCCGTCTCGTCGTCCAGGTCGCTCCCGCCTGCCCTCAGGCTGGTGATGCGGCTGCCGGGAGGGCGGTGCTCGTCCCATTCCAGCTCGATTCCATCCATGGCCAGGCAACCGAGCACCCTGCCGCGGAAGCCGAAGCCGCGAATCTCCATGCGGGTGTACTCCTCCAGCAAGGACTGCTCCAGCGCCAGGCGGATCCGGCCTCCCTTGAGCAGAATGCGGCAAGGGTTGACCGGAGAGGGGCACAGCGAGTGCAGCAGTCCGTCGCTGATCTCGCCCGCCGCCAGGCCGCCGAGCAGCTGCCCGGAATTGACGAGGCCGATATCGGCTCCCGTCCAGCGGCGCACTCCGGCCGCCAGCAGGTTGGCGAGCGGGGATTCGCGGTCCGTATCGAGAGGGAGCGCTCGGTCCAGCACCGCGCAGGTTCGCGACATGCTGACCCGTGCGGACTCCTTGAAGCGCTCCAGAAGCATGGCCGCCCGCGGCTCCTCCCTCATGGATGCCGTCGCGAGAAGTCGAGCCCCGTAGGTCAGCCGGCCGCTCGCGGCATCCCTTCCGATCTCGATCCTGCCCACATGCTCGCCGAACTTTCCGGTGCCGCAGAGCAAGGTCGTCCCGACTGCGATCGGCTCGTCCAGCTGATGATGCGTGTGGCCGCCGAGAATGAGGTCGATGCCGGGTATTTCTTCCGCCAGCCTGCGGTCTACCGGAAGGCCAAGATGGGACAGGACGACCAGGACATCGACCGTTGGACGCAGCTGCTCGGCCTGCTTCCGGATCGCTTCGACCGGCTCCTTGACCGTCCATCCGAGCAGGCCGTAGAAGTTCGGATACGGCGCGGTAGCTCCGATCAAGCCGATGGCCAGACCGTTTTTAGGGACGACCAGGGAGGGCAGCAGCCATTCCGGAAGCTCGCCGGCATCGGCGTCCTCCAGATTGCAGCAGAGGACCGGGAACTTCGCCTCGCTGCCGTACAGCCGCTCCAGCTCTTCCTTCGTATAGGTCAGTCCTTCGTTGTTGCCCGGAACGCCGGCTTCGTATCCGGCGGCGTTGAGCAGCTCGATGTTGACGCTCCCGCCGCTGCCTTCCGTCTCCGGCCTCATCCGGTCGAGATGGTCGCCGATATCGACGGCGAGCACCCGATCCGCTCCGAACATCCGCCGGGTATCCGCGATATAATCCGATATTCGAGCCGCCTCTTCCAGACGGCTGTGGATATCGTTGCTGTGGAGCAGCACGACGAGCGGCTCCCGATCTATGCTTCTCTCATCCATGGACATCCTCCCGCTGGGCTCCAGGTTATGATCTATGAATGGCGTCTTCTACCGCCGCCGATATGATGCTGCTCCCGAGAGCCCTTCAGCCGCCGATCTGGGACATCCGCCGGGAAGTAGGGGTATGAGTCTGCATTTCCCCATGCAGCCTGGCCGCCATCTCGTGGTTCTCGGGCTTGAGCCTGGCCGCGCGGAAGAACAGCTCGCGCATGGCAGCCGGATTCCCCAGCGCCTGCTTGACGTTCAGCTCATCCATCCAGTACAGGCATGGCTGCAGACTTCCGTCGGCAGTCAGGCGGAGCCGGTTGCAGGCGGCGCAGAAGCGGTCGCTGACGGGGTGAATCAGCCCGAACGAGCCGGAAGCTCCCGAGAACGCCCAGTTGTCCGAAGGGCCGTTGCCGGCAAGCCGCGACACCGGCGCATAGGGAATGCCGAGCCCGCCCGCTTCCTCCATGACCCGGCTGAGAGGAAGATAAGCGTTTCTCCACTGCTCGTCGTCATGGCCGATCGGCATGTATTCGATGAAGCGGACATGCAGGGGATGCTCGATCGACATCCGCAGGAACGATCCGATTTCATCCTCGTTGATTCCTTTGAGCAGGACGCAGTTGAGCTTGATCGGGCCCAGTCCTGCCCGCGCGGCCGCCTCGATGCCCGCCATGACCTGTTCCAGCCCGCCGCGCCTGGCGATGAACCGGAAGCGCGCCGGATCCAGCGTGTCCAGGCTGATGTTGACGCGGTCCAGCCCCGCATCGCGGAGCGTCTCCGCATGTCTGGAGAGCAGCATTCCGTTGGTCGTCATGGAAATCTCCTCGATGCCCTCGATCGCCTTGAGACTGCGGATGAGGCCGTCCAGCCCCGGACGGACGAGCGGCTCTCCCCCGGTGATGCGCAGCTTGCGGAAGCCGAGGGCCGCCGCCGACTGGACGACCTCGACGATATTGTCGTAGCTCAGCAGCGTGTCGGAGTCTGCGAACGGCATGCCTTCTTCAGGCATGCAGTAGAGGCAGCGCAGGTTGCAGCGGTCTGTGACCGATATGCGCAAATAGTCGTGGATCCGGCCGAATACATCGCTCAGCATCTCGCTCTCCCCCTCCTGATTGTTCTATCAGTTTAACATTTTTGCAGGACATATGATATGCTGGAAGCAAACTAGCTCTAAAGACAGGTGAGACTAACTCCCATGAAATATGCTTGGAAAATCGCCTTATTCGCCGGTCTGCCGGAGCGGATCGGCATGCCGGAAATCACGCTTGAGCTGCCCGAGGGCAGCATGTCCGCAGGCAGCCTCAAAGCTGCCGTCGCCGCCGCTTATCCGGCTCATGCCAGCCTTATCGGAGTCAGCTTTGTCGCCTGCAACGAGGCTTACGCCCCAGACGGGCAGATGCTGGACTGCGGGGACAGGCTGGCTCTTCTGCCTCCCGTTTCCGGAGGGGAGGACAGTGCTGCCGGACGGGACGACAGCAGCAGCGACATGAGGTACGTCATTACGTCCGCCCCTCTCGACGCGGGCCGAGTCTCCTCTCTCGTCCTCCACCCCGATCACGGAGCTGCGCTCGTATTTATCGGCACGACGCGGGAGTGGACGCAGGGCAAGCGGACCGTCCTGCTGGAATACGAAGCCTACGAGCCGATGGCGCTGCGGACGCTGCGGCAGATCGGGGCGGAGCTTGCCGAACGCTGGCCAGGCACCATCAGCGCCATCTCGCATCGCATCGGCCCCGTCGCTGTCGGCGAGGCCAGCGTCGTCATCGCCGTCTCCTCGCCGCATCGGGACGGAGGGTATGAAGCGAGCCGCTATGCGATCGAGAGGCTCAAGCAGATCGTGCCGATCTGGAAGAAAGAAATCTGGGAGGACGGGTCGGAATGGAAGGGCCATCAGCAAGGTCCCTGGAATCCGCTCGCTGACATTCCGTCTCCGCCTGCGGAGGGATGAACATGGACGAAGCTGCGGCTGACCGCAGTCTTTTCAGGGACGAGTCTCCCTCTTCCTCCATCCGGTACGCACGCCAAATCCGCTTCGCTCCCGTCGGGGAGGCGGGCCAGACTTCCCTGGCCTCCTCGCGGGCAGCCGTTGCGGGAATGGGCGCTCTCGGCTGCGTCATCGCCTCCCATCTCGTCCGCAGCGGAGTCGGGGAAGTCGTGCTGATCGACCGGGATATCGTGGAATGGAGCAACCTGCAGCGGCAGATGCTCTACTCCGAGCGGGACGCGGCGCTCGGCACGCCCAAGGCGGCGGCGGCGGCCGCGCCGCTGCGGGAAGCCAACAGCTCCGTCCGCGTCTTCCCCGCAATCGCCGACCTGACCCCCGGCAGCGCAGAGAGCCTCCTTGCCGGTGCGGACATCATCGTGGACGGCACGGATAATTTCTCCGCCCGCTACCTGATCAACGACTATGCCGTCAAGCACGGCATTCCCTGGGTATACGGAGGAGCCGTCGCTTCGGGCGGCATGACGATGACCGTCATCCCCGGAGAGACTCCTTGCTACCGCTGCCTGTATCCCGCTCCGCCCGCGGGCGGCATTGCCGACACATGCGAGACGGCCGGAGTGCTCTCCCCGCTCGTCGACATCGTCGGTTCCCTGCAGGCGATGGAAGCCATCAAATGGCTGACGGGGAACAGGCAGGCTATGAGCGGATCGTTGCTGCAGCTGGATGTGTGGCGCAACTCCTGGATGCAGGTATCCGCGGGGAACGCTCGAAGGGAAGACTGCCCCTGCTGCGGGCAAGGGAGGTTCGCTTTTCTCGAGGAGCCGCAGCAAGAGTCGTCCGCCGTCATGTGCGGCCGCTCTACCGTGCAGGTCACGCCTTCCCGGCCGCTCAGCCTGGACCTCTCCCGGCTCGCTTCGAGGCTGGAGTCCAGCGGGCGCGCGGAGCTCGGCCCCTATAGTCTCCGCTACCGATCCGAGAGCGGATTGACGGTCATTATTTTTCCGGATGGAAGGGCATTAGTCCAAGGTACTCAGGACCCTATTAAAGCAAAGGGCCTTTATACCGATATATTAGGTGATTAGAATCAACTTTCGCCCTATGCTTCCTGTATTTAGGATTATTTAGATAAGGGTGGGCAGCAGAATATAAACACTGTCGAGGTGCAGCATGAGGGTGCATGTATCGGAAATCAAGGAAGGCGATCGGCTCAGCAGCGACGCCTTCAACCAGTTCGGACTGAACGTCATGTCCAGCGGCACGATGCTGCGGTCATACGAAATCAGCAAGCTGTTGCAGCACGGAATCGATTACGTGGATTTGGCGGAGCCTCCGGAGGCAGAGATCGCCGAATTCGCGCACAGGACGATCGAATCGGGGTTGTCGCCCAAATGGCTGCCTGCCATGAAGCCGCTTTATGAGAGCGCCATCACCGGCTGCGAGAATCTGTTCCGCCAGGCGGCAGAGGAAGGAAAAGTAACGGAGGAGGATGTCGAAAGCACCTTCCATCCGCTCTTGTCCGGATTCCAGATGGAGCGCGACGTCGTCTCCATGCTGCTCCTTCTGAATACGTCGGACGACTACACGTATCAGCATTCGGTTCAGGTCGGAATGCTGTCCTATTACCTTTCCTCCTGGATGGGGTATGAGGAGCAGGAATCGCTTCGCATCGGCAAAGCCGGATTTCTCCATGACATCGGCAAATGCAGGATTCCGAAGAGCATCCTGAACAAGCCGGGCAAGCTCACTCCGGAAGAATACAAGGAAATCAAGCGCCATACCCTGTATGGAGAAGAAATCATCCTTAATTCCTACGAAGACCCCTACCTCTCCACGGCTGCCCTGCAGCATCACGAACGCATGAACGGAAGCGGATATCCTCATGGAATCAGCAGCGAGGACATCTCTCCGATCGCCAAGATCGTAGCCGTCGCAGATGTGTACAGCGCCATGATCTCATCCCGCGTCTACCAGGAAAAGCGCGACCTGCTCTATGTGCTGAGGGAGCTGTACCGGATGAGCTTCCATGAGCTCGATCCGATGACGACCCATACCTTCATCCGGCATATGATCCCCAACTTCATCGGCAAGCGGGTCGACCTCGACTCCGGGCAATCCGGCATCATCGTCATGACCCATCCTACGGAGTTCTTCCGCCCGCTCGTTCAGATGGAGGAAGAGTTCGTCGACCTGACGCTTGAACGCGAGTATGAGATTACCCAGGTTTATATGTAAAAAAAAGACCGCCTCCGGATGTTCCGGCGGCGGTCTTCTATTGAAAAGGGGATCCAGAGGAGTCATCGTCCAACGGATTCCTTGGATCGTTAGGTCAGATTTCCAGGCTCATGATGAATTGCTGTCCCAGACTGCCCGTCCGTCAGCGGCCGGTATCCTTGAAGCCGGTTTTGAGATGTACAGCCGCTGGGCCGCCATGTTCTTGCCGTTCACGGCCAGCACGGCCTCGCTGCGGCCGGGAAGCTCCCGATGGACAAACTCCGCCAGCAGCTCCAGCGCTGCGTTGGCGTATCCGGGTCCCTGATTTAATGGCTGCATATGCCGAGAATGATTTTGAAGGCTCTCCTGTTTTTGCGCGAGCGCTTGAAGCCTTGCCTCGAATCCATAATGAGCACCGTTCTTCCCAGCCACAGCCTGACGTAAATGGACTGAGGCTTGATCGGTCTCGCGATTCCCCGCTGCTCCTGTTCCGTACCGTCAGGGAATTCGGTTTCCGTGCGGAGAAGCCATCGGTTGCCGTACCCGAATTCAATATACTTCAACGGAACGCCTCCCTGGAATTTGCTGCAGCTTCCATTATGGGAGAGTTGGAGAGGAGTTGTAAATGAAAAGAGCATTCTTCTATGAAAACTTTAGAGGTCATAGAAGAGCGCGAGGGGCCGCTCCGCCGGAGGAGGAAACGAATGCCCGCATGAAGAGTGTTCCGGCCACGGTGCCGGATCAGGAAGCGGGGATTCCGGCGCAAGCGCGGAGTGCCTCCGCCATGACATGGTATTTGGCTGGATCGCGCCCTTCCGCCTTGGCCTTGTACCAGGCCGGCGACAGCCAGTTGTAGATGATCTCCTGGCAGTTGCTTTTCGGGAGAGACAGCCCGGCTGCAGCCCCGCGAACATTGGCGGCCAGCCGCTCATAATGGGCGGCCGCGGCCTTGTCCCCTGCGAGCAGCATGAAGCGGCGGGCGGGCTGGATATAGGAGACGATGAGGAAGTCGCCTATTTCTTGCAGCAGCTTCGGTTGCTGCGGCTGCGGCTTGGATGGCAGCGGGAGTGCCGGCGTGGATGCCGGCTGTTCCGGGAGGGAGGAGCTGGATGCCGCCATGGCTTTCCGCACATCGGCTATGAGCTCGGCGAACGATTTCCCGCCCCAGGCCAGCGATTGCTCGCAATCCTGCTTCCGCATCGGATCCAGCTGCCGGTGGGTCACGATGTGAGCGGATGGATCCAGTTCCCACTTGCGGCAGCAGAAGGAC
>Ga0194137_10000506_pt1 | contig 26057 bp, 22 predicted proteins | sample TARM_MetaG_T3_14_FD_134025 | JGI IMG/M metagenome (GOLD analysis project Ga0194137, IMG submission 134025) | Freshwater microbial communities from Pennsylvania, USA, analyzing microbe dynamics in response to fracking - TARM_MetaG_T3_14 (version 2) | ecosystem: Environmental > Aquatic >... | reverse complement strand
TACCGGCTGCGCGAGGCCGCGGCACGACTGGCTACGGTGCCTGCCGACTCATAATCCTGGCCGTCCTGCCTGGGGGAATTTACGTGGCCACAGGTGGAGGAGTTTGAAGTGGCCATCGGGGGCGTGCGCGAGCTTGCTCGACGAGTTCAGCGCGATGTAAAGCGAGTCCATGAAGACGCCGTCGAGTTGCTGGAGCTCGGCCTTATCGAGCGCGCGGACGACGGTGGCCTGCTGTGCCCGTTCGAATCCGTGCACATCGACATGGAGCTACGGGCGGCCGCGTAGCTTTTCGAAGTGAACTGCTGCGGAGAGATATTCATTGCCGCCGGTGTCGAAGGTCGGGGACCGGCCAGAAGCGGTAGGTCGCCAGGGGCCGCTTTCGGGCAGGCAGCTCTGACAGTTCATGCAGGACTGAATCAAAAAAATCTCCTCAGAAGGTTGGCACAACAAGCCATCGGCCCCAGCCAGCCGCCATAGATTCATACGTCTTTGACGTAGATACGTCTTTGACGTACTATCCCGCATGCTCACGCTCGTTGAGACCCCGACTTTCAGGTCCGAAGCGGACAAGATTTGGTCCGAGGCCGAACGAATGGACTTCATGACCTGGCTCGCTGCCAACCCGGAAGTAGGAGACGTCATTCCCGAGAGCGCCGGCTGTCGCAAGGTGCGCTGGTCGCGATCGGGCATGGGTAAGCGCGGTGGCGTGCGCGTGATTTACTTTGTGTCGCTACCCAGCGGTGAGATTTGGCTCCTGTTGGTTTATGCGAAAGCCGTCCGAGACAACATTCCTGGACACATCCTCAAGGCGATCCGCAAGGAGATCGAAAATGACAAGTCGTAAGTCTGTGATCCGCCCCACGGCGGGCGAGGCCTTGGGTCTGAAGCTACTGCAGTCGGTGCGTGAAATGAAGGCGGGTCAAGCCGCCCGCGTCACTCACGTGGAACCGAACGAAGTCGTCCAGGCTCGGCAAGGTACAGGTTTGTCGCAGGCGCAATTCGCTGAGGCCTTGAGCATCTCCAAGCGCACTCTGCAGGAGTGGGAGCAAGGCCGTCGCTCACCGTCCGGTGCCGCTCAGGCACTCATTCGAATCGCTCGCAAGCACCCAGAGGTGGTACGCGAAACGATTGCCTAATCTCGACTGAGGCCTGTCGTACTGTTCCTCGAAGGTTGGCTTCAGGGGTACGAATTTGAACCTTTGAATGTCGCAGAAGGGTCGATTTGCGACGCTAACGAAAGCTCGAAACTGCCACTCGTGCGTCGTGTGCGCGTTCGGCACCGTCGAAAGGCGGGTCTAGCCTATGACCCCTTGGGCGCGCATCGGAACGTGTTCGCGCCGCAGTTGGCGGGCATGCAAAAGCACGCCCTGCGGGTTCAGCCCAGCTTGTTCTTCAAGAACGCCACGAGGTAGGGCGTCGCGGCGGCCGCGATCGTGGATGCGGCAGACGAGTCCACCCCCGCCTTGGCGGCCACGGCCTCTGCAACGCGCGCAGCGATCAAGCCCTCGCCGCCATCCTCCAGGGACTTGAAGAAGCCATCGCCCTTCACCAGTCCCGCCGCGAACGCCGCAAAGAAGCTCTTCCCGGGATGCGACCCCATCAGGCCGGCATGCTGCTCTTCAACGTGGGACTGAGCGGCTTCGGTGGCGTGGCCCAGCATTTGCTGGGCATCAGCGTCGGAGTAGCCCTGCGACGTCAGCGCCTGCAGGGCCTGTGCGCCGTGCTCGGTCGACAAAAACTCGGAGAGCAGTGCTTGCGTGTCCATGGTGTGCCTGACTGTGAGTGAAGCCACCACTGTGGCCGCTGTGGGTGACAAGATCGTTGCGGCGAGTATCTGTGAACCGCCCCGGGGAGGCTCAATGTGACCTCGCCATCTTCCATGATTCCTTTTCTATGGAATCAATTGCAATTGGCAACCTACGGTGATGGATATCTGGCAAGGGATGGGCTATTCAAGGTCGAGAGGCTCACCGCTGTACATCCAAAGCCCATTGCGTCCGCGGCGCTTGGCTTCGTACAGCGCTGAATCTGCACGTCGCACAAGCGCTGCACCATCGGTCTCGCCGGCCAAGGACACGGCAATGCCGATCGAAGTGGTCACACGCACATCTTTGCCGACCAGTTCAACCGGGCGCCGTGCGGCCTCGACCAACTTGTCTGCCAATGCGATGGCGTCAGCGGGGCTGTGCAACTCTTCCACAATCACCGTGAACTCGTCGCCAGCCAGGCGAGCAACCGTGTCCGATTTCCTCAGCGCCTGTCGAATACGCTGAGCAAAGGTGACGAGCAAACGGTCCCCAGCCTCGTGCCCAAGCGTGTCGTTGACTTGTTTGAAATGGTCGATGTCAAGGAACATCACGGCCACTTTCGCGTCGTTCCGGGAGGCATGGATGAGGGCTTGCCGCAGGCGCTCTTGAAACAGCCGCCGGTTTGGCAGGCCGGTCAGGTTGTCGAGTTCGGCTTGCTCGCGCAACTGCTGCTCGTTGATTTTTCGCTGCGTCACCTCGGCATCCGTGCCGGCGAGTCGGAGTGCACGACCGCTGGCGTCCCGCTGAACGACTCGCCCTCGGCTGCGCAGCCATACCCAATCTCCAGATAGAGCCCGCACGCGGTATTCGACGTGATACAGGGGGGTCTCCGCTCCCGTAGCTGCAGCGAGCCTTTCCACGACATTCTGCAAGTCGTCGGGATGAATGCAGGAGCGCAGCTCTGCCCATGTGATCTTGGTCTCGACGGCCGGCCCTCCCCGGAATACGGCCGACTGCGCACTGAAGTAGATTTCATCCCGGCTCAGGTCCCAGTCGAAAAGGGCAAGGCCTGACCCCTCCAGCGCCATGCTCAGGCGTTCCTCGCTGCGGGTCAGACTCAGTTCGGCGGCCCGGCGCTCGGTGATGTCGTGAATCATCGCGTAGACACCGGCGACCTTGGCTTCATCCCCGAGATGTGGGACGAGGTTGACCTGCACGTGGCGCGTGCCACGGCGTGATTCCAAATTGCGCTCATAGGCCACCTTGGCCCCTCGAAGTGCCGCCTCAATTTGGCCGCGAAACTGCTCGTAGGTGTCATCGCCCCAGAACTCGCGCAGGCTACGCCCGATGATTTGATCCGGTGCCTCCCCAAGCCAGTCAAGGTATGCGCGGTTGGCGAATCGAATCCGCTGGTCGCTGTCAATGTAGGACACCAGCGCGGGCAGGTTGTCCGTGATCTCTCGCAGGCGTTGCTCGCTGCGTGCGAGTGCCATCGTGCGATCCTGAAGGGCTTGCGCCATGTGGTTGAGGGACTCGGTGAGCACGGCGATCTGGCCACCCATGGTCGCGCGGCTGCGATGCTGCAACTTGCCTTGGCCGAGCAGGGCTGCGTCGGCGCCGAGACGCCCCAACGCCCGCGAAATTCGTCCAGAAATCAGCCCGGCGAAGACCAAGCCCAGCAGCAGCAGGATTCCCCCCAGTGCAAGGCTTTCTTGGAGGCGGGCTTTGACAGGCGCTAGCGCCGCCTCAGTCGGCACACCCACGTACACCAGCCACGGCACCGTCCTTGCGGCGGAAAACCCAAAGACTCGCTCGACGCCGTCCAAGCTCTTGATTTGCGTCGTTCCTGAACGCTGCTGCAGCAACGCGCTGAAGGGCTTCGGTCCGGCGGGAATCTGATGGCCGATCCACTTCTCCGGCTCCAGAGAACGAGAAACGACCACGCCCCGGCTGTTGACGACCGTCACCACGGCGCCGGGTGGCAGGCTTCCTTTGGGGTCCAGAATGGACTGGAGCGGCTTCAGCAGGGTCGTTGCCGCAACGAGGCCGGCAACTTCTTGGCCGCTTTGCACTGGGAACGCGAACACAGCGATCTGGCCTTCGCCGGAGCGAGAGGCGACAGGCGCCTCGACCACCAAGCCCCGAGCGCGCAGGGTTTCTTGGAAATACTCGCGATCGGCGATGTTGAAGGGCTTCGATCGAAAGGCCGGATTCAGGGAGCCTATGTTGTCCCCCGCGCGTGTCCACACCGACGCGTTGCCGATGTGCTCCGGCAATTCCCCTTGCATGCTACGCAACAAAGAATCGTTAGCTTCGGTATCTTGCCCACGATGACCAACCACATGGCTGAGCGTGGCCAGCAACTGCTGCATGTTGCTGACATGGTCGTCCAACCGCGCAGCGACGAGCTGCGCCGTGGCGAGCATCTGCTGCCTTGCGTGTTCGCGTTCTTTGTCGGCTTGCCGAACAGCGCTCAGGCTAACGAAGACCAGAAAGGGTCCACCTAGCGCCAGCACCATCAGCACCAGGTGTGTGGTGATGCTCGTGCGCGAAATCCAGTCTTTGACTTTCGCTCTGAGCTCCCTGCCTCTCACCCTAACTGTCTTCATACTCTCAAGTCTTGTTGCCCGTTGCCGCGTTCTATTTTGCGGGGCGAAATTGAGGTTTTGCGTGAAGGCGCCCGCAGTTTTGCGTCAGCAGATGGCATGCGTGGCACATCCGGCGGCGGCCAGTTGTCTGGACGAGCCCCGGTTCGATCAGGGTCAGGCCACGTCGGCGCGGGCACGAGTGCAAGGCCGGCGTGAGGGCGACGCAAGCCCAGCAATTCGCGGCCGGTTGCAGCGACGGCGTGACCCTGGATCACAGCTTGGCCAGATCGACGCCGACTCGGGTGGTCTCTTTCATGGTCTTCCCCTTTCTCAGGCTTGCAGATTGACGATTCGAACCATCAATCTTGGTGCCTCGCCGTCAGCCAGAGGGTGGGAGGTTCCTTCGTATTCACTAGGCATGCAACGCCGCACTGCCGGCTAGCAATTGAGCCTGCAGCCAGCGCTCGCAGTCTGCGGCCGGTAGCGCGCGCGAGAAGGCGAAGCCCTGTAGCATCTCGCAGTCCAGATCGCGCAGCAGGGTGGCCTGGCCATCGGCCTCCACGCCTTCTGCCACCAACTTCAACCGTAGGCTCTTGGCCATGGCAACGATGGCCTGCACGAGCGCCAGGCCATCGGCATCGGTCTCCATGTCACGGATGAAGGCCCGGTCGATCTTGACCACGTCCACCGGAAAGTGCTTCAGATGGCTGAGGCTGGAATGGCCGGTACCGAAGTCGTCGATGGCGATATGAAGGCCAAGGGCCTTCAGGCCATGCAGCACTTCCAGCGCCTGGGCTGGGCTTTGCATCAACGCGGACTCGGTGATTTCGAGCTCCAGCAGGCGTGCGGGCAATTCGTGCTCTTCGAGGATGGAGGCCACCTGCTCGACGAAGCCGGGCGTGGCCAGCTGAGCCGGAGCCACGTTGACGGCCACCCGCAGCTCGCCTAGTGACGTGCCTTGCCAGGCGCGCGCCTGGGCACATGCGCTGCGCAGCACCCGCAGGCCCAAGGTGGCGATAAGGCCGCATTCCTCGGCCACGGGAATGAAAACGGCCGGGCTGACAGGTTCTGCACCCGGGCGCTCCCAGCGCAGCAGGGCCTCGACGCCCACGGGACAGAGGCTGCGCGCGTCAACCTGGGGCTGGTAATGCAGCGTGAACTCGCCCCGTTGCAAAGCGCGGCGCAGCTCGCTCTCCAGGCGCAGGCGCTCGTCGACCGCCGCGCCATAGGCCGGCGAGTAGAACTGGTAGCCGCCACGACCGTCACGCTTGCAGCGATACATGGCGGCATCGGCTTGCTTCATCAGCGTCTCTGGGTCCTTGCCGTCGTCGGGATAGAGAGCCAGCCCCATGCTGACGCCAACCTTGACCTCACGCCCGGCCAGTTGCACCGGACGGCCCACTTCGTCGCTCAGTTTGCGCGCGACCGCGGCCGCGGCCTCGGGGCTGGCGATGTCGGACAGCAGCATGACGAACTCGTCGCCGCCAAGACGGCTCACGGTGTCACTGGCACGCAGCGTACCGCGCAGGCGCAGTGCAATGACTCTCAGAAGCTCGTCGCCGGCCGCATGACCCTGGGTGTCGTTGACTTGCTTGAAGTGGTCCAGGTCCATGAAGACGACGGCAAAGCGCAACCCATGGCGCTGGGCGAACTGGCAGGCCTGATGGATGCGGTCCTGCAGCAGCACGCGGTTGGGCAGATCGGTCAACGCGTCGTGATGGGCGAGGTAGGTCATGCGCTGGGCCAACCCGCGCGCTTCGGTCACGTCGTGGAAGACCATCACCGTGCCGCGCAGCCGTCCACCGGCGTCGCGGATAGGAGCGACCGAATCCTGCACGCTAATCTTGCGGCCGCCGCGGCTGGTCAATACGGCGCTTTCCGGTAGTCCCTGGACGCGACCCTCCTGCAGACAGCGGCTGACAGGATCGGGCAGCGGGGTGCCGTTGCTCTGCTGCAGACACACAACGCTGACGAAGGGGCGGCCGCATGCGTCGGTGGAGCGCCAGTCCAGCAACTGCTCCGCGACAGGGTTCAGGAAGGTGATGCGGCCACGTTCGTCGGTACAGATGACGCCCTCGCCGATGCTGCGCAGCGTTACGCGCAGGAGCTCGTGCTCCGAGGCGAAGGCAGCCGCCAACCGCTTCTCCTCGGTCACGTCCTGCAGCACCGCCAACGTGCGCGGCGGCCGACCAGCGTGCGACGGCTCCCAAACGGCGCTGAGCCGGATATCGATGACGACGCCCCCGGCGGTGACCATCTGGTAGGCCACATTGTCAACGCTGCCTTCGCGGAAAAAGCGCGGCAACACCTCCTTGCGGGCATATTCGCGCGAGTCGAATGTCATGAAGTCAGTGCTCGGCCGCCCTAGCACCTGCTCGCGCCGATAGCCCATGGTGGCTAGCCAGGCGTCATTCACCGCCACCAGCAGGCCGTCCGCGTTGATGGAATGCATCATCACCGGCGAATGCTGGTAGAGCGCCCGGTGGCTGGCCTCGCCGTCGCGCAGCTGCGCCAGCACGGCCTGCACACGGCCATGCGCCGCACCGACCAACAGCGGCGGCAGCAAGGTGCACAACAGCGGCAGCAGAACCCAAACTTCGCTGAGCTCGGGGTGACCGCGCACGAAAGTGCCGTCCGCCGCGGCCGCACCCAACAACGCGGCCACGGGCAGCCCGCCGAGGGCGGCGGCGGGCAGGCCACCCAGTGAGGCCAGCAGCACCAGGGGCACCAAAACGTAGATGAAGGGATAGGGAAGCTGGCCGGGCACCCACAGCGCCACGGCCACGGCCAGCAAAAGCACGGTGAGCTGGCTCGAACTGCGTAGTACCCGCGCAATCGGCGCCGTGCCGCGCAGTGCCAGCACCAAGCCAAGCGGCAGCACGGCCAGCACACCCACCCAACTGCCCAGCGCCCAGCGCAGGCCGGCGTCGGGCCAGTTGGACAGCGGCACCGCCAACACCGCCACGCCGACCACGGCGCCCACGACCACCGGCAGCGCAGCCAGGGCCAGCAGGCGGGCAAGTTCTGCAGGGTCGTCCAGCGCCTCGGCCGGACGGGCGAAACGGCCCAGCAACAGGCCACCGAGCAGCATCTCCAGCGCATTACCGGGCAGGAAGGCGAGGGAGCGACCCAGCTCGTCGCCCGCCATTGCGTTGGCGCCGAGGTTGGCCAGCGCGAGCACTACCAATAGGGCGAGCCACTCGCGCCGCGGACGGGCCGCCAGGCAGGCCAGACCCACCGCGTTGGCGAACCATAGGGAGGCGATGCTGCCCGGCTGGCGCGACAAGAGGATGGCGCCCAGCGCCATGGTCAGGTAGAGCACGAAGAGACGTAGCGCGCAGGTCAGCGGCGGCAGACTCCACCGGATCGAAATCGATTGCATTCGGAGCTGCCTCCATGGCCATTGATCGTCGAGTTACGCGAGCCGCAAGCCGCGAGCTGGCGGGACGATCGACGCAGATTAAAGCGCACGGATCAGAACTGATTCTCAGCCGTCAGAGAACTGACACTGCCGCGCGAACAAAAGTGATTTATGTCACAACGCTTATGGCGCCGGTGCAACAATCGGCGGCACGGGGCCTCAGCGGGGCTGGCGTCCTACTCCCATTCGCCAAGGTTGCTGGTAGCGGCCGTCGGGGGGCATCACCCCGGCTCTGCGGGGTTTTGAGGCCCGACCACTTGACTCAAGCGGTATGCCGGGTGGGGTTATCAGGTTGCAGGTCAGTGGTGTGAGCCTGGGCCACCAAGATGTCGGGCGTTGGGTCATGCATGCCGATCACGGATCGGCTCCAATGCGACGGTGGGTGACTCGAAGAATCCAAGCAGATCAATCTCAATGCATCATCGGATTGACCTTGCCAGGGTTTCCAAGCAGAAGATCGGACGAAGGGCTCTATGGGGAATCGCCACAGACTCGTAGCTTTGGTTGCTGCCACCGTTGTCGCATCCTTCACGGCAGCAGCGCTGGCAGTGTCTGCGCAGCCTTTGGCTTGGGGCTATCCGGCCCTGGAGGGCCTTTGCTTGCTGCAAGCTGCGGCTGCCATCGATGGTGTTGAGGCCGCGTATCCCATAGGGACGACGGTCTCGACGAATCACGGAAGTTGGAGGTGCACCAAGGTTGTGGTGCGCCAGTCTCCACTCGCGACAGGCGGTGTATGGGTACCGCAGTGACTGAAGCCTATTCGCAAGCCGCCGCTCAATGACGGCTGCTGATGTGACCCGCAGGATTGGCGCGCGTACCTTGACGTCGGCACTCGCCGGCCTCAATGCGACAGAGCAGTCTGCGCCGCCTGGCTGAGCACGTCGGCCTTTTTCAACTCTGAATGCCCAAAGGGCCAATCGGGGGGCGCGCCTTTTCGACAAGCAGCGCAACCCAAGTCACTGCTGGAGGCAAGTCGTCGAAGACCCGAAACGGCAAACCATGCGCTTCAAACAGCGGCGCGTAATGCGCGCGCATGAAGTCCAGCCCCTCGACATCGGGACCTCCGACCCAGGCCACCGCGATCAAAGTGTGATGGCTGGCCATGAACGCATCGAATCCGCGTCGGTAAAGCGTGAACGCGTCGGGCGACATCAACGCACTTCCGACCCATTGCATCACGGCACCCACTGGACGTGTATTGAGGCCCCAGCGTTCAAAAGCGGCCTTGCGGACTCGTCCGTACGCCTGGAGTGCTTCCAGGTTGAAGGGCCCACGGCTGACCCACATCAAGACGTCCCGCTCCAAACGGCATCGAAATTCCCCGTGAGGAGCAAAGCCCGACTGTGCGTAGTCATGACTACTGAGGAAGTCGCGATGCATGACGTCCAAGATCCATCCAGAACGAGTTAGGTCAGCCGCGAGTTGCTGAGTGTTGCTTTGAAATGGTAGCAGTCGGCCTTGCCACTCGGACCGGGGCACGGTCGGAAGTTCCCCTATCCCCGATCGCTCAGGCTTCGAACCCTCAAGCGGTGTAGGCGACATGTGGTCGCAGGGCTGTCACAGGGCCTTCCTAGAGTCACCCGGCAGTTCGAGTCCTGCCCATGGCGACATGGGCCGCGGCCTGCTTCTATTCAACCCCCCAGAAGGATCGCGCCATGAAATTCCCCCGGATCGATGTGCGTCAAGCTGCCCTTGCCGCCGCCATTGCAGCCCTGATTCCCCAGATCGCCACCGCCGAAGAGGCCTTCAAAGGCCATCGCCGGGTCGAGCATGTCTTGCTGATCAGCGTGGACGGCATGCACCAGGTCGATCTGGAGAACTACCTGGCGGCCGGCCACGCCAAGGGCGGCTTCGCGCGCCTCGCGGCCCATGGCGTGCAGTACACCCACGCGCGCTCGGCCCAGCCCTCGGACTCCTTCCCCGGCCTCATCGCCTTCATGACCGGCGGTTCGCCCAAGTCGCATGGCATCTTCTACGACGACAGCTATGACCGCACCCTCTTTGCCCCAGGGTCGGCCTGCAAGGGAAAACCCGGCACGGAAGCTCTGTTTGCCGAGAACCTCGACGTCGACTTGACCCAGTTGAACGGTGGCGGCGCCACCACCGGCAGCGTGCGCGACCATATCGACACCGCCCAGCTGCCGCTGCGCCTGAACGGTACCCAGTGCACGCCGGTCTACCCGCACGACTATCTCAAGGTCAACACCATCATGGAGGTCATCCATGCGGCCGGCCGACGCACCGCCTGGTCCGACAAGCACCCGGCCTACGAGATCATCAGCGGCCCTTCGGGCAAGGGCTTGGATGAGCTCTATGCGCCTGAGATCAACTCCACGTCGGTGGCAGCGACGGCACCCGCGTTGGTCCCGGCGGCCGGGCCTGGTGACGACTGGACCAAGCTGCCGGTCTACACCCGTTACTACGATGACCTCAAGGTCACTGGCGTGCTCAACCAGATCAAGGGCTTTGACCACACGGGTGCCGGTGCCAAGCCCGGCGTCCCTGCCATCTTCGGCATGAACTTCCAGTCCGTCAGCGTCGGCCAGAAGGTGACCGCCGATGGTTACCTCAATGCCGCGGGCACGCCCAGTGCCGAGTTGCAGGCATCGATCGAATTCGTCGACCAGTCCCTCGGCAAGATCCTCGATGCCCTGGCTGCCGAGAAGCTGCTCGACAGCACCCTGGTGATCGTTGGCGCCAAGCACGGACAATCGCCGATCGACGTGGCGCAGCTGCACATGCTGAAGGGCTCGGCCAACCCCAAGCTGCTTCCCGGCCATGCCGACGTGGTGGATCCCGCCGACCTGCTCACCAACGGCGGTGTTCCCCTCGCTCAGGAGACGGCGGACGACGTCGCCTTGATCTGGCTTGCTGACCAGACCCGGCTTCCGAACGCCCTTGCCCTGCTCGAAGCCGATCGCGCGGGCAGCAACACGACCAGGATCCAGACCATCTACAGCGGTGCCGAACTCAAGGCCCGCTTTGGTGACCCGGCTCTCGGCCGCACGCCCGACATCATCATCCAGCCCATCCCGGGCACGATCTACAGCGGCAGCAAGAAGAAGATCGCCGAGCATGGCGGGTTTGCAGCGGACGACACCCATGTGCTGCTCATCGCCTCCAACCCGAGGCTCGAGCAGCGCCGGGTCGGCGAGCACGTAGCCAACAAGCAGGTGGCGCCCACCATTCTCAAGGTCCTTGGCCTGAATCCGCGCGAGCTGCAGGCCGTCCGCCTCGAGCACACCGAGGTGCTGCCGGGCCTGGATTTCGAGGACTGAGCCGCTCGGGCCTACGGAAACAAGAGCCGCCACTCCAAGGCGTTCATGCCCAGAGGCCCGCTGGCCAGTACCTGAGCGCCCTCGTCGTTCGGGTACTGGCGTTGCAGCAACGCAAAGTACGCCGCGTTGCGCACGCCGTTCAGATGGCCATCGTTGCGTGCGTATAACGGAAAGCGCTCCGGGTACAGGGTCCAGGTTGCCGCCTGCCGATAGGCCGTAGCCAGCTTCTGGCCCCCGGGCGTCTGCCAGACGCTCAGGCCCTGAAGCTCGAACACGCGCGCTGCTGCAGTGGCGGGCAGCAGCGTGTAATGCGTGTAGCTGAGGCCGTTCACGCCCTGGTGGGCGCCGCCACAGTAGTTGTTGGTGTCGCTTCGGCAGATCTCGAGCGCAAGCGCCCCGTCGGCATCGACCTGGCTGTCCATCAGCGCCAGCCAGCGTGCACGGGCCTTGGCCAGCAGATCATGGTCGCCGACATAAGCGCCGATCGTGGCTTCGAGCAGCACGCCCCAATTGCCATGGTTGTTCTTGCGCGCACTGTGCGACAGGGGCAGCGCAATGCGTGTCAGCAAGCGTCTGAAATTGGTGTCGTGCCAATCGCCGACCCCGCGCACCAACGATGCTGCGAGCACGTAGGTGGGCAGGTCGAAGTTGATTTCTGAAGCACCCTGCTCGCTCGGCACTGCGGCCAGCGTGTCGGCCCAGGCCGAGATCATGGCCTGCGCGTGGAGGGCGTAGCGTTGGTCGCCAGAAGCCGCGAAGCACAACGCGGCCCGCCAGGCGATTGATCCATCAGAGGCAAAGTGCTTGGAAGCGTCCGTCTCGACGACGCCACCCGACGTGTAGTGCGGGGGCGGAGCGAAGACGGCCACGGGCGCGGCTGCCGCGTCGAGTTCCCTGTCGCAGCGCTTGAGGAGCGGTGCCACGCGCTGGGGGGCGCGTTGCAGCACCTCGATGTCCGCGGGCGTCAGCCACAGGGCCTCCGAGGTCCCCGCCTCAGCCCTGACGAGCGTGCAGGCAAGAAGGGCTGCACCGACCACGGCCGCTGCGACACGGGATTTCTGGCTCGGGGTGTCGTACATGGTCAATCCAGGTGCGGCGCATGGCCCAAGGGCATGGCACTGGAGGAGACGACCTACCTCTCGTTGGTGCGTCGTTCTTCCCGCTCGCGTTCCTTGTCGCGTTCCTTGTCGCGCGGGTGCTTGTCCTTGGCTTCCTCATGCCCCTGGGGTGCCGCCGTCGGCTTCACCGGCGCTGGGGCTTGAGGGGCTGGCCTGACCTCCACGGCTTCGGGACGTGGCGGGTGCGGCACGGCGGCCGGCGCTGCCTGAGGGCGCTCGGTGGGCGTGGCGTGGGCGCCAGTGGCCGGTGCCGGTATGGCCGCCGGCGGCGCCTCTCGACGCTCAACAGGGCGCTCAACAGGGCGCTCAACAGGGCGCTCTACCGGGGGAGCGGCATGGGGCGCGACATGCTGCGCAGGCACGGCGCTCTCGACGGGTGCGGCGGGCCGTTGCGGCTGAGGCTGAGGAGCCCGTTCCTGCACGGGTGCTTGCTGGAATGACGGCTGGCCACCCGCATGGCTTGGAACCGTTGGGGCCGGTGGCGATGTGCTGGTCACTGCCTGCACATGCACGGCTTGTGCCGCGGGCAACGGCGCAGCGGCGCGCCCCGGGACATAGACGGGGACGGGGGTGTTCGTCACGGGCGCCGGCGCGTTGGCATGAACGTAGGCGGGCATTGCGGCGGCGAGATGGGCCTGCACCGGCGCATTGCCCTGGTAGGCGTGGCCATTGGCTGTCGCGCTGGCGGGAGCCACGACGGTCACGTTGGTGATGTTGGTGACGTTGGTGATGTTGTTCACCACCGTGGTGTTGTGGCTGTCGATATGGGTCTGGATGCGCATGCCGACGTTGGTGACGGGTGGTGCACTCACGACCACCGCGGGCGGCGTCCCCACCGGCGCTGGCACGACGATGCCGGGGCGCGAGCCGGGCGGCGGCGGGACAAACACCCCGGGAGGACCGATTGGGCGTGCGCCACCCCCGATGCCGATCTCGACCGACAGCCGCAGGCTCGGCGACGGCGGGACGAATGCGACGCCGCGCGCCAGCCAGAAGCCGGGCACGAACACCACCGCGCCATCCCGGTGTTCGTAGTAGGGCTGGGCCCAGGCGTAACCCGGCTGCGGGGGGGCGGACCAGCGGCCGGCGCACCACACCCAGCGCCCTTGCCAGCCCCAGTAGCCGCCAGTCCATACCGCTTCCACGAAGGGTTGAGGCGGCGGCACCTCGACCAGCATCGGCGGCGGCGCGATCTCAATGGCAATCGGCGCCGGTTGGACCAGCGGCGGCTCGACGTAGACGCTGACCACCGGTGGCTGCGGCGGTGGTACCCAGACCGGAGCCGGCACGGCCACTTCACCCCGCACCACCACCTGCGGTGGAGCAACCACGCAGGCACTGAGAAGGCTTGCAACAAGCAGAGACAGGGTCAAGGTGGCAGTACGCGACAAGGGCATGACGAGATCCATCGTTGGGGCAGCGCTGCAACGAGAACGGGGGCAATCTGGTTGACGGCAATCGCCTGTCGAAGCCAAGGGTTTGCGCGCGTGCAGCTCAGAGGAGAACAAGCCCTGCATCTTCCTCCAGGATCCGGGGATCAGCGCGCCGGCAACGCTCGGGTTCTCAGCTCGATGCTGCGCGGACAGGAGACCGACAGCATCGATCTGCACATTCTTGCCGAGGCCGTGCCGGCATGACCAAGGCGTTGCGCGTCCCTGAGTTTCTCGGGCACATCCTCAAATCCATTGAGCGCATCGGGCACCTTGCCGGATCGTTCGCCATCCCGAGAAACATCAAGTGGCGAATCAGGCATTGCCGCAGGCGCACGAGGTACCAAGGAACATTGGAGCCGCCATTGACAAACTAGCAGAGTCGCTCGAATCAGGACGACTTTGATTCTTCCAAACCGATTTCGACCGGTGTGCTCTGATATTTGACCAACTTCTGCGCATCAGCCAAGCGCCAAAACAGCGCGCTTCACTTCAAGATCCAGCATTTGCACATAGGTATCGTGAATGCCAAGCTTCTCCAGTTGATTAACAAGCTGGTCCAGATACTGGCGATTGGTGCCCATTGCACCGGTTGCTTTCGCGATCATGGATGCACAGGCCTCGATATCAAGCTCGCCGACATAATCCATGTGATTGGAATTCGCGACGAACGCGAGCGCCCGCAGTTCACCCTGTGGCGTGGACACGGGGAGCATCTTTGGATTGTATCCGCCGAAGAGCATCTCACGGCACCACACGACCGACGATTCTTGCGAAACAAGGTTGCTGGCAATCCGAAAAACCAAACCTTCGCAACATCCACTGTCAGGCTCAAGCGCCAGCATGAGCGCTGGGTTCTCCGGTGTGCCGCGGCCCGCAGTGTCCCCATAGGAAAATCTTCGCGAATATCCTTCGACAACCGCCCGACGAACTTCTGCGAAATGGCAGCCTGGATCCCACATGAGCGAGCCATACGCCAATATCCAAAGATCGGAGTCCGGTCCCAGTTCACCGAGCGTTGCCCGGCGACTTGCCTCCAACTGCTCGTCGGACCACCGCCAGTTGGCCGGGCGACCGGCATCGCTGGCCATCTTGTCCCACAGCGCAAGCATCGCAGGCGTCGCGCGCATCCTGGATTTGTCGGCAGGAATGATGCGATCCCGCAGGTGGGGAAGGTGCTTGAAGGCATTCAAGGTGGACGCTCCCAGGTCAGTTGACTCCGCCGTTGACAGGCCAAATCAAGGAACGAGAAACATGGCCGTCATCGCAGGGGTGGCGCCTTGCCCGCAATGATCATCGCCAGCACGTCGTCCTCGGTCACGTCCAGCGTGCGGCAGGTGGCCACGGGTCGCCCGTTCTTCATGACCATCAGCCGGCTGGACAGCGCGAACACGTCTGGCATGTCATGGGTGACCAGAAGGATGCCCACGCCCTCGGCGCTGAGGCGGCGGATCAGGTCATGGACCATGGCCGTCTCGGCGGGCCCCAGGGCCGCGCATGGCTCGTCCATGATGAGCACGCGAGCCTTGAACTGCAGGGCCCGTGCGATGGCGACGACCTGGCGCTGGCCGCCCGACAGGGACATCACCGGGTCGGCGATGTTCTTGAAGTTGGGGTTGAGCCGGGCGAACAGAGGCACGGCGGCGGCGCGCATGGCGGCGTCGTCGAGCAGGCCGAAGCGTGTGCGCAGTTCGCGGCCGAGAAAGAGGTTGGCGACCGAGTCGAGGTTGTCGGCCAGGGCCAGCTTTTGATGGATGGTCTCGATGCCGGCGGCGCGGGAATCGGCGGGGCTGCCGAACTTCACTGACTGGCCGTTCAGCAGCAGCTCGCCAGCGTCGAAGGGCAGCGCGCCCGCGAGCATCTGCATCAGCGTGGACTTGCCGGCGCCGTTGTGGCCCAGCACGGCCAGTACCTCGCCGGGCGCCAGGCTCAAGGACACACCGTCGACCGCATGCACGCCGCCGAAGGACTTGCGCGCTCCGCGCACCTCAAGCAAAGCGCTCATTTCTGCACCACGCGGTCAAACACGACGGCAGCCACCAGCACCTGGCCCAGCACGACCATGCGCCAGCCGATGGCCACATCGGTCAGCAGCAGGCCGCTGTCGATGCTCTGGATGATGAGGGCGCCCAGCACGGTGCCGCCGACGCTGCCACTGCCACCGGCCAGGCTCACGCCGCCGATGACGGCCGCCGCGATGACGGTCAGCTCCATGCCCGTGCCCATCGAGTTGGTACCGGCATTCAAGCGCGCCATGGCGACGATGGCCGCCAGCGCGACGAGAGCCGCCAGCAGCAGGTTCAACTGGATCATCACGCGCCGCACCGGGATGCCAGCCAGGCGCGCGGCATCGGGATTGCCGCCGATGGCATACACGTAGCGGCCAAAGCGCGTGTGCCTGGCGATGAAGCCCAGCAGCAGCACGACGGCCACCCAGATCACCATGGGCAACGGCAGGCCCTGCCCTTGCTCCTGGCCTTCGATCTTGTAGGCATTGAAGACGGCCACGACGCTGAAGACGGCGGCCGCGGCGAGCCCGCCCTTGACCAGCTCATGCTTCACGTCCCCCGGCACACCGCCGGCACGCCTTTGCGCACGGCGTTGCACGATCTGCCAGCCCCACAGCAAGGCCACGAGGCACAGGCCGAGCAGCCAGCTGCCACGCTCGCCCAACGAGCCGTCCAGGCCGCCGCCCAGGGCCAGCAGCCAGGGTTCGGTGACGGGCTGTGTCTTGCCGTCGGCGACCAGGAAGGCCACGCCGCGCAGTGACACCAGGCCGCCCAGTGTCACGACAAAGGGCGGGATGCCGATGACGGCAGACAGCCAGCCCTGGAACAGCCCGACGACCAGGGCCAGCGCCAATCCGGCGAACAAAGACGCCACGACCGACCAGCCTTGCGTGTACTGCAGCCAAGCCATCAGCACGCCGACCGCGCCGAGCAGCGAGCCCACGGCCAGGTCGATCTGGCGCGCCACGATGATCAGCGCCATACCGCTGGCAACGATGCCGACGACGGCCGTCTGCTGGGCGATGTTGTAAAGGTTCTCCGCCGTCAGGAAACTACCGGTGAGCAGATGGAAACCGATGGCGATGGCCAGCAGCACGGCCGCCATGACGGCAAGCCGCTGGGTCTGGGCGCTCACTTGCAGGCAGCCGGCGCCTTGGCCGGATCGACGCCCTTGCAAACGACAGCCTTGCTCACCCAGCCGGCGCTGATGACCTGGTCGAGATTGGCCTGGGTGATGGCCACCGGCGCCAGGAACTTGGCCTGCAGCGAGACCTTGCGCTCGCCGCCCGCCCAGGGCGCGGCGCCCGGCACCTTTTGGCCGGCCGCCAGCTGGACAGCCGCCGCGGCGGCCTCTTTGCCGAGGGCGCGCGAGTCCTTCCAAACCGACACCGTCTGCGTGCCCAGCGCAATGCGGTTCAGGGCCGCATGGTCGGCGTCCTGGCCGCTGACCGGCACGCCCTTGATGCCGCGGCTCGCCAGCGCGGCGATGGCGCCGCCCGCGGTGCCGTCGTTGCTGGCCACGACCGCATCGACGCCGCCCTTCAGGCGGGTCAGGATCTGCTCCATGTTCTTCTGCGCCACCTCGGGCTTCCAGCCATCGGTGTATTCCTCGGCGACGATTTTCACGTCGCCCTTCTTGACCGCATCGGCCAACGCGTCCTGCTGGCCGGCGCGCAGAAAGTCGGCATTGGGGTCGCTGGGCGAGCCCTTGATCATCACGTAGCGGCCCTGGGGCTTGGTGGCCAGCAGGCCTGAAGCCTGCAGGCGGCCGACCTCGCGGTTGTCGAAGGTCAGGTAGAAGACCTCGGGGGCCTCGATGAGGCGGTCGTAGGCGACGACGGGCACCTTGCGCGCCTTGGCCTTGTTCAGGGCCGGAATGATGGCGTCCTTGTCCATGGCCAGGATGATGAGCACCTTGGCGCCCTTGGCCAGCAGGGACTCGACGTCGCCGATCTGCTTCTCGGGCGAGCCGCCGGCATCGGCCGACACATAGCTTGCGCCCTGGCGGGCGAGTTCGGCCTTGATGGCGGCCTCGTCGGTCTTCCAGCGCTCTTCCTGGAAGTTGGACCAGCTCACGCCGACCACGGGGCCGGCAGCCAACGCTGTCATCGAGGCCGTCAGCAGCGCCGTCGCTGCCCACATCTGCTGCATTCGCATCTTGTCTCCAAAGCCCTTGTCGTGCGGGCCGCGGATTCTAGGAATGCAGGCAATAAAAAAGCGACCCTCTCGGGTCGCCTTTCATCGGTTTGAAACCGCTTTGTTTCAGCGCGCGGCTCAGCGGGAAGCCAGGCCGGTGGCCGGGCGGGTGATGCGGGCCGGGAAATCACCCAGTTCGCGAGCGGCGTTCTCGCCGTGGTCGGCGGCCAGGGCCGCGGCGGTCTTCTCGTCGGCGCGGTATTCGGTCGGCTTCACAGCCAGCACGGCTTGGCGGGGCAACTTGGCGGTGGCGACGGCGGCGGCCTTGGCAGTGGCGGGGGTCGTCACTTCGACACCCTTTTCGCCCTGGATGGCGGCCAGTTCACCGCTGTTGCGGGCGGCGACCAGGTCCGCAATCACTTGCTCGCGGGTCAGGGGGGTGGCGGTTTGGGCGGATGCGGCACCGACGGCGATCAGCAGCGTGGCGGCGATGACGGTAGACAGCTTGCTCATGACGGGCTCCTCAGTTACTGGCAGGAAGCTCCTGCTTTGGACACTTCGGACATCGCGACCGCGATGTCCATGGGTCTGAACTGTAGAGAGCCAGTCTTGGTAGAAATACTAGGCTGGCGGGAAGTAACTATTCATGCAACGCAAATAGTCATCCCTAGATCGTCAGTGTTTCGCCACGTCCAATCAACGGTGTTCGAAGTTCGGCGCGCGCTTGGCCAGGAAGGCTTCCATGCCCTCGCGCTGGTCGTGGCTGCCGAACAAGGCATGGAAATAGCGGCGCTCCACGGCCACGCCATCCGTCAGCGGCCCCTGGTAGGCGAGGTTGACGAGTTCCTTGATCAGCATGACCGAGGGACCGCTGAAGCCATTGATGGTTTCGGCCGCAGCCAACGCTTCTTCCAACAGCTTGTCAGCCGGAACGACGCGCGACACCAGGCCGGCACTTTCAGCCTCGGCGGCGCCCATCATGCGGGCGGTCAGCAGCATGTCCATGGCCTTGCTCTTGCCCACGGCACGCGGCAGGCGCTGGGTGCCACCGGCGCCGGGCACGATGCCGAGCTTGATCTCGGGTTGGCCGAACTTGGCCGAGTCGGCCGCGATGATGAAGTCGCACATCATGGCCAGCTCACAGCCGCCACCCAGGGCAAAGCCGGCCACCGCGGCGATGACGGGCTTGCGCACCTGCAGGATGGTCTCCCAGTTCTTGGAGATCAGGCCGCTCTTGAAGGCGGAGGCAAAGGTGTGGGGCAGCATGGTCGGGATGTCGGCTCCGGCCGCGAAGGCGCGTTCGGAGCCGGTCAGCACGATGCAACCGATACCGTCGTCGGCGTCGAAGGCCAGCAGGGCCTCGCCCATCTCGTCCATCAGCTGATCGTTCAGCGCATTCAGCGCCTTGGGGCGGTTCAGCGTGATCAGCGCGGTCTTGCGCGGGCCCTCGCCATGGACGGCGGTGATGATGCATTCGTAGCTCATGGGGTGGTTCTCCTGGGCATGTCGTTGGTCGATTCTGGCGCGGCCTGCAGCGGTGCGCTCTTGAGCATGAGGTCGATATAGGTGTTGGCGTCCTGGCGGATGACCAGGTGCACGGGCAGGTATTGCAGGGAGGGCGCGAACCAGGCTTCCGCGACCAGGTCCCCGCTGGCGGCCGCCTGGCGCGGCTTGAGATGCCAGGCAGACAGGGGCCCCATGGGCGTGTCGAGCAGCTCTTCACCCACGACCTCATAGGCCCAGTCATAGGGCCGGCTTGGCAGCATCAGGCGGAACTGCACGACATGCCCAGCCTGCAGTGGTTCACGCCCGGTGAGAAAGAGCCACGTCAAATGCACGAACTGACTGGCGGCGTCCTGAGCACCACGCGGCGCCGCTCCTCGCATGCCAGCCGCGGTCTGCACTTCCCCGCCAAGAAAGACGAGATTGAAGCGTCGGGGCTCGCCGAAGATGAGCTTGGTCTCTTCGTCATAGCGCTGCGGTGCAATGCCATCGGGTGTCAGCTGGCCCTGGCTGCTCATGCGTCGCGTGATCAGCGGCGCAAAGCTCGGACCGATGCTGACGTCAAGGTGGACCTGATAGTCCCTGCCCTTGCGCAGCCACTCGACCTGGGCCTGACCACTCACCGGGCCGCGGTAGTTGCCGGTCAATACATAGCTCAGCCGCGTGGACAAGGGCCATTCCGGTCCGGGCTCGCTGTCAAAGGGCACCGAGGCCGCGCTCGCGACCGGCTCCACGGACTCCAGCGCCGCAGAGGCCGCGCCTGCCACGGCATCGACCACCGACCCAGGCGCAGAGGCGGGCGGCCGCGGTTCGGCGGCCGAGGCGGCCTGGGATGCCGGCTGAGCCGCCGCATGCACTGCGGCAGGCCTCGCGGGGGGCTCGGGCGGTGGCGCTGGCGCAATGGAACGCACGGTGACCGGTGTCCGTGGCTTCAGCTCCTGCACGAAGTCGACCTTCATGCGAGGCGGCATGGGGTGGGTGGTCTCGTTCATCCACCCCTCGTGGATGCGCAGCACCTCGTGCCCGCCGAGCAGATGCAGGGCCAGCACCGCCAGCACCAGCAGGACCGGTGGCCGCGCCGCCTTCATTCCTGTCTCAGGCGCCGAGCCAGCGACGCCGCGAGGCGTGCGCGCCATCGGCCAGGCTCAGCGTGACGGTCGCCGCCTGCGCCGCGGGCAGTTCGACAGTCAGTTCAAGCAGGCGCTGGTCGCGACTGACCCACAGGCGCAACTGCCCTTCGCCCGGCGCCAGCAACGCCGGGATGTCGTCCAGGCGACGCAAGCGCCAGCCGTTGCAGCCAATGACTTCGTCGCGCGCATTGAGCCCTGCTGCCTCCGCAGTGCCTCCCGTCAGCACATGCGTGATCGCCACGCCGGTCAAGGCGCTCTCACGTGCACGCAGTCCCAGTCGCTGGGCAACAGCCTGACGACCGTCGTCGCGCCAGGTGACGCCTTGCGTCGCCAGCAACTCGCGCAGCGGCAGCTCGCCGGTGCCATGCACCCAGCCGTGCAGCTGCGTGGCCAAGTCTTCACTTCCCACGGCCACCACCGCCTCCAGGATATCGGCTTCGCTGACCGGACCGCCGCTGCTGGATTTCCACAGCCGCGCCATCAGCGCGTCCAGGCTGGACTTGTGCAGGCGCAGGCCCAGATCCAGGCAAAGCGCAACCAGGGCGCCCTGGGCGTAGTAGTTGCTCGTCGCGTTGACGCTGTTCTCGTCGGGACGGTAGTACTTGGTCCAGGCCTCGAAGCTGGCCTGGGCCAGGGGCTGCACGCACCGCCCCGGCGAGGCCAGCACGCCGTTCACGCTGGCCGCGAGCAGCTTCAGATAGCGGGGCGCGTCGACGAGGCCGGCGCGCCTCAGCATCAGTTCATCGTAATAGCTCGTGAAGCCCTCGAAGAACCAAAGCAGTTCGGTGTAGTTCTCGCGCTGATAGTCAAAGCTGGCGAACTCGGCCGGGCGCAGCCGCTTGACGTTCCAGGCGTGGAAATACTCGTGGCTGAACAGGCCCAGCAGGCGCACGTAGTTGTCGCTCGGGGCTGCAGTCTCTGCGGCCGTGGGCAGCTCGCGCCGCGCGCAGATCAGCGCCGTGCTGGCGCGATGTTCCAGGCCGCCGTGGCCCTCGTCCAAGGCCCAGAGCAGAAAGCTGTAGCGCTCGAAGGGCGCCCCACCCCAGAACTCGATCTGGGCCTCGCAGATGCGCTTGACGTCGGCCAGCAGGCGTTCGCCGTCAAAGCTGGGCCAGGCACCGGCGACGACGATGCGATGGGGTACGCCCGCTGCGACGAACTCGCCCTGCCAGTGCGCGCCGATCTCGAAGGGATGATCGAGCAGCTCGTCGTAGTCGGGGGCTTCCCAGCCGCCATCCGCGGCGCGCATCTCCGTCGCGACGCGCCAGCCCTTGGGCAGGCGCCCGAGTTCAATGCGATGCGTCTGGGCTTCGCGGCCATGGGCGCGCAGACAAAGGCTGCTGGCGTTGAAAAAGGCTCGCTGGCTGTCGAGCCATGCGTTGCGCACCGAGGCGTCGAAGGCGTAAACCTCGTAGCTCAGCGTCAAGGCCGCGCGGCCGCTGCAGCGCACGCGCCAGCTGGCCTTGTCGAGCTGTTCGACCACCAGATCGCGATGGCCCTGGCGCGCGGTCAGTCCGCTCAGATGCTTGGCGAACTCTCGCACCAGATAGCTGCCGGGAATCCATACCGGTAGGCTGAAGATCTGCTCGGCCGCGGGGCTGGTGAGGGTCAGCGTGACGCGATAGCGGTGAGCCGCGATGTCGGCCAGCTCGACCCGGTAGCTCGGCCCGCGCATCAGCTGCCTGCGGCGGCGAGGAAGCAGCTCAGCGCCGCGACGGCAGTGAGCCGGAAGCGCAGGGTCAGCCAGTCGGCAGCACCCAGCTGCGGATAGACGCGGCGATCGACGAGGTAGCAGGCAATCAACACGCCGCCATGCAGGGCCAGGCCGGCATAAGGCGGCATGACGACGCCCAGCCAGCCCAGCAGCATGACGCCGACGCCCCACACCAGGGGCTGACGCGCCGGCAGGCCGCGGGCGAAGGACAGGCCCCAGTGGATGCCGCCGAGGAAGGCGATGATCAGGCCAGCGTAGGCCGACAGGGCCAGGCTGACAAAGGTGTGCTGGTCGAGGTCGCGGTCGCCGATCAGCCAGATCAGCGCGCAGCCGAGCAGGAAGGGAATCAGGCCGGCATAGCCCAGGCGGTGCGCGAGCTCGCGATGGTCGGGGCTCATCGGTTCAGGACTTGCTGGCCGGCGCGGCCAGGGCTTGCAGGCGCTTCTCCAGTTCAACCGGGCCGACGGCGCCGGGGATGCGGTTGCCATCTTCCAGCAGGATGGCCGGCGTGCCGTTCACATGGATCTTGCGCGACAACGCGAGGTTGCGCTCGATGGCGGCGTCATCGCACGAGGCCGACGCCTTGCCCGGCTGCTCGCCCTTGAGCATCCAGCTCAACCAGGCATTGGCGCTGTCCTTGGAGCACCAGATGGCGCGCGTCTTCTCAGGCGAGTCGCCACCAAGGATGGGAATGAGGAAGGTGTAGACGGTGACGTCCTTGAGTTCCTGCAGGCCTTTTTCGAAGCGCTTGCAATAACCGCAGTTGGGGTCGGCGAAGACGGCGATGCGACGCTTGCCAGTGCCGTTCTTCCACGTCACCGCGTCCTTGAATGGCAGGCTGGCGAAGTCGATGCGGTTGAGCTGGGTGATGCGCTCCTCGGTCAGGTTCTTCTTGGCCTTGAGGTCGAAAAGCTCGCCTTCGATGAGGAAGTTGGCCCCGGCATCGGTGTAGCGGATCTCGTTGCCGATGCGAACCTCCCACAGCCCCGGCATGGCCGAAGGACGCACCTCGTCGATCTTGGGCGCATTGGGCATGCGCTCGGCAAATGCTTTGCGGATGGCGGCTTCGTTGGCCAGCACGGGCAGGCTGGCGGCGGCAAGAAGGACGGCCAGAAGGCGGAGGGCAAGTGGGCGCACGATGAGGAGCCGGTTGGAGGTCAGAGCCCGAGGGCGCGCTGGGTCAGCCAGCGCTTGACGGGGGTGAGTTGGTTGAGGGCGTCCAGGCCACGGTTGCGCAAACCCTGGACGGCAGGAGAGGGATGGGCGAAGAGCCGCTGCAGCACGTCGGTCAACTCGCCCATCGCCAACGTCGGCGCCAGGCGCTCGCGGGCATAGCGGCGCAGCAGGCGCTCGTCGCCCAGGGGCCGCCAGGATTCGCGTTCGGCCAGCACATGCGTCAGCGCAGCGACGTCTCCCAGACCCAGATTGAGGCCTTGGCCGGCCAGGGGATGGACGACATGGGCGGCATCTCCCAGCAGCGCCCAGCCTGGGCCGGTGACCGTGTCGGCACGAGCTAGCGCCAGCGGCCAGCTCGAGCGCTCACTGCCCAGCTTGAGTGCACCGGCGGCACCGCCGGTGGCTGCATCGAGTTCCCGCTCGAAGTCGGCAGCTGGCAAGGCCTGCAATTGCTCGGCTCGCGCCTCGGCGCAGGACCAGACGAGGCCATAGGACACGGCCGCCGTCGGCTTCTCGAAAGGAAGCAAGGCCAGCACCTCGCCACCCGCTTGAAACCACTGACGTGCAATGCCTTGATGGGGCCGATCGGCGCTCAGCCTGGCGGCGAGGGCGCGGTGACCATAGGGCTTGGGCTTGAAATCGACGCCCACCGCGGCACGCGCGGCAGATTCACGGCCTTCGCACAGGGCCGTCAGCGCGGCCGGCGTGTCGTCGGCGACGTGATGGACATGAGGAGAGAACCGCAGCGCAGTCGCCAGTTGGGCGTCCAGGGCTGCGGCATCCACGATGACCGCCAGCTCGCGCAGGCCCTGCTGCCAGGCCGAGAAGCTCAAGCGTCCGGCGGCCTGGTCGGCGGCGGCATCACCGTTGACGACCATGTCGAACACCGGACTGACGGCGTCTGCCGGCAGGCTGTCCCAGATCTTCAATTCGGTCAGCAGGGCCACCGAAGCCGCATTGAGGGCATAGGTCCGCACGTCGTCCGCACGAGGCGTTTCCGGCGCGCCGGTCATGCCAACGGTGAACCCCTGGGCAGCCAGGCTCAGCGCCAGGCTGCTGCCGACGGCACCCCGCCCTCTGACCAATACATCCACGCTTTGCATCCGCCGATTGTAGGCAGGGGGTATGACCGTATGGGGGCTGGGGCAGACGGTACGCCGGCCGACTAAAATCACTGGCTTCGGCGCCGGTTCTCCGCCGGCTGCCGCCCCACCAGAAAGACCCGTCATGAGCCTCAAATGCGGCATCGTGGGCCTGCCCAACGTCGGCAAGTCCACGCTTTTCAATGCCCTGACCAAAGCCGGCATCGCCGCCGAGAACTATCCCTTCTGCACCATCGAGCCGAACGTCGGCATCGTTGAACTACCCGATCCTCGCCTCGCGGCTTTGGCCGAGATCGTCAAGCCCGAGCGCGTCATGCCGGCCGTCGTCGAGTTCGTCGACATTGCCGGTCTTGTTGCCGGCGCGAGCAAGGGTGAAGGCCTGGGCAACCAGTTCCTGTCGCACATCCGCGAGACGGACGCCATCGTCAACGTCGTGCGCTGCTTCGAGGACCCCAACGTCATCCACGTCAACGGCAAGGTCGACCCGATTTCCGACATCGAGGTGATCCAGACTGAGCTTTGCCTGGCCGACCTCGGCACCGTCGAGAAGAGTCTGCACCGCTATAACAAGGTCGCGCGCGCCGGCGACAAGGAAGCCATCGCGCTGGTCAAGGTGCTGGAGAAGTGCCAGGTCGCGCTGGATCAGGCCAAGCCAGTGCGCACCGTCGACTTCAGTAAGGAAGAGTGGGCCATTCTCAAGCCTCTGTGCCTGATCACGGCCAAGCCTGCCATGTTCGTCGGCAATGTCTCGGAGGACGGTTTTGAGAACAACCCCTTCCTCGAGCGCCTGAAAGAGTACGCCGCGGCCCAGAATGGCCCCGTGGTGGCGATTTGCGCGAAGACCGAGTCGGAACTGTCCGAGATGGAAGATGAGGACCGCGCGATGTTCCTGGCCGAAATGGGCCAGGATGAGCCCGGCCTGAACCGATTGATCCGTGCGGCATTCAAACTGCTGGGACTGCAGACCTACTTCACCGCCGGCGTGAAGGAGGTGCGGGCGTGGACCATCCACATCGGCGACACCGGCCCGCAGGCTGCAGGCGTCATTCATACCGACTTCGAGCGCGGCTACATCCGCGCCCAGACCATCGCCTACGACGACTTCATCCAGTACCGCGGCGAGCAGGGCGCGAAGGATGCCGGGAAGATGCGCGCCGAAGGCAAGGAATACGTTGTCAAAGATGGCGACGTACTGCACTTCCTTTTCAACGTTTGAGCTTCTGACACTCGAAGAAAAGGCCAGCTGACGCTGGCCTTTTTTGTTGCTGGAGCTCGGGGCCTGGCAGGCCAGCGGCGGACGACCTCGTGATAGCCCAGGCCCTTGTGGTTGCAAAGAAGACTGAACCCATCGGCGGTCCCGGTCAGCGCTTCATCCAAGGCCGTCATCGGCAGGGCGCACTCGCGGTCGTCGAAGAGCGTCATATGAGGCGTCGACGCCGACTTGCACCGGACTCCACGGCTCCAGAGCTGCGTCAGCAAATTCTGCAGCGGTTGGGTGATGAGCTGCTGCGTGTCAGGCGAGCAGGTCAATACGCATGCGGCGCTGGGCTGAAAGCTCACCAGACCCTCATGCCTTATCGAGCGCGGGCGCTGGTTCGTTTTGCCCGCGAAACACTTGGGTCCACCAGGCCTTGAGCCAGACGTGGCATAGCGGCTCTACCAGGTGGTCGTGACACCGCCTTCGATATTGATTCTGCTCGTTA
>Ga0194137_10000504_pt1 | contig 26132 bp, 28 predicted proteins | sample TARM_MetaG_T3_14_FD_134025 | JGI IMG/M metagenome (GOLD analysis project Ga0194137, IMG submission 134025) | Freshwater microbial communities from Pennsylvania, USA, analyzing microbe dynamics in response to fracking - TARM_MetaG_T3_14 (version 2) | ecosystem: Environmental > Aquatic >... | reverse complement strand
ATGTGCTGGATCAGGGCTTGCCCTATGTGTCCGGACCGCAGTGGCTGGCTGACCATGTGCTGCAGGGGCGCTGGGTACTGGCGGTGGCCGGCACCCACGGCAAGACCACTACCTCCAGCCTGCTGGCATGGATTCTGGAGCAGGCCGGCATGGCGCCGGGCTTCCTGATTGGCGGGGTGCCGCAGAACTTCGGGATTTCCGCGCGGCTGGGTGATACACCTTTCTTTGTGGTCGAGGCCGACGAATACGACAGTGCCTTCTTCGACAAGCGCTCGAAGTTTGTGCATTACCGCCCGCGCACCGCCATCCTGAATAACCTCGAGTTTGACCATGCGGATATCTTCCCGGATCTGGCCGCCATTGAGCGGCAGTTCCATCACCTTGTGCGGACGGTGCCGGGTTCCGGATTGATTATCCATCCGCAGGCCGATGTCGCCCTGCAGCGGGTGGTCAGCATGGGCTGCTGGACACCGCGGCAGACCACCGGGGAGGGCGGCGACTGGCAGGCGCGGCTGTTGTCCGCCGATGGGTCACGTTTCGAGGTATGGCTTGCCGGAGAGCTGCAGGGCGTGGTCGAGTGGGCCCAGACCGGGGCGCACAGCGTGGCCAATGCGTTGGTGGCACTGGCTGCCGCCCGGCATGTTGGCGTTGCTCCGGCGCAGGGGATTGCTGCGCTGGGCAGCTTTGCCAGCGTCAAGCGGCGCATGGAGCTGCTCGGCGAGGTCAATGGTATTCGTCTGTATGACGATTTCGCTCACCATCCGACGGCGATTGCCACCACCCTGGCCGGTTTGCGCGCACAGATAGGTGAGGCACCGCTGCTGGCGGTGATCGAGCCGCGCTCGAATACCATGCGTCTTGGCAGTCACAGGGCAGCGCTGGCCGGCTGCGTGGCGGATGCCAGCGAGGTGGTCTGGTACCAGCCGGAGGGGCTCGACTGGTCGCTGCAGGACACCGTCGCGCAGAGTCCTGTGCCGGCGTCATTGCAGGGCAGTATTGATGCAGTTATCGATGCGGTGCTGGCCCGTGCTACCCCCGGGACCCGGGTGGTGATCATGAGCAATGGCGGGTTTGGCGGTATTCACGGCAAGTTGCTGCAGGCTCTGGAGGCGCGTCATGCCTGAACGTCGGCGGGTTACCCTGGCCATCACCGGGGCCTCGGGTGCGCAGTACGGCATGCGCCTGCTCGAATGCCTGCTGCGTGCCGATGTTGAGGTCAGCCTGATGATTTCCCAGGCGGCGCAGTTGGTCATGGCCACCGAAACCGACTGGCAACTGCCGCCCAAGCCGCAGGCGCTGCAGGCTTTTCTCGCGGAACATTTTGCCGTGCCCGAGGGTCAGCTGCGGGTCTATGGCAAACAGGACTGGATGGCGCCGCCGGCCTCGGGCTCGGGCGCGCCGTCGGCCATGGTGGTGTGTCCCTGTTCCACCGGAACCCTGTCGGCGATTGCCTGTGGTGCCAGCAATAATCTGATTGAACGGGCCGCCGATGTGGCGCTGAAAGAGCGCCGGCAACTGATACTGGTGCCGCGTGAATCACCCTATTCGCAGATCCATCTGGAAAACATGCTCAAGCTGAGCCGCCTGGGTGCGCTGATACTGCCGGCCAGTCCGGGGTTCTACCACCAGCCGCGCAGCATCGCTGATCTGGTCGATTTCGTGGTGGCGCGTATCCTCGATCAGCTGGGTATTGAACAGCAATTGCTGGCTCGCTGGGGTGAGTGAGCCAGTCGCAATTTATGGAATATCAATGACTAAAACCTTGCTTGCTTTTCTACTGGGGGCGCTGGTCGCGCCTGTGCTGGCCGACGACACGCCTGCCGATGGCAGCTTGCAGCGCGGCTGGCAGCATGCCCGTGATACCACCCTGCAGTTGTTTGGCCCGGAGCCGGCGCAAGACGGTTGGTACGTGCAGACCAGTGTCTGGACCAGCCATTACAGTCCCGAGCCGGACCACAACAACAATCAGGATCTGATCAGTGTCGAGCGGTGGCGCGATGACAGTTACCTGTGGGGTGCGGCCACCTTCCGGCATTCGTTCAGCGAGCGGGCCAACTATGTTTATGTTGGCAAGCGTTTCGGCTTTGGTGGCACTCCGTTCAATGCCAAATTGACTGGCGGTTTGTTGCAGGGCTATCGGGGGGAGTACCGGGACAAAATTCCGTTGAACCAGCTTGGCGTGGCGCCGGTGATCATTCCGTCGGTGGGTGTCAGTTACCAGCGGGTTGGGGCTGACCTGGTATTTCTTGGCGCAGCAGCACTGATGGTGAATGTCGGGGTCAGGCTGTAAGCCGTTCTGTTGATTCTGCTGGTACAGCCTCTGGGCTGTCGGCGTCTGCACGAAGACCCCGGAACAGGGTCTTCGCGTATTCAATGCAACGGATCAGACGAAATACAGGCTGAGGTTTTCAGCAATGAAGGCCGGTTTGTCGCTGCCTTCAATTTCCAGAGTGGAGCGTGCCTTGAGCAGCCACTGGCCGGGTTTCTTTTCGGTCACGTCAAGCACTGTTACTTGCAGGCGCACTCGCGAGCCAACACGTACCGGCTGGATAAAGCGCACGCTGTCGAGACCATAGTTGACTGCCATCTTCAGGCCCTGCGGCTTGACCAGCAGGCCGGCCGACAATACCGGCAGCAGTGACAGCGACAGGAAACCATGGGCAATGGTGCCGCCGAACGGGGTCAGCTTGGCTTTTTCTTCATCGATATGGATGAACTGGTGGTCGCCGGTGCATTCGGCAAACTGGTTGACGCGTTCCTGATCGATAGTCATCCAGTCGGAGTGGCCGAGGTCCTTGCCAATAAAGGACGATAGCTCGCTGGCGGGTACGGTTGCGCTCATGGGATTCTCCAGTGCGGTTGTTGTCGTTGTAGTGGGCCTGTCGCAAGTTGCTTCCCTGGCCCTTTGCAGTGTTTATACCTGCATCACAGGGTACTGGCCAGCATGTTTCCAAGTGTCTCGCTGCGGGTCAATGCGTTGGGCTGCTGTATTGCCGAGCTGAATGCTGGCGCATGCTCATCAGTGTTCAGCGTGGCAGCAGCAAACTGGCCAGAGGCACCAGCGGGATAAGTAGCAGCCCAAGGCGTCGGTAGGCATTGAGGGGCGGCAGCGGGGCGCTGCGTTGCAGCAACCAGCTGGCCAGCGCACACCCGGCGGCGGCATGCAGCAAGGGCAGCAGCAAAGCCCTTAGCGGGAAGTCGGCCGGCAATGCCAGCAGTTTTACCCAGACCGCCGCCGCAGGGACAAGCCAGAACAGTGCCAGTGCTTGCCAGTGCAACTGCAGGTCGCGGGTGGCATTGACCAGTGCGGCCAGCAGCCACGCCAGAATACTGCCGAGTAGCAGGGTGGAGGTGTCGTGTGCAGCAAGCCACAGGGTGGCGCTGCTCAGCAGGGCGGCCAGCAGCATCAGCAGCGCAGGGCGAGGTGACCTGCCAAGGGTTGGCAGCAGACCGGCCAGCAGCCACAGAGTGCCCATTGCGGCAGGTACTGGCCACGGCTGCATGCCGTTCAGCCAGTTGGCCAGTGTGTGGTCAAGTACCTGTTGTAATGGCAGGGTGAACTGCAGTGCGCCGGCGCTGGCCAGCAACAGGGAGGCGCTGGCCAGGGGGCTCCAGCGTTGCCGGCGGGCCAGCAACCAGAAACAACCGATGCCGATAGCCAGTAATTTGATCAGCAGTACGCCGGCGGCATTCCAGAAATGCTCGGGTACCGGCCAGTGCAGGGCGCTGCCGGTGGCATAACCGGGCAAAATATAAACGGGTGCCCAGAGCAGGGCCGAGAATAGATTGACCAGCAGGAAGCGCCAGAACGGCATGTCGAACATGCCGGCAACCAGGGGTATTACAGGCCGTACCGGGCCGACGAAACGCCCTATCAGAATGCTCAGCATGCCGTGCCTGCGGAAAAATACCTCGCCGCGGTCGACCCATTCCGGATAGCGACGCAGCGGCCAGATGCGTCGGATGTCCTGATGCAGCCAACGGCCCAGAGCAAAGCTCAGCAGGTCTCCACAGACGGCGCCGGCAAAGGCAAAGGCCAGAATTTCAATCAGCCCCATCTGTTGGCTGCCGGCCAGTGCCGCTGCAGCAAACAGCAGGACTACGCCGGGGACCAGCAGGCCGGCAATGGCGACGGATTCGAGCATGGCAATGGCAAAGATCACCGCACCTGTCCAGTGCCGGTGTTGCTCAAGCCATGCCAGCAGGGGGCCGCTCAGCAATTCTTCCATGCGTTATCCGGGAGATCGGGCAAAGGCCGATAGACTGCGTTGAACATGCCGGGATGATAGCAGGCTGCTGCGCTGTCAAGTGACCGGCCGGATCGCTATAATGGCGCCTTTTGCGTTAACGGCGGATGACCGGATGAGTGAGGCGCAGATTCACCAATACATGATCGGGCTCGGGCAGCAGGCGCGTAGCGCTTCGCGGGTTATTGCCCGGGCCAGTACGGCGCAGAAGAACCGTGCCTTGCTGGCCACGGCCGAGGCCCTGCAGGCGGCCAGTGAGCAGTTGCAGGTGGCCAATGCCCTGGATTTGCAGGCTGGTCGCGAGAACGGCCTGGACGAGGCGATGCTGGATCGCCTGGCACTGACCCCGGCACGTATCGAGACGATGCTCGAGGGGCTGCGCCAGGTGGCGGCGCTGGATGATCCGGTCGGCACCATCCGCGACATGAAATTCATGCCCTCGGGCATCCAGGTCGGGCGCATGCGCGTGCCGCTCGGGGTGATCGGCATCATTTACGAGTCGCGTCCGAATGTGACGGTCGAGGCTGCCAGTCTGTGCCTGAAATCAGGCAATGCCTGTATTCTGCGCGGTGGCTCCGAGTCGATCCACTCGAATCGGGCGATTGCCGCCTGCCTGCAGCAGGGGCTGGCCGCCGCCGGCCTGCCGGCCGAGGTGGTGCAGGTGGTGGAAACCACTGACCGGGCGGCGGTGGGCAGCCTGATTGCCATGCCGGAGTTTGTCGATGTGATAGTGCCGCGTGGCGGCAAGGGCCTGATCGAGCGTATCAGCCGGGATGCCCGGGTGCCGGTGATCAAGCATCTGGACGGCATTTGCCATGTCTATGTGGATGATCGTGCCGACCTGGACAAGGCCGAAGCCATCTGCGTGAACGCCAAGACCCATCGCTACGGCGTCTGCAATGCCATGGAAACCCTGCTGGTGCACCGTAGTGTCGCCGCCGCACTGCTGCCCCGACTGGCTGGCCGCTATGCCGAGAAGGGCGTCGAACTGCGTGGCTGCGAGACGACCCGGGCGATTCTGCCGCAGGCGCTTGTAGCCAGCGAAGAGGACTGGCACACCGAATATCTGGCGCCGATTCTGTCGGTGCGTGTGGTGGACGACATGGACGCCGCGATCGAGCACATCAACTGCTATAGCTCGCAGCATACCGATGCGATGGTCAGCGAGGATTACACGCGCGCCAGACGCTTCCTCGCCGAGGTGGATTCCAGTTCGGTGATGATCAATGCCTCGACCCGCTTTGCCGATGGTTTCGAGTATGGCTTGGGTGCCGAGATTGGCATCTCTACGGACAAGATTCATGCCCGTGGTCCGGTTGGTCTGGAAGGGCTGACCAGCGAGAAATATGTGGTGTTCGGTGACGGCCACGTGCGCCAGTGATGTGCCGGTGAAACAACGCATAGGGGTGCTTGGCGGCACCTTCGATCCCGTGCATTTCGGCCACCTGCGCAGCGCCATTGAGGTGCACGAGGCGCTGGCCCTCGACGAATTGCGGCTGCTGCCCAGTGCCCGTCCGCCGCATCGCGGCCAGCCTGGGTGCAGCGCCGAACAGCGCCTGCAGATGGTCCGGCTGGCGATTCAGGGTGCGTCAGGGTTGCAGGTGGACGACCGTGAGCTGCGGCGAGAGACGCCGTCCTGGACAGTGGATACCCTGCACTCGCTGCGTGAGGAACTGGGGCAGCAGCCAGCGATCTTTCTGGTGCTGGGCTGGGATGCTTTCTGCGGACTGCCCGGTTGGTCACGCTGGGAACAGTTGCTGGAACTGGCCAATCTGGTGGTATTGCAGCGCCCGGATTGTGATCTGGACCTGCCGGAGGTGCTCAAGGATCTGTTGGCGGCGCGTACAACCGAAACGGCGGTAGCCGACGCCAGTCATGGCCAGATCATCTGTCTGGCACAAACACCGCTGGCAATATCTGCCACGCGAATTCGCGAGTTGTTGGGCAGCGGGCGCAGTGTGCGCTATCTGTTGCCGGACGCGATACTCGACTATATCAATCAACATGGCCTCTATCGGCCGTGAATCACTCGGAAATCTTCATGGAAAATCAACAACTGCTGCAACTGGTCGAAAATGCCCTGGCTGAACTCAAGGCCAAGGATCTGGTGGTCATGGATGTGCGTGAGCAGACCAGTGTTACCGACTATATGGTGGTTGCCAGCGGCACCTCGAACCGTCAGGTGGTGGCACTCAGCAACAATCTGGTGGAAAAGGCCAAGGAAGCCGGTGTGCAGCCGCTGGGCGTGGAAGGCAAGGAAGGTGGCGAGTGGGTACTGGTCGATCTGGGCAGCGTGGTAGTACATATCATGCAGCCGGCCACCCGTGAGTTCTATGACCTGGAGCGACTGTGGCAGAGCGCCGAGTCGCGCCGTGCGCAGCTGCAGCAGCCGCAGGACTGAGGTCGGGTGAAACTGCGCCTGATCAGCGTGGCGTCACGCATGCCGCGCTGGGTCGAGGAAGGCTATCAGGAGTATGCCCGGCGCATGCCGCCGGAGCTACCACTGGAGTTGCTGGAAATTCCGTTGAATACCCGCGGCAAGAATGCCGATGTGTCCCGGCTGATTCGCCGCGAGGGCGAACAGATGCTGGCTGCGGTGCAGCCGGGGGAACGAATCGTTACCCTCGAGGTCAATGGTCGTGCCTGGTCAACCGAGCAACTCGCTGAGCAACTGGAGCGTTGGCGGCTTGAGGCCCGCACTGTCAACCTGATGGTGGGCGGTCCTGAAGGATTGCCCGAGGAAGTCTGCGCGCGCAGCGAGCAGCGCTGGTCGCTCAGCCCGTTGACCTTGCCGCATCCGTTGGTACGCATCCTGTTGGCCGAGCAGCTCTATCGGGCCTGGACCATTCTTAATCGCCATCCTTACCATAAGTGATACATGCCCGCTCCGCTGCATATTCGTGACCATACCAACGACAGCCGCATTATCCAGCGACGCCTGTTGTTGGCTGCGTTTTGCATGTTGATGTTGATCAGTGGTTTGCTGGCGCGCATGTATTTTCTGCAGGTAGTGCAACACGAATATCACTCGACCCTGTCAGAAAACAACCGCCGCCATGTGCAGCCGGTGCCACCACCACGTGGGCGTATCCACGACCGTAACGGTGAAGTGCTGGCCGAGAACCGTCCGAGCTTCAGTCTGACGATTACCCGCGAACGGGTGCCCGACATGCAGGCCAATCTGCAGTTGCTGCGTCAGTTACTGGAACTGGATGATGAGGCGCTGGAGCGTTTCGAACGGCGTCTGAAACAGCCGCGACGGCCGTTCGAGGCGGTGCCGGTGATGGCCGAGTTGAGCGAGGAGCAGATTGCCCGAATAGCGGTCAACCAGTTCCGTTTGCCGGGTGTCGAGGTGCAGGCCAGTTTTGTACGCTGGTACCCGCATGCCGAGCACTTTGCCCACGCTGTCGGTTATGTCGGGCGGATCAACGAACAGGACCTGCGGCGTATCGATACCGTGGCCTATGCGGGCACCCACTACATCGGCAAGACCGGCGTGGAGCGTCACTACGAGGACTGGCTGCACGGTACGGTCGGCTATGAAGAGGTCGAGACCAATGCCCGGGGTCGGGTACTGCGGGTGCTCAAACGCACTGACCCGGTAGCCGGACGTGATCTTACCCTGCACCTGGATGTGCGCCTGCAGGCTGCCGCCGAGCGGGCGCTGGGTGGGCGACGGGGTGCAGTAGTTGCCATAGAGCCGGCGACAGGGGGCGTATTGGCCTTTGTCAGTCAGCCAGGCTTTGATCCCAATCTGTTCGTCACCGGGATCAGCTTTGCCGACTATGCCGAATTGCGTGACTCGCTGGATCAGCCGCTGTTTAACCGGGTGCTGCGCGGATTATATCCGCCGGGCTCAACCATCAAGCAGATGGTCGCACTGGCCGGCCTGGATAGCGGCGCAGTAACCCGCAGCAGCCGGGTATTCGACCCCGGTTTCTATCAGTTACCCAACCATAGTCACAAATACCGCAACTGGAACCGGACCGGCGACGGTTGGGTGGATATGCGACTGGCTATTGTGCGTTCCAATGACACCTACTTCTACGATCTGGCACACAAGCTGGGCATCGACCGATTGCATGACTATATGACCCGCTTCGGTATCGGCACCCGGGTGTCCCTGGACATGTTCGAAGAGTCGGCTGGATTGATGCCGTCGCGGGAATGGAAACGCATCAACCGTCGTCAGCCCTGGTACCCCGGTGAAACCCTTATTGCCGGTATCGGACAGGGCTACATGCTGGCAACGCCGTTGCAACTGGCGCAGTCAACCGCGCTGATTGCCAATCGCGGCGTCTGGAAACGACCGCGGCTGCTCAAGGAAGCTGACGGGCTGGAGCCGGACGAAAGCGGTACCCCGGAGAATATTGTGCTGAAGAACCCCGCCGATTGGGAGTTCATTATCGACGCCATGGCGGATGTCATGCATGGCGAGCGTGGCACGGCCCGTGCTGCGGCCCAGGGCGCAGCCTACCGGATTGCCGGCAAGACAGGTACAGCCCAGGTGGTAGGGATTGCCCAGGGGGCCAAATACGATTCGGCCGCCTTGCAGGAGCGTCACCGCGACCATGCCTTGTTTGTCGGCTTTGCCCCGGCAGATGATCCGAAAATTGCCGTGGCAGTGATGGTGGAGAATGGCGAGTCCGGTGGACGGGTGGCAGCGCCGGTGGCGCGAGAGGTGTTTGATGCCTGGTTGCTGGAGCCGGAAGAAGACGAGCCGGAACTCTACTGGGAGATACAGCCATGAACCTGTTGAGCCGTATCACGGCGGGCAGCACTGACCCGCTGCGTCGTCGCATGCCCCTGTGGCAGCGTATCCATGTGGATCCCTGGTTGCTGCTGCTGGTGTTGCTGCTGGCGGTGGTCGCCGGAGTGGTGTTGTATTCTGCCAGCAGCAAGGATATGGGCATGCTGTACCGGCAGTCCGCGGCCTGGGCCGTAGGCCTGGCCGCGATGCTGGTGATTGCCCAGATCCAGCCGCGCTTCATGCAGCGCTGGACACCGCTGGCCTACCTGGGCGGGACCTTGCTGTTATTGGCGGTGCTGCTGGTTGGCACCGAAGCCAAGGGCGCCCAGCGCTGGCTGACCATTCCCGGGGTCATGCGTTTCCAGCCGTCAGAATTGATGAAGCTGGTAATGCCAATGGCGGTTGCCTGGTACCTGGGAAGTCGCAGCATGCCGCCGAGCTTCAAACATGTTTGCGGGACGCTGCTAATTCTCGCCCTGCCGGTGCTGCTGATTCTGAAGCAGCCTGATCTGGGCACCTCACTGCTGATCGCTGCGTCCGGTATTTTCGTCTTGCTGCTGGCAGGACTGCGTTGGCGTTACATTCTGGGCGCATTGGTGGCTTTGGTGCCGGCGGCCGTGGCTATGTGGATGTTTGTGCTGCACGGCTACCAGAAACAACGGGTGCTGACCTTTTTGAACCCTGAGAGTGATCCGCTGGGTGCCGGTTGGAACATCATCCAGTCGAAAGCAGCGATAGGCTCTGGCGGGGTCTATGGCAAGGGCTGGCTGCATGGCACCCAGTCCCACCTGGACTTCCTGCCAGAGGGGCATACCGACTTTATTATCGCGGTATTGGCCGAGGAGTTTGGTCTGATTGGCGTTGCGCTGCTGTTGATGGTCTATGTGCTGGTAATAGCCCGCGGCCTGTATATTACCCTGCAAGCCCAGGACAGCTTCGGAAAGTTGCTGGCCGGCAGCATTACCCTGACCTTCTTTGTATATGTTTTTGTCAACATAGGTATGGTCAGTGGCCTGTTACCGGTGGTCGGGGTACCCTTGCCACTGATCAGCTATGGCGGCACATCACTGGTAACCCTGTTGTGCGGGTTCGGTATCCTGATGTCCGTGCATACCCACCGCAAATGGATGAGTCCGACTGTCTGAGGCAGCGGCGAGGAGCAGTTCGATTGAAAACCGGCGCATGGCATGGATGGTGGATGGGCGCGCTGCTGTGCAGCCCCTTGGCCCTGGCACAGAACTACACGGATGAGCACCCTGAGGTGCAGCCCTTTGTGCAGGAAATGCAACAGGAGCACGGGTTCAGTCAGGAGTACGTGCGCTCGCTATTGGCCAATGCCGAGCGTCGCCAACCCATTCTGGATGCCATTTCGCGTCCGGCTGAGCGTGTGCGCCCCTGGCATGAGTACCGCGCTATCTTTATTACCGACCAGCGCATCCGAGAGGGGCTGGCGTTCTGGGACGCGCACACCGAGACCCTGGCGCGTGCCGAGGCCGAGTACGGTGTCGAGGCTGAGGTGATTCTGGCGATTCTCGGTGTGGAGACTTTCTACGGCCGTATCAAGGGTAGTCACCGGGTGATTGATGCGCTGACCACCCTGGGGTTTGACTATCCGCCAAGGGCCGAGTTCTTTCGTCGCCAGCTCAAGTCGTTTCTGGTGCTGACCCGCGAGCAGCAGATGGACCCGCTGGCGTTAACCGGCTCCTACGCCGGCGCCATGGGCTATCCGCAGTTCATTCCCAGCAGTTATCAGGCCTTTGCCGTGGATTTTGACGACGATGGCAAGGTCGATATCTGGAACAACCCGGCCGATGCCATCGGCAGCGTGGCCAATTATTTCCGCGAGCACAACTGGCAGCATGGCGCCACAGTGGCAGTCGCTGCCGAGGTGGCTGGCGAGCGCTTTGCCGAGGGTGTGACCGTGCCGGACGGACTGGAAGCCCGGCGTAGCCTCGGCGAGCTGCGAGCCTTGGGCTGGCAGCCTCAGGTCGAGCTGGCGGACTCGCAGGAGGTCATGGCCTTTGAGTTCGATGCAGGCGACGGGATGCAATACTGGCTGGGACTGGATAACCTGTACGTGATAACCCGATACAACCGCAGCGTGATGTACGCGATGGTGGTGCATCAACTGGCGGAGCTGCTCAAAGAGGCGCGACAGTGATCAATCGGCAATCCCTGCAACTATTGATGGTGGTGCTGGCGGCTGCCAGCCTGCTGCTGAGTGGATGCTCTTCGAAAGCACCGAAGCAGGGAGTCGGCAGTCTTCCGCCTGCCGGTATGCAGACTCGCCCTGACCGCGATGGCCCTCCGTTGCACCAGATTGATGTGTCAAAAATTCCGGATGCCGTGCCCACTCCGCATAACGGTCCCTACAAGGCCAGCCCCTATCAAGTGTTCGGTGTGCGTTATGTGCCGATGCAGGATGGTCGCAATTATCGCGAGACAGGTCTGGCGTCCTGGTATGGCACCAAGTTCCACGGCCAGCTCACGGCCAATGGCGAAGCCTATGATTTGTACGGCATGACAGCCGCACACAAGACACTGCCATTGCCGAGCTATGTGCGTGTGACCAATCTGGATAACGGTCGGCAGATTATTGTGCGGGTCAACGACCGTGGCCCGTTCCATTCGAACCGGATTATCGATCTGTCCTATGCCGGCGCGAAAAAACTCGGCTTTGCCGAAAGCGGCACAGCCAGAGTCAGGGTTGAGGGTATTGATCCGGTGGCCTGGCAGCGCGAAAATCGCGGCGCGCCGACGCAGCGACAGGTCGCGCGTGCACCCGCACCCGCACCGGTAGCCGTGTCGTCTGGTCAGAACCTGTATCTACAGGCCGGCGCCTTCGCCTCGCCGCAGGCTGCCGAGCAGTTGCGCCAGCGCTTGCAGTCAATGGTTCAGGCCAGCGTGTTTGTGTCACCGACACAGGGCGACGCGCAAACGCTGCATCGCGTCCGCCTGGGGCCGATCAACAGCCAGGCCGAAGCAGAGCAGCTGATCGAAGCCCTGCGACTGGCTAACCTGGGAACACCGGTACTGGTAACCCGAAACTGAACACCCTGTGGCCGTATGCCGTGGCGTATGGTCTTCTGATGATCTTTGATAGCCAGAGAGTGACATGCTGAAATCCCTGTGCAAAACCGCTGTTGTGGGCTGTACCCTGATGCTGGCTTCGCTGTCCGTAGCGCAGACGCCCACACCTGTTCCGCAGCCGACGCCGGCGATGATCCAGCCGGCGGTGCCGGCGCCGCCGCAGATTGCCGCCAGCAGCTATATTCTGATGGATGCCAGCAGTGGCGCCGTGCTGGTCGAGCATAATGCCGACGAGCGTCTGCCGCCGGCCAGCCTGACCAAGATGATGACCAGCTATATCGGTAGCCTGGAGCTGATCGAGGGGCGCATCAATGAGCAGGATGGCGTACTGATCAGTGAAACGGCCTGGCGCAAGGGCGGCTCGAAGATGTTCGTCAAGGTCGGTGACCGGGTGCCCTTCATCGACCTGAAGCGCGGCATTATCATCCAGTCCGGCAACGATGCCAGCATCGCTTTGGCCGAGCATGTGGCCGGCAGCGAAGATGCCTTTGCCGACATGATGAACCGCCACGCCGAGCGGCTCGGTCTGCGCAATAGCCATTTCACCAATGCCACCGGCTGGCCGGATGACAATATGTACTCCAGCGCCCGCGACATGGCGATCCTGGCCCAGGCGATCATTCGCGATGATGTCGACTACTACCCGATCTACAAGGAAAAGGAATACACCTGGAACGGCATCACCCAGTCCAACCGCAACCGCATGCTGTGGCGCGACTCCAGCGTTGATGGCCTGAAAACCGGCCACACCGAAGCGGCCGGCTATTGTCTGGTGGCTTCCGCCGAGCGTGAGGGGATGCGTCTTATCTCGGTAGTGATGGGCGCCAGCAGTGATGCCGTGCGCACCGCAGAAACCCAGAAGCTGCTGACCTGGGGTTTTCGTTTCCATGAAACCCGGCGTTTCTACCAGCCTGGTCAGGTATTGTCCTCGGCGCGGGTATGGGGAGGCGAGAGCATGCAGGTTGATGTAGGGCTTGCCGATGGCCTGATCCTGACCCTGCAGCGCGGCCAGTTTGACAACCTGGAAGCGACAATCGAGCTGGACAAGGCGCTGAAGGCCCCGATTGCAGCAGGTGCCAGGCTGGGCACAGTCGAAGTGCGTAATGGCAACCAGGTATTGCACAGTGCACCGGTCGTGGCGCTGAACGAGGTGCCGGCGGCTGGTTTCTTTGGTCGGCTGTGGGACAGCATCCGGCTGTTCTTCCATAACCTGTTCAACTGAGGTCCAGGCATGGCTATACAGACCCCCGAAGCGCCGAAGATCGAGTTTCCCTGCCAGTACCCTATCAAGGTGATTGGCTCGGCTGGCGAGGGCTTTACCGAACTGGTGGTGTCGATTGTCGAGCGACATGCGCCCGGTTTTGATGCGACCTGTATCGATGTGCGTGACAGCAGCAACGGCCGGTTTCTGTCGCTGCGGATGGAGATACATGCCACTGGCGCCGAGCAGTTGCAGGCGCTGCATGCAGAACTCAAGGCCACTGGCCGCGTGCATATGGTGCTCTGATGCCGGCCCTTGACGTGCGTCGTCTTGGCCTGGTGGATTATCTGCCGACTCTGGAGGCGATGCGCACCTACACCGCCGAGCGCGATGCCGAGACACCAGACCAGATCTGGCTGTTGCAGCATCCGCCGGTATTTACCCAAGGGCAGGCTGGCAAGGCGGAGCATCTGCTGGCACCGGGTGATATTCCTGTGGTGCAGGTGGAGCGCGGTGGGCAGGTGACCTACCACGGTCCGGGCCAGCTGGTCGGCTATGTGTTGCTGGATCTGCGCCGGCTGGGGATTGGCGTGCGCGAGCTGGTCACGGCACTCGAACAGGCGCTGGTAGAACTGTTGGACAGCTACGGGGTCAAGGCGGCGGCGCGGGCCGATGCGCCCGGTGTGTATGTCGGCAATGCCAAGATTGCCTCGCTAGGATTGCGCGTGCGCCGGGGGTGCTCGTTTCACGGCCTGGCGCTGAACGTGGATATGGACCTGTCACCCTTCAGCCGTATCAATCCCTGTGGCTACAGCGGACTGCAGATGACCCGTCTGTGTGACCAGACAGCGCAACCGGTTGACATGCAAGAGGTCAGCCGGCGTCTGGAGCAGGCCCTGCGCCGCCAGCTTGGTTATCCGTTGTCCTGATCCAGGGCGTGCAGTGGAATAAGCTTCGGCTGCACTTCCACGACTTGCCCGGGCACTACGGCCGGAGCAGCCAGTCCCAGGTTGTTTTTTTCGAATACCCGGTCGGCCCGGTAGCTGGAGCGCACCAGCGGTCCGGCAGCCACCTCCATAAAGCCCATCTGCAGGCCAATGTCACGCAACCGGTTGAATTCCTCGGGGCTGACCCAGCGTTGCACCGGCAGGTGGTTGCGGGTCGGTTGCAGGTACTGGCCGAGGGTCACAATGTCCACCCCAATCGCACGCAGGTCGCGGAAGGTCTGCAGTACCTCATCATCAGTTTCCCCGAGTCCGAGCATCAGGCTGGTCTTGGTCAATACCTCGGGGCGATGGCGCTTGGCATGCGCCAGTACCTGCAGGGTCTTGCCGTAGCCGGCCCGCGGATCACGCACCTCATGGGTCAGGCGCTCGACGGTTTCGACATTCTGCGCAAATACCTCAAGCCCTGAATCCACCACCTGTTCAACCGCCGCCGGATCAGCATCAAAGTCCGGCGTCAGCGCCTCCACCACTACCTGCGGGGTGTTCTGCTTTATGGCACGGATGCAGGCTGCATAGTGGGCGGCACCACCATCATCCAGATCGTCACGGTCGACCGAGGTCAGTACCACATAGCGTAGCCCCATCAGTTCCACCGAACGGGCCGTATTTTGCGGTTCCTCAAGGTCCAGCCAGCCATTCGGATTGCCGGTATCCACCGCACAGAAACGGCAGGCGCGGGTGCATACCGAGCCCATCAGCATGATGGTGGCCGTGCCGCTGGACCAGCATTCGCCCATGTTCGGGCAGTGTGATTCAGCACAGACAGTACTCAGCCGATGCTCTGCCACATTGCGCTTTACAGCCTCGAAGCGCTCACCGCCTGCGGCCTTGACCCGTAGCCACCTGGGCTTGGGTTCGAAGGTCTTGGGCGCCTCGCTGCCGGCGCGGCGCTTTTGTCCGTCCTTGATCGCGGTAATGCCTTCGGCTGTGCGGAATTTCTCGCCGCTGGCGGGTTTGCGCGGAGTATCGGACATGGTTGCAGGGCTCCTCGGCAATACGCGGCGGGCGCCGCGGGGCTGGCGCGCCGGATTCTAGCACAGCAGCGGCCCCGGTCAGAGTCCGCGCAGTTGTTCGAGCAGGGTGGCCGACGGATAGCCGTCAGCCGGTTTGCCCAGGTGTTGTTGCAGATCGCGAACGGCGCGTCGGGTATTCGCACCTATGATGCCGTCGATGCCACCGGGGTCAAAGCCTGCCTGATGCAGGCGCTCCTGCAGCTCTACCCGCTCGGAGCGTGACAGTGGTCGCTCGTTCATTGGCCAGCTGGCATGGATCTGGCCACCGCCCTGGAGGCGTTCGCTGAGCAGGCCGATGGCCAGTGCATAGCTGGTGGAATTGTTGTAGCGCAGGATGCTGCGGAAGTTGTCGAATACCAGAAACGCCGGTCCCTGATGGCCGGCTGGCAGTAACAGGCTGGCTTCAAGCTCGCCATCGCCGGGCATGGACATATTGCTGGCGCTGCGAACGCCCAGTGTCTGCCATTGATTCAAGGGAAGCCGGATCGACATGTCAGCACGCGAATAATCAAAGCTGTCTGGCAGTCGCACTTCGATGCCCCACGGCTGACTGCTGCGCCAGTTGTTGGCAGTCAGGTAATTGGCTGCCGAGGCCAGGGCATCAGCGGATGACTGCCAGATATCCCGTCGGCCATCGCCGTCAAAATCCACCGCATGGGAGTTGTAGGTGGTCGGGATGAACTGCGTCTGGCCCATGGCGCCGGCCCAGGAGCCAAGCATGCGCTCGGGGCTGATATCACCGCGTTGCAAGATGTCGAGTGCCGCCAGCAATTGGCTGCGGGCAAACTCGGGGCGCCGGCCCTGATGGCCCAGCGTGGCCAATGAGCGGACTACCGAATGGTTGCCCATATGGCTGCCGAAATTGCTTTCCAGCCCCCAGATGGCAACCAGAATATGCCGGTCCACCCCGTAGCGCTGCTCAATTGCCCCGAGTGTCTGTGCATGGTTGCCGAGCAGCTGGCGACCGCGATTTACCCGGTGCGCTGACAGCGCTCCGTCCAGGTACTCCCACACCGGGCGGGTAAACTCCGGCTGACTGCGGTCGGCGCGCAGCACCACCGGGTCAGGTTCCAGGCCGCCGGTCACGCGATCGAACAGTGCGGCATCAATGCCTGCTGCCAGGGCATCGCCACGCAAGGCAGACAACCAGTCCTGCATGCTCTGTTCCACGGGGATTACTGCAACAGCCTGAGTCGGCTGACTGGCAGGTGTCTGAATGACGGCTGGTTGTGCCGCCGGCTGGGCACTGGCCAGAGCCTGTGTCGATTGGCCGGCGCAGCCGGTCAGCAGCAGAGTGGCAGCCAGCAGCCACAGGGGGCGGCCACGCAACAGGGCAGGGGAATGGGGCTGGTGGATCGGCATGAGTGACCTGGCAAAAATCAGTGAAATGAGCAACTTGGACTCTAGCATGCCGGCGAAGTTTGCCGAAGGGGAAAGCAAAGATGTTGCTGTGCTAGACTTCGCGCCCTTTCGAACTGGCTCCCGGATTGCAGCAATGACCTTTTCCCAGAAACTCCGTTTCGAATGGTTTTCCAACATACGCGGCGACCTGCTTGCCGGTCTGGTGGTGGCGCTGGCGCTGATTCCCGAGGCGATCGCTTTCTCAATCATCGCCGGTGTTGACCCTAAGGTTGGGCTATATGCCTCATTCTGTATAGCGGTGGTGATAGCCTTTACTGGCGGCCGTCCGGGCATGATCTCGGCAGCAACCGGCGCCATGGCGCTGTTGATGGTCACCCTGGTGCGTGAGCACGGTCTTGAATATCTGCTGGCTGCCACCGTGTTGTGCGGGGTGCTGCAGATTGCTGCCGGATACCTCAAACTGGGCTCTCTGATGCGTTTTGTGTCGCGCTCGGTGGTGACCGGATTTGTCAATGCGCTGGCAATTCTTATCTTTATGGCGCAGCTACCCGAGCTGACCGGTGTTACCTGGCATGTGTATGCGATGACCGCGGCTGGTCTGGGAATCATCTATCTGTTCCCCTATGTGCCGGTGGTCGGCAAGGCGATACCCTCGCCGCTGGTATGCATCCTCACACTTACCGCGGTGGCACTGCTGCTGGGGCTGGATATCCGCAGTGTTGCGGATATGGGCGAGCTGCCGGATACATTGCCGGTCTTTCTCTGGCCGGATGTGGCGCTGACTCTTGAAACACTGCTGATCATTCTGCCTTATTCGGCGGCACTGGCCGTGGTGGGTTTGCTGGAGTCGATGATGACCGCAACCATCGTTGATGATCTGACCGATACCTGCAGTGACAAAAATCGTGAATGCAAGGGGCAGGGCATTGCCAACATCGGTGCCGGCTTGATGGGCGGCATGGCCGGCTGTGCGATGATCGGGCAATCGGTGATCAACGTGAAGTCGGGCGGGCGCACCCGGTTGTCCTGCTTGACGGCCGGCGTGGTGCTATTGCTGATGGTGGTATTTCTCAGTGACTGGGTTGGCCTGATCCCCATGGCTGCACTGGTGGCCGTGATGATCATGGTGTCAATCGGCACCTTCAGTTGGGATTCGTTGCGTAACCTCAAGCAACATCCGCTATCGACCAATATCGTGATGCTCGCCACCGTGGTGGTAACGGTAGGCACGCATAATCTGGCCTATGGTGTATTTGTCGGCGTACTGCTGGCAGCGATGTTCTTTGCCAACAAGATGGCGCACTACCTGCATATCGGCAGCGAACTGGATGCCGGTGGTCGTCAGCGCAGCTATCGAGTGGTTGGTCAGGTGTTCTTCAGCTCCGCTGACAAGTTCGTGGCCGCCTTTGATTTCAAGGAAGCCCTTGATAAGGTGGTTATCGATCTTGGGCGCGCGCACTTCTGGGATATCACCGCTGTGGCGGCGCTCGACAAGGTGGTTATCAAGTTCCGTCGGGAAGGTACAGCGGTGGAGATTCTTGGCATGAATCAGGCCAGCGCCACCATCGTTGACCGTTTTGGCGTACACGACAAGCCGCAAGCCATTGACCAGCTGATGGGGCACTGACGATGAACACTGGGACAAGCACGGGTACACCGGGAGTCATTGCCTGTATTGACGCCTCGCGCTCCGCCTTGGCGGTCTGTGATTATGCGGCCTGGTGCGCCCAGCGCCTGCAGTCGGTTCTGACCCTGCTGCATGTGCTGGATCATTCCAGCTTTCCGGTACCGGGCGACCTCTCTGGCAATATCGGCCTGGGCAGTCGCGAGTTACTGTTGCAGGAGCTTGCCGAACTGGACGAGAAGCGCGCACGGCTGATGCGCGAGCAGGGGCGGCATCTGCTTGATGTGGCCGCTGAGCGAGTGCGCGCACAAGGCATTGTCGAGCCGTTGCAGCGCCAGCGTCACGGAGATCTGGTCGAATCGCTTCAGGAGTTGGAGAGCGAAATGCGGCTGCTGGTCATGGGTCGCCAGGGCGAGGAGGGTGACTCGCTCGGGCAACACGTTGGCAGCCATCTGGAAAGTGTGGTCCGTACCCTGCACCGACCGATTCTGGTGACTACCGGCGAGTTTAGTGTCCCTCGCCGTCTGATGCTGGCTTTCGATAACGGTCCGAGCACGCGCAAGGGTGTTGAAATGCTGGCCGTAAGCCCTCTTTTCAAGGGATTGCCGGTGCACCTGTTGCAGGTAGGGGCTGATACCGGTGATGCTCGCGCAGCCCTGGACGAGGCTGCTGAACGCCTTCGCCGCGCCGGCCATGACGTGCACAGCGAGATCCGCGCCGGAGAGGTGGAGGCCACATTGCTTGGCTATGAACAAGAGCATGATATCGACCTGATTGTCATGGGCGCCTACGGTCATTCACGCATTCGCCAGTTCTTCGTCGGTAGCACCACCACCAACCTATTGGCCCGTACACGCAAGCCGCTGCTGCTACTGCGATAGTTGTACTCCCTGAGCGCTTGCCATCTGCAACCCGGTGAGCGCTTGCCGCACACTCGATCAAATCCGCCGATCAGCGTAATCCTGTTCAAATGCCTGCAGCCGTGGTAAAACCGTTCTAAACGGATGCAGCCGCTTGATAAGAAAAGGAAAACCATGACCAAGTCGGAGCTGATCGAACGCATTGTCGACAAACAGGCGCAGTTGACATATCGGGATGTTGAACTGGCCATAAAAACCGTGCTGGAGCACATGACACAAGTGCTTGCCAGCGGCGAGCGGATTGAGATCCGCGGGTTTGGCAGTTTTTCCCTGCACTACCGGGCACCACGCATAGGGCGCAACCCACGTACCGGTGACTCTGTCCAGCTTGATGGCAAATACGTCCCGCATTTCAAACCCGGCAAGGAGCTCAGAGGCCGCGTCAACGAGTCGCTGACCGACTGATCCGGTATCAGTCAAGCGTGGCGCTGGGCTATACTCGCAGACCGGACAACTGCTGGGAGTAGGGCATGCACTGGCTCAAGCGCGCACTCTTGATCATCATTCTGCTGCTGGTGGCGCTGGCCACTCTGGACTTTGTCCTGGAAAACCAGCAGCGTGTCCAGATCGGCTTTCTTGACATGCAGTCCCCCGAATTACCTCTGGCCCTCCTGAGCATACTGGTGTTCATCACCGGTAGTGCCTTAGGTCTGTTTGCCGGCTGGCTGGTCAGTGCCCGCCTGCGGTTACGTCTGCTTCGGCAGGGGCAGGAGCTCAGCCGGTATCGCAAGGAAGTCGACAAACTGCGTACAGAACCGATAAAGGACTGACAGGTAATGCAGGACCTGTGGTTCGCCGGTTTGTTTGTGCTGGCTCTGGCGATCGGATGGTTTCTCGGGCGTCGTCAGGCCGTCCGCATAGGTGTTATGCCGGGGCCGCACGGCAGTGCACTGGACCGTCAGTACTTCATCGGACTCAACCATCTTCTCGACGAGCAACCTGACGAAGCCCTGGAAGCCTTTGTTCGTGCGCTTGAAATAAATCCCGAGACCGTGGAGACGCATATCGCCATTGGCAAGCTGTTTCGCCAGCGTGGCGATGTGCAGCGAGCCATTCGCATCCACCAGAATTTGCTTGCAAGACCGGCGCTGCCGACAACACAGTCAGACAGGGTGCAGCTTGAGCTGGCCCGGAATTACCTTGCCGTTGGGCTTGACCCGCGCGCAGGGCAGTTACTGGACCAGTTGATTGCAGGATCAAGTGTAAAGGCCGAGGCCCTGGCCGACAGGGTCAGACTCAGCGAGCGTGAGCGCGACTGGCAACAGGCAGTCGAGTACGGCACCTTGCTCTACCGGGAGCGGCCTCAGTTTGCTGTAACGCTGTCACACTATTATTGCGAACTGGCCGAGAAGCTCTTGCGTGCCGGTTCGGTCAGATCGGCGCGCAGCCGGTTGCGCATGGCCATGAAGAAAGACCCGCGCTCGTTGCGTGCCATGTTGATGCTGGCAGAGCTGGAACACGAGCAAGGCAGGCCGGCACAAGCCAGGCGATGGTTGCTGCGTCTGGCCTGTGAAGATATGGCCCTGATACCCCAGAGTCTGCCGCTGATCCATCGAATGGCGGCAGTCGGCCAGCTCGACGTGCTAGAATACCTCGATAAAATTCATCGAACTCAAGCGCCTTCAACAGATACGCTACTGCTGCAGGCCGAGACCGTGCGCCAGCGTGATGGCTCTCTCGCGGCAGAGCAGCTCATGCTGCGACAACTTCAGCGGATACCATCCTTGCAAGGGTTGTTGTATCTGGTCGATTTGCGTCTGGAACGCCAGAAAGGCAATGGCCCGGAACAGTTGCTGGAGCTTCGCCAAATTATCCGTAGCCTGTATGCCGTGCGGATGAATTACCGCTGTGATGGCTGCGGGTTTTCCGCAAAAGCCATGCACTGGCAATGTCCGGCCTGTCATGCATGGTCAACCATGCGCAGGCTGGATCAAGCCGAGCCCGCAGCAGCACAGACAGCCCATTGAAGGCCATGTTTTTTTCAAGGAACAGCTGATGACAACCACATCTCCGATCATAGTTGCACTGGATTATCCGCACGCTGCCGATGCACTGACGCTGGCGGATCAGTTGAATCCGCAGGACTGTCGGCTCAAGGTTGGTAAGGAGCTCTTTACCCGCAGTGGGCCGGTGGTGGTAGAACAGTTGCAGGCCAAGGGCTTCGAGGTATTCCTTGATCTCAAGTTCCACGATATTCCCAATACCACAGCCGCAGCTGTTCGTGTTGCAGCCGAACTGGGTGTCTGGATGGTCAATGTGCACGCTGGTGGCGGGCGGCGGATGATGGAGGCGTGCCGAGAAACCCTGGCCCGTTTTAACGGTAATCGGCCGTTACTGACAGCAGTGACCGTATTGACCAGTCTGGAACAGGAAGATCTGCAGGAAGTGGGTATTGATATCGAGCCCATGGTGCAGGTACAACGGCTGGCGCGACTGGCGGCTGAATCGGGCATGGATGGCGTGGTTTGCTCGGCGCGTGAAGCTCGGGCGCTGCGGGCCAGTCTGGGCGAGGAGTTCAAGCTGGTGACTCCGGGGATTCGCCCCGACGACAGTGCTGCCGATGATCAACGTCGTGTGGTCACTCCCGCCCAGGCATTGGAAAACGGCAGCTCGTATCTGGTGATCGGTCGCCCGATAACCCGCGCCGAGGCTCCTGCACAAGCCCTTGCGCAGATTCTTGCCAGCCTCTGACGGTAAACAGGGATCGCCGGGTTTAACTCGACTCAGGCGATCCCTGCTGCAGAACCCCTTTCAACTCATGGCTTGATGGCAATTTTCAGCACGCCATCCTTTTGCGCCGCAAACAACGCATAGGCATCGACTATGTCGTCGAGCGCAAAGCTGTGCGTGACCATCGCGGTCAGGTCAACCCGACCAGAAGCCACCACCTCCATCAAGCGCCGCATACGTTCCTTGCCGCCAGGGCACAGGGTGGTCACTATATGGTGGTCACCAAGACCGGCTGCAATCGCATCCAGCGGCATGCTCAGCTTGCCGGAGTAGACGCCCAGACTGGACAGCGTGCCTCCCGGCCGCAAAACCCGCAGGCAGGACTCGAAGGTCTGCTGGGTGCCTAGTGCCTCGATGGCTACATCCACACCTTTGCCACCTGTCAGCTCCATAATGCGTGTCACCGGGTCGCAGTCACGGAAATTCAAGGTAATGTCCGCTCCCAGCCTGCGGGCTACCTCCAGACGCTCCGGTACGCCGTCCACTGCAATGATCCGTGTTGCTCCCATCAGTTTGGCGCCGGCAGTCGCGCAGAGTCCGATCGGCCCCTGGGCAAAAATAACCACGGTATCGCCAATGCGAATGTGCCCGCTCTCGGCACCGCCGAAACCGGTACTCATGATGTCGGGGCACATCAGTACCTGCTCATCGGTCAGGCCGTCGGGAACCAGCGTCAGGTTGGCCTGGGCATTCGGGATCAATACGTACTCGGCCTGACATCCGTCAATACTGTTGCCCAATTGCCAGCCGCCCATGGCCTTGCCGCCGCACTGGCTGGACACGCCATCAAGACAGGAGTGGCATTGGCCACAGGGCGTGATGGCGCCGGCAATCACCCGTTGCCCAACCTGGTAGCCGGTAACGGCAGAGCCGAGCTCGGCTATCACCCCGACCGGTTCGTGGCCAACGATAAGGCCAGGTGTGACCGGGTATTCGCCTTTGAGAATATGGACGTCAGTACCACAAATCGTGGTGGTGGTAACTTTGAGAAGGGCGTCGGTGGGGCCCGGCTTGGGTATCGGTCGTTGTTGTAACTCGATCTTGCCGGGTTCGACGAAAACGGCAGCTTTCATGGTGTTCATGCAACGACCTCCGCAACGCTATAGTGGAATCTCCACCATAGCTGTTGCGCAGGTAATGCGGGTTGATCTGTATCAAAGCCGGCAGATCACCGATGGGGTTCAGCCTATCTGGGACTGTTGGTAGTTTTCCAGACCAATACGATCGATCAGTTCCAGCTGGGTTTCAAGCCAGTCCTGATGTTCTTCCTCGTCTTCGAGAATTTCACGGCAGAGATCTCTGCTCACATAGTCACCGACGCTTTCGCAATGCGCGATGGCCTCACGCAGGGCAGGGATGGCTCCCTCTTCGAGTTTGAGGTCACACTCAAGAATTTCCCGGACATTTTCACCGATCATCAGACGGCCGAGATCCTGCAGGTTTGGGATGCCCTCAAGGAACAGAATGCGCTTGGTCAGCTTGTCGGCATGTTTCATTTCGCCGATTGATTCCTTGTATTCACGCTCGCCAAGCTTGTCCAAGCCCCAGTTTTGCAGCATGCGGGCATGCAGGAAATACTGGTTAATGGCAACCAGCTCATTGCCGAGCAGGATGTTCAGATGCTTGATGACCTTGGCGTCGCCTTTCATAACGGGAACCTCGCGCAGATGTACTGGCCGACAAGTCTGGCCCTGTCGTGCAAGGCTGTCAAACAACCAAGTGCATGGCGCTTAATGGCTCAGGAGGCGGGTATCCTGTGGCTGATTCCCTGGCGTGCCAGCGGTAGTCGCTGCCGGATTGGGCAGGGGGGGCTGCACAGCAGGTCGGGCAGACTCAGGCTGCAACCCATTGTGCACCGCCGAAATGTTCGGAGTGGGCTGGACGGGAGTCTTTCAACAGGCTTTTGCACGTGCGGGCACATTTTCCGCATTGAGTGCCAACCTCAAGTGCATCACGCAGTTCACGCATGCTGTCAGCGCCATTATGGATGGCGGCGCGGATCTGGCTGTCGGTTACACCCTTGCACAGACATACGTACATGATGGCAACTCCCGGAAGGCTCTTGAATCAAAGACTAAAGATAATGAGATTGATTGTCAATAACAAATAAATGCAGCAGATCCCTGCCTTGCCGTCGACTGTTTTGCAGGGGAACAGGGGGTGGGATGATCCGTTTCAGGCGTATTGCGCCCGGTAGCGGAGCCTGAAGAGGGGATGGATGTGATGTTGGTCACAGCGTGGTGCTTTGCGCTTTTGAAGGATCGGCTGGGTGTGGCTAAATGTTGCAACTCAGTGAATTGCCTCAGGACTGCCGCATGCCCCTACCTACACTATTCCGGACCCAGCGGGGGCATATCGCGATTGAGCTGGCCAGTGTTCTGGGGTTGCTGGTGCCTCCATTGGTCCTGATTCTGGTGTTGCTGGGCAATTACTTGCAGCACGCCTGGCAGGAGGAACTGCTGGTGCGGCATGCGGACCTTATTCTGGGCACAGGTTACAGCCAGCCTGAGGCGGACGATGGCGCCCTCTGGGACGGCCATGCTTTGCACGCAAGGCGGCAGCAATGATACGGATGCACATTTGAGCTGCATTTGGCTACACTGAAGCTGATGTGCACCGTCGCCCCGCGGTTGGTGGTTGCACTGTCCAGGGAGCGCTCCAGTCAACCGACCATTGAGCGGGTAGGAGACAACAGGAAAAGGACCCAATATAGATGACACAGAAGCCGGTACTGACCGAAGCCGTTATGTTCATGGCCGATCAGGGTGTTGCAAAGCAGATGCTTTATCCCGAGTTCGAGGCGCTGCTCGACGGCATGGTTTCGGCACCTGAATTTGCCGACGAGACGGTTGAAGCCGTGTTTCTGCAGATCAATCCACGGTTGCAGATTCGCGCAGCCGTTTTTTTTCTGATCGATATCAATCAGGACGGTCAGGTCAGCAAACTCTGGAACATGCCCTTGCGACAACTGGCCGAGAGAGCTGCGCGCGGACCTGATCTTGGTGGCGGACCGATCCGTCTGGTGTGTCTGGGGTTTGCTCCGACCAAGGAGCACCGCCAGCATCTCTGGAAGCCGGCGCAGCGAGCCGGTAAACCCGATTTTGTCCTTATACGCGATGCCGTGCGCAGCAACAGCCTGGGTATTCTTGGCGAGGATGAAGAGGCCGCTCGCCTGCTTTCCTCCGAGCGCTTGCATCTTGCGGCCGTCGAGTCGCTGTACGGCGACACCTCGATGCCGCAGACGCCAGGTGAGCTGCAGGCCGAGATAGAGCATCTGCGTGACGAGCGGCAGTTGCATGTGCAACAGATCGAATCGCTCAAGAGTCAGCTGGATGAGCTGCATGAGCAGATCGACGGTTTTCGCAAGCAGAAAGCCGAAGAAATGCGTCTGATCAAAGAGCGTCATTCCGAGCATTTGCATATTGTTCAGGGCGAACTGATGGACGTAAAAAATCAGCTGCAGGAGCAGCAGCGCATCAACGGCACACTCAAGCGAGACCTGGCCCGCTTGCAAACCCGCACAACCGGCGATACCGACTGATTTGCAGCGGCGGCGCCGCTGCGGAATAATCAGTGCCACGACTGGCATCGCGCTGGCTGCTCTGATGTGGCGCCAGTGCCCGGATATAGAGACGTGGCATGGAGCAGTTTCGCAATATCGGCCTGATTGGCCGCCTTGGCAGCGGCCGGGTGGTCGATACCCTGAAAAGACTCAAGCGTTTTCTGCTCGACAGCGGGCACGGCGTGATCCTCGAGGATGCCGTGGCCGATCTGCTGCCAGGCCACAATTTACAGGTTTGCTCGCGCAAGATGATGGGCGAGATATGTGATCTGGTTATTGTCGTCGGTGGCGATGGCAGCCTGCTTGGCGCGGCACGGGCGTTGTGCCGCTACAATGTGCCGGTTCTGGGCGTGAACAGGGGCGGGCTGGGTTTCCTGACCGATATTTCGCCCGATGAGCTCGAGCAACGTGTCGGCGATGTACTTGATGGGCGCTTCATGGTGGAAACCCGCTTCCTGCTGGATACCTTTGTGCGGCGGGGTGAGGAGCAACTGGGCAGCAGTGAAGCCCTCAATGATGTGGTGTTGCATCCCGGAAAATCGGCACGGATGATCGAGTTTGAACTCTTCATCGACGGCCAGTTTGTGTACAGCCAGAAGTCGGACGGACTTATCGTCGCTACGCCT
>Ga0194137_10000502_pt1 | contig 26169 bp, 17 predicted proteins | sample TARM_MetaG_T3_14_FD_134025 | JGI IMG/M metagenome (GOLD analysis project Ga0194137, IMG submission 134025) | Freshwater microbial communities from Pennsylvania, USA, analyzing microbe dynamics in response to fracking - TARM_MetaG_T3_14 (version 2) | ecosystem: Environmental > Aquatic >... | reverse complement strand
TTTCAGGGTTTATTTGGGTTGCCTTTCTTTAAAAGCAATAACATAAATTCCTTTAAAATCACACTTCAGAATCAGGTCTTAAACTTTCAATTTATTCCTTGACATCTTTATAGCTGGCTTTTTGGTGAAACGTTTCGACAAAGCTCTACTCTTTTATTATAAACAAATTGATAACGATTTCAACTGTATCTCACATTTAATTTTTCTTATGCTATAATAAAGTAAGTATGATAAAAGAATGGAGTGTATGAAAATGAAGACAAGAACAACGTGGGAAGGAAATAAAACCTTCATCATGACAAACGATGAGGGCAAGGAACTCAGAATTGATACCCCACCAGCTAGAGGAGGCGATGGTACAGGTGTTTCTCCAATGGAATCTGTACTGGGTGCATTAGCCGGTTGTATGGGGATTAATATTAATGTGATTTTAAGACCCTATTTAGACAAACTAGAAAAACTAGAGTTTGAAACAGTGGGACTGAGAAATGAAGAGCCGCCAAAGAGTTTTAAAGGGATTGAAATGACGGTTCATGTGGACGGAGATATACCAGCTAGCCGTATTTGGCGAGCCGTTAATTTAAGTGAAGAAAAGTATTGTTCAGTCGCCCATTCACTAAAAGCGGATATCACATTTAAAATTATTCTTAACGGTGAAGAAGTAGAGGAACAGTAGGAGAGGACAGAATTTATGGCCGTCATAACTGCATCATTTATATCAGAAGAGTTAATGAGAAAAGTAACTTTCTCAGCTATTATTCCTTCTCAAACCAAATCATTCTACGATCCTGAGACGAAGGTAGAACAGGAATCCAAACCCTTAAAAACGCTATATCTATTACATGGATGGAACGGGGACCATGGAGATTGGATTCAAAAGACGCCAATCATTGAGTTGGCTGACCAGTATAATTTAGCCATTATTATGCCTTCAGGAGAAAATAGCTTTTACGTTGACCATCCGAGTGAGGATGATTATGGGAAATTTATAGGAGAAGAATTGGTTAAGGAAACACGGTATCTATTTCCTTTGTCTCATAAAAGAGAAGACACGTTTATAGGTGGGCTATCTATGGGAGGATATGGCGCTTTAAGAAACGGGTTCTACTATGATGAAACTTTCAGCAAAATCCTAGCCTTGTCGAGTCGGATACTTCAAAGAGAAGAGCCGTTTCATGATTTGACGGAAGATAATCCAATAAATAAACGCTTCTGGCACTTACTATCCAGCCAATCATTTAAAGATATGAAAGAGGACATGGATATTTACCACTTGATTGAACAATCTCAGACACAACCGGAATTGTTTTTGACATGTGGCACTGAGGATCATTTATATGAGGAAAATAGAGCGTTACATCAATGGCTAGAGAAAAAAGAATTCCCTCATCAATATATTGAAAAGCCGGGTGGACATACATGGCCATTCTGGGCAGATGCCATGGAAAATGCTATTCCTTGGCTGTTAGATATAAATTAATACAGACAAAAGGCGATTTCCAAAGGGGAAATCGCCTTTTGAGTTAGTCTAGTTGATTGATAGTCTCTACTTCTTCAGCTGTTAATGAATAGTCAAAAACAGCTATATTATCTTTTATATGTTCCTTATTTCCTGATCGGGGAATTGGAATGGTATGACAATCTATCGCCCAACGTAGGGCAATTTGCTGAGGGGATTTATTATATTTATCGGCTAAGTCCGTTATAACCGAATCGTTTATTTTCCCTTTTTTAAGGGGAGAATAGGCCATAATAATAATTGATTCCTTTTCACAGTAGTCTTTCGTATCCCAATCAACATCGCCAGGGGCATACTCAACTTGATTAATAACAGGTTTAATTGTAGCCGACTTTAAGACAGGGCTTAAATCCTTGGGTTTGAAATTGGAAACACCTATAGACTTTACTTTTCCAGAATGGACAGCCGCTTCCATTCCTTTCCACGTATTAACATTAACCTCTTCATCCTCATCGGGTGTATGGATAAGGAGGAGATCAATATAATCCAGGTTTAACCGATTCAGACTTTCATCCACTGATTTCATAACCCCATCCTGACTCATATCTTCTGATTCCACCTTCGTCGTTAAAAAGAGGTTTTCTCGACTTAATCCTTTTTCTAGTGCACTCTGAATTCCTTTCCCGACTTCTACTTCATTCCCATAATTGGGAGAAGTGTCCACCAATCTATAGCCCATTTCTAGAGCATCTACCGTAGATTGAGTGGCTTCTTCTCCTTCCAATTCTGCTGTACCGAATCCGAATACCGGGATGTGTCGCCCGTCATTCATCGTATAAGTGTCCAATTGACTCAATTTGAAAACGCCTCCTTTGATTGATAGGTTCAGTTTAAAATAAATAAAAAGAAGATACAAAAACTTTGATTATGAAAAAAATAACTGAGAAAACCCTTGCAATTTAAAAAAAGGCATATTATACTCAACCTATCGAAACGTTTCGACAAGAAGAATGACGTTTCATATTATTGGTTAAGGAGAGATTGTGTGGAGGAAAGAGAATTACTAAGTTTACTTAGTAAGATGACATTGGAGGAAAAAGTAGGTCAGTTAGCACAAATAGCTGGGGTTCCATATGAATCAGAGGAATCTGAAATTACGGGGCCGGTCGCTGAAATGGGGATTCCCAGAAAGTTACTTCCTATTGCTGGATCAGTTTTAGGCGTATCTGGTGCGGAAACAGTTAAGCGTATCCAAGATAATTATTTGAAAGACAATCGATTAGGAATTCCTTTAATCTTTATGGTGGATGTGATTCATGGGTTTAAAACGATTTTCCCTATTCCATTAGCGATAGGAGCCAGCTGGGATACAGACTTAGCTAAAGAAAGTGCCCGCATTGCTGCGAAAGAAGCTGCTGTTTCCGGAGTTCATGTCACGTTTTCTCCCATGGTCGACCTTGTACGAGACCCGAGATGGGGAAGAGTCATGGAGACGACAGGCGAGGATAAGTATTTAAACGAACGCTTTGCAGAATCTTTTGTCAGAGGGTACCAAAATAACAATGATTACTCGGATCCCTATGCCATTGCAGCCTGTGTCAAACACTTTGCAGGTTATGGAGCACCAGAAGGCGGACGGGACTACAACACAGTTGATATGTCAGAAAGACAATTAAGAGAGCACTACCTGTCAGGATATAAGGCAGGCATAGATGTAGGCGCAGAGTTAGTTATGACATCCTTTAATACAGTGGATGGTATTCCTGCCACAGCAAACAAATGGTTGCTCGATGATGTTTTGAGAAAAGAATGGGGCTTTGATGGGGTCATTATTACAGACTGGGCTTCTCTTGGCGAAACCATACCTCATGGAGTTGCGGCTAATGAAAAAGAAGCTGCTCAAAAAGGCATTGATGCAACTGTTGATATGGAAATGATGACCTTTACCTATAGTAATCATTTAGAAGAGTTAGTAGAAGAAGGGACGGTAGATGAAGAACAAGTCGATCAGGCCGTTCTTAGAATTTTAAAATTAAAAAACAAATTGGGATTATTCGAAAATCCTTACCGTACAGCCAATGTATCAGAAGAAGGAGCTATTGTCTTTAGTGAAGAAAACAGACAAAAAGCCCTTGAAACAGCGGAACAATCCATGGTGTTACTCAAAAATGAACAGAACACTTTGCCTCTTACACCTAACGAAGAAAGCATTGCTTTAATAGGGCCGTTTGGAACGGATGAAAACTTATTAGGTGCATGGTCATGGCGCGGTGAACCGAACACAGCGAGTCAGGTATTAGAGTCCATGAGTCAGGTTGTAAATAAAGAAAACCTGCTTTATGCAAAGGGAAGTAATATTGAAGAAATCACAACTGAACAATTAGAAGAAGCCGTTCGAACAGCAGAAAAAGCAGATACGATTGTTTTGGCCCTGGGTGAACATTGGGAAATGAGTGGAGAAGCAGCGAGCCGAACCAATATCAAGTTACCTGATGCTCAACTCCAATTGATTAAACGACTCAGTGAGTTAAATAAACCGATTGTTACAGTCTTATTTAATGGAAGACCGCTAGATTTAAACGGAATTGAAGAGTATTCTGACGCGATACTGGAAGCCTGGTTCCCTGGAACGGAAGGCGGAGAAGCTGTCACGAATATTCTATTCGGGAAAGCAAATCCTTCTGGAAAGCTACCGATGTCATTCCCAGAAAACGTTGGTCAAGTGCCGATTTATTACAATCACTTTAATACAGGAAGACCTTACGAATCTGCTCCGAATGATAAGTATGTGTCGAAATATCTCGATTCTTCTAATTATCCGAAATACGACTTTGGCTATGGCTTGAGTTACAGCGACTTTGACCTTTCACCAGTTGAGTTGTCTAAAAATGAAATGACACCAGGTGATGAGATAACAGCATCAGTGACCGTGACAAATAAAGGTGACCGGGCTGGGAAAGAAGTCGTCCAGCTGTATATTAGAGATTTAGTAGGAGAAGTGGTCAGACCGCTTAAAGAATTAAAAGGCTTCAAAAAGATTCACTTAGAAGCAGGAGAATCAGCGGAAGTGACCTTTACAGTAACGGAAGACATGCTGCGTTACTACCATCCGGACCAAACATTCCGAAGTGATGCTGGAGAATTTGAAGTATTCATTAATAATAGTAGTCACACATCACACACAGAAACGATTGTACTGACTAATAAATAAGGAGATTAATTATGATTGAAGTAAAAACAAAAGTGGAGAATAAGTTTAGCTTAAGCTCTAAAGATGTGTCCTTTACGTTCCTCCCCACAGGCGACATTTTACAAGCTTTAGGTAAGGACTTTATGCTGAATCAAGTGGTAGGAAATACTATCGATGGATCGATGAATAATCTGTATCTTAGAATTCACACTGAAAAGGGAGAACTGAAGTATGCTCCTTTATTAGGGATTAAATCTGAGAGTCAATTTTCAGTAGGCGAAAACAGCGTTAAATGGGGAGGGACCTTTGAAGGCATTTCCTATACCGTTCGATTCACTCTGGGCAAAGAAAACACGTGGTTTTGGATTGTAGATGTAGAAGGTGAAAACGAAACAGTCGATGTAGTCTACGGCTTTGACTTGGGACTGAGTCACCAAGGCGCATTGCAGTCAAATGAATCGTACATCGCTCAGTATGTTGGGCACTCTGTGTTTGAAGGAGAGAACGGGTACGTCGTAGCTTCTCGTCAAAATCAATTAGAGAACATCTTCCCTTATACGCAGCAAGGAACATTGACAAAAAACGTCGGGTATTCAACTGACGGGTTTCAGTTTTTTGGAAAAAGCTATAAAGAAACCAATGAACCTGAAGTACTGAAAAAAGAAAATTTAGAAAATACAGTCTACCAATATGAGTTTGACTATACAGGCTTACAGTCTGATAAAGTTAAATTGGATGGCAAAGCGCGCTTTGTCTATTACGGACTGTTTAGAGACAATCACCCGGAAGCCGTGACGGAACTGGAGTATCAAGAAGATGTCAAAGCGGACTGGGATGCTCTCACATTAGACGAAACCTATGAGACGCTACCTTTGATAAAGCTAGATGAATCGATAGGTAGTCCCTTGAAAGTTCAATCAATCGAACAAGAAGAACTAAATGATTGGTATCCTCGTCGATTACAAGAAGAAAAAGACGAAGATACATTACTGTCATTTTTCACAGATGACTATGTCCACGTTGCTTTAAAAGAGAAAGAAGTGGAACTGGAGCGCCAACACGGTCAGATCTTGCTGACTGGAAAAGAGCTGAGTGTTGATAATCCTATTCTTGCAACGACTTCTTGGATGGCTGGAGTCTTTAATGCTCAGGTTGTATTAGGGAATACGTCTATGAACAAATTGCTCACGAATACACGAAACCATCTCAATGTCTTGAAGACGCAAGGTCAGAGAATATACGTTAAAGTGAATGACACGTATCGCCTGCTGACGATGCCTTCCTTATTCGAGATTGGGTTGAACTATACGAAATGGATTTACAAAACCGAAGAAGACACATTTGTAGTGACGAACCTATCAAGTAGTCAGTCTTCAGATGTCAAACTTACCATCGAAACAAAAAGTGGAGCAGAGTATGATTATAAAGTAACCAGTCAAATAGCTTTACACGAAAAAGAATATGACGTTCCCTTCTATTATGAGGAACAGAACAGTCTCATTAAGCTAAAAGCTAGCGGGCACAGTATCATCAATAATCATTATCCTGACCTGACGTATTATCTGAAAGTAGATGCTCCTTCATTCGAATTATCAGATGGATCAAGCTTGCTGAACACACAAGAAGGCGAATCAAGTGCTTTGTTGGTCTTAGATATACCACAAACGAATGGGTTTTCTATCACTCTACAGGGGTCACTCGAAGGAGCCGACTACACAGAAAATGAGTTGGACTTTGCTACTGAAACACAAGCCTACCGGTCATTCTTTGCAGACTTAATGAACGAGTTTGAGTTAAATCATTCCGATGAAGACGTTCATTCTGAAGTGGAGAAGTTAAATGTAACGGCTTGGTGGTACACGCATAATATGATGGTTCACTACCTGTCTCCACATGGCTTAGAACAGTATGGCGGAGCGGCTTGGGGAACACGCGATGTATCTCAAGGACCGGCCGAATACTTTATGGCTATGAAACAATACGATATAGTCAAACGCATCATACTCAAACTGTTTACGCACCAATTTAAAGAAGACGGCAATTGGCCACAGTGGTTTATGTATGATAACTACACGAATATTCACGCCGGAGAGAGTCACGGAGATATTATAGTCTGGCCTTTGAAATTATTAGGTGACTACCTCAAAGCAACAAATGACTTCAGTATTTTAGAGGAAGAGATTCCTTATCTGTCATTAGAAACGCACCAGTTAACACATGAGGAAGAAACATTATTGCAGCACGTCGAAAAAGAGTTGGATTATATTACGAGTCATTTCTTAGACGATACCTATCTGTCTTCATATGGGGATGGGGACTGGGATGATACGTTACAGCCACATGATCAGAAATTGAAAAAACACATGGCTAGTACATGGACAGTGGCCTTAACCTATCAAACCTTCAAGCAATTTACTGAAGCAGTTGAATCATATAATCAGGAACTCTTTGAGAAGATGGCTGATTTAACAGACAACATCAAATCAGACTATGAAAAAATTATCATGTCATCTGATGTTATACCTGGTTTCATCTATATGGAAGATGGAAAAACAGACTTCATGATTCACCCGACAGATACTAAAACAGGTGTCACATACCGGTTGCTACCGATGATAAGAAGTATGATTAGTGAATTGTTTGACGAGGAACAAGTGGAACATCATTTGTCTATTATCAAAGAAAATCTAACATTTGCTGACGGTATTCGTTTAATGAACAGACCGGCAGAATACAAAGGTGGAGTGAGCACGAACTTCAAGAGAGCTGAACAAGCCGCTAACTTTGGTAGAGAAATAGGTCTCCTTTATATTCATGCCCATATTCGTTATATCGAAGCGATGGCAAAATTAGGAAAAACTGACGAAGCCTGGGAATCACTGCTTAAGATTAATCCAATCAACATTAAGGATCATGTCCCGAATGCCCAAAGACGTCAAAGCAATGCTTACTTCAGTAGTTCGGATGCCAATTTCGCGGACCGTTACGATGCTCAGGACAATTATGATAAATTGCGTAACGGTGAAATTGAAGTGAAAGGCGGATGGAGAATTTACTCAAGTGGTCCGGGTATTTACTTGAATCAATTGATTTCAAATGTTTTAGGTTTAAGAGAAGAAGGAGAAACGGTTATCTTTGACCCTGTTCTACCTGAAAAGCTCAATGGTCTGACCGTCAAAACGAAAGTGTTAGACAAGAAAGTAGAAGTCACGTACGAAAATACGCATGCTATTCAATCGATAGAAGTGAATGGCGAAGAAATAGCCGCTGAAAAGCTAAGCAATAAATACAGACAAACAGGGTTAAAATGTCAGAAAGATCAACTCGATAAGTTACTCCATTCGGAGCTGAATACAATCGTTATAAAATAAATAAAAATAGTATATAAGTGTTGAAAACGTTTTCGGTGTGGTTTATACTATACTTGTCGAAACGTTTCAACAACCTAAAAGGAGGAAGAAGAAACATGTCAAGAAAAAATAAAATGCGTTTAGGGTTTTCAAGCTTACTAGTCGGAGGCTTACTATTAGCGGCTTGCGGAAATGGTGGAAACGGAGATACAAACGGGACAGATGGTACGGGAGACCCAGCTGAAGATGGAAATGGGGAAGAACCCTCTGGAGATGTTGTCACATTAAATTACGCCAACTGGAACTTAGGAACCGAAGGAGAAATCGGAATTGAGCGTCTCATGATTGATGCGTTCAACGAATCTCAGGACAGAATTGAAGTAGTTATTGATGAATCAGTTACGACAGATGATTGGGATGGGTCATTAGCCACTCAAGCGAGTGCCGGTAATTTACCGGATGTCTTTATGATGAGTAATGTTCCGACAGCTTTTGCCAATGACTGGTTAATGGATATTACAGAAATTGCCGAAGCGGATGAAGAGTTCGGTCAAATTGCGGATGCTACGGTTGAAGCAGCTCGAATTGATGGGCAGGTAGTATCTGTTCCTTTTGCTCAGCACCTAAGTGGATACTATGTGAACAGAGACATTTTGAACGATTTAAACTTGGATTTAGCAGAGTATGGAATTTCACCAGAAGAATTCTTTGACCTTATCCGCTCATCTACAGATATTGGTCAAGATCTAGTTGGCTTAGCTAACGCAGCTCAAATCGTCGACTGGTACCCTGGGTCAGTCAGTGAGGACATGGGGTACTTCACTTATAACTTTGAAGACGGAACGTACTCTCTAGACTCAGATGTCATGGCAGAAGGGGTCAATACAGCGAGAGATTTAGGAGCGAATGGTTATACCTACGCTAACTTACCAGAAGAAGATAAAGAACGCATCAGCGGTGGAGACGAAGGATTAGCCTTTAGAAGTGGAAATATTGCCTTTATGTTTGATGGAACATGGATGAATACCGCTTTAACTGAGGAAGCCGACTTTGATTGGGACTTTATTGGAATCCCTGGTGGAACAAGTATTTTAATTAATGACTTCTTAGGCATTGCTCAAAACACTGAACACCCCGAAGAAGCGTATGAATTTGCGAAATTCATGTCTTTCGGACAAGAAGGATTTACAACACGTATGAACATTGTTGAAGAAAACAACTTTGGTTTTAACACGTTACCGATTACGACTAATCAAGAAGTATTAGATCGGTACTGGTCATTAGTGGATGTCCCAGGGATTCAAGCAGCTTATGAAGACATCGACCAAGCTATGGTGGAACCATTTAAAGTGGTACCAGGATTTGCCAACTCACGCTACGAAGCGACTACAGGGGTCAGCATTGGTGAGGAAGAAAATGCAAACGTCAGTCATATTATTAATGAGAGTGTAGCAGGTAATATCAGTTACCAGGATTATGCATCTCAATTACAGACTCTAGCTCAACAAGCTCATGATGAAGCTGTCGAAGCAATGGGAACTGCTGAGTAATATGTTATCTGATTAAAACGAAAGGAAGATAATCTTGAAATCAAGAAAACTTTTAAAGTTGATAGTATTGAGCTCATTATCAGCTGTTCTTACACTTAATGCCCCAGAAATACAAGCTACAGAGAGTAGTCCTGATGATACTGATGAATCAACTGAAACAAGTGAACTCTTGAATCAAGATTTCGAAAGTGTAGTCGAAGCTCCCTACTACCAAGTGTTAGCTGATTGGGAGTCAGAAGGGATGAGAGTTGACAGCGTTTTTGAAGCTGTCATCTCTCCATCCTCATTTTCAGATTTTGAAGAGGATCAACTCGTTTCTCAAGACCAGTCAGAAGGGTATGGAAGAGACGTTCTACGGTTTGAAAATGAAGAATCCGTTTCATTTGAAGTAACCGTCCCTGAAGAAGGGTTATACCATATAGATATGGATTATTATCGTTTAAATGAAGGCTTAATTGATCCGGAACTTTCTATTACAGTAAACGATGAATTACAGCATTTTGAAAGCAGACGCATTATTGCTCCAACTTATTGGGAAAATGAAACAGATGATTTTGATACGAATCGGGCGGGACATGAATTAGTTCCCAATCAAGTCGCTATCAATGAATGGCAGAATACACGATTTAATGATCCAAACAATGAAGCATCTGAAGGCTTGTTCTTTTTGCTTTCGGAAGGTGTCAATACCATTACGTTAACCAATGCTAGAGGAAGTATGTTAATGGGGGATATACGTGTTTATGCTTCAAGCCCATTACCTACTTACACAGATTATTTCTCCTCTATTGATGCTCAACAAGCTGAGGATTACTTGGAAGTATACGAAGCAGAGTTACCCACTTACAAAAACAGTTCTTATATTAGACCGATTTCTAGAAAAGATGTCAATGTACATCCATACGACCCTGCCAGACAATTATTAAACATTTTTGGGGGAGACTCCTGGTCTCGCGGAGGCCAAAGCGTCACGTATGAAATAGATGTGCCTAGAGATGGTTTCTATCATGTAACATTTAAAACTCTACAAAATGAAAAACAAAATGTCCCTGTATTTAGAACAATTGAAGTCAATGGCACCATCCCATTTGAGGAATTGAAGCACTATAGAATGGTAGCCAGCAATGACTGGATGAATCAAACATTAATAGACGAAGAAGGAGAGCCTTATTCAATTTATTTGGAAGAAGGCACCAATACTTTAACCTTAACTGCGGATATCACACCGTTAAGCCCTATCGTTAACGGATTAAACGAATTATTACAAGAAGTAAATACACTAGGCTTATCCATCTCGAGATTAACAGGCAACCAACCAGACAGAAACAGAGACTGGGTAATTAGTGAATTCATTCCAGATGTGGAAGAACGTTTTACAGAATGGATCACCCTTTTAGAAGGGTATGCGGAAGAATTAAATACCCTTTACGGAGATTTGGATAGCGAAACAACGGATGAAGTCTCTTTAGGATTAATTATTTCAACCTTCGAATCTTTAAGGGAAGAGCCCAATCAACTCCCTAATCGATTGAGTGAACTATCTGAAGGAAGCAGTTCAACTACCCAAATGATGGGTGACTTAATTAGTGAACTGCAAAATTCACCTTTATCGATGGACCAACTATTTGTGCATTCAGACGTCAATCACTTGCCTGACCCAACAGTCGGATTCTTCACTCAAGTAGGGAGTAAAGTGAGAGAGTTTGTTGCCTCCTTTACTACGCGTACCTTTGATGTAGGCGAAACAGAAGATGATGTACTGGAAGTATGGGTAGGAAGAAACCAACAATATGTAGAACTAATGCAGAACATGGTGGATGCTACGTATACAGCAGAAACCGGTCAGGAAGTCATCTTATCTGTTATGCCTAATGAGCAGAAATTAATTCTGGCGAACTCTTCAAATCAACAGCCGGACATTGCATTAGGAGTCAGCGTCGGACAGCCATGGGAATTAGCCGTCAGAGGAGCAGCTTATGACTTGAGACAGTTTGAAGATTTTGAAGAATTCAGTACGAACTTTTCTCCAGGTGCGTTTATGCCGTACATGATTGATGATGCAGTCTATGCGATGCCAGAGACTCAGGATTTTTATGTCCTCTTTTACCGAACGGATATTATGGATCAGTTAGACATTCCTATCCCGGATACTTGGGATGATGTATTGGCAATCTTACCGGAATTACAACGGTATGGCATGAACTTTTACGTTCCCCTATCCGGATCAGCAGGAATTAAACCCTTTATGTTTACAGCTCCGTTTATTTATCAGTTCGGGGGAGACATCTATGCAGAAGATGGCATGAGCACAGCTATTGATTCAGAAGGATCTGTTCAAGGCATGCAGTTTATGACAGATTTGTACTCTCTGTACAGTTTACCAATAGAAGTTCCTAATTTTTATAATGCCTTCCGTTACGGAGAGCTCCCGATAGGTGTGTCAAACTTCCAGACCTATGTTCAATTACTATCGGCTGCACCAGAGATTAGAAACTCATGGGATATATCAGTTCATCCAGGTGTAGTACAGGAAGACGGCAGTGTGAACCGTTCGACTCCAGGATCTGCCCAAAGTGCTATGATATTTAATCAAAGTGATATGCCTGAAGAGTCCTGGGACTTTATGAAATGGTGGCTGTCGGCTGAAACACAAACCGACTTTGCTACAAACCTACAGACTCTGTATGGACCAGAATATATGTGGCATCCCGCAAACTTGAATGCCTTTAGTCAGTTGCCTTGGGATGAAGAACATAAAGACGTTATTTTAGAGCAATGGGAACACTTAGAAGAAGTACCGAAGATTCCAGGTTCTTATATGGTTGAAAGGGAAATAAGTAATGCATGGACAGGAACAGTTTTCTATGATGAAAATATACGAGCGTCTCTTGATTACAGTGTCATTACAGCCAACAGAGAAATAACAAGAAAGATGGAAGAATTTAATTATATTGATAATGGTGAGGTTGTTACACCGTATCGTGTCCCTCAGTTAGAAACAGTTGAAGAATGGATGAATCAAAATGTTGAAGAGTAATGCAAGACAAGGTGAACTAAGAAAAGGAATGCTGAGAAGTGGAATAGACCGTGTCAAAGAATATGAGGGAATGTCTACTCTCATCTTTTTAGGACCTTACTTTCTATTGTTTACAGTGTTTATTGTCCTACCTGTCATAATGGCCATGCTTCTTTCTTTTGCTAATTTCGATGCCATACAATTTCCAACATTTGCTGGATTAAGAAATTATGTGAACTTATTAACTCAAGATGAAGTCTTTATGCAGAATGTTCTACCCAACACATTGAAATTTTCAATATTAGTGGGACCGGGAGGCTATGCTTTATCGTTCATCGTCGCCTGGATGTTAGCCCAAATCCCGCATAGACCACGAACCGTATTAGCTTTGATTATGTACTCACCATCCATGACGGCAGGTGTAGCCATGTCTGTCTTATGGTCTATCATCTTTAGTGGGAATGCAAACGGGTATTTAAACAGCTTGCTTTTACGTTTTAACTTTATCATTGAACCGATTCAATTTTTACAATCACCCGAATACTTACTGAACATTATGATAATTATATCATTATGGAGCAGTATGGGAGTTGGGTTCCTGGCTATGTTGTCAGGGATACTGAATATTAACCAAGAGGTCTATGAAGCAGCCTATATTGATGGAATGTCCAATCGTTTTCAAGAGATATTTTATATCACAATTCCATCCATGAAGCCTCAGATGCTTTTCGGAGCAGTTATGGCAGTCGTTGGAGCCTTCCAAGGCGGGGCCATAGGGGTTGCCTTATCGGGATCTAACCCCACTCCACAAAACGCGGGTCAATTGATGGTGAACCACATTGAGGACTATGGTTTCCTCAGATATGAAATGGGTTATGCGGCTGCCATTTCTGTCATGTTACTATTGCTCATTTATATCTTTTCAAGAGTAGCAACTAAGCTGTTCGGTGACAACACACAATAGAGAAGGAGAGTAAAAATGGCATCATACCAAGGAAATCAGATTAATCCGAAACGATTTCATAAAAGTCAGTTAAAGTTTTACGCAGTGCTAATCCCGCTAGCCATTATCATGGGTTTGCCGATTGTCTATATTATCAATCATGCCTTCAAGCCCATTGATGAATTGTTTGCTTTTCCTCCTCGTTTTTTTGTGGAGAAGCCGACATGGCAGAATTTTAGAAATTTATTTGAAAGTACGAGTTTAGGGGCAACACCTATGTCCCGGTATTTATTCAATAGTATTGTCGTCAGTTTAGTCGTGGTTGTCTTAACGATTATTGTTGCCACGATGGCTGGATACGTGCTATCTAAGAAACAGTTCAAAATGAAAAAGGCATTGACAGAAATTAATACGATTGCCTTAATGTTTGTAGCCACAGCTGTAGCGATTCCTCGGTATATCGTCATCGATCAGACGGGATTAATTAACTCATTCTGGGTTCACGTGCTACCTGCTTTGGCTATGCCAGTTGGTCTGTTTTTAATCAAGCAGTTTATCGATCAAATTCCAGATCAGATGCTTGAGGCGGCTGTCATGGATGGCGCAAATGACTTTCAAATTTATTGGCGAGTGATTCTGCCAATGATTAAACCAGCCATAGCGACCGTTGCTATTTTAGCTTTTCAAGCGACATGGAACAATGTTGAAACATCCGATTTATTTATCAACAATGAGAGCTTAAGAACCTTTGCCTTTTATATGAGTACATTAGCGAGTGGCCAGGGCAATGCTGTAGCTGGGCAAGGTATTAGTGCAGCTGCTTCATTAATCATGTTTATTCCTAATTTAATCATCTTTATATTCATGCAGAAACAAGTGATGGATACAATGGCACATTCAGGTATCAAGTAAGAGGAGGGTAAGAAATGGGTCGACTAAGCAAGCTTATAGCTACAACAGTATTATTGGTAATGACACTAAGTTTTTTACCTCTCCAGACTGAAGCCAATACAGCTTACCAAACGTATTCACAGGCTCCAAGTGGCGATTACGTAGAAACACAAACGGCTTATGAAGCCTATGACATTTTATACAGCGATGAAATTGGCTCACCAGAAGATTTAGTTATTCAAGACTCAATGGTCTATCTGGTAGATTCAGGCACCAGGCAAGTCGTGATTATGGATATTAATGGAAACATTGAGACCACCTTTGGAGAAGATGTCCTCAGTGATCCAACGGGTATTGCTTTAGATAGTAATCAGGATATTTATGTCGCAGATGGAGCGGCTCGTATGGTCTATAAGTTTTCGGAAGAAGGCGAGCTGCTAGAGGAATTCGGACGACCAGAGGAACCTCTTTTTGGGAGCAATTCCACTTACATTCCTCGTAAGTTGTCTGTAGATATTAGAGGAAATATGTATATTATCGGAGAAGGAGCGACTTCTGGAGTCATCAAACTGAACCCCGATGGTGAATTTATGGGCTATTTCGGAGCAAATGAAGCGCCAACCAATTTTTTACAAGTGATAAGAGACAACATTTTATCCGAAATTCAACAAGCCCGTATTTTTAGAAACGTTCCTCCAGCACCCACTAATATTGACATTGATGACAGAGGAATTGTCTATACAGTCACCAATTCCTCACAAGTGAATGCTGTCAATAAATTAAATGTGGCAGGGGCGAATATGTTAAGCGAGGACATGTACCAACCGAACGGAGCGATTGATATTGCGACCGGCTTGTACAACAATTTTTATGTCTTAACTAACCAAGGGATGATTGTTGAATACTCTAGTGATGGCGGACTACTCTTTATGTTTGGCCGTCGGGATGCTGGCTCCCAGCGTCTCGGGGTTTACAATAACCCTTCAGCCATTGCAGTGGATGAATATGGTACCCTTTACGTTGCCGATTCAGAAGCCCAGATTATTCATAAACTAAGAACCACAGAGTTTACTGATGAAATACACAATGGATTGGTCTTATATGAAGACGGAAGATATTCAGAAAGTGAAGAGTATTGGGAAAATGTTATCAATTTAAATCCGTTCTTTACCATGGCTCACTTTGCTATCGGTGAATCGTATTTCCAAGGACAAGAGTATGACAAAGCCTTGGACTCCTATAGAACGGCTGAAGCCATTCCCGCTTATTCGAATGCGTTTTGGGAAATCAGAAACGCCTGGTTCCAGAACCATTTAGGTACACTGCTCTTTATCCTGATTTTACTGTTTATTCTTTATAAAGCAGCCAATGCCTGGTTGAAGAAACAGGGCAAGCGCTCCATCCCAAGATATGTCAGGGAGACATTAAGAAAGAGTCCGACTATGGTTGAATTAGGTTTAGTCTTCAGAATGTTTAGACACCCTATTGATACATTAGATGATATTCAGAACTTGGATCGCTCATCTATAAAGTCAGCGTCCATTTTATATGGCATACTCTTAATTCAATTTATACTATTTAATTATCTCACCGGCTTTATCTTTAATTGGCAGTTAACAGAAACCTATAATATCCTTCTATTATTGATAGTCGTCATATTAGGTATAGGCTTACTCATTTCGATGAACTTTATGGTGAGTACCATAACTGAAGGGGAAGGCTCCTTTAAAGATGTTTATATTGGAGTGGTGTACTCCTTTGCTCCAGTTATTGTAGGTATTCTACCGGTCATCGCTCTATCTAATGTGTTGACCTTGAATGAGGCCTTTCTGTTTAGTTTCCCTATGCAGGTGATGTTCGGCTATACCTTATTACACTTAGTTATTTTAATTAGAACGATGCATGACTTCCAAGGCTGGAAAATGATTCAGAATATCCTGCTCACCTTATTCGCAACCCTTGTGACAGTCGTTATTGCTTATATCATTTATATTTTATTCCTTAACTTATATGACTTTTTCTATTCCGTGATACTGGAGGTGTTGACGCGTGTCTAAAAAAATAATAGTAACGTCTCTAATTATCGCTTTGTTGGGATCGGTCAGTTATGTCGCCTTTGCGGAAGATGAAGACGACACCATAATTTATGAAGAAGTGGAAGAAGTAGAGGGAACTGTTTCTGAAGTGGATGAAAATTTGCTGGAACAGCCTCATGATGAGAGGACAGTCAACAGTCCCAATCCCAGTTTGGATGGGTTTGAACTAGCAGCTGAAACTGATTCCTTAGCCTTATACGTTGAAGAAGAATCTTTAGCGATCAAGATAGTGAACAAGGAAACAGATTTTGTTTGGAGTTCTACAATCGATAATATTGAAGAAGAAAACCTGAACGAAACATGGCAGAACTTTGTTCGATCCGCTTTATCGGTGGATTATCTGAATCGAACAGGTCAGGAAAGAACTGAAACGATATTAGAAGAAGACACTCAAGTGAATTTAACCTTTACTGATAGAGGATTTGAAGCTCACATTGTCTTCCCGTCTGAAATAGAAATGACCCTCCTAGTCGAGTTGGACGAGTCAACCTTTACGGTTACGATTCCAGATGATCAGATCGTGGAGCCGGAAAATGTACGCCTGACTTCTTTGTCCTTGTATCCTTTTATGGGAGCGACAAAACTGGATGAAGTCAGTGGCTATATGTTCATACCAGACGGACCCGGTTCATTGATACGGTATGATGATGAATCAGCTCGTATGGATTTCCCATACCGTGGAAGAGTCTACGGAACCGATCAGGGAATAACAACGGGTACGGCTTTATCAGATAGCCAAGCCCCACACCGCGTCTCTATGCCAGTGTATGGCGTTGTTCATGGTGTCGACCAAAATGCGTTATTTACAGTCATTGAATCAGGTGAAACGTATAGCGAACTGGTTGCTTATAAAGCCGGTTTGTCGACAGAGTTTAACTGGATTACAACGGAATATGTGTTCCGATCACCTTATCGTCAGCCAACGAATAGAAGTGGTACGCAGGCTGTAGACAACTATCAGGCGGACAGAAATACCTTTGACATTGCCCTTCGGTACGATGTGCTGATGGGGGAGGATGCTAACTATATTGGTATGGCTCAAAGTTATCAAAGCTATTTGATTGACTTAGGTATCTTGAATCAAGAATCGAAAGACAATCCTCCTATGCGCATTGAATTCTTAGCTGGGGAAAGAGAGCCTGGATTATTGTGGGACCGCTACGTCACAATGACTCCTATTATGGATGTCTACAATCATGTTCAGACCTTGCATGATGAAGGCTTAGAAGAGGCCTTGCTTATTTACAAAGGCTGGTATGACGGAGGCAGAACATCGGATTTACCAAACAAGTTCCCAGTAGATAGCCGGGTGGGTAGGCAGAGTGACGTATTAGAAGCACAGGATCGATTAGCTGAATTGGACTTTAACCTGTCTTTCCAGACGGACTACACCAAAGCTTACCGTCAACCGACACGTATTGAAAACAATGAACTGGTTGAACAAATCAATACAAGGAATCTAACCTTATATGAGGACCAGGATGGAGAAATCGATTATTCCTATCTCTTATTGACGGGTGCGAAAGAATTGTTTAAAAGAGATCGGTCGTCTTATGAAGAGTTTGGAATGAATCATTTAGCTCTAATGAATACACCGAAAGCGTTGTATTCTTCCTTTAACAGAGGCAATACCTTTACTCGTGAAGAAAACAAAACGCATACTATTGAACTCATTGAAACAATGGCCGACTATACAGAAGACTTGCCTGCCTTATATGAACCGAATGCTTATCTCTGGCATACAACCAGCCAGTATCTAGACATACCTATGTCAGATTCCGGTTATTATTACATGACAGACAGCGTTCCTTTTATGCATATTGTGTTGAAAGGCTATGTGGACTATTATGCGCCATTTACTAATTTTCAGCCTAACCAGCAAGAAGGGTTCTTGCGTATGATGGAATACGGGGCTTACCCGTCCTTTTATCTGACAAGTGAAGATCCGTTTTTATTAATTGATACAGCATCCAACAATCTTTACACCTCCCAGTTTGAGAACTGGAAAGATTTATTACTCGAACAGTATGAAGCAGTGAAGGAAATGGATAATTTAGTACAAGACTCAACCATTGAGTTCCGTGAAATCGTCGATGATGGTGTCGTTGAAGTGACTTACTCTAACGGTGTCACATTACTCGTGAACTACACTCAGACACCTTATGAGAGTGATTATGGCACAGTCAACGCATTAGATTATCTCATCTCAGAAGGAGGAGAATAGGGATGAAGAAGATTTTGAAAAATCAGGAAAATGTCGGTTACCTATTTATTCTCCCCTGGGTGATAGGCTTTATTGTTTTAACAGTCTTCCCCATAGCCTACTCGTTTTATTTGAGTTTCTTTAATGTGACAATTACGACGGACGGGATTCAAACGAGCTCAGTGGGAATGGAAAACTTCCAGCAAGCTCTCACAGGAGACATTGAATTCGTGAACCGCGTCTTAGGGTTTTTAAGGGAAATTGTCGTCGCTGTTCCTATTATTGTTATTGTCGCGTTAATGATTTCTTTGCTGCTCAATCAAGATATTAAAGGAAAAGGTTTCTTTAGAACCATCTTTTTCCTTCCCGTGATTATCAGTAGCGGACCCGTCTTATCGAAGATGATTGATTTGGACATTGCGACCATCGATGTGATTCAAGACAACACCATCTATGAAGTGATAAGCAGTATGAATAACGCCATGTCCGGACTCTTTATTTTCATTATTGACAACCTCATTATTCTCCTTTGGTTTTCAGGTGTGCAAATATTAATCTTTATTGCGGCCTTGACGAAAGTAGATAAGAAAGTATATGAAGCAGCCGCCATTGATGGGGCATCGGCCTGGGAAAGTTTCTGGAAGATTACGCTACCTTCTTTATTCCCAATGATCCTTGTCAATATCGTTTATACAACGGTCATGTACTCCGTGTCCGGATTAAATCAGATCATCAGTCATATTCAAGGACACATGTTTCAGCTCGAAACCGGCTTTGGCTACTCCTCAGCCTTGTCCTGGATATACTTCTTATTAATCGTTATCATACTCGTCGTCTTTACGGTTATAATCAGTCTGTTTAACAAAAGATACACGTAAAGGGAAGGAAGAAAAAAGTGAAAACACTCGAAAGTACCTCAAGAAAAAAGAATACGCGTTTCTCAAAAAGAAACCTCAAAAAAGTGTTCATGGGAACCAACTCAAGAACGGGTTTACTGACAAAGATAGTGACGTATTCTCTGTTGATAGCGGTTGGCTTTGTCTTCCTTTACCCGATTATTTATATGGTTTCAAACGCGTTTAAAGACTTAGGAGATCTGCTTAACTCGTCCGTTAACTGGATTCCCACACAATTTTATACAGAGAATATTGAAAGAGCCTATGATGTACTCAATTATATTCCGTCCTTACTCCAAACAGCAATCGTGGCTATCTTGCCGTCCATTCTTCAAATGCTGCATGGAGCAATCGTAGGATACGGGTTTGCCCGGTACAACTTTAAAGGAAACAAAATACTGCTCATGCTCGTGATCAGTACCTTTGTTATCCCGCCACAGGTAACCGTCATTCCGCGTTACATTTTATTTAACGAACTCGGTTTACTTGGAAGTATTGCATCGTACTTGATTCCTGCCGGATTAGGGCAAGGAATCAACAGTGCCATCTTTATTTTAATCTTTTACCAAACATTTAAAACCATTCCGGTTACGCTGATTGAAGCTGCCAGACTGGATGGAGCTGGGGAATTCAAGATATTTATGAAAATTGCTATTCCAATGGCTACATCAGCCTTTATCATCAGCTTCCTCTTTTCACTTGTTTGGTATTGGAATGAAACATACTTGGCTTCTATTTACTTTGGGGGTGAACTCACGACCTTGCCACTCGAATTGCAACGATTCGTTGCCCAATACAATAGTATGTTTGCGGGAGCGAATGCCGATGGAATAGGGGGCATAAACGAAGCCATTGAATTAGCCGCTACACTGCTTTCAATCTTGCCATTACTTGTTATCTACGTTATTTCACAAAAATGGTTTGTTGAAAGTGTCGACCGTTCAGGAATTACAGGAGAATAAAAAGGAGATTGTATTATAAATGGATAAGCATGACATACTAGAACTAGAAATGAAAGCAAGTTTTGACTTCTTTTGGAAAGAAGCCGTAACCGATCCAGATAGCCCGGCTTATGGATTAATACGCGACGGAAATGGACCGAATGACGCGAATCGAGCAAGTATTGCGTCTGTCGGTTTCGGACTCAGCGCTATTGTTATCGGAGTCGAAAAAGGATGGATTACGAAAGAAGAAGGGCACGAGCGTGCTTTAGGAACTTTGAAAACGTTCTGGTATAACGTGGAGGAATTAAATGGATTCTTTTTCCATTTCTTAGACATGAAAACAGCCGAAAAATTTGAAAATGACTATGATGTCGCTTCTATTATTGACACGTCCCTCTTTTTAAATGGAGCGATTACTGTTGCCGAATACTTCGGAGGAGAGGTCTATACCTACTTTGATAAGATTTATAAACGAGTAGACTGGACTAAGTACTATGATGAAGAACGCAATTATTATTACATGGGCTATAAGGAAGAAACAGGCGGAACAGGTCAGTGGGACCATTACGCCGAGCAGCTGATGCAGTATATCTTAGGGGTCGGTTCACCGACTTATGCTGTTCCGGCTAAGATTTATGACGGCTTTGATAGACCGAAACGGGAGTACAAAGACTATACATTTTACTCTGCGCCTCATAATCCTATGTTCATTCACCAGTATTCCCATGCCTGGTATGACTTTAGCAATGTCGTGGATGCGGATGGTGTCAACTGGTTTGAGAATTCAGTTCAAGCAACGAAAGCTCAAAGGCAGTACGCGATAGACACTAAAGATAAACGGCCGTCTTATAGTGAAAATGCTTGGGGATTCACGGCCTGTGACGGACCGAGAGGCTATCATGCTCACGGTGCACCGGCTTGGGATAGAGAAGGAAATTCCGTTGAAAATGATGACGGGACGATCGCTCCAACAGCAGCACTCGGATCCATTGTCTTTACTCCGGAAGAGTCATTGAATGCCTTGGAGTATTTCTACAACGAGGTCCCAGAATTATGGAGCGAATACGGCTTTTTAGACTCTTATAATGCTGAAGGGGAAGAGTTATGGGTGGCTGAACGTGTCATCGGAATTGATAAAGGAGCCGGTTTATTGATGCTGTTCAATTACCAAAGTCACTTATTGTATGATTTGTACATGAATAATGAATATGTTAAAAAAGGGACAGAATTACTCAACTGGAGACACCAGAACTAACCTTATAGATAACATAAAACCAGCACTCAGTAGATACGTTATTTGCTGAGTGCTTTTTTAAAAAAGAAGGAGTGGAAGAGTGAAACTTTTATTCATAGACGTTGATTCATTGAGACCAGACCATATGGGGTGTTACGGGTATCGTCGCAATACAACACCAACAATTGATAAACTAGCTGAAGAAGGGGTACGATTTACAGAATACTACACTTCTGATGCCCCATGCATGCCCTCACGTACAGCCCTAGCGACTGGTAAAATGGGGATTCGAACCGGTCTCGTCAATCATGGTGGTGAAGCGTCAAGGTTAAGGATTTCTGAACAAAACTTGGATTTTAAAGATGATTTATTTCAATACAGTTTAGCGGGGATTTTCCGGCAAAAAGGAATGGAAACAACATTAATCAGTACTTTTGCTGAAAGGCATTCAGCTTGGCACTTTAACGCTGGGTGGAACACTGTCATAAATAACGGGAAATTAGGCGATGAGATTGCTTCTGAAGTCAATCCGGATGCTTTAAAATGGTTGAGAGAAAATGGTAAGAAAGAGGATTGGGTATTGTATGTCAATTACTGGGACCCTCACACGCCTTACAGAACACCGGAAGAATATGGTGAACCCTTTAAAGACGATCCCTTGCCGGAATGGTTAACAGAAGAGAAACTTAAAAAAGATAGAGAGCTAGTCGGCCCGCATTCAGCCAGAGAAGTGGATATGTATTGGAATAAGCCCATCGCTAAATGGCCGAGACATGTATCGGAACTGAAAGATATGGCTGATATGCGTCAGCTTATTGATGGGTATGACACAGGTGTGCGTTACATGGATGACCATGTCGCTGAACTCATCGAAGAATTGGACAGACAGGGCATTAAAGATGAGGTAGCGATTATCATTACAGCGGACCATGGAGAAAACTTGGGAGAGCTCGGTATCTATGCGGAACATGGAACGGCGGACAAATATACTTGTAATATCCCGATGATTATTAAATTCCCTGGAAATAAAAAGGGACACGTGGACCATGAGTTGCATTATAGTTTAGATTTACTTCCGACATTGGCAGAATTATTGGATGCTGAAGCCAGTTCTGACTGGGATGGCAAAAGTTTTGCTAATACCATATTGGAAGGAAACGAAAATGGACGAGAAGCTTTAATCATTAGTCAGAATGCTCACGTATGTCAGAGAAGTGTGCGATTCAAAAACTGGCTATACATCCGCACGCATCATGACGGTTATCATTTGTTTGATAAACATCAGTTATTTAACTTGAAAGAAGACCCTCATGAGGAATACAACAGAGCCGATGACTATCCTGAAGTGGTCAAAGAAGCGACCGTTATATTACATGACTGGCATGATGAAATGATGAGTAAAATGAACGAGCCTCACGATCCGATGTGGACGGTATTAGGAGAGGGCGGTCCCTTCCATGCCAATGGCCATTTGGAGATGTATATCAATGAACGCTTAATCCCTACTGGAAGAATAGAAGCAGCAGAACAATTAAGGCAAAGACACCCACATGAGTTCTCTTAATGGCTGGAAGTAGCCGTCATTATCGGAAAGAAGAGTGATATAATAAAATAAATAAATCAGGAAGGCAAGTGGAAAAATGGTTGGAATTAAAGATATAGCAAAAGAAGCTGGAGTATCCATTTCTACAGTATCTTACGCACTGAACGGCAGTCCGAGAGTGAGCGATAAAACAAGAGATAGGATTGTGGCCATCGCCAATAATTTAAATTACATTCCCAGTATGGCCGGACAAAACTTGCGTAAGCAAAAGACAGATATTATCGCTGTACACATTGCCTCGTACCAGGGAGCATTCTATGGAGATTTGCTTCAAGGCATGCATGATAAAACCGCAGAGTATGGCTTAGAGCTCATTGTCTGCTCAGGGAAACGCTCACGTTTATTGTTGCCACAACGGATGATTGATGGCATATTAGTCATCGATAACACCTATTCAGATGAAGAACTATTAAAATATGCCGAATTAAATTACCCTATTGTTGTTCTGGATAGAGATTTGAGACATGAAAACATCCGGAGTGTGTTACTGGATAATACAACGGGTACAAAAGAAGCGATGCGCTCTTTTAAACGGGATGCCATTGAACAGGTTCTCATTCTTTCTGGGCCGAAAAACAACTTTGATAGTCAAGAAAGGTTAGCGGCAGCTATGACTGTGGCTAAAGAAGAAGAGTACGCCGTTAATATCGTTGAAGGAAACTTTACGGCAGAATCCGGTTATGCAGCAGCCAGTGAGATTCAATGTAAAGAAGGAGATCGCCTAGGTATTTTTGCTTTAAACGATGAGATGGCTCTTGGGGCTTATAATTATTTTAAAGAGGTAGACGGAAATATTGGAGAAGATATTATTATCAAAGGGTTTGACCAGAGTCAAATTACTCAGTTTTTGACTCCCCCGATTCATAGTGTGTCTTATTCGCAGAGAGAATGGGGCGGCACGGGTGTGGAGACTTTAATGAAGCTGATTCTAGAAGAGCCAGCTGAAAACTCAATCATTCCAACGTATTTTAGTTAAGGAGTTTATAGACAGATGACTTGGTGGAAAAAAGCAGTGATTTATCAGATTTACCCGAGAAGTTTTCAGGATTCAAATGGAGACGGGATAGGTGATATTCCGGGCATAATTAGTCGCTTGGATTATTTACAGCATTTAGGCATACGAGCAATTTGGCTGTGCCCGGTATATGCGTCACCTAACGATGATAACGGGTATGATGTCAGTAATTATCTGGCTATTCATCCCGATTTTGGAACAATGGATGATATGGACCGGTTAATAGAGGAAGCTAGGAAACGAGATATTCGCATTATAATGGATTTAGTAGTCAACCATTCTTCGGATGAACACCAATGGTTTATTGAATCGAAATCCAGCACGGACAGTCCTTACCGTGATTACTATATATGGAGAGACCCAGTGGATGGGAAGGAACCCAATGATTTGAAGTCCTTCTTCGGCGGTTCGGCCTGGGAATTTGATGAAGACAGTGGTCAATACTATCTTCATTTATTCAGTAAGAAACAACCGGATTTAAACTGGGAAAACAAAGACATGCGTATGGACACGTACGACATGATTAAAACCTGGTTGGACAAAGGCATTGGTGGGTTTAGACTAGATGTGATAGACCTCATTGGTAAAAAGCCGGATGAGAAAATATTGGGTAACGGTCCGAAGATGTTTGACTATATTGAAGAGATGAACCGTGAGTCCTTCGGTCAATATGATGCGATGACTGTAGGAGAAATTTGGGGAGCACGGCCGGAAAATGCTGCCGATTATGCCGACCCGAATAAGGATCGGTTTTCTAAAGTGTTGATGTTTGAACATTTAACATTAGATGAAGAGCCAGGAAAACCGAAATGGGATTTAGCTGAATTAGATTTTGTCCAGTTGAAAAAAGTCTTCAATCATTGGCAGACTAACATGCCTAAAGGAGTCTGGACGGGTTTGTTCTGGAATAACCATGATACGCCTCGTATTGTATCTCGATTTGGCAATGATGGAGAGTACCGAGAAGAGAGTGCGAAGATGCTGGCTATCCTTTTACATATGATGAAAGGAACCCCTTATATTTATCAGGGCGAAGAAATAGGGATGACGAATCATCCGATATCTGATATTTCTCAAGCCAGAGATATTGAAACACTTAACCTATATCATGAACGGCTGAACCAGGGTTACAGCAAAGAGGATATCTTCCAATCCATTCATGCGAAAGGAAGAGACAATGCGCGTACCCCGATGCAATGGGAAGCCTCTGAACAAGGAGGATTCACTACAGGAACGCCTTGGATAGATGTCAATGAAAATATCACACAGGTGAATGTAGAAAGCAACTTAGAAGACCCGAACACTGTCTTTCATACGTACCGCAAGCTTATTCAATTAAGAAACGAGCATGCCATTATAACTGAAGGAGACTTTGAATTAGTAATGGAGGACCATCCGCAACTCTTTGCTTACGAACGGTCTTATAAGGACCAGACATGGTTGGTGGTCGCAAACTTTAGCGATGCGGTATGTGAAGTGGATTTGTCAGAAAACAAAACGGACTCTAAGGTTATCCTATCCAATACAGGTAAAACAGATTATGATTTATCCCATGTGCGATTAGAGCCTTATGAAACATTCGTTGTCGAGAAATAAAAAACCGTTAGTGAGCTGATTACTCACTAACGGTTTTTTTGTTGTATACTAATAATGAACTAAGCATTATGGTGGTAAGTAAAGAATAAAGTTTAAAAGATTTCAGTAATATTCGGTAAATAAGCCGCACTCAACTAAACCGCCACGTATCCGAAAATACGTTCGGTTTGCTTTTCGGATAGT
>Ga0194137_10000501_pt1 | contig 26263 bp, 28 predicted proteins | sample TARM_MetaG_T3_14_FD_134025 | JGI IMG/M metagenome (GOLD analysis project Ga0194137, IMG submission 134025) | Freshwater microbial communities from Pennsylvania, USA, analyzing microbe dynamics in response to fracking - TARM_MetaG_T3_14 (version 2) | ecosystem: Environmental > Aquatic >... | reverse complement strand
ACCTCCTGAGGCGACTCGGTCATCTGCTTCTGCGACTCCACCAGCCTGTAATAAGTTCCCTTGCTCTTGTACAGCTCGTCATGCGTGCCCGTCTCGGCTATGCGGCCGTTGTCCAGCACGATCAGCCGGTCCGCCCCGCGGAGCGTGGACAGCCTGTGCGCGATCGCGATCGTCGTCCTGCCGCGGATCAAGCGGGCAAGGGCTTCCTGAATTTCGCGCTCCGTCTCGGTATCGACCGAAGCCGTCGCCTCGTCGAGGATGAGAATCGCCGGATCGAGCAGCACGGCCCGCGCGATCGCGATCCGCTGCTTCTCCCCGCCCGACAGCCGGTGCCCGCGCTCCCCGACCCTCGTCTCGTAGCCCTCGGGAAATCCGCAGATAAAGGAATGGGCGTTGGCGATCCGAGCCGCCTCGATGATCCGCTCGGGAGTGGCTTCTTTCATGCCGTAGGCGATATTCTGGGCGATCGTGCCGTCGAACAGGAAGGTTTCCTGCAGCACGACCCCGATATGGGAGCGCAGGCTTTCCTGCCGGATATCCCGCAGATCGATCCCGTCCAGGCAGATGCGGCCGTCATCGGGATCGTAGAAGCGGCAGACCAGGTTGATCAGCGTCGTCTTGCCCGCTCCGGAATGGCCTACCAGGCCGACCATCTCGCCGGGCCGGATGGCCAGGTCGATTCCTTTGAGAACCGTCCGCTGCTTGTCGTAGCCGTACCTTACACCCTCGAACCGGATCTCGCCCTGGACGGCCGGCAGCGGGGATGCATTCTCCCGGTCCGGCGTATCGCTCGGCGCGTCCATGATCTCGAAGATCCGCTCCGCCGATCCCATGACGCGGTTGATCATCCCGAGCGAGGCGCCCATGAACTGCAGCGGCCCGAAGAACATGACCAGGTAGGAAGCATAGGCCGTCAGCGATCCCAGCGACATGCTGCCGTCGAGGACATGCCTGCCCCCCATATACCAGACGAGCAGTCCGAAGGCCGCAATGACCAGAGAGAAGACGGGCGAGATGCCGATCCACATATTGCCCATAGAGATCATCTTCTTGACGAGCAGATCGTTGGCTTTGCCGAAGCGCTCCTTCTCCCTCTTCTCCTGGGCGAACGCCTTGATGACCCGGATGCCTTGGAGCGTTTCGCCGATGACGTTGTTGACTCCCATCGTGCCCATCCACTGCGAGTACCACATGACCTGCACGCGCGGCCACAGCCAGAGCATCCCGAGAGCGAGGAAGGGGAGCGGAATCAGGATCATCCAGGTCAGAGGGGCGTTGAGGTAGAACAGCAGGCCCAGCACCCCGACCGCCATCAAAACCTGCGACAGAATCTGGATGAATCCCTCCGTCAGGAACTGCTTGAGCTCCTCCGTATCGTTCTGGACGCGCCCGATGAACTGGGACACCTGCCTCCGGTCGAAAAATCCGAGCGACAGCCGCATCAGGGAGGCAAAGGCATCCTTGCGGATGTCGCCCATCAGCTTGCCGCCGAAGCGCAGGCCGATATAGCTCCTGGCCATGGACAAGCCGGTACCGGCCAGATGGGCGCCGGCCATCGCGCCGATGAGCAGGAGAAGCGTCGAAGGATTTCCGCCCAAGGTGAAGTTGTCGATCAGGAGCTTCATGAGATAGGTGGGGAGCAGTTCGAGGAGAATGCTCAGCAGCAGCAGGATGCCGCTGGCCTTCATCAGCTTGCGGTGAGGCGACGCATAAGCGAGTATCCGCCGGAACATCTTGGCCTTGTTGCTGCAGCGCAGGCACTTGGTCCGCCGGTGCAGCAGGCGCCTGCCGCAGACGGCGCAGGCTCTGCCCGGACGCCGGCGGGCGTCGGAGGCAGGTTCCTGCTCGGCCTGGCTGCCGCTGTCCCGACCGCTGCCAGACGCAGGCGCGGACGTCTCCAGCAGCGGGGAGAAGCCCGGGACAGGCACCGGCTCGTCGAGCCACGCTGAGATGGCCGGCATCGCCTTGGCGCATGCCTCCGCATGGCCGGCGGAGAAGCGGCCCGCTTCCCGCATGCCGTCCCTCGTCATCAGGATCAAGGCGCCGCCCGACAAGGCCTGGCGGAATTCGATCTCGTCGATCATGCCTTTGGGGTAGCGGCGCTGCAGCTGCCCCCTGTCGTTCAGAACCGCGACCTCCCGGTCGGTGAACAGAATGCGGTAGGATTCGAACTGGCGCGCCTCGTTGATGTCCCCGCTCAGCTTGAGCCAGGCTCCATCAAGCCTCTGCCTGAGAGCGGAGGCCGCTCCCGCAGCCTCGCCTTCCACTATTGCCTTGTGCTGCTTCGGTGTCCTTGCCATGATTGCTACCGGCCTTTCCGCGCTCGGCTCCGGCGCACTATGATGTGGAGCGGTACAGTGGCTTCCTGGACATGCTCCAATTGCCCAGCTTGCGCAGCACCTTGCGCGTCAGCGGGATGCGGAGCACGAGCAGGCGCAGCGCCCGGGAGCGGAATCCGCTCTCCGGCTTCCATCCCGAGCCGCTCCTGACTCCCGTCCACTTTCCCAGAATCGCTCCGGCCGGCACGGGATCATCCGGGATGAAGCTCGTATCCCCCCGGAACAGAAAGACATCGTCTCCGTCTTCGCTTCCTATGGAGACCAGCCTGTGGCCGGTCATGATTCCATAGGCATTGACGAACAAGCATACATCCCCTACGGCCAGCTCAGCCGCATCCGTCGTGACGAACCGGCTGACATCGCCTTCCTGGATTAGGGGATACATGCTCATCCCGAAGGACGGCAGCTCGATGCTGCCGCGCTTGCGCAGCAAGGCGGCAACGATCGGAGCCATATCCTCTCCCCTGCTATCCATGCGTGACCAGTCCTACCCGGATCAGCTCCGCGATGAAGACTTCCGCGTCCCGCCTGGCGACCTCGCGGTCGACATCGTACTCGGAGGCGATCCGGTCGATAAGCTGCCCGAGCGTGTTGTGATGCTCCAGCTGCTCCCAGATATAACCGCCCATCTCGTTGACCTTGGTAATGGAGTGGCTGTCGAGATCAAGCAGCACCCACTCCCCGTCCATCTCCGCCGACTCGACGGATTCCTGCCGGCGCAGGATCCGGCCTGCCGATATCGTCATGAAATCTGCCCCCAGAATGCATCGTTTTTTTGAAAATAGAGATTGTACGCAGGCACCTTCTCGACAACCTCGCGGCATGCCGCGATCATCTTGCCCGTCTCCAGCTTGCTGTGCTTCCAATAGAACACCTTGTCCATAAGGCCGATCAGGGTGTCCACCTTGCCCAGCCGGACTCTCTGCACCTCCGGCGATTGGATGAGGAAATGGATGCCGCCAAGCGGACAGCTGCTCGCCTCGCCCCGCTCCTCGTTCTCGCTGCGCAGCGGCGAGTCCTGGATGACGATGCCGCCCTGGCCGTCGAACAGCAGGAGAGTCGCCTCGTCGGACAAGATCGGCCGCGGCGCCGACAGCTCGGCGACCGTGGACTTGCCCGCCCCGGAGTGGCCGACGAAAATCCATGCCTTGCCGTTCTCCACGACGCAGGAGGAATGGATCAGGAGGCCTTTGCGGCGGTGGATCAGCCAGGCGCTGTACCAGGTGATGAGCGCATGCTTGAGCGCCAGATCGTCGAATACCTTGAGATCGACGCTGCCGTAATCGGCCGAGACTTCCATCCGGTAGTCGATCCGCTTGTACGTCACCGTCTCGCCGTTGTCTTCGATCTCCACGGGACCGTCATCGTACATGGAGCCGTAGAAATCCGTTATGTACAGGTGGATGGATTCGACGGCTTGACCGCTGCCGTCCGCCGGCTCATCCATTTCTTCCGGAAACCGGCTGGCGATCCATTCCTTCAGATGCTCGGTCTGGACGTTGAAGACAAGCCGGTGATCCCTGATTCTCGACGTATACAGATACATATTGTATCACCCCATATGTGACAATTCGCCGCAACGATGCTCCGAGAGAGGGGAACGGCGGCTTGAAGCCCGTTCCCCCTCAGGATTGCCGGTGCGGTGGATTACTTCGGACCGTCGTAACGGTCCAGATACCCGAGCGGCTTGCTGCAGCCGCAGGGAGGATTGCCCGGATTGGAGCCGTAGAACAGCTTGCAGATGAACGGCTTCATCCCTTGGCTGACGCACCATTTGTAGAACCAGTTGTTGCTGATATTGACCGTTCCGAACTCGACCGTCTGATGCATAAGTACAGTTGGAGCCATATACGGCTTCATTGACATCCACCTCATCCAAAAAGCTGATCATCAACTTATTTTTTCGGAATCCAGCCTTCCGGGAAATCAAGCGGAGTCGAGATGCCTGATGCTCCTTTGGGGCCGATATTGCCATAAAACAGCCTGCAAATGAACGGCTTGAAGTTATAGCACTTGCACCATTCATAAAAGAAATTATTGCTGATATTGACGGTGCCGAACTCAACCGCCTGATGCATGATGATCCGGGGAGACTGATACGATTTCATGACACCCACCTCGCGTCCTTGAAGCTGAACTGCTTGTAGAAAAAGTTGTTGCTGACGTTGATGTTGGCCGTTCCGAATTCAACGGATGGATTCGGAATGACAGTAGGAGGATTGCAAGCCTTGCTATACTCCACCTCCTTTCTCCAATTTACGATACATTTTGTATCACGTCAAGAGGATTCCTTCAAGGAATTCCCTTGATATGACCAGAGGATCTTCCATTCATCGCCTTCCTTCGCCGCGTAGACCGTCTGCTCGAGATCGAAAGCGCCAAAGCTGCTCTCATAGAGCATCGTCACCGGCACGGCATAGACCTCCGGCAGCGCCGGACTGTCCTTGCTCATACGCCAGCCGCTCACCGTCTTGCCGCTTCCAAGCTTGAAGCTGAAGGTGTCGACGCCGAAGTCCTGCATGAATACATGGGCACGCTTCTGGATGTAGCTGTCCTTGGTGAAATGCTCCTTCATCTGGGAATGAAACAGCTCCCAGGACCCTCCGAAGTTGCCCTCCCGCTCCATCGTGTAGAAGCTCTCCACGACTTCGCGGGCGTCCCCCGAACCGTTTCCCTCCGCCAGTCCCGATATGCCCCTGACCAGCATCCAGGCCATCAGCAGCCCGGCTGCCGCAAGCAGAAGCTTGAAGACCGGAAATCTCCTTCTTCTCCGGAACAACGACATGACCCCCTGTCCGCCAAAAGTGCCTTAGAATATGCGGCCGGACAAGGATCTAGACCAGCGGAGGCCGATCGAGCAGCTGTATAGAATGAAGACCCCGAGGCTGCCGCCGATCAGATCGATCAGCACATCCTCGGGGTTCGGGGTACGCATGGTTGAGAATTGTTGGTTCAACTCGTCGCCGCAAGCGACCAGCAAAGTAAGCGCGACGACGTTGAACAGAAGAACCGGCGGATAGATGCGGTAGCACCGCTGCAGAGACCAGGCAATTCCCGCAAGCACTGCATAGACGAACAGATGCGCCGACTTGCGGAAGATGAACTCCAGGACGTCGTAAGGATCGGCGGCCGTGTCATACTCATGCCGGTTGTAGGTGAAACCGAGGCTGGGCAGGAGCGCCGCCGCCTGCTCGGCGCTGAAGCTCTTCTCCAGCGCGGGTTTGATCGTCTGCGTCGGGTAGGACTGGGAGGAGAACAAGAAAATAAGGGCGATCCAGGCTCCCAAGGATAACCATAACACCGGCTTCAGCCATGCTGTGTCGGCAGCAGACGGATTCTTGGCCATCGCTGGCGCGCAGGCTCCCTTCATAGGCGGAGATCCCCTTTCCTTCCATGGACTGTATTAATTCAATGCAGGCTGGACTTCCTGCTCCTGATGCTTCTTGAGCAGCTCGTGGATCTTGTCCCTCTCGCCTTGATCGACAATGTAATACCAGATTCCGTTTATCATCCTGCCTTGGCCGCTGATCTCCTGCTGCTCGATCTTCTCGATCTTGGGCCGGTAATTGATCAGCATATCCTTCATCGTGTCGAAGGAAATGTCCGTCTTCACGTTGCTGCCGATCTCCTCCAGCATGTCGCTGGCCTTCGTCAGGCTGCTGACCGTAAGAGCATTCTTCATTACCTGCTGGATGATATCGCGCTGGCGGGCCGTGCGGCCGAAGTCGCCTCGAGGGTCGTCGTAGCGCATGCGTGAATAGGACAGAGCAAGCTCTCCATTCAGATGGAGCTCCCCTTTATCAAATTTGTGTCCCTCGTAATCAAATGCGAAAGGATTTGTGACCTTAACGCCGCCAAGCAGATCCACGACTTTAGCAAACCCCTCCATGTTGACCTTCACGTAGTAATCCACAGGAAAGTCCAGGAAGCTCTCTACCGTCTGCACGGACATATTCACGCCTCCGAAGGCATAAGCGTGGTTGATCTTGTCCTCGACATCGCGGCCGACGATGGTCGTTCTCGTATCCCGCGGAATGCTCACCATAAGCAGGTCGTTTTTTTGCGGATTTGCCGCGAGCAGCATCATCGTATCGGAGCGGCCTTGATCGCCGGGACGTTGATCGACACCCATCACGAGTACGGTGAAGGGCAGATTATCCGAGTTCACGGCCTGCGCCGTTTTGGTCACGCCCGGATCCTTGCTGACGTAATTCGTGCGGCTGGTCGGCTCATACACCTTGTGGGCCGTCCCTTTCAAGTTGTTGTAGAGGTACCAGCCGAAGCCGACGACGGCCAACCCTGAAACGAGCAGGACGGAAAGAACGGAAATCAAAACCCGCTTTTGAATGATGCTCATCAGATGTCATACTCCTTTGTTCCGGCTCTCGCCGCGCCGCCTCCGAATAAGTTCCGCAGCCGGATCCGGTAAATTCGTGTGTACAGGGACAGCAAAGAGCCGCCCTTGTCTTCCCTGAATTGGGAACGCGCGTAATCGCGGGGCGGCAGGAAAAGATATCGCAAATGATTCAGCATCGCTCCCGCGGAATCATACATGACGAAGATCGACAGGAGACGAAAGAAATAGTACCGTCGGCTCTTGAGGCCAAGACCGGCTTCCCTCATCAGTTCTTCGTTCCAAAGCGGCCACCTTTTCCGCTCCGGCAAAGGCTTGATTTTCTCCAGCGATGGACATAGGGAGTATACCAGGGACAAAACCGTTATCAGCTTTGAGTAGTTCCCGTCTTTTCGAGCACGAGCCGTCATCGTTGCCCATCTGAGGGAAGGAGCTGTCTCGACAACAAGCCGAGCTACATCGAGGATATATTTCAGCGACAGCATCTGATGGTTGAAGCCGTGCAGGCAGATATGATACAAGCTGTCTTCGTCGGACAGCTCCCTCACCCCAGCATAACCCGGATAGGGCTGAGACCTTTCCCATAACCCTCCGGTATCCGTATCCGAAGCATGAGACCGGAGTATGTCCCAGTGGAGCTCAACCGCAAGAAACGGGAACATCGGGTTGTCATAGAACTTATTGAACAGAAGATGGAAGTGGTCGCTGTCGGGACTGTCATCCTGTTGGAAGTCCATGCCGGACAGCAGCTTCGATGCTCTTTCCAAGTCCTGCGGATTCACAAGCAGATCCAGATCGGTCGTCGGCCTTGCGGCGAAATGGCCGAAATATCTTTCTGCCATTCGAATCCCCTTGAGGGGGATGACAGGAATTTTGGCCGCATCGAATGCCTTCAGCAGCTTCTTGAGCTCCGAGCGGATCAGCATGTTCTGGAACAGGACCCGATCCGATTCCGCCTTGAGCTCGCTCTGCAGCCACGAAGGGACCAGGTCCATCCGGTCCATACGCAACAGATGGTAGAATTGGGTCCCCGTGAACGAATCCTGAATATCCGCCCAAGCCTCTCTCCAGTTCTCCTCTGTCATTCCATTCAAGGAATGCCGTCCATGAATCCGGTCCAGCAGCTTAACCGCTTCGCTTCTGTTCATAAGTCCTCCGTTAAAATAAAAGTGCGGGGCTTTGCTCTTTTACGCCTTTGTTCAGGTTCGGCCTGCCGACGGAATAATAGATGAAGGAAGTATCCGCGAGTTCTTCTTCGGTGAATTGATTTCTTCCGTCAATAAGAACGGGCCGCTTGAGCAGCGTCTCCAGTCTCGAGAGCGGGAATTCACGGAACTCGGCCCACTCCGTAAGCAAGCAGAGGGCATCCGCCCCAGAAGCGGCCTCTTCCGCCGAGGAGCAGTAGTTGACATCCGGTGCATTCAGCTGGCTGCGGAAGTTGTCTTGGGCGACAGGATCATAAGCACGGATCTTTGCCCCTTTATTCAGCAGGGCTTGAATAATTTCGAAGGCCGGCGCATCCCGCACGTCATCCGTCTCCGGCTTGAAGGCCAGCCCCCAGATAGCGACCGTTCTGCCGCCGAGCTCGCCAAGAGTGGCTTCCAGCTTGCGGATGACGTTGAACCGCTGATCGCGGTTCACATCCACGACCGACTTCAGCAGCTTGAATTCGTAATCCACATGTCCGGCGATCTGGATGAGAGCTTCGGTATCCTTGGGGAAGCAAGAGCCCCCATACCCGATGCCCGCCTTGAGGAAGGACGGCCCGATCCGATGGTCGTAGCCCATGCCTTCCGCCACCAGCGTCACATCGGCTCCGACCTTCTCGCAGATGTTGGCGATTTCGTTGATGAAGCTGATCTTTGTCGCCAGGAAGGCATTCGAGGCGTACTTGATCATCTCCGCGCTGCGGATATCCGTTACCAGGATTTTGTCCGTAAGCGGACGGTGAAGAGCTTTGAGCCGCTCCTTCGCCATGACGCTGTCAGCGCCGATGACGATTCGATCCGGGTTGAGCGTATCCTTTACCGCAGAGCCTTCCCGCAGGAATTCGGGGACCGATGCGATGTCAAAATGATGGATCGAGTATTCAGCCAAAATGGAACCGATTTTTTCGTTCGTCCCTACCGGAACCGTGCTCTTCGTGACCACGATTTTGTAGCCGTTCATCGCCAGCGCAATTTCTTGCGCGGCTTGCTTGATATAGCTTAGATTCGCCTCTCCATTCGGAAGAGACGGAGTGCCGACAGCCAGAATCACGATATCCGATTGCTGGACGGCCGCGACCAGGTTCGTCGTGAAATGGAGCCTCCCCGCTTCGGTGTTTCGTTCGATCAGCTGTTTCAACCCCGGCTCGTAGATCGGCACCTCGCCCTGCTTCAGCATGTCGATTTTGGCCTCGATCTTATCCACGCAGACCACTTCGTTGCCGAGCTCGGAGAAGCATACCCCCGATACGAGGCCGACATAGCCCGTTCCAATGACAGCCAGTTTCATCTCTTGACCGCTCCCTTATCCGATATGGTGCACATATTGCAAGATGTCTTCCCAGCTCATGCACAGCCGGACGATATCCTCCTCGACCAGCTCCTGGCCGCTCTGGACTTCGATCATCTCCAGATTCGTGACGGCTCTGACGCTATGCATCATTCCTGCCGGAACGAGCACCACATCACCCGGTAGAAGCTCCCGATGCTTGCCGTCCAGGATGAGCTCGCCGCGGCCCGAGGTGATCGTCCACACTTCGCTGCGCCGGGTATGATACTGATAGCTGAGGTTCTTCCCTTCCGCGATGCAGATTCGTTTGGTCAGCACTTCGCGGCCGTCTTCGTACTTGACGTAGTCGACCACCTTGTATGAACCCCATCGCCGTTCCTCGAACATAGGCCTCTGATCCTGGCTGCCATTCACGTCCTTGATTCGCGAGCTCACGGACTTCTCCGATACGAGAATGCCATCCGGGCTTGCCGCTACCACGATTCCTGAAAGGCCCATGACTGTGATGGGAATATCCAGCTCGTTGATGAGATGCGTATCCTTGCAGTCATCCGTTACAATTCCCTTGCCGATCACGCTGTCTTCCATCTCGTCGGTCAGGCTGTTCCAAGTACCCAGATCCCTCCATATGCCCTGGTAAGGAGTGACGACCATGCGGCTTAGATTCTCCACCACCTCATAGTCAAAGCTGTTCTTGGGAAGCTTGCGGTACTGCTTCACCATCTCGTCGTAGGAGATCGGGAGATTCAGCGAGATAAGCAGGTTGATGATCCGGTCCAGCCGGAATGCAAAAACCCCGCAGTTCCAAAGCGCTCCCTGCTCAATCAGAGCAGCGGCTTCTTCCCTCGGGGGTTTTTCCTTGAACTTATTTACCTGTTGATATTTATGCTCGGCATTTCTGGATTCATGAGGAACTATATAACCAAAGTTTTCGGAAGGTTGATCCGGAACGACACCGATCAAGGCGAGCTCGGCATCCGTTTCCTGAATCGCCTCTTCCAGCTTCCGGATGGATGCGTAAAAGGAGTCATCCACATAGGGATCGACCGGCATCACCGTGACCACTTCATGCAAAGATACGCCCGCGACCGAGTACAGATAGACAACAGCCAACGCGATAGCCGGGAAGGTATCCCTTCGCTCCGGTTCCACAATGATCGGAACGGCAGCCCCCAATTGGCTTTGCAGCACTTCGACTTGAGAGCGGCTGGTGGCGATATAGCTGTCGCCGGCCAAGCCTGCTTGCGCCAATTGCCGCCATACCCGCTGCACCATCGACTCATTCGCTCCATCCTCCCGCTTGAGGAGAGGGAGAAATTGCTTGGAGCGCAAATCATTGGAGAGCGGCCATAACCGCTTACCCGATCCGCCCGACAGCAGTACGGTTTTCATCGTTACCCTCCTCTGATTCCAGCGCCAGGAATTCCTTCAATCCCTCTCTCCAGTTCCGCATGGGCGGGAACCCGTTCTCCGACAAGGATTGGTGCCGCAGAACCGAATAGGCCGGCCGCTGAGCGGGACGAATGAATCGACTGCTGTCTACCGGAGCAAGCTCCACCTTCATGCCGGCTTCCTCAAAGATCGCTTGGGCAAATTCATACCATGAACAAGAACCCGAATTAGACACATGATAGGTTCCATAGTGATCGGATTGAATCAATCGCAACACACACTCGGCCAAATCGACCGTAAATGTAGGACTCCCGAACTGATCCTCAACAACGGTCAACGGTTTCCCTTGGCGGCCCAAATTCAGCATCGTCTTGACAAAGTTAGAGCCGTGAAGGCCATATACCCATGAGGTGCGGACAATAAAATAGCGTTTCGCCGCTGCCTTCACAAGCGTTTCCCCCAACAGCTTAGAGGCGCCGTATACGTTGATCGGGTTCGTCGCCGCAGATTCGGGAATCGGCTCAACGGCAGTTCCGTCGAACACATAATCCGTGCTCACGTACACAAGCTTCGCTCCAACGAGTTCGGCAGCTTCCGCCAGATATCCGGACCCATGGCCATTCACTCTCTCAGCCAGCTCACGCTCCGTCTCGGCTTGATCCACCTTGGTATAAGCACCGCAATGAACAATAATATCCGGCTGCAAAGCTTCCACGACTTCCAGAACTTCGCGCCGATCGGTGAAATCCAGCTTCTCTCTGCCGAAGGCGTGGACTTCATATCCCGCTTCCGACAAGAGAGAGGCCATATCCGTACCCAACTGGCCTTTGGCGCCTGTTACGATCACCTTTGTCTCAACCATGCGCAACGGGCTGCCTATACCGGATATCGTAGCTTTTGAGATATTGACCCGATTGGATATCCCTCCACCACTTCTCGTTAGCCAAATACCAGTCGATCGTTTCCACTATTCCGGTCTCAAAAGTGTACTTAGGCTTCCAGCCAAGCTTCGTTTCCAGCTTCTCCGGATCGATGGCATAACGGCGGTCGTGGCCTAGACGGTCTTCCACGTAAGCGATCAGATCCTTGGATTTGCCCAGGCGCTCCAGAATCAGCTCCACGATCTGGATGTTGGTCCGCTCGTTATGACCGCCTATATTGTAGATCTCGCCGGGAACGCCCTGATGCAGGACCAGATCGATAGCAGCCGCGTGATCCCTCACATGCAGCCAATCCCGGATGTTGAGTCCATCCCCGTAGACAGGAAGCTGCTTGTTGTCGAGAGCGTGGGTAATCATGAGCGGTATCAGCTTCTCCGGGAAATGATAGGGCCCATAATTATTGGAGCAGCGGGTAATGTTGACATTCAAGCCATACGTTTCATGGTAGGCGCGAGCAAGCAGATCACCCCCTGCCTTGCTGGAGGAGTAGGGACTGTTCGGAGCCAGCGGCGTCTCCTCCGTGAAGTATCCTGTTTCTCCGAGAGAACCGTACACTTCATCCGTAGAGATCTGGATATACTTGCTTATTCCGTACGCTCTTGCAGCCTCCAGCAGAACCTGTGTCCCGGAAATATTGGTCGTTACGAAAATGCCGGGGTCGCTTATGCTCCTGTCCACGTGCGACTCGGCTGCAAAATTGACGATAGCGTCGATGCGGTGTTCTCTCAGCAGATGCCGGACAAGAGCTTCATTGCAGATATCGCCTTTCACAAAATAATAATTCCCGCTCTCATCGAGATCCGATAAGTTATCCAGATTGCCGGCGTAAGTAAGCTTGTCGATATTCACGATCTTGTACTCAGGATGCTCTTCGTGCATATGGCGGATGAAGTTGCTGCCGATAAAGCCGGCGCCGCCTGTGACCAGTAGGTTCATCTCTCTACAACTCCCTAAAAGTTATGTTCGGCTTCGTGAAATCCAGGATGGATCTTATCCTTATCCGAGAGAACGACTCGATCGGAAGGCCAGTCGATTCCAAGTGCCGGGTCATTCCACAGAATGCCGCGGTCATGCTCCTTGGAGTAATATTCATCCACTTTGTATACAACCTGAGTATTGGAGACGAGGGTACAGAAGCCATGTGCAAATCCGCGAGGCACGAGAAGCTGCCGCTTATTGTCTTCGCTGAGAATGAATCCTTGCCACTCCCCGTACGTAGCCGAACCCTGCCTTAAATCCACCACCACATCATAGATAGCACCGCTAATTGCACGCACCAGCTTGGTTTGGGCCTTTGGATTCAGCTGATAATGAAGCCCCCGAAGCGTTCCCGCCTCTTGGGATAAGGAATGGTTATCTTGAATGAAGCGATGCTCGATTCCTGCTGCTCTGAATGTTTCTTCATTGTAGCTTTCCGTAAAAAAGCCCCGATTGTCACCGAATACATCGGTCTCGACAATCAGGACTCCCTCGAGCTTGCTTGGTATGATTTTCATTTTTGGTCCGGTCCCCTCTACACGGATGCCAGCTTGCGGCCGAAGTTCAGATCGAAGGTATGGTTGCGGACAAGCTCATTGGCATGGGCCCAGGACTCATGCGTACCCGCATCCGTCCACCATCCATCCAGTACATCGTAGGTGAGCGAGCCTTGCTGAATATAGGCATTGTTGACATCCGTGATCTCGAGCTCGCCGCGTCCGGATGGTTTAAGACCTTTTACGATCTCAAATACATCGTTGTCGTACATGTAGATGCCGGTTACAGCCATCGAGCTCTTCGGCTGCTTCGGCTTTTCTTCAATGGACCGAATCAATGTTCCGTCCAGCTCAGCAACGCCATAGCGCTCCGGATCGTGAACTTCCTTGAGGAGAATCTTCGCCCCTCTGCCTTGACGCTTGAAGTTCTCCACAAATGGCTTCATGTCATCCTGGAAGACATTATCGCCAAGGATGACCGCCATCGGCTCGCTTCCAATGAAGCTGCGCGCCAGTCCGAGAGCTTGCGCGATGCCTCCAGCCTGATCCTGTACCTTATAAGAGAAGCTGACGCCGAATTCGAATCCGCTGCCCAAAAGATTAACGACATCGCCCATATGGTCACGTCCCGTGACAATGAGGATGTCGTCGATTCCAGCTTCTTTTAATTTGTAGATCGAATGGTAAATCATGGGGTACTGTCCAACCGGAAGCAAGTGTTTATTGGTCACCTTGGTTAGGGGGTAAAGTCTGGATCCTGTTCCGCCTGCTAGGATGATGCCTTTCATATTCATACAACTCCTTATAAATTCATTTTTAAGTTTAATGTTCTTTAACAACAACATTCTTTTTTATTAGTAATTTCAACATTTCATCTAAAACCCTTTTATTGAGTGTCTTATTTAAAAATAAATAGAATAATGCACTAAAAGTTGTTCCTCCAATACAAATCAGAGAATTATAACTTGATGCACCAAAATTCAGAATAATAATAGGTATCAACATAAGTAAGGATAAAATGAATTGCTTTATTAAGTTCCCATTATATTCCTTCCAACAAAATCCTAAAAATTTTCTAATTACATATATATAATTTAGTTGATATAAAATTAATTGCGAGATTAAACTTCCAAAAGCAATTCCCAAAGCTCCATTTACAAGAGCTCCACTAACGATACAAGGCAGTAATACCAACATAGATATAACAGTCCACTTAAAACTTATATCTGCCCTCCCTAGTGATATCAGTAAAGAACTATTTGGTTGGATTGTAGATCGAATGAGTCCCATAACTGATAATATTTGAATGAATATTATACTCCCGCTCCATTTTTCAGCAAACAACCAATGAATTAATATTGGCGAAATAAAAATCAATCCAATATAAATAGGAAAATTGATAAAGCTTAAGTAGTGTATAACTTTAATATATCCTCTCTTTAATCTCTGAATATCAGATTGAACTTTTGAGAAAATCGGTAAAGAAACTTGAGTGATTATAGGATTAATTTTCATTACAGGTAATATCGCTATTTGATAAGCAAAAGTGTAATAACCTAAGGTTTGAGCTCCAAAAAATTTACCAATAATTATATAATCTAAATTAGTGCTAAAAAAGTGAATCGTTTTTTCACCCATTTGATAAAGGCCAAACTGAAAGTAGCTTTTAATTTCAGAAAAATTGAGACGGAAACTGGGTCTCCATACTCGTAGACCAAAACATACTAACAAAGAGGTTTTAATTATTGAGGTTGCCATTTGTCCCCATACTAATGACATTACTCCAGCGTTATTTAAAGCACTCATTAAAGCAAAACAAAATCCGCAAGAGTAAGAAATAATATCAAATTTCGCTAATAAATTAAACTTTAAGTCTTTAACAAACATTACCTGGAACTGCTGACCAATTGGGATTATTACAAAGATTAACGATATCCATAATAAAGGCTGGACTAGACGGACTTCGTTGTAAAAATAAGAGATGACTGGGGTAAAACAAATGACAATTATACTGACTAATAAGCCTGATAATAAATTCAAATAATATAAACTTGATAGCTCATTCTTATTTATATTTTGTTTAGATACAATTGCGTTTGAAATGCCTACATCACTATAGATTTGTGCAAATCCCACCACGACATTTATCATTCCCATTAAACCGAACTGGGTAGGTCCCAATAGGTTAGACAGAATAAATAACTGACTGAACTGGATGACTGTAAGTATTATCGTTGAAATAAGATTCCATTTTGATGCTCTAGCGCCCTGTAATGAAAGAGACATTCTCCCACCTGATTCTTTATGCATTTTTTAATTTTAGGACATGGCTATCATTCCCAATAATACTTCCCCAGATCTCAGATGTTCTTTTAATGGAATAGTTTTTTGATTTTTCGACTGCAGTTTGAGATAATCTTTGATAAAATTCGGGATCATCTTTTAATTTCTCAATTATACTTTGCATCCCGGATAAATCATTAGGCTCAAATAAAAACCCATCAGAGTTGTGTTCAATAATAGTTTTGGGACCTATTGCATTGGAAGATATTGGAACAGCACCGCATGCCATCCCTTCAATCAATACAATACCAAATAATTCCTCCCACTGATCATTAGTATTGGATGGAAGAATTATAATATGACTTTGTCTGTATAAATCGGCTAATTCCTTTTTATTTTCAACTTGACCATAAAACTTAATATTACTGTTTTTATTAGATTCATTTTTTATAATTGTTTCATAAGGACCACTGCCAACAAAGATCCATTCAATATTATCATCTTCAAATCTTTTAATCAGCTTTAATATGGTATCAATACCTTTTTCTTTGATAAGTCTCCCAGTATAAATTATCTTGAATTTTTCAAAAGACTTTTTTTCCTTTAAATTAAAGGTATCCTCATTAATACAATGGGGAATGACATTTATATTTTCTTCTTTTGTATATTTTAATAGTCCTTGCTTAACTTTATCTGTAACTCCAACTACTTTTATATCCGTTAAAAATTTGATCCAGAGTTTCTTTTGACCCCAGAATCTCAACCTTTTGGGATACTTTGAATCATCCCAATAAGGCCACGATGAATAATAAATTATATTGTGTTTATTTTTCAGTAAATATAAATAAAAGATAAATGAATCGTAAGGAGCAGCACCTATAATTATTGTAGAATGTTTCATGAATAGAAATCTGATCAAATAAAACAAGTTAAACAATGACTTCCTCAACAATTTTCCATCTCTTTTTAATATGGATTTAATAAACTGTCTTAGAAAAGTGAATTCCACTTGGACTATATTACTTTGATTATTATAAAAAAATAAAGCCTCAAAATGTCTAGGAGCTCCATTTTCATGAAGAATATAAACTTTTGACATCTACATTCTTCATCCCTTTCCTTTTTGGAATAAATAGTAATGGATTCTGTTTTTTCGAAACAGCAGATGTACCAAGTCCAATCAGCAACCAATAAATAGCACCGGTTTGCTCCCAGTCAATCAATTCAAAGGTTAAACCTACAATTGATTGAGATAGCAAAACACAGCCTATCCACCAGATTACGTCATTTTTATTCACTAATAGTGAGTATATTAATTTTACAACCAATACCAACATTAATATTAAACCAATAAATCCAAAGTTAACCATGAAACTCAGAAACATGTTATCTATGGCTAGAAATTTATCAATTGGTGGATTTAAATTGAGTCTATAGATGCTCCCCCCTGAACCAAATCCAAAAATAAAGGACTTTAGAGATGAAGTTACTTCATTCCATGACCAAAAATACATTAATAGTCTGTGAGAAAATGAAGCGTCTCCTTCCGTAATTAATGATAGGCGATTAATGATGTTTCCTGACATAACCACTAAAAATGTTATAGAGATAATAAACAATACAAACACTCTTTTCTTAACTTTCAATTTTATTAATACTAGTGGAATAACAACGAGCAAAGAAATCCATGTGCCCCTTGAATAAGTGAGATAAATTGAATATGTGAGTAATAGTGTGAAAAATATATTCAATAATTTCATTTTCCGATTAGTCGGCTTGCTATTATTGAAAACACTTATAATCCAACATATTAATGCAGGTGTTAAGACAGCAGCCAGCACAACAGGATGACCTATTGTGCCCACGGCCCTAAAATCTGACATGTTGCTTCCCAAACCATTTCCAAAATTCTTAAATAGGAAACTACCTTCTACCGGTTTTATTATTGGACCAATAAACACAGAATAAATTACTAGGAGTGATTGTATGACCCCTCCATATTTTATTGCATTGATTAGCCTCGCCATATCGCCGTTAATAAAAACCATTCTACCGATAAAATAAGCCATTGTAAGAATTATTACTAAGTAGATACTTTTGGCAATATCAGATATGTTTATTAAATAAGATAGAGTAAAAAAATAAATTAATACATCCATAAAATTTATGTTTATCATATATTTTTTAATAAAAAATAAACTAAAGAATATTATAGATGTTATAATAATAGTGACTTTTATTAATGAAAAATTACCACCATTAATACTGAATATAGATAAGAAAGGTAATGCCTGCACTGGAGGAAGATTCATCAGGAAGATAATTGACGTTATCAGCAAAATTGAACCTAGATTATATTTTTTTTTTGTTTTTATATTCATAAGTTCACCTACTTTAACTTTTTAGATAATTCCCATTCTTTTTGTTTATAGCATCAAAAATAGCTATGTATATTATCTTATATTTCTTCATCTTATTTGTTTCCTTTCTTAATGCAATTCTTATATTCTTTTTAATAAACTTAAAAATAAAACCTGCAAAAGCTAAAATCCTTCCTCTCCCCTTATAACATTTATTTATAAATAAATAAAAATTCCTGGTGTCATAATAATCTATAAGGGGGGAATGGTCTCTATATTTACTTCCAGTTGAAGCACTAACTTTATGCCACACTAATGAGGATGGTTCGTAATAGATTTTCCAACCATTCTGTTTTGCTCGATGATTTAACTCAGTATCTTCAAAATACAAAAAGAAATCCTCATCTAATTTGCCAATGTCATAAATCATCTTAGACCTTGCAAATAAGCTGCAGCCTGTTACAAAATCAACTTCCTCCGGAATATTAAAGAGTTTATTATCTCTATCACTTGTTAAAGATCCCCGATGTGATGAAATAGCGAATTTATTTATCGAGCCTCCTGCATACCAGATATCACTTGAATTATAAAAGTAAATTTTTGAACCAACTATTCCTATTAATTCGTCACTTTCAGCTCTGACCACAAGATTAGTTAATGTTTTTTCATCAATAATGGTATCATTATTTAATAACCATACATATTTCGACTCTTCTTTTAAAGCTATATCAATAGCAACGTTATTTCCACCAGAAAAACCAATGTTTTTATTCAAAAGTAAAACTTTGATACTCTCTTGGAACTTATCTTGGTTATAATACTCTCTTAGTAGTTGTCCAGAACCATCTGGAGAATTATTATCAACAAGATAAATTTTATAGTTTTTATAATTACTTCTCAGTATTGATTTTATACAACTAATTGTATCTTCAAAACCATTATAATTAACTAGAACAATTCCAATTCGAGGTTCTTTTAATTGATTTGATAATAATCGATCAAAAAAATAATTCACTTTTTCCGATTTCATTATTTTCTCATAAGAGTTTGAGACTGTTTCCCAATTATATAAAGTCAGTACTCGTTCTTTAAGTTCAGCTGACTCATCTTTCAGTTCAAGAACCTGCTTAAATTGCAAATCTAATTTCTCAATATCAAATAAAATTCCATTATTACCCAAAACTTCCTTACTGAACGGTCCGTTAATTGCCATGATTCTGTTACAAGATTTCATCGCTTCTAATAATGCAGGATTCGTTCCTCCAACAGAATTTCCATGCAAATAGCAGAATGCGTTTCTCCTTAATACTTCCAATTCTACGGGATTATAATTTGCTGGTGACACATTTACCCCATTTGAACCCGAAAGTCTTTTTAAGCTCAAAGTATAAGGGTTTTCCTCTTTCATACCTATGAGAAGAAATTTATATCCTTGTTTCCAAATTCCCGAGTTAATAAATCCACAGATAATCTCCAACGGTAAATTATCAGGTTCAAGACGTGTGATTTGTAAAAAATACTTGTTGGCATCTAATTTATATTTTTCAAGAACAGAATGTTTTACCTCTTCTTCAAAATCAACTGATTGTGGAACCCCATACGGTATAATCGAAGTTTTCTTATTAAATTTCTTTTTATAATAATCACTTATTGAAATAGAATCTGAAATTAATGTTTTATTAAACCTCCCTATTAAATATGAGGAAATAAAATAATATGCCTTAAAGGGAAAAGACCACTTTGCCCTTCTCCACTCTAATCCATCGGTATTTATAGCCATTGGTAAGCCAGATAATAATGTTATAAAAATTCCTGGGAAATTAGCATTATTAAACCAAAAGACATAATCATATTCAGCTCTATGTTTCCTAAGATATAGTCCTGTATAAATAGCGGATACAAATGTATCAAGTTTTTTCGATTTGCTACCTTTGACATAGATCATTTTTCTGGAATCATAGACTTCCGATGGTCTTGGAGATTCGCTTCGTCCAAATATATGACATGTATATCCTTTAGATGTAAACCATTTTGTTATTTCATCTACCGCTGTCTCAAAACCACCATATGCTGCTGGAATTCCTCTAGTACCACAAAAAGCAATAGCTTTATGATAGGATGAGGGCAGTTTCTTTCCCATTAGTTAATTCTCCTATACTCTCAAGATATTTTTTAGAAGCTTCTATCCAGGTCCATTTTTTTGCTTGAATTAGTCCTTTCTCTTTTAAAGCAAGTAAAGATGAGGAATTTTCAATAAAGTCCATCAGTTGATTTGCAATATCCTCATGTTTATTCGGATCAATCAATATTCCCGCATCTCCCACAACATCCGGTATGGCTGTTGTATTTGAAGACACCACTGGAACCCCACAAGCCATTGCCTCTATGGGTGGAATGCCGAACCCTTCCGCGAAGGTTGGATAAACAAAAACAGATGCAGCCCGATAAATATGCGGGAGCATCTGATCATCTACAGAATCTATAATGTTCACGTAGGGTTTTAACTGCAATTCATCAATTTTCTTGAAGAAGTCCTGGAAGCCAAAATCCGGCTTGCCCACGATAACAAGATTTCCTACGGGTATATTCTTTTCCAGAAGAATTTTATAGGCTTTAAGCAAGGCAATGTGATTCTTTCGAGGTTCGATACGTCCAACCGTTAAAAGATAATCCCGCACTCCATATTTTTGTTCAATTAATGCTTTTGATTCATCCTTATTTTCAGGAGAGAATCGACTTAAATCGACTCCATTGGGAACGACTTTCACTTTATGCTCCGGTATTCCGTAGAGCTCCATGATTTTGTTTTTCGAGTATTGAGATACGGTGTGGACCTGCTTCGCTTTCTGAGCGGAATACCTGACCAGGATTTTGTTGCGAAGCACTTCTTGTTTGGAGAAGTATTGAGGATGGGTTTCAAACAAGATGTCATGAATGGTGCAGATCGTGTCGCAAGGGACCATCAGAGGGGAAATGTATTGAGTGTGGTATAGATCAATTTTGCTGCTTTTAAGAAGCGGCCGGGATTCATAGGTCAACCGTCTGACTTTGGAACCGGATTTAAAATTGATGTATTCCGCTTCATTGCTATAGGGAAGGTCCGCTTCATTTCCCCAATGTCCAAAGAAGACATAGTCTTCGGGATTGCTTTGCTTTAATACTTCTTTGTATAAGTTGAGCAGATAAGTACGGCTCCCCTGAAACTTCCCGGCAAGAACATGAGCATCCACGCCAATCCTCATTTATCTCTCTCCTTCATTCAAAAAAAAATCAAAATGCGTCCCTGGAACCGAACAAAACCTTGACGGTTTTGAACAAAATATTGATATCAAATGGAAGACTGCGTTTTTGTATGTACCTAATATCCAGTTCCACCATCTCTTTAAAGCTCAAATTATTCCGCCCGCTGACCTGCCACAACCCCGTGCAGCCAGGCGTTACCTTAAGCCGCTGCTTGTCATAAGCCGTATACTCGGCAACTTCCCTTGGAAGAGGCGGCCGCGGTCCGACAAGCGACATATCCCCGCGCACGACATTCCACAATTGCGGAAGTTCATCAATGCTGGTCTTCCGGATAAATTTCCCGATCCTCGTAATTCGCGGATCATCCTTCATCTTGAACATGGCGCCTTGAATTTCGTTCTTCTCCAGCAGTTCAGCCAGCAGCTCCTCCGCATTGGATACCATCGAACGGAATTTATACATATGGAACGGCCGCTCTCCCTTGCCGACCCGCTTCTGGGAGAAGAACACCGGGCCCTTGGGGTCCTCGATCTTGATCGCGATGGCGAGCAGAAGAAAGACCGGCATAAGAAAAATCAAGCCAATCGAAGCGGCCACGATGTCCATCGCACGCTTCATCATCAGATAACCCGTCAAATTCCTTTTGTTTTCCGCTGCGTAGGAGGAGTAGTAGGCGCTCGATTCCAGGACAGCTTCCGCTTCCTTGCGGTTCGGGTTCAAACTCATCTTCGATCACCCCAGCTTGATAGAATTGGTTGTATTGGAGTACTCTTCAATGAGCTCTTCAAGGGCGGTCAGCAGCGGATGCTTCAGCTCATCATTGCGCAGCGCGAAGTCGATCGTCGTCAGGATAAACCCGAGCTTCTCTCCGACGTCATACCGTTTCCCGTCAAAGTCGTAGGCGTATACGCCCTGAGACTCGTTCAGCTTCTGAATCGCATCGGTCAGCTGGATCTCTCCGCCGGCTCCGATGTTGTGTTCGCCAAGATAATCGAAGATCTCCGGCGTGAATACGTAGCGCCCCATGATCGCCAGATTGGAAGGGGCTTGCCCTCGCGCCGGCTTCTCCACGAATCTCTTGACTTGAACGAGGCGGCCCATCGTTTCGAGCGGATCCACGATGCCGTACCGATCCGTCTGATCGATGCCCACGGTCTGGACGCCGATGACCGAGCGGCCGGTTTCTTCGTATTGCTGCATCAGCTGCCTCGTGCAGGGAACCTCTCCCTGTACGATGTCGTCGCCGAGCAGGACGGCGAACGGCTCGTTGCCGATGAAGTTGCGGGCGCACCAGACGGCATGGCCGAGCCCCTTCGCTTCTTTTTGCCTTATGTAATGAATATCCACGTTGGAAGACTTCTGCACCTCGCTGAGCAGGCCGAGCTTCCCCTTCTCCATCAGGCTGTGCTCCAGCTCGAATGCGATGTCGAAGTGGTCTTCAATCGCTCTCTTGCCCTTGCCTGTGACGATGATGATGTCCTCGATGCCGGATTGCACCGCTTCTTCCACAATGTACTGGATGGTCGGCTTGTCGACGATCGGCAGCATTTCCTTCGGCATCGCCTTGGTCGCGGGCAGGAACCGGGTCCCCAGCCCCGCAGCCGGAATAATCGCTTTTCGAACTTTTTTCATACCGTCACCTATCCTTATCCTTTTTCTCTCTGGTTCTTCCAGTCCTATCCTTGGGAAAATGCCAAAAAAACGAGTCATGTTTTCGTTGAAAGCGGAAACATAACCCGTTTTTCTGCCATTTCGTTAGTAAAACCGGGGCATTCAACCCCTCCTCACACCGTACCATCGACGATTCACGTCTAAGGCCCACTCATGAGCCCACAGCACGGCCGAGTGCCTGCAGTGATAAAGGTGCAGCAGGCCTTACCTGAAAGTTGGAATTGGAGAGAATAGGCGCTACTTCGCTTCTTTGGTTCCGTAGTAGTAATAGGTGTACTTGTCGCCCTTCCGGCTCTTCATGTTGTTGAGGACGACACCGAGAATCCGGGCCTGCACATGCTCCAGGTTGCTTTTGGCTTTGCGGACAAGCTCGCTCTTGACCTTGCCGGCTTGGACGACGAGGATGACGCCTTGGCAGAGAGAGGAGATAATCAGCGAATCCGTCACGGCGAGCACGGGCGGCGTATCAAAGATGATGATGTCGTATTGAGCCTGCAGCTCCTGCAGAAGAGACTTCATGCTATGGGAGGCCAACAGCTCGGATGGGTTGGGAGGAATCGGTCCCGATGGCAGCACATCGAGCTGCTCGACATGGGTATCCTGGATGGCATCGGCCCATCGGCATTGGCCAGACACGACCGTCGACAATCCGACCCGGTTGGATACCGAGAAAACCTGGAACACCGATGGCTTGCGCAGATCGGCGTCGATCAGCAGCGTCTTTTTGCCTTCTTGGGCATAAGTGACCGCGAGATTGGAAGCCGTCGTGCTCTTGCCCTCGCCGGGATTGGCCGAAGCGACCATGATGACCTGGATCGGTTCATCGAAGGAAGAGAACTGGATGTTCGTGCGCAACGTGCGGTAGGCTTCCGATATCGGAGATTTCGGCTCGTAATAGGTGATGAGGCTGGATTCACTGGTTGAGCGTGGCATAGGAGCCCTCCTTGACCGGACTTGGCTTGGTTGAAGACGGCTTGCGGGACTTCGAGCCGTACTTGTCGATCTTCGTAATCTGGGTCAGCATCGGCAGCTCGAGCTGAGCCTCTACATCCTTCTCCGTCTTGATCGTGTCGTCCAGGTAATGAATCAGGAAGACAAGTCCGACCGAGAGCATGAACGAGACGACAAAGCTGATGAAGATCAGCACGATCGGGCTGGTGTTGATGCTCATGGCGGCCGCATCCGGATTCGCCTTGTTGAGAATGTTCACGTTGTCGACTTTCATGATGGAGGGATTCGTTTCTTTGAAGGTTTGGGCGATGGCATTGACGGCCTTGGCCGCCTGAGGATAAGAGGTGCCGGTGAAGGAAAGATCCATGACTTGCGATTCCGCCGAGGAGCCTACGCCGAGCCCGCCTCTCAGTTCATCTGCCGACATCTTGAGATCGGGGTACTTTTCCACGACTTTGTCGAGTATGGCCGCGGATTGAATGATTTCCTTGTAGGAGTTGATGACGGTGATGTTCGTCTGCATCGTGCTGAGATCCAGCATCGACATTCCCTGGTATTCGAATGCCTGATTGACGATCAGCTTGGCTGATGCGGAATAGATCGGAGTTGTATAGAAAAAGCTTTTGAATCCTGTCGCCAGGCAGGCGATAAGGACGATGGCGGTGATGAGCCACTTGCGCTTGCCCATGATAGTCAAGTATTCTTTAAGTTCCACGTTGTCGAGCCTCCGTCATATAGAAATGGTTCACTTCCGATAAATATAGTGGACTTTATAAGGATGCCGGGCCGGCTGCCCGCTCAGCAGCCAATCGTTCAATTCACGGATCCATTCGAGCCGGCTGACCGATCGGCCGGTTATGTCCAGCTCGTAATGGTACAGATTGCCGGACTTGGCTCTGGACCCGACCGTGCCGGTGATGAGATGCATGCGCCGGTTGAGCATGAGGGTGAGGGTAAGCCGGTAGCCGTTCTGGACGGGGAACAGCAGCGTGGTGGAGAATTCCATCCGATCCGGGCTCATAGTATGTAACAAGACTTTGCGCGATCGGGATTGAACCGCCTTTCCCCGAACTTCGGAGATGCGGATATCCCCAAGAAGCTTGCGGCCCATGCGCGCCTGACTTAATCTGTCAGATCCGGGCTCCAAATTACGACGGACGACCATCCTTCACCTCCGACAAAATGCTGCTGGCCAGCAAGAATAAAGGAGCTTTGAATCGGGAATCATGGCATATATATGATACAGAATGTATCTTTAACATCTCCAACTTTACGATACAATTCGTAACATGTCAAGCGATTTTACATCCCGGATTTGAAAAATGCGACTATTCGTAGCAAATCATCCATAACGCTCATTTCCGTATTAAACTGGGTTATATAGAGATCTAGGAGGTACCTAATGGACATTGGAACTCGGATCGCGAGACTAAGAGAAGAACGAGGCTGGACTCAGGAACAGACCTCTGTAACGCTCGGAATTTCCCGCGCGGCCTTGTCTCATTATGAAAAAAACCGGCGGGAGCCGGATACCGATACGCTGGCGAAATTTGCGGATTTATACCATGTGTCCATCGACTATCTGGTCGGAAGAACCGACAATCCCGCTGCCGTTCTCGATGCGGGGGTTGGAGAATTTGTCTCCAGCCTGGAGCTGTCCGATCAGGAAATGATGGAGAAGTTCGCCTTTTCCATCGACGGCCGCAAGCTGACGGCTGAAGAAGCGAAGAGATTCATCGCCTTTATCCGCGCCGAACGCTCCATGAGGTAATAATGCCCGCTAATATGCTGAAACCCGCCTGTATTCAGGCGGGTTTATTTTTTTAATGTACCCGGTTGTCCGCTGCGCTAGGATTAAAGTAGCGACAATTCCATGACCCTAAGGTCCCTGTTTCGACAATAATCAACCAAAATTATCCAAACTTGTCCTTCAGATTCCGACAGCTTTTGCGTCATGCGTCATTTATACTATCTACTATGTTCCCAAGTAGAGATAATAAATGAGAGAAATGGGAGTGGGTTGAACAATATGGTAACCAATCATCAAGACGGCAATAAGCTACCTCCTCGGGTAGAGCTGGATGTCAGGTTCATTCTGGAACAGCTCGGTATCGACAGCGAACTCGCCATTCAGCGCATCTTCAAGGACCATTCCGCCCCCACGTCGCAAGAGGAGAAGAAAAAGTAGCAAATTCTCCCGCGCCTGTCGGCCCTTCTTGCCAGCCTGTCCAAACAGCCCCGCCCCCAGCTGAAAGAGCCCTATAGGCCTGAATGATACATATGAGCGTTACATCATGTATAGTTACAATAGGTATCATAACCTGCAAAAAAAAGGATAAAAAAAGAACCGGCATCCTCCTATTGGAGGATGCCGGTTCTTGCTATTTGCTTCGGATCAGTTGCCGCCTACACGGGCGAGCTCGCGCATATTGGCTTCAAAAGCTGCCAGAAGAGCATGCTCGCCCTCCAGGCCGTCCTCCTCTTCCGCTTTGCGGATCTGCTCCAGCATGCGCTTGTAGTCCTTGGGAATGACGCGGACGAAGCTGTCCAGAGACTGCTCCCAGTCCGCGAGCAGGCGCTCGCCTACGGCGCTGCCGGTGTTCGAGACATGGGCTTCGATCAGGGAGCGCAGCTCCGCGATGTCTTCCTCGGCCTCGACTCTCTCCAGCAGGACCATCTCCAGGTTCACTTGCTTGTAGAAGGTGCGCTGCTCATCGAGCACATACGCCACGCCGCCCGACATGCCGGCCGCGAAGTT
>Ga0194137_10000500_pt1 | contig 26292 bp, 28 predicted proteins | sample TARM_MetaG_T3_14_FD_134025 | JGI IMG/M metagenome (GOLD analysis project Ga0194137, IMG submission 134025) | Freshwater microbial communities from Pennsylvania, USA, analyzing microbe dynamics in response to fracking - TARM_MetaG_T3_14 (version 2) | ecosystem: Environmental > Aquatic >... | reverse complement strand
GCGAACTTGGATGCGTCCTTCAACTGCCGCTAGTCGGCCTTTGCGAAGATAGTTCGCACAAGTCTCCGCGAGCTGACGCCACGTGACGATCGGGATAAAATCTGCCTCCCGCTCGCCGCCGTTTGAGGTAAATGGACGGTCTACCGCGAGATTGAACTGTGTAATTGCGACGCCCGCCGGCGTGTATCTCATGTCGGGATCTTTCGTCAAGCGACCGATTAGTATAACCCGGTTCAGCACTTTCTATTCACACTCCACCATGATTTTTTCCCTAACTAAGCAAGGATGATACCTGGGGCACGTAATTTGCTTGAAGCAATTCATCTATGCCCTTCCCAAGCGACACGTCCCACATCGCCAAACTGAGCGCCATATCGCTTTCTTTAGCGAAAAACTCCGCACAAAGTTCAAGGGAACGCTGTACTTCCGGTGTCGTAACCGCATCTGCGTCGTACGCGAGTACGACGTGCCGGCATCCGAGCCGCTTGAGCGGTTCCAACGCCAATCGGAATGCACCTGTTCCTGGAATAGCAAGGAACGGTTTGACCATCAAATCCGCCGCAAGATCAGCTTTCAATCCGCCTTCAGTGATCCATACTTCCGAACAATCAATCAGGCCGCTAGGGTCTTCCCCGACGTTCCAGTACGGCAAGCATGGATGTGGGAGCGCCAAATGAACCGGCAGTGGACCGCCTATGGATGCGCCGTTCGTCTTTGAACCGCTGCTCCACCACCAATACTTCGTCCCCTGCTCAAGCTTTACACTAAAAACGAATTGCCCGGACTTAGCATGGCAAACCTTTTTATCTTTCTCCGTCAGAATAACCTCAAGGATCTTATCTTGAACACGAAGCGAGCATCTGGCACGACGTAAACCATTTTCGAGCGGTTCAATCTCTTCCAAGATTTCACCCTTGATGGCCCCCTGCATCGATAATTCCAGCTGGGGTTTATCCACTCGAATCTGCCATCCGATGATCTCATTGTGAATGGAACGAAACGGGATCATAAGACCCGTATCGCCAGCCATTGTCCAATAAGGACCGTAGCGTCCCTCGGCCACGAAAAATCCGGGGACGCCAAGTAGGTCATTATCGGCGCTGAGCCGCCCGATGACGCCTTTCGCAACCTTGAAGCGGTCACGGTCAGGCATCGTGCGGTACTCGCGCAATCGAATGGCGTTCTCCTCCATCATCCGAACGGATCGCAAATGGTCGGCATGCTTCGCAGAAAGTGTAAGCTCCTTCGTCAAGGCACGGTAGACTCGATTAAGATGGTAGTCCGGACGCTTCTCGACTGCGTTCGAAACTTCGATCTCAATCTTTTCCCTCGGCACGCGGTCGGTCAGATAATGCGTATATTGGCGGCCGATATCGGTGTCTTTGTATTTTTCGGACGGTACCCGCATGCAGTGAACGATGGTTTGGTCCTCGTTAATCCCGCACCAGCCTTTATGACCACAAATCGGGCATTGAGACATAATCTCATACCATCCGACGTGTCTTGTTCTGCGTAGTCTCATGCCATAACCCCTTTCCTACGACACCCGTTGGTTGTTCTCCAGCTCAGCCTTCAGGTGCGCTTCAATGAGCCGTAGCTGCCCAACGTCAAGCGAATTAAATTTACCGTTGAACGTAATTTTCAGCAGCTGGGACACTCGATTTTTAAGATACACTTGGTCGAACCCTTTCGTAAGGTCGATCAGGTTTCGTACCAATAGATTCTTCGCCTTTGCCGGATCGTCCTGCTCGTTTCGGTTTTGCGGTTGACCTGGTTGGGTGCCCGCTCCACCGCTGGCGCCGCGGGAGTTCCCGCCATCGTTCCGACCCGAAGACCTTTCTCCGGATTGCCGGTTAGCCGCGTTCAATTCTTCGAGTGCCTTCTGCCTCGATAGACCGATGAATATATCCTCGAACGACGTCAATCCGGATCCAATGCAACCATAGCCCGCTTGCGCAAGCGCGCGACCGACAGCACTCGTTGTTGCATTTTCAATGGGATTCGTCGCATCGACGCCCGTTCCGCCAAACCCAATGACGGCGCGATCGCGAGTCTTAACTTCCTGACCCCTACGATTGAGTCCTTCGAATACGCACTCGATGACCCAAAAATTGCCGATCTGGTCAGCGTAGGTGTCGAGCTTGTAGCCGCGGCCTTGTTCGTTGTGGACGTCAATCATCTCGGTAATACGACCTTCAACATCTACGTACGGTCGATACGTTTCGACGAACGTCTTGCCGTTGTAAGACTGCAGCCCCCGCTTCCGCTGCTCATCCGTGAGAAAGAATTCCTTGTCCCACAGCTTTTCCTTCTGCGACAGCAGGCGAATATGCTTGTGGTATTGCTGCGGAACGGTATCATAGACATGCTTGATGTGGTCGGCTGCCAGCTTCCGTTTTTCGAGCGCCAGTCCGAGAATATGCTCGGCAAGCCCGCCGGCCAGCTCCGTCTTCTGGTAACCACCGTCACCGTTTTGATGATGTTGCCTGCGACCGTAATTTCCTCCCATACATGCATTCCTCCCATAATGGATTTCTATTGCCCCTACGCCTTGCTAAGTGCTGGTCATGGACTCATGACCATTCCCCCTTCGCCTGTTTATTTCCAACAAAAAAGGCCCATCCGAAGGATGAGCCTCATAAATGGACGCAAAAAAAGCGCACACGTCTCCCGCATGCACCCACTGCTTCCATTGATACCTATTAGCCTTGACAGCCAACTCCCTCTTCACCGAAAGTATTAGACGGCGAAGAAAATACGATTTCAATCTAGTAATGAGTAAATTATAGCATTATTCACTTTTCCAGAAAAGAGGGCGCCCACCCCGCCCCAGGGTGAAGTATAATACTGGTAAGGCAGGTGACGGGCGAATGACGTTTGAGATGCACTACTTTGGGATGGACAACCTTACCCTTACGGAAACAAAAATTTTGCTTTGGCTGGCAGACACGATTCGCGAAAACCTAACCCCGTCGCATCGATATGAAGCCGACATTACCAAGTTATCTGAACGCATGGGACACCAAAACGTCAAATACACCGAACTCAAGACGAGTGTTATTCGCCTTGCATCATCGGAGACCGAAATCCAAGCGGGATCGCTCGTGTTCACAAGGCGCCTGTTTGAGAAGATCGACGCCCCGTCCGGCACAGCGATGCTTTACTTCACCTTGCATCCGACGGTCGAGGTCCTCTTCCTCCGGATCGCTCGCATGTTCAATAGCGACGAGATTGATCTGCTCCTCAAAACCAGGAGTATCTTCACGATTAAGCTCTACTCCCTAATTCGTGACCGCATTTGGTCAGGCGACGTCATTCCAATCGACGAGCTACGGGCGATGCTGGGGATCGCGGACCGGTATCCGCGGTACGCAAACTTCAAAGCACGGATTTTGACGCCGGCGACAGAGGAATTGCGGAGTCATTTCGGTCTAACGATCAACTTAGTTGAACACAAACATGGCGGGGACCGTGTGACGGAAGTCCAGTTCAACCTCGCACGTTACGCGTCCCACGTCCATCTGGATGTCAATCGGGACCAATTCTACGAGGAAGCGAAGTACCAAGCCGAACAACTGGGGATCAACATGACGCCCGCATTGTACGATAAGTGGATTCAGAAAGGCGAGTACGCCTTTATTGTCGCACTGGACTACGTCCGCAGCCGTATCGAGACCATTCGGCTGCCGGTGCCTTATCTGACCAAACTGCTGGATACCGAAGATTACGGGCAGCCACTTAACGGCCTGCAAACGGATGAATACCTGCTCCTTCGCGATTTTCTCGACCGGTTCAGAGAGACGGTCAGTCTGACTCCCCTTTTTGTGATCGAGAAGGAATTTCATCGATTCTGTGCCGAGGCGGGATTGTCAGAGCGCGCCGGCAGCTTATGGGTTAAAGCCTCGGACAAGATCAACAAGGATATCAACGCCTTTATCTCCATGAACCGAAAAAAGAAGCACCCCCGTCATACGACGTAGGGGTGCTCCAACAGGTATTCGTAAATGTCCCGGGCATAGGGGTGTTCAAAATCATCAGATTCAAGCGGCCGTAAATTACGGGTCCGCCGAAGATCCAGCGTACGATGAATTTCATCGACAATCTCTTGCGTCATTTCGCTTCGCAGTCTCTTCTCGTCCGACTTCTTTCCGGCCTCAATCTTCTCCTGGTGGAGTTCGATCAAACGCCGCAGACGAGCATTCAACTGAGGGATCGACGTCTCAAAATCAAAATCGTCTTCATCGTCGTAGCCGGCACCGTTATTGACAAAGTCCTCTCGGATCGCCTTCACGATGTAACCGCTTATGTTATCGATATTGGCTTCCTGCTTCGTTTCATATACGTATTGAATATTCGCTTTTACACGCTCTTCCCCGAAATTCGCGATCAGCTCATCCGCAACCGCCTTACGAACACCGAAACGGGTCAGTAAAGAATAAGCTGTAACGTCGCTCTCAAAAACCTCCGCACTTTTCTGCAGCAGTTTCTTGCGGTGATTTTGCTTTATGTAACAGGTTATGGCGACCACCTTATGCCCAACCTTTGTTTCCTCAAATTCAAAGGAAATATCCGTCTTTTCGGCGAGCTCCTCCTGCGTTTTCAGAAGAACGCGCTGTTTCATGTGGCCGTAATGGGTCAGCTTGTCCGGCTCGATCTCAAGCAAGTTCCGAAGTTGCTCGATCGTAAACCGCCGTTTCCCAAAGTTCAAATAGCGTTTCAAGAGCTCGTACATCCGAATTGAATACTTGCTCTTTAGGACCAGCACGTTTGCGAGCTTGTATCGGGTAAAGTCCTTCTTCAATTTAAGAAGGTACGGTTTCAATTGCGGCGAAAACTCCAACTCAACGAGCCCTTTACGGTGATGGTATCGGGAAGCGGAAAGCCAGTTTACTACAAGATCGGATTCTCCGTTGTTCTCACGAATGACCAGCTGCTTTCGCTGCAGCCCCGTAACGACATCCCGGATCTTCTTGTAGAAGTTCTTCTCTTGCAGATCGAGGATATCCGCAAATTCCTTTACTTTTATGTGATGCGTCTTGAAGTCTTCGTCATCCGGCTGGATAAGCGAGATCAGCGTATAGATGATTCGCGATTCCTGCAAGTCGAGGTTAAGGGGCGTTTCAATGAGAACGTTCGACTTCGTAACGATGTATTCCGGCGATATTGGAGTCGGTGGTCCAAAATCTAATTCTAGTTGCTCAGTAGACATTCTCTTACCCCTCCCTTCAAATTTAATATAAAGAACCATTCCCTTAATTTCCACTCCTTTATATGTGACAGATAAATCCTGCAGAAAGTCGGTTGGCCGTCACATAACGGGGAGCGTAAGCGCCGATCCGTCACAAACAAGGGAGTATTATCGGCTTTGTAGCCTCCAACTATCACAAATTGGGGAGCAATAACCGTCTTTTCTGGTGAAAACTCGGCTGGCTGTCACATAATACGGAGTGAAATAAAGTCCCAGCGGTCACATTTCAGGGAATAGAAGTGGAGCTGTCACAAAACACGGAGTAAAACTAACTCGGCCGTCACAAAACGGGGAGTCTACACAGGCTAGCTGTCACAAAACCGGGAGTATTTCCGGTTGCGGTCGCAAATAAAGGAGCCCCATACGGTTAGCTGTCACAAGTTTAGGAGTACGGAAGGCTCGGAGCCGTCACAAATCAAGGAGTCCAGATATCTTACGGTCACAATATAGGGAGTTCTGAATACATGAATCGGGCAACACGGGTTCTGCTGTCACAAAATGAGGAGCTTTCCGCTGCAAATCCGTGCGGATCGGAGGAAAACCGGGCAGCAAATCAAGTTATACCCCCTGGAGGTAACAAATCGGGTGATAATCCGGGTGTTGGACTCCCTTCTATGTGACAGCTCCACTCCCCATCTTGTGATAGCTGACTCCCTTAAACGTGCGCGCCAACTCCTTCATTTGTGATTGCTAGACTCCCTAAAACGTGATGGTAGACTCCTAGATTTGTGACGGTAAAGCCCAATAAAGCCTGTCGTATCAATACTTATGCCGTCTCGTAAACAATTATTCATATATAAATCATTAAAAAAAGAAAAACAGAATATAAAAACAGACAAATTACGCTTGGCTTCGCCAAACGCTTAATCATTTTAATTTTCTGTCACAAAACAAGGAGTGGAAATTTGTAGAACCTTGAAGGTAATATACTAATATATATATTAGAATAATTTCCCGTACAAAGAAAAAAATAAAGCCCCCATCCCGATCGACATTCACCGTCCGCGGCCGCCAAGCGTAAGACGTTGAATGATGGAGGATTTGAGGACTTCATTAAAGTAAAGTTGTGGATAGTGTATCACAATCTTTTTTACCTGTGAAGTCCCTCTTCCCTATGGCTGGGCAGCATAGAGGTGAGAGGAAATGATAGAGAAAAATCTAAAAGGAACACAGCACAAGCTGCTGTACTACCGGTATCGACCTACGGGTACTGAAAAGCCGAAAGTCAGAACCAAAAGCGGATCAGAGCAAGCCTATACCGAGAAAGAACTAGAGAAAATCTTCATCCCCGAAGAAGAAGTTCGTAAGTTTACCTTGGACAAACATGGGCAGCCTATTCCCTACGTCGACGGGCACGTTACGATTATCAGCAATTATATATTCGATTATTGGAGCCATTTTCTAACGGCGGAAGGCGTCGCCCTATACGGCCACCTCAAGCGGTACTGTTATGGCGAGAAGGATTACTGCTGGCCGGATCTCAAGATGATCGGCTTGAAAATGAACAAGAGCCGCAACACGATCAAGAAGATCCTCAAATCCTTGGAAGACTTCGGTTTCGTCCTCATGTTCAACGTACAGAACGCCGACAAGAACAACATGGAGGAAAGCCCCCTGTTCAAAGTGCGGAAGCAAGTCCCCTTTCTACCGCAGGAATTGTACGAGCAGTTACCGACTGAGCTCAAACTCGACCATGACAAGTACATGCAGGGGATCGTCACAAATTTCAATCAGATTCTAACGCTTGATTCCGCTGTCGATTTCTCCGAAGTTTATGAGGACGTAATCCGTAAAGGAACAATCGTCCGTAAAGAAAAATCGACGCTCCATCTGGAGAAAGAAGCTCAAGATAAACTGAAGCTGCTGAAACATCAGCAGACACCCGAGGACATTGAAGTATGGGATAAAGCACTGGCAATCATTAAATCCAAAATGTCCGGGCCTTCCTTTAGTACGTGGTTTTTAAATACGTTCGTGATCCAAAGAAACCATAAATATATCGTGTACTCCCCTGTGCAATTTACCCGCGATTGGCTGGAGTCGCGCTATAAACGAATGATACTAGAGACCATCCGTTCCATAAATGATCAGATCGTAGACGTCGAATTCGATTGTCTGCGACTGGAATGATTAAGAGCTGGCGATCCTGCCATGCTCATTTTTTTTGCCCTATCGCCGTATCTCGAATTCCGAGAGGCGGCGTATAGATTATTGAAATGCCGCCTCTCAGTTTTTGACATGCGGGGTATAGGATTTTGAAAGGCGATGTCTCTCAAAATCTGAGAATCGGGTTTATCCACATAAATACCGCCTCTCAAATTCTGAATAGCGGGGTCTCGAAATTGGATAGGCTTGGCCGCATTTCAAGACTTGAAAGACCCTATCCCCAAAATTGAGATAATCCATCCGCAAAAATGAGATACCCTTTGTCAAAATCCGAGTAGAAATAAATACGAATTTAAGTAATTGAATTAAACAATACAATTAAGAAATACGATTCTATTATTATCATCACTATTATAAATTCTGGCAAAATATTCTCTGGATCTAATACAAAAAAAAAGAACAAGCGGAGGACCGTCCCCGCCTGTTCTCTGAACTGCTTTTATTTCACCCTCTTTTGCGAAGACATGGACAAGACCGAATACTCGTTAAGCAGGCTGTCCAGCTCCTGTGATTTCTTCAGCACATATGGCGAACGCACGCCAAAACGCTCTCCCGCACGATTCAACACTTCCCTCTTACGTCGAATCGCTTCTTCAATATCTTTAATAGACTTCGACATCCGTATCCCCCCGGTTCTGAAAATGGTTAGTCGATCATTGAGCATTCCGCCAAAAACGGTCATCCGAAAAAATGCCAGCTTGCATCAGCACTTCCCACCATTTGCGGAAAGCAGCGTTAATCAACAGCCTTTCTTCGCCGGTCGGATACGGACCGCCAAACTGCGTCCCATAAACCAAATAGGAATCGGTTAAACGGGCTTCAGCTAGTTCATCCTCGATCCAAGCCTCGAACGCTCTTGCAAAAAGCTCATGATTCCGGCGCCAATACTGTCCTCTTGCCTTTGCATCAGCATAAAACAGACTTTCGTCGGAAGGGATGTAGAACTCCGTCGGTACCGCCCTCCCCGCATCCTTCAGCAGATTACAGTACATGAAGCCGATATCCGTCCACATGTTCTTCTTGACGCGATATTGCCCCACCAAAGATCTAAGCGCTGCGCTCACGTCGTAGCCGTTCTTCGCGAGCTTCGCTTTGACGCTTTCGTAGTAACGATTTTTTGGCTGCGGAAGCGGGTCAGGAACTTTCACCAAACGGCGGCCAGTCCCCTCTTTGATTGCTTTCATCAACGACGTAAAAGCCGTTTTCACTTCGTTTGGCAGGTACGGACCCGCTTCGGATCCCGATATAAAAGCGCGCTTGCCGTTCACAAACCGATACGAATACGAATACAGGTTTTGGTCTAGCGCATGCGCCCACTCGTGGCATTGCGCACCGCCACCGCGATATTTCGTAAGGTTCATGACGTTCGTCATTGGTTCAAAATGCGCTGCTGCTGCGCCGCTCCCCCGGGCTCCGTAAGCGATCCCGAGTGCGCCGTAAAAAGAAATGGCTTTACGCGGGAGCTTTAAGATCGTGGCCAGGTCTGCCCAAGCATTCCCCGAGCAGAGAACATGATAACGGCCGGCAGCGTCCTCGACGTAATTGCCAAACTGGACTCCCCGGAATCCATACTGTTCAATAATGTCCTCCGGCTTATTCACGCCCGAGGGCTCCTTTGAGAGTCGAATGACCTCATCCGGCACCATTCGCTCCCATACGGTCTTGTTTGACTTCTGGTTGACGCTATGCTCCCTGCGCACCGCCCAGTTCCAATCACGTCCTTCTTCGGATTCGAAGGCACGATCGAATATCTTTCGGTACCCAGGGCCGGATCGGTTTTTGGCTATGAAGAGCGACTGAAAACGATCCCCAAGCGACAGCCAATGCGCGAATGTCATCAACTCAGGCTCACGTTGCACCTTCTGCTCATACCGCGTGTAATAGGCTTTACGGGCGCACTCGCGCAGCGTCAAAACCGCCGCCTGGACGGCGTCCACCGACTTGGCATCCGAGAACAGCGCTTTCAACTCGATCACCGCTTGAATGAAGTACCGTCTCTGAAGAGGATCATCTGCCGGCCGCTGGCTCACTCGATCCCAAATCTGCTTGATCACGAATGCCGCCTCGGACGTATATCCCTCTTCTTGAAACCTTTCCGCACGAAGCGAGCCGACCAGTTCGTCCTTGCAGACCATCTGATACGCCTGTGTGGGATCTTCCTCAATCGCTTCTTGCCATTCAGCGGAAAACATCGCGTGCGAAGATGCAAGATGCTTGCGCGCGCCAAGCAGTTCCTCACCGCAATCGTAAGCGTATTGCTTGCGCAATGATCCTGTGGTGCCACGGGTGTCGACCGCCGTGACAGCGATTTGAGTCGCCGGAACCGCGTTGCATTCGTCGAACGTGAAATAGTCAAACAGCGAAAAAGCCAATTGTTCGGTCACGAATCCTCAACCTCCATATCCCTCCGCCCGTGGCGGAGGATGTTTAATCGTCCGCCAGGACGTCGGAAACTATGGATGCTTACCTTTTTACTTGCGGGACAAGATCAAGCTCCCAATCCGCATCGAACAAGTATGCGAGATCTTCTTTGGAAAGCGGCGGGAGCTTCATGTGATCGAATTCCTCATCAAGGAGGAAATCCTCCTCGTCCAGCGATGCAAAAAAGTCCAGATTCCGTTTTACCCAATTCATTGCCAAGAACGACTGACAAAGCCGTTTAAGCCATTCCAGCATCTCTATTCCTCCTAGTGACACCCCCGGCCAGGAGGGATGTCGAATTTCATCCCCCTGGCGGGTAGTGACTAGAAGCGGGTTATTTCCCCCAGCTAATACGCCGATACAGCTGCATCGCGTTGACGAACAGGCAGACCGAATATAGGCCGGCGATTGCGTAGTACAGTGCCACTTGCTCCTCGACCGCCAGCATAAAGGCGCGAGCACCAAAAATCGTAAAGACGCCCTGTAAGATCAAGTCGTCGCGGAACCGCTTAATTCGTTTCAGCAAGCTGCCGCGTCTAACAAGCTGCAGTTCGTTGTGACGTTCCCATGTGTATGCTTCCAAGCTGACAACAGGGATACAGTTGTCCCGAAACTGGTTCCACTCATACTTGACCTTATAGACGAACTGATCGACGATCGGCTCATAGTAGCTTTCTTGAACGACTCCGGTCATCCCCCTGCGAACGCCGCTGATCACCTCTACGGTATCGTCAGTACGGAAACGACCACGAATGCTCTTAACGAATCCAAACATTCCTACCCTATCCCCTTTCGGTTGTGTGAAAAGTTAATTACGCATCGAGTTCGCCGTGCGCATAAAGCTCAAGAATCGAATCCAGGAACCACGACAATGCGCCGGAGACAACCTTAGAAGATAAAGCAGAGATAGCCGTCTCGGAATGGGTTGCGATTACGATTAAGAGCATCAGTCCAATAACACTCCAAAATGTTTTTTTCATACCAAGCACCCCTCGTTCATCTTTTGTTGCGTCAGAACCCGTTCAATGGCCGCCGCGTCTTCTGGAGAAGGCTGATCGATTCCGGTTCCGAACGGATCGAATACGGAGTGACCGAACATCCTGCGGAACGGGCCAGATAAGCCGAGAAGTTTGTATATTGCCTCCCGGAAACGCTCAGTGACAGGGAAACCTTCGATTGACTCCCGCTCCAACACCATCTGATAAGCGGTGATGATTTCGCTCTCCCGCCATTCAATGTTAAGCCGAGCCATCGTTTCTAAAAGGAGCGTCCGGCAATCGATGGTAAGGTCTCCGATGCCGCTGCCGATTTTCGACTTCCCGATTCGCTGGAAGCCCGAAATCCCCCCGTACCGAATGTCCTGTCCGATCGCCTTTAACACTGCCCGAAATTGGTAATACTTTTCATATTCGGGAAACGTGCTGATCAGGTTGCCCATGCTCTTGTCCTGCGAGATCGTACAAGCCCAGCAGCCTAGCCTTGCAGATTTCCCGCATTGCATCACGGCTTCGTTGTCGTTTACAACCGCGGCGCCGAGCGGGCATTCGCTGCCTGCGGCGTTGCCGTAAAAGGCAAGCAGTTCCGTATTGCGTGCGCCCTTCCACGGTGCCCTGTTGAAAGCAAGATATGTGACGACCTCCTGCTTCGTCCAGTCGCGGATCGGTGAGGCAGTCCGGATGTTTCCGACAGGGTGATGCCCGTAGAAGTCATCCCCGAAATGCTTCGACAAGCTGCGCCTCCGCTGAACGCTTTCGTTATCCCGAGTCCCGAGCACCAGGACCGTGTCCTCTGCACCGTCGGCGAGAAACACCGCTTCAAGAAATTCGCGGGCAGGCTCCACCTTGAGGCGGCGGACGCAATACTTAAAATTTACGGATGGGCTTTGGTATGATTTACCAATAATGCAGACAAGCAGCGTATTGTCTTCTCTAGGGCAATGTGATACTCGATCCACGGAAATGATTTGCAGAGCGAGTCCCGCAATTCATGGATAATTTTTTTGACCCCGGGATTTTCGACAAGCGTATCTGCCGAGATGACCATAATCCGCTTCGTCGGATCCGGATTCTGAATCGCATGCTCGATCATGAGCTGAAGCGTAAGTCGAGAATCGACCCCGCCCGAATTTAATAGCCCAATAATCGAATGTTCATCGTAAATTTTCTTGATCTTCGCCCGCGTTACGGCCAGCAGCTCGTCATCGACCTTATCGAGAAAATCTAAGGACTCCCCTTCGGCGACCCGGGCCGATTTTTTCGGAGGCTCGCTCATCTCGAAACCGAAGAAATCGAAAGCCGGCTGGCACCGCTCTTTAGGAAACGGAAGCGGGACCTTGCTTGCGCCGTATGGTGGAATGTCGAGGAAGTAAATCTCGACGAGCAGCGCGCAAGTCGAATGGAACGCATAAACCTGAAACTTATGCTTCGGGCTCATGTAGCTCCAGTTGTCCATGCTTGGATAAAGTGCGTCGTAGAAGACGTCCATTACGTCGAAAGCCGTGGACGCAACGAGCGCATCGATCGCGGCTTGCTCTGGCATTTTTAGCTCGAATCCGGATTCCTCCAAAAATAAAAAAAGCGACCCTGGGACGGAATCGCGCCGGAAGATGTCGTGCCATGAAAAGCCGCTGTCGGGGGCAATGCAATCTGCCTGAGGTCGATCTTTGATGAAGTGGTGGATCGCATAGTAAGCCCCGTTCTGAAAGATTCCAGTCCAGTCCCGAATAACGCCGTTAAACGAAAACCCTTCCGCCTCCAAGTAATCCCACAAATCTAAAACGACGGAACAGTAGTCCTTCAACCGGTCGTCGATCGCAACCTTCGTGTTGTTATCTACCAACTCATAAGTCTGCATTGTCTCTATTACCTCCCTCAGCTGTTGGAGCTGTGCACATTGTAGTAGATCCGAATGTAGTGCTCGTCAACGATCTCGTAGGCGTGAAGCAGGAAGTATTGGTGCATGGAGTGCCGAAAATACTCTCGCTCCTTCCGGATGAACGCCATGACTTCTTCGATGGTGTCAAACGTCTTGGTGTTCGGAAACCGCGGCGGTACGATCCGATGAATATTGGACAACGATAGCAGCACTTTACCGTCCTTCCCGTAGACCTTCAGCGTTCTAAGATAGTCGTTTTCGATTTCAACCTGCAGATCGTCCATAAACATCCCTATTCCTCCTCTTTTTTGGACACAAAAAAAAAGGCCCCAAAGACATACGTGTACCGTACGCTTTATGACCTTCCTGTTTCAGTCCGTTATTTATTCGCTGTGAAGCTACCCCTACTTCGCCGAATCGTCAACGGCAAAGAAAAAGATAATGGTGATTCTCATAATATTTTTATTATATCGCTTGCGGGGAAGGATTGTAAATATTGTGTAGCTCTCTTAAAATAATGGTATAGGAACGAGCTCGGTTGAGCCGAATCTATCACACTCGTATTCGCAGCGGCTAATCGTGGTCCGTCTGTGATTGCATCTTTAATAATTTATAATATGTTATAAATTAAGGAGAGGGCCGACATGGATGAGCTGAATGTTCGAGGAAAGCGGGATTGGGTACAACGCAGCGACAACACCATCCGGATTGACGGAGAAGGCAAGAAAATGTCCGAGATCCTGTCCATCTATGAAAGCTACATCGAATCGGGGTTTGACCTGTCGATCGAGGAGATTGCTGCCTACATATCATCTTCCTATCGGTTTGCCCTACAAGAGATTAAACCCCATATCCCCCATATCGGCGTAACTCAGACGATCAGAATCGCCGTGATGCGAGAACTTGAACGGACGGGTAGAGAGATGGAGATGTACAAGCTGCAGTTGCTCCAAAAGCGGATTCTCCTTGATCGCGCGAGCTTTGAGGCGTTTATGCTGGACCGGATGAGCAAGGAACAGAAATTTGCGGTCATCCCCTTCGAGCAGTTTACCACTCATCCAAATTATGAAGTATTGGTCGAGGTTGTCCCCGACAACAGTAGGCACCTGGGTATTCTCCGCAGAGCTTCGCTCGATGTTCACAAAGAGGCATGGAAAGCGCCTCTGGACGTAAATCCCGTCCGAACTTTACCGGACCAGTTGTTAAGTCTCCAAGACTTAAAAAAGTTGCGTGGGTTCCGACATAATGTGGAAGCCTACCATCACGTGAACATGAACGGCGTTAACAAATACCGTTTTGGCAATATGGTCCGCTACAACTTGGTGGAATTTGAAACGAATCGAGATATGATCCCCATTCCATACGGCCATAATGAACGTGATGCTGTTGGTCGCGTACTGGAGCATGGGATCGCCACCGAAAACCTAAAGAAAGCCGTTCGTGAGGTTGGCAAAATGGCAAAGGCAATGAGATTATAATATATACTATGTTCTAACTTATAAGCATGGATTTTTAGAGAGCCCGTAAAACGACGGGCTCTCATTACTTAATGCACCATAGCCGTGGGCAGTTGATCAGCTTCGTCGCGAACCCATACAGCCTCGTAGCTGAGGGTAAACCCAATGCCTGCGGAAGCAGCCATGAGTGCGACGAGGAAGACCGTTCCCATAGCCTCAGCCGCCTCAACAGGCACGGCATTTCCTATGAATTCTCTCGCCTTTGCATCGCTGCAGCCTACGAGATTAAACGGTAATCCGTTGAACAACTTCGCAGGAAATCCCTGCAACATAGCGAGTTCGAACGTCGTAAGCGGGCGGTGCCATGTACCGTCCTCTGCGATAATGAGATATACACCTCTGTCGCTGTCGGCCGGAAATGCCGGCGCGGATTCGAAAAACTCTGCCCCCGCCTCATCTGAAAGTGCACAGCGCGGATCGGATACACTAGCAGCTGACTGCATTACGCGATTAGCCGACCGTACGGCTTTTGCTGGTTCGTCCCAGCTTTGTACACCATAGCTGTCTGGATGAAGCGTTGTTTTACACCGCGGATCTGCAAGGGCAATCGCTCCGCTACCGAATCTCGTCCCGGTCACGCAAGGCGCACTTTCGTCTGCGCGTACAACCCGATAAACGCCGGGATGCCGGTTCTCCCGTTCCTTCAAACGAGGATCGCTGATACAGACCGCACCATTATTTGGTCCAACGGCGCCCGTCACAGTCTGAGAGGTTTCATCCCAACGGGAAATACGGTAGATCGAGCGGTGCGTACTTTCCTCATTCAGACCAATGCGAGGATCCGAAACCGCAGAAACGCCGTTGCTCCGTCCGGGTCCTGCTCCGCCGGTCACTGTCCGGGAAGGTGCATTCCAATCTTCTACGGCCCAAGCACCGCGGCGCGGCTCGTGCTCGATGCGATAGTTCCACCATTCTAGCTCGTTCAGCGAACGCCAGTCTTTTCCCGACTCTATTAAAGCCAAGCGTACCCAAGTCTTCCATTCGAGATTTGGAAGACGATGGAGCGGGCCGCATGCAGCGGTGTCGCCTGGCAGCGGAAGCGGGCCGATAACGTCGCCGATCGTCTTGAGGCGCTTACGTGGTGGCTGATATACGAAGTTTGGCATGCGCTGTTCGTTCCTCGCAATCAGCAAATACCGCCTGCGGCGCTGGCCGAGACCACCGAGTTCTCCACAATCGTGCGTGTTGTCGCTTACCACATAGCCGGATGCACGAAGCACCTGCTTGATGCGGTCGAGAATCCTCTTTCCTCGCGTCATAATCCGTGGTACGTTTTCGAGCAAGAATAGCGTCGGGATCTCGCCGCCGTATTCACGGCAGGCTGTAAGTACAAGCTCGATGCCCCGAATCGTCAGCAAATTCAACGCCTGATACTTCTTGCTTTTTGCCGACTTCTCCGGCAGGAGCCCCGAGAAACCTTTGCACGGTGGGGATGTGAAAATGACGTCCGGAACCTCTCCGCCGAAGGCATCCCATATATCGGCCGAAGTCGCCTCCTGCCAATCTTCGGGCGGCTCATGGCCGTGAAAATCGGTATACTGCTGGCGGGAGAATAAGTCCAGGCAGACCGCTTTGCTTCCGGTTATCTGCTCATAATTGCGGCAGACGACCGGGTCGCCGTCAATTCCGCAGAGGGTCCGGAAGCGGCCGATTTTACCCATGTATTCCCCACGCGCCTGCGAGAAACCAAGCGAGCCGCCGCCAACGCCGGAAAACAGGTGCGCAACGGTATGTTCAGTCTTTACCTCGCTATTTCTTCCCCATAAAGTCATCTCTATTCCTCCTGCCCCTCCCCATCTGCACTGGGGAAGGAAATTCTTTCCCCTGTGCAGAGGGTTGAAGCAGTATAGAGCCGCTGTTATACGGATACGGCGACGTCCTGGTTACTGTTTTATTTCTCTATTGCTCCAGCACATAAGTGTACTCGGTCAGGTCTTTTCGAGTGATTTTCCCCCGCCCCACAACACCGTACTTGGCGTGATGGATGCGGCGAAGGACGGCATGCTCTTCGAATGTACCGCGCCGGTCGCGGAGATTAACCGCGGGATTGAACGACGGACTGATGCCGGCATTAAACGCCCGAATTGCATCGTTGGAAATCCGAATTGCTGGTTTCGTTTCGCTCATGAACAATCAATCCTCCATTTCGAATGTCTATTGCCACAAACTAAAAAAACGAAATCTGCTGTTCAGCACGTTCAGGAACGTAATTCATGAACAGATATTCCGTCCCCACCCTGCGTTTTTGGCCGAGTGACGCCTTTACAACCGCCCCGACTTTCGCATCGAGCTTCACACAATGCCAGCCCTGATACAACTCAAGTACGAGCGGATCGCCGTAATACGTCACCAAGCACTTCCCCTCGATGTGCCGTAGCAGATAGGCCAGCTCAACGTGGTCTTCGTACTGAAAACCACATTTGTAGCAGTCCTCACGCCCGACGTACGGGGGGTCAATCGCGAAAAAGACGTCCGGACCATCGTACCGTGTGATGACTTCGCGGAAATCCAGGCACTCGATCAAGACAGATCGGAACCTTTTTTCGAAGGCATCCAGCTTGGCCACGGCGTTCTGATAATCGAGCGCGGCATTCTTGATTTTGCTGCCGCGAAACCCGCTGGGTTGGTTCGGCGTTGGGATGATGCTTTGCCGAAGCAAGTAAAAATAGCGGATCGCCCTCTCATAAGGGTCTTCCGGCAACGGCTCCCGTTGCCAGCGCTCGTATAACAAACGGCTCGTGGGAAGTGATGCAAGATCATCAATCAACTGTTCCTTGTGCTTGCGGAGCATGAGATAGAAGTTGACGAGGTCGCCGTCTTTGTCATTGAACACCTCGACCCTGCTGGGTTTCCTGGCGATCGTCAGGCTTCCGGTACCGCCGAACACATCCACCCAGCAATGATGCTTGGGCACGAACGAGTTGATCTTTTTCGCGAGCATTGCCTTTGAACCAAAATACCGTAATACCGTTGTTGCTTCCTGAAACGCCATATCCATCTCTCCTATGTTCCGAAATCGGTTGTGCCGATTCGGAAATAGGCAGGACTCTGTCTGTCCTCTTGCGCTTCCTCGACCAACAGAAGGCGCAAGCGCTACTTATCCCGAAACTTGGGAGCTCGCAGAAGGGGGCTTCAATGAACCGCAAAGCGGGAATTTCCCGCTCCTTCAATCGCACCTGAGATCAGAGAGTATGGAGGCGTCGACTCCGAGTTTTGTTCATATCTTCACCTTTCCGCTTATTTGAGGAGGGCGATCTGCAGCCGCTGCAGGGCAGCGAAGACGCTGTTCTCCGCCAACAACGCGTAATTATGCTTGATTAGATACAACCGCAGCTTGGCGATGCACTCCCCAAACCGGCTCTTGATTCGCTCAAATTCAGCGTGTGCGTGAAGATCGGCCAGCGACTGAACATTCCGCAGGAAGCGGGACAGCTCGCCAGTTTCATCTTCCGCGCTCATCGTGCTCTCGAACTCATCGTAGGCTTTCTTGGCATCCTTTTGTTTTTGACGGTAATTGCCCAGGAGCTTCTTCAGCTCTTCGATGTTCGCTTCGATCCCGTAGAAGCGGGCGCGGTTCTCGTATTGGTCGATTATCCGGCTCGCCTCTTGTGGAGACTGAAACCGAATGAGCGATGACACCACCAGCTTCTCCCTCTCGATTTCCTTGATCCTGCGTTTTTCCTGCTCCTCCTCGATTAAACCAGCATAGTAGGTCGGCTTACTGCCAAGCGGCACACCGTCTCCAAAATGCCGGTAAGCAATGCCGTTTTCGTCGAAGAGACGCTTGAGCGGATCGGCAATTGTACGGCCGGCATGAATCTCAACGAACGGAAGCGGGTTATGCTGCCGCACGAACGCGAGAATCTTCTCCGCGAAGGCCGAGCACTCATCTTTGCGAGGGTGCCATTTTTGCACCGGGTAAGGCTCCACAGTTTCCTCGAATCTCAATATCCGCTGGCCGTAGACGCTGAGAAAGTACATCTGGTCACGCGGGAAACTCCGCGTCTCCATGTACTGAATGATGTTGGATACCCAGCGGCTGCGTCCGCCTTGGTAAAACCGGTACGCTGGCATCGGCCTGTCTTGTCGGGTGGACGACTCGGTAATAAGAGCAATCCTGTTCACGACGTTCCACTCCCTTTTGATCTTTTCAAACTCCTCCAAGGATTCTTACAGGTTCAGAACCCATACCTTCTTCGGTCCGATAGGATGGCGGTCTTCGCGGGCGCGGCTCATGCTGTGCCAGCTCCCGCCCGGGCTGATGCCCGATAGCCGAAACCCGGCTGCCCGTAGGGACGCTCCCGATTCTTCCTCCAACGTGTAGGTAATGAGCGAGCGATACCCCATTTCCCGCGCCACACGCGCCGCAGCAGCGTACAGCTTACTGCATGCGTGCTTGTAGGCTCGGATCACGCAGAGACGGGTTACCTCCAGTACCCGTCCGTTGTCCCGGAAGCGGGATACCGGCCGGCCGGCTGTGATGACGCCGACCAAGTGCTGCCCATTACTGATACCGAGGGCGAACTTCATCCCTTGCGGTGCCGGATGGTGGCGATGATGCTTGTCGATGAAGTTGCACGCCTCCCGGAATGTCACCGGCACGGGAAGGGTTTCGAACTTGCTGTACTCGGGATAGAACTGTTCCACGTACCGGACGGCTTGCTTCCGGCTCCGCGCAGAATCCCAAAGCACATCGAAACCCTCCTCCAGCAGTTCCCAACGGATCGTGTTGATCGAACCCAGCTCTTCGTCCGAGAGCACCATGTACTTCTTCAATGCCTCGTTCACGAACACCCAATAAAACTGTTCGTTGTCAAGCCTCGGTGCGTAGGAAATACACGCAGCAATGCTCACTTTCTCAATCCTCCTCTTTTTTTGCACAAAAAAAGGAAACGCAAAAAAGGCGTACGTCTCCCGTACACCATTGCGTCTCCCAATTCGCGCTAATTGTTTCAAGGCTGCTTGCGCGGCCTTCTACCCCTTCCCCGCCGAACTGTGACGGCAAGGAAAACATGAAATGCTGCGTAATACCTGTATTATAGCGCAGGAAAAAAGCGGGTGTAAATGCCCTCGCTCCCAAGACGTTTACTCCGAAGAAGACACCACTTCAACCATTTTGAGTTGAAGAAATACTTTTTGCCCTCCACAGCAGAGGCATCGGCCTTCCGTATCCTCGCGACAATCCGGACATGGTACCTCGTCAAATTCCTCCGAAGATACGGCAAAAGTTATGATCGAATCAGACACCCTGTTCACTTGGCACCTTCCGTAAGATGGTCTAAGCCTTCAACCAAGATTACAAGCCAGCCGGTATCAGAACAACTTCTCTTTCGGCAGGTGGATTTTCAGCACGACCGCATGGGGCAATATCTGTTCTTCAATCTGATAGCCGCCATCCGCATAACGGCGCTTCAACTCGTTATAGCCTTGCGAACGCTCCAGAATATAGACCACGAAATTGTCGGTTTCCCCATTCGTGGGTAGGTATTTGGTTTCGTTGTCGGGGAACGGCCAGCCGCCCTTCTTGTTTTCCAAGTTGATCATCGGCCGCAGGTCGATTTCTTTATGCCGGATCTGCTTAAACCCAGTCCAAAAGCTCTCCTTGAAGCAATGGTCAATGAGGCAGTCCGTAAGAAGTTGGCGGTTGAACCGCAGAATGAAAGGCTCGCCTTTCATCGCGTTTTCACCAATCGCTTTAACGAGCTCATCGTCGTTGACGAACTTCGGGATAGAAGCGTCCAAGGCTTCGGCGTAGATCGTGAGCAGCGGGGTCCACTTCTCGCGCATCTCGTTTTTCAATTCTTCTGCGCTCTTGAACATAATTCCCCTCCAAATCAATTCGAAATATGAATCTCCCTCCTGCCTAATTATACCACGCGGGTCGGACAAGACCTAGAAAAATAGTCTAATATTGTCGATTTGTGACGGATACTGGGGACTCTCGCGTTCATCTCTCTGGTGCATTCACATACTCACAAAGTCCAAACACAACACGCAATCACAACACGCCAATTACTTATGCAAATGAAACCTTTTATGTATAATAGGCTCAATCTATCAAGAGGGGATTCGTAACATGAGGGCGTCCAAAGATGTTATTAGAGAACTAGAGGGTTTGTATGAAGCCTACGAGAAGGAGGTTACGGAGAAGCGTAAAGCGGGTATTTTGAAGGACTCGACGGCCAAAACTTACTTGACCCATGCATCAAACTTCGTGCGATGGTGCCGGAACGACTTCGTACCCGGTGATAAAAACACATAACGTAAAGGTCTGACTGCACTAGCCAACCACAAAAAATGGCGGACCAACCAATGTTAGTCCGCCAAAATCCTATTCTACCTGTACTCCAAAAGTATTTTTACCGCACATCGGCTTCCCATCTGCATCATAGCGAATGGACATCGAGTGGCTGGAGTCCAATATGATGTACTGACATTGCGTATGCTTATCCACTAGGATCGTAGCTGCGCTCCCGCTATGCCTATGCCATTCAAACAATTCCGGTAATTCCGGAGCATTGTTTGCTTTCGCCGGTACGGCTCCGCCGATGCTGCAACCTGAGATGAGCACGATGCCGATGATAAATGCTGCGATCATTCCTTTTCTCATGTACGGTTTCTCCTCCCAACAAGTATATCGGTCAGGTCAACGTTTGTTGACCATTCCTACTTCTTGAATTGGACCGACGTAATCCAATGGGTCCTCATTATCGCAATCAAACCAATCGCAATGATATATTCCTATCGACTCATGCTCGTATATCTCTCCGCAAGCGCCACACTCATACTGATGCTTCATGTAGCTCCCCCGCCGGCAACGCTTGCGCTTCGGATAATTGCGGATTCTCGCACCAGCTTTCCGCTGTTCAGCAGAGCTTCGACGAACATCAAATTCGCTTCTTCAGGATCCTCGGCGAAAAAAGCATACGTATCTCCCGTTGCAGGTAGATTGAACGTGTACTCGCTAAGACGCTCGATCGGAGTAGAGTACAAACGCCCGCCCCGCAGTCCAACGACAAGGATTCGTTCGCTCTCAGGCCCACCCCGTACCCAGTCGCCTGGCTGCAGCACCGAATTGGCGGGGTCAAACTCCTGCGATTCTATCCAACGGTATTTCCAAGTCTTTCCCCTGTCCTTGCTTACTTGAACCTTCCGTTTCGACATATCTGCACCACCTTGAGATAAGTCTCCGTCTATATATCGGCGAAGCCGATTAGAAGCTGAATGCCAACTGGTCCGCCGTAACGCGCCGCCCGCGGATTGGTGCTGCGGGGATAATTTGGATGGGTGTTTCCTCCTCCTCAAAACCGGCAAGCTCGCCGGGTCGGGCAAACCACGGCGCGTAGAAGTACATTTGGATCGAACACAGCTTTACGGCGATCGACGAAATGTCCGTACCGTAACCACGGAGGTAGTAATTTGATGCGGGAAGCAGCATAGCGCCGCAGCCGACGCACGGGTCCATCACCGTCTGCCGCTTCATTCTCTCGGTGTCCCCGTCGCAGTAGGTCATCTCGACCATCATGCGCGTGATCTGGAACGGCGTAGGGAAATACCCCAAGCCCTGCTTGTAGCCCTTTCCCGTCGCGTCGCAGAGGAGCTGCGAAAGGTAGTCGGTTGGATTATCCAGCACGAGGAACATGTCGAACTCGCGGTAAAAATGCTCGTTCAGCCGTTCCGAAACGGCGGGTGCGGTATCTGTCCCTGCTAGTCCCCAAAGCAGCCAATCTGCGAATCGGTCGATCGTCGCTTCGTGATGGGACATGCACCGCTCGAACATCTTCTTTGTAGCCTGTACACCGGTCGATCCGAGCTCAGCCCATTCAATACGAGGGATCGGCCCGCTGCCGGCAATCGTGCCTTTCTGCAGGAGATCGAGCCAGTAGTCCCAGCGCCCCCAAAGCAGGCTGTCATAGCCAAAGAGGAACGGCAGGAGCCAGCCCCGCTTCTTCAAACACTCTTCGTGGCTGCGCGGCAGTCCGCCGATCGCCGCGGCGTAGTCGGTTATTTCGGATGCCAACCGGGAGAGCCGAGCGGGATCGAAACGGGACAGTCGGTACAAGTCAGTTTTGTCTCTATTACGATTCATAGCGACACCTTTCCTATACCTTCCCCCTGCACAGGGAAGGCGCAAATTTTGCCCTGTGCAGAGGGTATGTCTCCTGTCTATTTGCTTTTGATCACGCGGAAAGTGATTCGAAGGAAAGCGAGATCTGTCCGCTAGCGTCCTCCGTCAGCCACTCTCTTTTGATCTCCCGCTCCGGAGCGGGACTTTTTCCTTTCACAGCCACCGAGTCGCCCGCAGATGCCGTAAGCCTGTTCCGCATGAGGGCATACGCTGCCTCAATGCCGATGGCGCGAACCTTCCGGCAATCCACCGAGTTGCCGAGCATAACCATACGCTTCGTTTCTGGAATATGCTCCGGGAACTCGAAATCCGCAGGCACGTCTAAAATACGGGCTGCCTCCGCGCTCAGAAACGGGCGCCATAGCTCCGGATGGTCGGGATGCCATAAATAACTGCTGGTGACCTGAATGCGACTGTACGAGGCGACGAGGGCGGCCATACGCGTATCCGAAGGCTTCACCAGCGTCCGGTTGGAATCGGCACGGAAATTGTTTTTGTCCGAAGACTTCCTCAGCAGACCTTCCATTACTGTCCCTTCTATCGGACGCCATTCTGCGCGGCTTTCCCAGTCCTTCCCGATGACCTGCTCAATCGTCGGTCTCCTGTGTTCAGGGATGCGCGGCTGCGGCCATTGAAAATCATCAAGGGGGAAGCGGGCGGCGACGACGTAGCCGCGCGTCCGCCCCGCCGGACTGCCAAAGTCGTAAGCATCGAGAACGGTTGGTCCCTTCCAATAGGGAAAGACATGCTGGAGAAGACCTTTCAAGTGCGCAAATGAGCGAGACCGGAAGTATTGTACGACTTCCTCAATCATAATCAGCTGTGCGCCGCTCGCGAGTACCAGGTTCGCGTAAATCGGCCCCATGCCTTCTTGGTCGCCTCCGGCGCTGCCGTACCCCTTCAGCAGGGAAAACTCGACGCATGAAGGCGAGAGCCATACCGCATCGACCGGATCGAGGTAGCCCGGGTGGAGCCGGCGTAAGTCCCCGAAATAGGTTGTGCCGTCCGCAAAGTTCAGTCTGTGCGTCTCAACAGCTTCCGGCATAATGTCGCCGCCAAATATCTCTTCAAATAATCCTGTCGAACAGAGAGCTTTTGAAGCAATTCCAGCCCCGCTCGGAAAGCTGGCAAGACGAAGTCGCTTCAATTCAGAGCCTTGAAGCATCGGCTTTTCGACAAGGCAGAACTCGAACGATTGTTCTTCCCTGACGACGAGGATCCCGTCGGAGACGAGAACGTCGATGCGCTTGCGCAGGCGGATGATGCCGGTAATTTCCTCATTGCACCGATCCATGAGCGGTCGTTCACGTCCGTTTCGCTTCCTCCTGGAAACGACGTGATCGCCACCGGGGGATTTTCTGAAGACAAGTGCCCGCTTCTCGGCAACAATCTTCATTTCGATGCGGTCGCCCGGCTTGAAGCCTCCTGCTTCCAATACCGGAGGCTCGAAGAACAGCCATACCTTCCCGTTCTTGACGGACGTACCGACGTTCCGAATGAACGATACCTTCTCATACTCCATGCTTCCTTTGTCCTCCTCTTTTGGCACAAAAACAAAGAAGACGCAAAAAAACAGCATACGGGTACCGTACACTGTTTGCGTCTCCTGTTTCCGTGCAGTATTTTTGGCCGCTTCCGCGGCTGCGCCCCTTCCCCGCCGAAGTCTAGCGGCAAGGAAAATGTGAGTGTTGCATCATACGAGTATTATAGGGCACCAAAAATGGGTATGTAAATATATAGCAGTGGTAATAACGTAGTCAGTTATGTATTGCGCACCCTTATGGCCTCGATATGCTGCTCTATTTGTTGCAGCTTTTCCCGCAAAGAAGGCAAAACACTTAGTTCATCAAACCGATTTAAGACTTCTATACGTCTATTCCGGTTTTCTCGGGTGATTTGCTTCTGCGACTTAAAAGTAACTTTCTGAGGTCTGCGATTAAAAGGGACAATGTTATCCATCATACAGCCTCCTATAAGTGGCCGCTATTTGTTGGAACGCCTCTTGGAATTAAGTTTCTCCACTTTCCGCATAACTTCCTCTACTTCTCGCATTATCTTTTCCCGTTTATCCTTTGAGGAAGGAAAAGAAGTTTCACCCGTCTGGAACATGCCTCGAACGATTTTGTTTCGCTTTGACTTCACTGCTACCGCCCCTTAAATGGTAATAGGAGCAGTATGGCCAAGAATCTATGAAAAGAAACGTGAAAAGGAGCCGTTAATAGGCTCCTCTCCAGTTTCCGATCTATTCTTTCCCAACGGCAACTTCTCGTTGGGAAATCATTACCAGCAATTTCAGACTCTCTTCTTGCTCGGACAACAGTTTCTTTACGTTGTTTCGGATCTCCCGCGTACGGACACGACCCACTTCAACGTTAGCCCATGCACGCATGTTTTCCTTCTTTAAGCGCTCGATCTCTTCAGTGATCGCCATTAAACGTTCATGGCTGGTTACCAAACCCTTCTCGGCGGATAGTTCAGCCCGCGACATGGTCTTCACCCTCTCTCCTCAAGAGTCCCCGTTCATCGAGATGGATACAAATCGCTCGGATGTAACGATATAACTCTTTCATCTTTATTATATCATTCATTTTCTCATTTGTAGATTCATAGTGGAAATTATATATGAAAAATCTGCCGGAGGGAATTCGAATTCCCAAACTTGCAACCGTCCTACCCTCCCGATCACTCGTTGCAAATTCAACAGAATTTCCACTGTGAATCAACTTCACCGAAGAATAATGAGAGTATGCTGGGTCGGCAATATCGATTATTCTTGGCGTTTCCGTAGTGCCCTGTTCGCACAAACGGTAAAGTTTATCGTCCTCCAATTCAAACAAAGAGAATGCGGTATGGACTCTTAATTCAGAGGTGTCGAATAGTTGGTCGCTTTGACGTAGACGGAATATCGTGTCTATCGCAGCGTTGTACCCGTCCTCGTTTATTTTAACCAACTGCTGCAGCTGACCTATGAATTCGTAAAGTTTCTCCAATGATGCTTGGTATTCGGTCAGGTCATTCTCTTTGTCATCAAGCTGTTTAGTGAGGTCGTCTATTTGTTCCTGCAAACGCCGTTGTATATCGATATGTGCCTGAACAACCGAATCCAGGCCATTCTCTCTATACAACAACTTTACCCACTCCTGGACTGTTTTGAACGTGTACTTATTCTCTTTAAAATACGGCAGGAACATGTAATATTCCTGCTTACGTAAGAGCTTGTACACATTCGAATTGAAATAAGGGTCGTCCAGTATCAGCATACGGCTTAGGTTGGCGTAAAGGGACGTAATAATGGATACCCCGATGACCGAGTAGGCAAGGATGGTTTGCCATAGGGAGAGCTGGAGGATTGAAGAAAGTGAACCCCCGGCAACACCCGCAAGGCCCAAGAGCGTTCCCCACGTTTTCCATTGGTTCGAAAGAAATGCCAGAATCTTATTGACGCTGTCATCTGACATCTTTTTGTAGCTCGCCCCGAACAGGGAGCGGACCAGCCAAATAAATACCCATCCTTCCGCCTCGTTGAACCGGCGACGTCCTTTTAATAGGAGCGGGTCGAAATTTCTTTCTATGGTTTCGAGCCAGCTAAATAGCTCGACACGATCAACAGGTTCTTTTTGGTCCCCGGACAAGCCAGTACCCCCTTTGGTCAAATCTCCCATATTGTAACATAGGCGAACGACCCATAGTTCATTTTTTTCATTCGCCCGGCGGCACGAGATCAATGCTCACTTGAATATCATCGTACCTGTCCTCCAGCGAAGCGAACATGCGGACGTTGAAGGCAAGCGCGTCTTCTGACGGCATCCACGCCGGCGCCGCGGCGCTCCCGTCAAGCGACAGGAGTTTACCGAAAATACGCCCGTTCAGCCAAGAGGAAGCATCGGCCGAAAACCACGGATAACGCAGGAGCAAGTCCGTCGAGCCCAAGCCGAGAG
>Ga0194137_10000499_pt1 | contig 26317 bp, 29 predicted proteins | sample TARM_MetaG_T3_14_FD_134025 | JGI IMG/M metagenome (GOLD analysis project Ga0194137, IMG submission 134025) | Freshwater microbial communities from Pennsylvania, USA, analyzing microbe dynamics in response to fracking - TARM_MetaG_T3_14 (version 2) | ecosystem: Environmental > Aquatic >... | reverse complement strand
GAAAACCCTTCAACCCTTGCGACATGCTCGCGCCCCGCGAAAGGCATGTCGCCCCCGTGCCTGTACTTCCCCCGTCCCAGTAAGCCCTTTGCCGCCGCTACGCACTGGTAAGTAGCGGCGGCACCCTTTGGATTGGGCCCTTACACCTGTAGAAGCCCTCACCCCGTAACCGACGCCCCCCAGGGCGCCGGTCCCCTTGAAGCAACCCTTTGTCCAAACCGCCACGCAGTACGTCGCTACGCAACTTGGCTCAAGACCTCAACCATGCTTCAAGACTATTTCACTACATAAATCTTACGGTTGTAACTACCTCTAACGTCTTGACGATTTCCCGCGTTTGGACAAAAGCGCAGCGACATTTTGCTTTACGAAATGCAATCAAAGCCGCTGCGAGTGCGCAGGATTGCCCCTATATGTAACTCGACTACTGCCACTCCCTGTCTTAGGTCCTTGATTACAACAAACGCTCGCTAGAAAACAGCAAACAAATCAAAGCCCTATTGGCTATGAGCGGTGAAAGTGCGTGCTTATCAGATTCAAGGCTTCAATGCAAGTCGAAAGGCTCCGCAAGTAAAACAGCTTTCGAGCTGACGCTGCTCGACACGTTTCCTAACCTTCGCTCTGTTTAGGAGTGACTGGTGGGCTATCCGCCAACTTTGGCCCGCCCCGTTACGCGGGGCGGGTTTTTTCTAGGTTCTAGGAGATCAGCGTGAAAACGGAACTCAGTCAGCGAATAGCTCTCGCCATGCGACTGGTCATCGCTTCGGCATGCACCGTTGTTGCAAGCATCGCGGCAGCGGCACAACCCTCCAACGCAAGTGCTCTCGCTGATGCATACACAAGTACACCCGCTGCACCTACCAGCAATGCGCAATACGTGCGCAGCATCAATGCGGACGAAATTCAGGTCAATCGCTACACGACCCTGAATAGCCAACCCGATGAGACAGACAGCTACGCCCTCGCTGTCACAGCCAAGGTCCACTTTCCTCGTGGAGTGGTTTCAACCGTGGGCGATGCGGTCAAGTACTTGCTCATCAGAACTGGCTACGAGTTGGCGCCCGCCGAGCAGATGGACGAGCACGTACGGCGTGTATTCGGTCTGCGGCTGCCCGAATCGAATCGCGTTATGGGGCCATATCGCGTGGACGCAATGCTTCGAGCGTTGATGGGGCGAGCATTCAGCCTGAATGTCGAACAAAACCTGCGCATCGTCTCTTATGCGTCGAACAACCCACCTGCTTCGCCTCAAGCTGCCGCACCGACTGCGTCCGAGCCAGCAAAGGGTGAAGAAGTAGGCACGGTGCCGGCGCCCTCTCCTACCAATCAAGAGCCAGTCGCTGCAAAGCCTGTTGCGAAGTTCTCCTGGCGGCAAACCCCTCAACAAGTCGCCGAATGATTGAAAACAGGTAGGACGCAAGATGAGTCAATCCAACGCAGAAAAAGCCACCGCCAATTCTGGCAATGCCACTCAGCCTGTGGCTGAAGTACGCCCCATTCATGAGGCGACCTCCGAACGAACTGGCCAAGCGACCAATCAGCCGCGTAACAGTCAATTTCAGAACACCCGCCCCCCAGGTTCAGGCGGTGTTGGTAAGCAATCGAAGCCCAACCGCACGCTGATGTGGATCGCACTGACTTTGGTGTTCGGCATTGGGGCTGCTGGGTTGATCTGGCACAAAAGCAGCAAGCATCAACTGAGCGGCTTGCCAAGCCCCGAAAGCACCGGCGAAGTCGTGCCAGTTCCTTCTCGTGTTGACGACCCTGCGAAAGGTCTGGCTAGCCCGGCAGAGGGTGCCCTGACTGCTTCAGTAAGTCCTGCATCCGCACCCGCGTCGGGGGCTGTTTCCTCCATCGCGCCCAAGGTCAAAGTCAACCTAGAAGATGTGCTCCAAAAGGTTGAAAGTCTGGCCACGGACGTGAAGAGTCTGCTAACCGGACACGATGATCATGAGAGCCGCATTGCTGCTCTCGAAAGTGAGCTGCAAGCACTGAAAGAGTTGCAGGCAAAGGCCGCTGCGCCAAAGCCAACGATGCGACGTACTGGGGTGACACATCGTCCCGTCTCCACCGCTCCGGTTCGCCCCCCCGTGCAACAACAAGAGGATGCAGCCCAATTGTTGTCCGTCGATGTGTGGGATGGCAGGCCTTCCGTCGCAGTCGGCCGTACGCACGGTGGCGCGAGCGATGTGCGCTTCCTCACAGAGGGAGACACCCAAGGACGGGTCACCGTAAAAAAAGCTGATGTCGGATCTCAACGCGCAGTGCTTGCCACTGACAAAGGCGAAGTCGTTCTCTCCCGAGATCAGCAATAACTGACGGACCAGCATGAAAGTCAACTCCCTCATTGGCATTGTTCTGGGGCTGTTCCTGTCCACGCAGGCCCTGGCTCAATCGGTGCGATCGACGCCGGTAGTGCCAGTGCAACGTCAGTTCCAGCCAACCACAGGCGCAGGCGCAACGACGCAGACATCATCCATTGATACCACTGACGCATTCACTGCCCAGGTCTGGGGTCTGAATGCCGATGAGGTTCAGCGCGCTAAGGCCTTGCTGCGTGGACCTCGCGCCAGCTTCTCAATACCCAATCTCTCTCCAATTGAAGCCCTGGGCATCCACGCTCGATCTGATGCAGAGCGCCGAAAGTACGCAGAGTTGTTTGCCAGGGCTCAACATGCGGATACCGAGCGCGTGCTGGCATGGATGTATGCCTATCAGGAGGCGATGCAGCGTCTCTATCCCAATGAGCGCGTGATTGACTTCGGGGGGCTGCCCAAAGCCAATGTCGACATTGGCACGGCAGATGCCGCCAACGTTCCTCGCGCAGCTGTTCAGCAACCTCGACGTGCGGGGAGTCAATGATTAGCCGACGCTTGCTTCTCATAGCCTCCGCAAGCGAACTGGTGTGGAGCAACGCGCTGGCTACAACGCGTAGGGGACAACCAGCACCTATTCCACCAGGCTATGTCGCCATGGGTCGGATGAATGAGGTGCCACCGGCAATCCTTTACGGAGTGGCTCTGCAAGAATCCAAGATGCTTTTTGGCGAGAAGGCGTTGCCATATCCATGGACGCTGAATGTCGAAAAAGTACCGATGCGCTTTAAGAGCTATGAGGCATCCGTCGCCGCACTGCGTGGGTATGTAAGCCGTGGTGTGAATAGCGTTGACTGCGGGCTTTTGCAGGTCAACTGGGGCTATCACCACGACAAGCTCAAGACGTTCTGGACTGCGATGGATCCCTATCCCAACATAGGGGTAGGCGCCCGCTTGCTGCGCTCACACTTTGTTGTCACCCGCAACTGGTTTGACGCCGTTGCGCGGTACCACAACGCCAATCCCACTATTGGTGTCCCATACGCAAAATCGGTTTATCGACATATCGCTGAGATTCCTCTCTCGCCAGTTGCACTCGGAGGTGTCCGTGGCTAAGCAATTGGCAAACACTTTGGGTTCATTCGAGCAGCTGGTGCATACATGCACCGGCACCACGGTCGCACCACACAAGCGCTGTGGATGGCCCGCCCTTGCCATTCACAACCTGGTGCAAGCATTCCTGCCATCAAACCCCAAGCTTGCAAACGCACGCCAGGGTGTGGAATTGCGCGCCCGTGTGCTCGCCTTGATCCCTCTTTTCTTCGCTCAGGCCGGAATGGCCCAATCACTCCCCGTCGTGTTGTTCGACTCGGGAAAGACAGTGCCATCGGCACAGTACTTCAGCCACGTGTTGCATGGCGTTGACGCAGTTGATGAGTCTCCATTGCTTGCGTTCCCGGTTCAAGTGAAAGGTCTCAGACCCGGAGTTGTGTCAGGGAAGCACCGCATTGCCAATGCACAGTGGCTGACGCAGCCCCTCTTTGTCATAGGAGCTGACGAGATGTCTACGCAATGGCTCCAGAAATATCGTGTGGCAATACAGCGGCTAAAAGCCAGCGGAATCGTCGTTTCCGTCAAAGACGTACAGACATTCAAAGCCCTTCAGCGGATAAGTGAAGCACCAGTTGCTCCTCATCCCGCTCCAGGCCTAGTCTCTGCTCTCAAGGCTGCTGGCGTGACAGCCTACCCAGTCATGGTCCTGACTGATGGATCTGTGGTGCAAGACCTGTCGGCGTGGAATGAAATCAGTGGGGTGCAGCCATGAGCAAGGCTACCTATGTTCTTGAGCCTCTTTTGAGGCCGGCCGTTGAATTCCAAAGTGCCGCGGTCGCGGCAGCGTGCGGTTCGGTCGCCTTGAGTGCACCTTGGGCGCTGATGCTACCTGATCGACTGGGGCTTGCGTGTGGGGCCATGGCTTTCACATTTGCCAGCGTGCGCTTCAAGGAAGCCTGGGATGTCAAGCGGTACCAGGCGGGCATGAAGTACTACAAGATCACGAAGCTCGCTCCGCACAAGATTCCAAGAACCAAGGACACCCTGTACTTTGGAGAGGGCTTCGCATGGACGCAAAAGCATACTCAGCGAAAGCTGGATGCTACGCGTCCAGAAGCTCAACCATTCATCACAATCACCGCTCGTGATCGTGCGTTGAAAGAGGTAGCTCGGAAATTCGAGAAATGGGCCAGCGCCAAAGACAAGACTGGCATCTCCTCACACCGCATTGCTGCGAAGGTGGCAACTTGGACCAGCTCAGAGCAATGGTGGAATCCTCTGCGCCCTATTCATGACCTGGGTGGCAATGTGCATCTGCACGGCGTCGAACCGGATGAGAAGCCCGTTCTGTTGCGCCAATCCGCACGCTCAGGGCACCTCTTGGTGCTGGGGACAACCCGCGTTGGCAAGACGCGGTTGCTGGAGTTGCTGGCAACGCAGGATATCCATGACGGGTACGTCGTCATCATTATCGATCCAAAGGGTGATGCTGAGCTGATGATGCGTGTCTACGCCGAGGCTGCTCGCGCCGGACGTCTGGACCAGCTGTACTTGTTCCACCTCGGGTACCCGGAATTTTCGGCCCGCTACAACGGTGTTGGCAACTTCTCGCGGATCACAGAAGTAGCATCGCGCGCCACAAACGCGCTGCCCTCTTCGGGCAATTCGGCAGCGTTCAAGGAATTTTCTTGGCGCTTCACGAATCTTGTCGCACAAGCCCAGGTTGCCTTGGGTGAGGTGCCCACATACAACGGCATCCTGCGACACATCACTGACATCGAACCTCTGTTCATCAAATACGCCCGACTCGCGTTGGATCGCGCACAGGCAGCAGGGCAGATCCGCAACTGGGAAACGATGGTCGAGACATGTGCCATCGAGATCGAAAAGCGCAAGATTCAGGTTCCACGTTCCTTGCAAGACCGTCACCCTACTCTTTCTGCAACGATCATCGTAGCCCGTAAGTTGCAGCCAGAAATCAGTGATCCGGTTCTGGGTGGCTTAGCTACGGCTGTGAGCTACGAGAAGTCCTTCTTCGAGAAGATCATTGCCTCGTTGGGGCCATTTCTCGAAAAGCTCACCACTGGCGCAATTGGGCAACTGATCAGTCCCGATTACTTCAATCCCTCGGATCGTCGTCCTGTATTTGACTGGATGCAGGTCATTCGCCAAGGTGGGATCGTTTACGCGGGCTTGGATGCTCTCTCGGACTCTGTTATCGCTGGTGCAGTTGGCAACTCAATGTTGGCCGATTTGGTGTCGGTCGGCGGCAAGCTGTACAAGACAGGCCTTGATCCCCACCGTGACGACGGCAAGATCGTCTTGCCAACAATTTGCAGCCACTTCGATGAGGTAGAGGCCATCGTCGGAGAAGAGTTCATCCCGATGGTCAACCGGATGGGCGGCGCGGGTATGCGTGTGACGGCGTACACCCAGACGGTGCCAGACCTCGAAGCCAAGCTCAAAGACGCAGCCAAGGCTCAGCAGATTCTGGGCAACTTCAACCACGTGGTGACGCTTCGCACCAAGAGCTTGGAGAGCGCAAAGTTCATTGCGGATCAAATGCCCAAGGTCGAGGTAACCACGTTGACCGTGGTTTCTGGTGTGACCGACAAAGCCGCCGAAGGCGATGGCATTCACTTCATCAGTAACAACCAGGATCGCGTGGCGACGAAGGATGTGCCGCTCATTGAGGCATCTGATGTCATGCAGTTGCCAATCGGTCAAGCCTTCGCCTTGTTTGAAGGCAACCGTCTGTCCAAGATCAGGATTCCATTGCCTGACACAACGGGCGATGTCTTCATCCCGGAATCGCTGCGGGCCGTATGTGAGGACATGAAGAATCGCTACCGCACATCCGATCAGTGGTGGACCGAGACGGACTGGCTGGCAGGGCATCCGATTGGGCTGGCTGGATCTGCCCCCATCTATGTGCCGGACGATCTCGACGCCAAGACGGATGCTGCAGTGGCCGCTACGGGGGCATCTACAGGCGATGAACGGGTGGAGCCGACGCTTGGTCCTGAATTCTCATCGGTGGCCGACCTCGGTGAAATTGATCTTGATACCTTGGTTGCATCCATGGATCAGAACGCCTATTCAGGTGAGGTCGTGAAATGAGCAAAGGACCCGTTAAGCCGCAGGCTGGTGGTGGATCCAGTCCCGTTGATCAAGGCCCCATCGGTCTCATGATTGGGATCGTGTTTGGCACGATGCTCAGTGCACTGTTTGCCTGGGCCATTGCCGTCATCATCGAAATTGTCGGGATGCACACCCCGATGATGTGGGAGGCCAAAGGCATCAACCATGCTCGGGGCCTGATTGAAGAAGACCTTGCCTACATCTCTGAGTATCCGCGCTCACTGATCATCCCTGACACGCTCGGGTTTTCCCAGAGCGTGGCCAAGATGGTTGCAAAGCCATTTCTAAGCATGGACGTCTTGGGTTACTACGAGGAAAGCCGTAGACCTATCCCAGACGACCTCAGGGACAACATGAAGAGAACATCGTTGCTGCTCAAACGTGAGCTTGCCAAGGTGTTCATGGTCTCCATGTACATCGCGATGGATACCGCAGTTCGCATGTTCGTCGTCGTATTTGCATTGCCAGCGTTTGCGCTGGCCTGTCTGCTGGGCGCGATTGACGGTCTTGCTCGTCGTGATCTGCGCAGATGGGGCGGCGGACGTGAAAGCAGCTTTTTGTATCACCGCGCCAAGAAGGCCACTCTCTGGTCCTTAACCGTTGGATTTGGGCTGTACCTGGCCTGGCCCTTCGGTGGTTTTAACCCGGCCTACATGGTCCTGGTTTTCACAGCACTGGTTGCTTGGTCCCTATCCGTTTGGGTCAGCACCTTCAAGAAGTACATCTAAGTCAAGGAATCGCCATGTCGATGAACATTGCCAACCGCCTGCCTACCTCGCGTCAGCTCTTGCTTGGGCTGTTCGTGGCAGGTTCGTGCCTCCTGGCCACTACGCCTTCCCGAGCTGATGAGGATGCGGACCGTGAACGGCTCGCAAAGATCAGCTACGAGTTGCAGCAGCTGCGTCAAATGATTGATCAAGCTGACAAAAATTCTGACAAAACGGCCCGAGTGCGTTTCCGCTATGACTGGCTCAACCGTGACGTCGAGATGATTCAACGGGGCATTGATGACCATTTGGATGCGCCACGGCAGCCCCGTGCCGTGGCGCCATTGCGCGGCGACTATCGCAATTGATGGCGGGTAGCACCTTATGCAACAGGAAATGGAGACCGCCTTCAACACTGCCGCTGGCTTCAACAGCAGCTATGTTGCAACGGGGATCGTTCTGATCGTTGGGGCCGTTGCCTACCTCTGGGGGGCAAACGCGATCCGCGCACTCCTTTCCATGGTGATGCACCAGTCGACCGAAATGCCCCGTGGTTCACGCTATGTGATCAGGGTGGCGATTTTGCTCGCAATCCTCACCTATCTGTTGAGCTGATGACCATGAAGCGCTACTCACAGCCGCCCGCGCAGCCTCCCTGACCCAACCAAGGTCCAGGTGAATGCCTGGATCACCTCATCCAGCAAGCGAGATCGAGCCCGCCCCTCGCGGAGCGGGATGGCCTCTCTTTGCCGGAAACCGTCCATTTCCAAATTTGGGCGGGGCCTTAGGGCCATTCCTTCGCCTTGATCTTTGTTCTCTCTCAATCATTTTGCTAGGAGATTCTCATGTCTTTCATCACGCAAGCTGCACAAGCAACTCAGCGTCAAGCCCAGCGTTTGGCCGCACGCGCTCGCAAACTGCCCAACATCATGGCCGGTACATTGGCCATGTTGATGGCCGCAGGACCTGCCATGGCTGCGCTGCCCGGCACCGTGGCGCCTGGCCAAGGTGTGAATGGTGGCGACTACATCGCTCTTCTCCAACAGTACTGGAAGCAGGGCGTTGCTGTGCTGGTGCTCATGATGGGTACCTACGCCTTCGTTGAAGTCGCTGGTGGTGCAGTCGGCAAGTTCCGCGAATGGCGCGAAGGCAAGGCCGAGCTGACCGATCTGAAGTGGTTCTTCTTCATCGGTGTGGTGATGCTGGTTGCCGTTGTGTACCTGCTGACCACTGCCAACAGCATCCTGTAATCGTCTGCTGAGACGACAACCAGCACATCCGAGTACCACGCTATGAGTGAACAAGGACGCGATTCTGCAGACCACACGATCTACTCGGGGCATGCGCCGTTGACGGATCGTGCGAACAACGAGCCCGCAATCATGCGAGGGCTCACAGCATCGGAAACGCAGATTGCAGCCTTGATCTTCTTTCCCGTGTGGGTGGTGATCGGTGTGCTGGTTGCTTTCATCACCAAGATCTGGGCCATAGGTGTTTTGATCGCATCGCTGGCGCCCATGGTCACTGTATGGGTCCTTGCCGGATGGCTGGCAACGATCAAGCGTGACAGACCCGACAACTTCTACCTGCACAAGTATTGGCATTGGATGGCGAAGTCAGGTTTTTCAAAAGGCCACTTCATCAATCACAACGGCCACTGGGACATTGGTCTTGAGTTCGACGCTCAGCGAACGAGCAAGAAAAACAAGCCCTGACCGAACACCGCCACTCGCCAAGGAAAGACATCATGGCTCGATATGTCGATGCACTTGAACAAGCACGCTGGACAATCAAAATTGTGACAGGCCTCGCGGCTGCCGCTCTGCTGGTTGCAGGGTTTGCCGTCATGGGATGGCGCGCAGCTCCCAAAGACCTGGACATTCACATTCCCCCCGATCTCTCTGCTGGGGCCACTATTCACGCTGGCAGGCGTGAAGTTCCTTCGCCCAATGTTTATACCTTTGCCTTCTACATCTGGCAGCAACTCAATCGGTGGAGCAAGAACGGCCAGCAAGACTATGGCGACCAGATTTACAAGCTTCAGGCCTTCTTCACGCCTTCATGTCGTGAGCAACTGATCGATGACCAAAAGATTCGAGCAGACCAGGGGGAACTGGATCAACGCACTCGCACCGTGACAGAAATTCCGGGCCTGGGCTATCGGGATGAACGTGTTGTTTCACTCGCTGATGGATCTTGGGCAGTGATGATCGACACCCAAATTCAAGAGACGTCCCGTGGCGTGCCGGTTAAGGATGCGTATATCCGCTATCCATTGCACATCGTTCGCTACGACGTTGATCGTGAGCGCAACCCCTGGCAACTTGCTCTCGACTGCTTCAGGGGGCGTCCTGAGCGATTGGACCCGAAGGCCGTCGAAGTTTCTCGTAGCTCGGACGGGTCAATGGTCAAAAACACTGATGCCTACGCCAACAAGTCATTGGGTGACGGTGGGGTGGATGTGAATGATCTACCACCAACAGCAGCAGGACCTGCAGCTACTCCTGCATCAGCTGCTCCCTCGACCACTTCTCAGTCTGCGGCTGCTGTCCGGCAACCGCTGCCGTCTTCGCTGGCCCCTGCTGTACTCCCCCGCCCCGTCAATTGACCCGAGTTGTCAGCGAAAGGAACGTTCATGAAACACACCTACTCGTTCAACATACTGGCTGCCCTGCTTGTGATTTCATTTGGAGCGGACGCCAATGCTCAAGCCGAGGTAAAGCCTGTTGCCCGCGTGGTCGATGAAGCGAGTACAACGACTACTGCCACGGCTAAGCTTGACCTGGGAGACGCACCTGGCACGCCATCGACGGCAAATGGCCAATCTCAGGCAGACGCTCACACGACTGGCGGCACCAGTGCATCGTCTACTGTTGGTACTCCACCGCCTTCTGGCACATCCCCTTCTGGTACTCGCAAGCGGGCCTCCGCTGAAACGAAGTCGGCACCCGCCAAGGGCGCAGCGAAGCCGCGGCTCCTTGGCGCTCTCGAAGATTCCGGAACCAATCCGACCAACTGGACTGAGCGCATTCAGTTCGATCGCGCTCCTGTCAAGGTCTCGCTTCCTGTCTCCATCGAGCGCCTGGTGACTTTTCCCAACCCTGTTGCGCTTCATGTGCCCGCTGGTTCGGAGGGTGTGCTGTGGACCCAGGTCATGGAGCGCACTGCTTATGTTCGTGCGCTGGGGCCCCTGGAGGGCTTGCGAGTTGTTGCAGAGGATCTTGTGACGGGCCAGATGGTGCCACTTGATTTCTTCGCCACTGAATCGCAAGGCCCCTCTTCTCGCGAGCTTGAAGTCTTCTACAAAGGTACTGCTGCGCAGCAATCCGGAACTGGCTCCGTCAAGAAGCAACCCGGCGATGACGCGGCCGACGGCACTGATGGTGATGAGCCGTCCCTCGACATGGTTGCACTGACGCGCTATGCGGCGCAATACATGTACTCGCCAAAGCGCCTGATCCCCAGTGCTCCTGGTGTGTACCCCGTGCCCATTCAACCGACCGCCATCAGCGGGCTGATACGTGGGCAGCGGGTTAGTGCCGTCCCCATGGGCCAGTGGCGGTCTGGGTCTCTGTATGTGACAGCGGTTCGTGTGACCAATCTGGAACGTATCACGCTGGACCTCGACCTGGATCAGGTGCGAGGGACTTGGATTGCGGCAACCCCTCAGCACCGCCGTTTGTTGGCCGCTGGTACGGATTGGGATTCGACAACCCTGTACCTGGTGTGCAGCGGGTCCTTTGAGACCTGCAAGTGAGCCTCTTCAAGGAAATGTCATGCCTGCCATCAAACAGAACAAACTGACTCCCATATTGACCGCCTGCGGCGTGGCCATTTGCGGTTATGTGGTGTGGGCGAAGGTAATCAGCAGCGGCCCTAGCACAGTCAAGGCCGGACCCGATCTGACTACCGTCCCACGACCAGCGGGCGACGAAGCCGTAGCCCCTCGACAAGGTGGGATTCTTGGCCTTGGCGCCCTCTCCGCTTCGTCGCCAGCCAGGTCGGCAGATGCCGACAGTCCAGGGGAAACGCTCAAGACCGTGACGGCAAGCAATCGAGACATGCTGGCCAAAGTCCAGCGGGTTATTGAAGACAATGAAGACCTCAAACGCGAGAACGCAAAGTTGCGTGGTGACCGTTCTGAAGTTGTTTCGCAAGTCCGTCAAGAGGTCTTGGCACAAATCAAGGACAGTCAGATCTCGGGCGGCTCAGCTACACCAGCTGCCACCCCAGCATCTGGTGCGACAGGGACTACGGAGGCCCAGGCCAAAGGTCGAAAAGACGGCATCGGTGCAATTGTGGATGCCGCGACAGATGGCTATAGCACCATGGTGGGCAGTTTGGGCAAACCTGCGCGGAACGGTATCCCTGCCGGACTGGGTTATGACGGTGTAGGGGCACAGGGTGGACAACCCAGCGCAAATGCTTCATTCGCTTCCGTGAGCGGAGCACCTGGTTCGTACACACGTGTCTTGCCGATGGGCTACCGTGAGGCGAAGGCTGGTGATGGATCTACTGGGATTGTCCGCACCAATGGGCAACCGATTGTTGCGGCAAGCGCGCCAGGAACCCATCAAGGTACAGCCATGCCTCGTGACCCGGCGAGTGATGCCGCAGGCGGCGGTGATGTGTCCCAGGCCGGTAAAAAACCTCCAAAGCCCTATTTCACGATCCCTGAGAACGCTACCTTGACCCGCGCAACGATGATGACTGCGCTGGTAGGTCGCGTTCCTATTGACGGTCGCGTACAAGATCCAATGCAGTTCAAGCTGTTGATCGGACGAGAAAACCTGGCAGCAAACGGTCACTACGTCCCTGATGAGATCGCCGGCATCGTGGTATCGGGAATAGCCGTGGGGGACATGGCCCTGAGTTGTTCCGAGGGATTGGTCCAGTCCCTCACGTTTGTCTTCTATGACGGAAGCATTCAAACGGTGTCAATGAAGAAGAACGGCGCTGCTGGTGGATTTGGCGGCGGTGCGGGGGGCAACAGTGGCAATCAGACGCCCTCCATCTCCCAGTCAAACAAACTGGCCTGGCTGTCCGACGAATTCGGTAATCCGTGCATCACAGGCAAGTTTGTGACGAATGCACCTGCCTATCTCACCGATGTGGTGGGCCTAAAGACCCTGAGCATTGCGGCACAGGCTTCCGCTTTGTCTCAGACCACCACCTCTGATAGCCCGCTCGGTGCAACGACCTCTGTTACTGGTAGCAAGAGCAAGTTTGTGCTTGGTCAGGCAGCCGGTGCTGCAACCGATGAAGTGAGCAATTGGATCATGCGCCGACTGAACAACTCGTTTGATGCTGTCGTCACACCTGCAGGTGCTCGCGTCGTGGTCCACATCGAGCAAGAGATCTTCATTGACAAGGCTCCCGACGCACGGAAGCTGAACTATGGCCGTCAAACGGTCGCCCTGGGCGGTCGCCGCGCCCTGGATTGATCCAACAGAAGGAAACAGCCATGCATGCCCTCAATCTGACACTGACTCGCTGGGTTATGGCCATCGCTGCCATCTCCTCCCTTGGTGCTTGCTCTGTTGCTGGACCGCGTGAAAGTCCATTGCCCAAGGACGGTCCAACGATGATCGATATCTACAACCGCCACATGCAAGAGGAAGGCGTCAACACATCCCCACGTGAGCGCTTGCCTGTGCGTGCCGTTGATGAGGATGAGCAGCCTCCTGCATACCGACGCACAGCGACAGATCCATTGGTTAACCGCTTCCAGCGGCTGCCAAATCCTGACTTGGAAATGCACGTCTTCCCCCACTTGGCCAACGGCAAGTACCCGATTCCGGGCTATGTGACCGTGTTCCCGTTGTACGAATCCATTCAGTACGCATTGCCAGGTGAGGTGGCTCCCCGTCGCTCAGAAGGGCGAGTTGCCCCAGTGCAATCGAGCACTAACAACAGTGGCGCCGAGGCCTTGATGGTTGTCAAGCGTCTGAATCCCGCGCTCTACCGTGTAGGCCAGGATTTCCGAAGCGACTTTGCCAAGGAGTGCGACGCTCAGATTGACGACCAGGCTCTGGTAAGGCTTCTGACAGCCGCACAAAAAGAAGACAACCTGCACGACATCAGCCGTCGCTACGCAGCCTTGAATGCGGGGGAGCGTGCTTACGTCGCTCAACGTGAAAAGTTGGCCTGCCGTGATGTCAAGCGGGCGTTGGTAGATCTTCAACTAGCTGCTCGCTGAGCACTGGAGGCGCAGATATGTTCAGCTGGCTCCTTCCCAAAAAGCCGACGGCCATTGCTACGGCCACACTCGTTGACAACAGCGGCGGTGGAGCTGGTGCTTCATCCAATGAGGCCGACTACCGACCCCTGACAACGGCACAACGTCGCAGCATGGCGTCACGGCCTCCTTCATTCACGGAGTTGCTCCCCTGGAGAGGCTTTGATGCCGACCCCAAGGCCCAGGTCTTTGAACTAAGTGATGGCGTCAGTGTTGGGGCTCTTTTCGAGCTGACCCCAGCGCCCACTGAAGCCCAACCGCAAGAACTGCTCAATGACTGTCGGCGCAAAGTACAAGGTGCGCTTCAGGGATTGCCAGAGTCCGAAACCGCCGAGTGGATCGTCCAGTTCTTCTTGAATGATGACCGCAACATCGATCACTTGCGTGACGAGTTGGAGGCATACATTGACGAGGTGCACGCCAGCAACCCTGAGCGCCGGGAAGCAGTCAAGAAGTCTGTTCTCACTGAAACCGTCGTCAACGAGTTCGCACTTCATCTGGGCAACGTCTCACGCGCTGAAGGCCTCTTTGTTGATACGGAGGTTTCAGGTCATGTCTGGCGTGGGCAAATTCGCCGTGTCCGGTGCTGCCTCTACCGGATCTACAAGGCCAATCATGATTTCAGTCGTGAGCCTGGCGATCCAACTGAGATGCTCAATCGGGTGGCCGAGGGCATGGTTGCCAACTTGGAAGAAGCCGGTGTACGGGTGCGCAGAGGCACCGGCAAGGACCTCTACGATTGGCTCCTGCCATTCTTCAACCGCCGCAAGGATTTCCGCACGCCTGGCGACTTGCTTCGCGCATTTCCTTACCCAGGTGACGAATCCCCTCAGAGCGGCGCACCGATCGCTGGCTGGGATTTGTCCTCCTTCCTGAACCTGGCCAATCCCAAGACCAACCAGGAACGCGGTCAATTTGAATTTGACGGGGTACCCGTCAAGGCACTCACGCTACAACAGATCACTTCCAACCCTGAGGTGGGCCACCTCAGTGCGGAGCGTCAATATGGGCGCAATATTTTCGCCCGCTTTGATCGGCTGCCCGCAAACGCCATGTTGTCCGTCACGGTGGTGATCCGGCCACAAAACCTGATGGAAGAAGGTGTCGAGCGGATCAAAGGCAAGTCCAAGGCCAAAAGTCCAGAGGCCGAGCGTACATACGCCGAATGCGATCGGATCTTGAAGCACATGGCGGGTACCCCCAAGGACAAGCTATTTCCCACCTTCACGGTGCTCTACCTATCCGCAGAAACCGAGGAGCAGCTGCGCAAGGACATCGCAACAGTCAACGCGCAGCTGGGTAGCTCGGGATTGCGCTTCATTTCACCTGAACACGATCTGACGCCCATTGATGCCTTTGTGCGTGGGTTACCGATGTGCTTTGATCCTTCCTTTGACGCACAACGGCTGAAGCGGTCGCGCTTGCTGTTCGCTTCACAAGTTGCTGCACTCTTGCCCGTCTATGGCCGCCAACGTGGATCTGGTCGACCAGGCTTTCCATTCTGGAATCGTGGCGGAGAGCCGATGTGGGTCGATCCGCTGAACAAGCGTGACCGAAAAAAGAACGCCCACATGCTTGTGTTGGGGCCGACTGGCGCGGGCAAGTCATCGACGCTGAACTTCCTTGTTCTCTTCATGATGGCCATCCACCGGCCCCGGCTGTTTATCGCCGATGCAGGCAAGTCCTTTGGTTTGCTCAAGGACTACTTTGCAAGCATGGGGCTCACCACAAATTACGTGGAGCTGACCCCGTACAACGACGTATCGCTACCGCCGTTCGCGCTGGCCGCAAAGCTGCTGGCCGACCCGTCAGTGATGGACTCATTCCAGGCTGTAGAAGATAGCCACGAAGAGGCTCGTCTGGAAGCCATCGAGAGCGCGATTACGGCCAAGGCTGCCGAAGCAGCGCAGGCCATCGAGGATGAGGATGATGCTGACTCATCCGATGACTCGCCAGAAAAGGACCAGGAGCAAGAAAAGCGCGACTACCTGGGTGAAATGCTGTTGTCAGCAATCATGATGATCACTGGCGGCGAAGAGCAAGAAATCGCAAAGATGAGCCGGGCTGACAGGTACGTGATCAGCCGCGCAATCATCAAAGCTGCATTGGCCGCGCAAAAGGCCGGCAAGCCTCACCCACTGGTCCAGGACGTGGCCCTGGCCCTCATGGGCATGAACAAGGATGAAACGCTGCTGCCCGACCGTAAAAAGCGTGCGGCTGAAATGGGTGAAGCCATGATGGTCTTCACCCAAAGTCTGCGTGGAAAACTGTTCAACCGATATGGGCAGAAGTGGCCTGATGCTGATGTGACTCTGGTGGAAATGGGCACCCTGACCCAAGACGGTTATGAGGATGCCCTGGCCGTCGCGTACACCGGCCTCATTGACCACGTACACGCAACCGGCGAAGCCCACCAACACGAAGGACGGGACAACATCTTCCTGACTGATGAAGGGCACCTCATCACCACGAACCCTCTGCTGGGACCAAAGATCGCCAAGGGCACAAAGATGTGGCGAAAGCTGTCCATCTGGTTCTGGCTGGCAACCCAGGACATGAAGGACTTCCCGAACTCGATGAGTCGTGTGCTCAACATGTGTGAGTACTGGTTATTGCTGACCATGGAAATGGCCGAAGTTGAGGAGGTGTCTCGATTCAAGAAGCTGACGGCCGAGGAACGCAAGCTGATGGAGTCCACCAGGAAGGAACCGCCCAAGTACACCGAGGGCGTGCTGCTGTCTAGCACGATCAAAGCGCTGTTTCGGAACGTGCCTCCCCCTATCGCTATTGCGTTGGCGATGACCGAGGGCCATGAAAAGGCCGCTCGCAAGCGCCTGATGCAGCAACACAACTGCACAGAGATGGAGGCAGCTGTCCTGGTTGCTCGCCAACTCGCAGAGCGCCGCGTCTGAGAACGGATATGTCAAGCACAACCACGCTAGATCGTGGACAACCTCAGGTATGTCCAGTCGAGCCAACCTATTGCAGCGGGAGAGCCCCGATGGCGCCGTCCATCTCCAACGATGATGAACAGCAGTACCCAGAAAGCAGTGGATTGGAAGATGCCAAGACGCAACTGGATGAGGCTGTCCACGACGCGGCAGCTTCGGCCCAAGTTCTGATCTTTCAATGTGCTCATGCTCAAGATCGGTTCACCTTGGGAGAGCACCTGTCATCGCAGGCAAACACTGGCCACCATCAGCAGCGTGAAGATCAGTGGCCGGTAGACGCATATCTTGATTTGTCCGGCCACCCTGACAAACCTGCTCGCTGCATCGTGCGCGGAATGGTCGGCTACTGGAGAGATCTAGCGGATGGGTTGCCGAAGGCATTGGCTGGGACCAGCGTACTGGCCATAGATGCCCCAGAGCACATGCTGGACGTGATGCCAGTTCGCCTGACTCGATTTATTCAATGGTGTGTCCAGCGCCGCATCATGGTTGTCGTGTTGGTCTCGGAGACGGATCGCGTTCTTGGTCTCGATTTGCGTGGCATTTGCGTAAGAACCGATTCTGTCCTCGGCAATGCTGGACTTCACCTTGATCGTCTCCGAGATGAAGCGCTTGCTGTCATTGCAGCAGCTGCGGCTGCCGCTGCCAAGGATCCGCACCAACCTACGGGAGATGCCACATGAAATTGAATGCCCGAATCATGGGACTTGCTCTTTGTGCCGTGACTGTCGGTGCAATTGGCCAGATCACTTCAACGGTAACGACATCCTCTCAGATCCGTTCAACTCAGGTTGGCCAGATGGCCTCCGTGCGGATTGAGGTTTTCACGAACTCCAGCATCTACCTGACGAATACTGCGGGCGCGACTGTTTACCTGCTGGATGGGCTGGAGCAACTAGAGGAAGAGCTTTCTCAGGGCTTACCGACCAATGAGGCGGCAGCGGAGCCTGTAGCCAGGGAGCGTCTGAGAAAAATGGGGGCGGCCGAGCTGCAACGGCGTGCTGCGAATGCTTCTGAGGGCATCGCACGCGCCGGGCAATACGGCATTGATCGCGTGCCCGCCATTGTTTTCAATGGGCAATCCATAGTCTATGGCGTCACAGACATTGCGCAGGCCAAGAGCGCCTATCTAAATGCTGTGCTACGTGCGCAGCCAAGCAAGTAAGGATCCAATCATGAAGCGCAGACCTTTTCTTGCGGACCTCGTGACCTTGTGCATCCTGGTTGAGGCAAACCTTGCCTTTGTGCCGGCACGTGCAGCAACAAACACCGTTGAGATTGCTATCAATACGGCACAGGCCCTACCTAGCTGCCTGAAATACAAAGTCAAAGGGGTGTGCTCATGGCTGAAATGTTCAGCGTTTCCCCCAAAGTGCTCGATCAAGACATCTATGAGAGTTGAACACTTTGTGCCAGAGGTGGTAGTCAGTACCTGGCATGAGGCCGGGGCGCATCCTTGGGCCGATTATGGCCGCGTGCTGGCCTCGGGCATGAATGGTGTAGGTAGCGCCTTCATTGGGTTGCCAATCGACTCAGCGGGATCGCATGCACCTGGCGATCGCACCGATAGGAACCATCTCTTTCGCGATGCCGACGCTATCGGCAATCCGCTTGGGACGTTGAACTTTGTTTTGAGCGGAAGTTGGCCCAACCTCACTACGCCAAGCAAGATCCCCTTTCCCAATCCGAGCGAGTTGTCGAAGTTCCCGTCCACGATGGGGGCAATTGGCAGTTCTTGGTCAAATGTTCCGGCCACGGTAGCAAATGGCTCGTTGAATCAAATCAAACAGTTGGCTGACGTGCCGGCCAAAATCGCTTCGATTGGAGGCGAGATCGCTTCATTGCCCGGAAAGATAGCCAACATTCAGTCGCAGTTTGGCAAGGTCAGCGACCTGATGAACAAGCCCAGCAACATTCCAGGAGCGAGCAGCCTATCACCTACTGGTGGTCTACCGGCGCTAAGTTCCCTGGTCGATGTTGGCGGACTTGGGATCGTTGATGGTTTGTTCTGCCCTCCAACATCCTTACCCTTCGGCTTGCATTATCAATCTCTCCTAGATGCGTTCTTCTGGCGGAACGTTATTCCTGCCGAATTGATTTACCCAGATAGCTGGATCCCTGGCTACAACGAGGTTGGCAACTTCCCATCCAACACTTGGGGCAGCCTTTTCCCTCGGAGTGGTGAAGTTACTCAGCAGTTGCCCATCAAGGGATCGGCTGTGCTTGCACAGCGGGTCGCCAGCATCATTTCGCGCCCCGCACAGCCTCACATCTATTCGTTGCTGACAACGAAAGGAAGCAACTTTCGGTACTTCCAAACAGGACCGATCAGTCCCAACGATCCCAGCAATTCCAAGTGGCAGCGGCTTTATCCAAATGCGTCAAAGACATGTGAGGCCTTTGGCTCAAACGATAGCGCCAGCCTGACCTCCTGGGGGGATGGGAATTCATCAAGCGAAGAGAGCTATGCCTGGAACTTGTGGCGAAAGATGGAGTGCTGCAAGAAGGCAGGAAACATCTACCTCGGCTCGGTGGTGTGGTGAAAGGACAGGAGAAGCTATGACTAAAAAACGCAACGTCATCTTTAAGATGCTGGCCACATGCTTGGCCGCATCTATTGCCACCACGCCACTCTTCGCACAAACCCAGAACGTACCGCGATCGAACTCATCGCTGTATTACCGCATTGGTGGTGGTGCCCCAGCAGCTCGCGCATCAAATCCAGGTGCTGTGGCAATGAAGCTGGGCATTGGCGCCAACTTGAAGCTGAACTACACGTGCGGCAAATTCGACATCGGTGCCAGTTGGTCCAATCTGATGAACGGGTTTAGCCAGCTCGGGACGCAGATTACCGGGGCGGTGAAAGCGGGCATCTCTGCTCTGCCGTTGTACATCCTGGAGCGCGCGCAGCCCGGCCTGTACGAGCTGTTTCAGACCTACTCCAAGAAGGCTGAAATCGCTGTAGCAGCTGCATTGCAGAGCTGCGAGCAGATGGAGGCTCAAATCAAAGCTGGCAAGGATCCATATGCCCAATGGATCGGCTTGGCAAAGGGAGAAGGTTGGGCTACTCAAGCGTCTGCCAGTAACGATGTCGTTGCGGCGAAGACTTCCGTTGAGACCAACAACGGCAATTCCGGCGTGACCTGGCTCGGTGGTCAAAAAGCAGGTGGATTTGCCCAGAATGCAATCCGTCCCATCAATGACATGGCGGTTGCTGGCTACAACGTCACCATGAATCAGCCTGTTACCAGTTCGAATACGCTCAATTACACGAACAGCCAGCTGCCCCTGTCAAAGGTATTTCCGAAGCCTCAAGACGCTGCTGACTTTGCGACTTCAGTGCTTGGTGATTTGTCTGTTGCGACATGTGATGGCCCTAGCTGCCCCAACAAGGGGGCTCAGGCTGGGACAGGCCTCAAGCCCAAGTACGAGGCTGAAATTCCAGCAGCTCAGACGCAGCTCAATACAGTCCTGGCCACGAGCAATCCTACATATTCCAATCTCGATGCATTGTCAGCACCGGGCGTGTCGGTAACCACCGATGTTGTCCGAGCAATTCGAGAGCTGCCTCCGGATATGCAGGCCATTGCAGCACAGCGCTTGGCCAAGGAAATTGCGCTGGCACGCACGATCGACAAAGCCTTGATCGTGCGCAACTTGCTGATTACTGGTTTGACCCTGCCCGAGCCGCAGAAGTTTGAACCGGCCAAGGACGATACGGAAAAGCGGATCGCCGCTTTGAACCGCTACATCGATGACCTGTTATTCGAGACGCGTGTACGCCGGGAAGTGGTGTCTGAGACGTCACAGGCACTGCTGCAGACGTACTCAGCTACACGAGCAATCTCTACTGCGACGGGAACGCAACGAGCGCCGGATACCAGTGTCATGTCCGATGGACGAGTGAAGTGAGGCTAGAGCATGGACGCAGCGACACAAGACTCAACTGAAAGCTTTCATATGGCAACCAACGAACAACCGTCTCGCAAGGTTGGAAGGGCAGTCTTCAAAGGCGTCTCGTATGCACTGATCGGGATCGTGATCGCTGCTGCCATCTCGACACTAGCGCTGATCATGGTTCGCAATTACGGCGGCGTCCGCCAAGTGGTTCACACCCTGATGTCTTTGCGGTTGTACGGGTACGCGATTCAGTTTTCATTGATCGCAACGCTTTGGTGGAAATGGGATCACATCGTCAACTGGATGGTGGATCGGAAAACTCTCCCAGAAGCTGCGCGCCCTTTGCTCTTGGCCCGTAGGCACCGATGGATGCTCAGCCTCTTTCTCTTCGAGGTCTTCATGCTTGTATTCACCACCCCCACGGGTGTCAATTGATATAGGGGTGCCACCATGGGATTGGACAGTTATCTGGAGCTTTACACCACGCTGTATGGGTGGTTCTTCTCGGGAATCATCTGGAGCGTGCTTTCTGCGACAGGCATCATCTTTTTGCCTTTCCTTGTCACGCTCATTCAGGTCTGGCGCGAGGGCCATGAGATGGGGGAGGATTCCGATGGCGTTGCCTGGATGATCCGCCGCATGGAGGTGGAACTCATTTCCGCTGTGGTCGTGTTCGGCCTTTGTTTGGTCCCCTCAAACATCACCTCACTATCGCATTTGAGCTTGTACTACCAACCTCCTGCAACTTCGATTAACCCAACTCCCACAACCGCAACGGTCACAAACTCTGACAGTAGTTATGCCGATGCCGATGCGTTTGGCAACTCAGTGCCCAGTAACGCAGCGGTTCCCCCTTGGTGGTACACCGTTATGGGCTTGTCTAGTGGCATCAACGCAGCCGTGCGAGCTGGTATTCAGGCAGACATCCGTGATTTCCGTCAGCTTGAGGATCTCGCACGAATTGCAACCATTCAAGATCCTCAATTGCGCTTGCAAATCCAGCGCTTCTATTCCGAGTGCTTCGTTCCGGCCAGGTCGCGATATTTGCGGGCAGGCTCCCCCTCGGCTCAAGCAGCAGCGGAGATCGCCACGTACGGAGAAGCCGATCCTGATTGGATTGGGTCGCACGCATTTCAATCTGACCCGATGCTGTATCCCGACATCTACGCCACTAGCGATGTCCCTGGCTTTGTCTTCAATTCCAATCGAGACGCTGATGCTGATCCTCAAGCTGCTGCACCTGCGCTGGGTCGACCAAGTTGTGTGGACTGGTGGACTGCACAGAATGTTGGCCTGCGCGATCTGATGGTGTCGTCGGTCAGCACCTCAAATAGCCTCTGGACCAAAGTGAAGGCGGTATTTACTGCACTTTCAGATGCCGAGTTGAAGGACCAACTGGCCAAGATGGCATATGACAAGACAGCTCCATCGTATGTGGACAGCGAGTCTGGTTCAAATGGCATCGGAAACGAGCAAAGCACATTCAGCAGTTTGATGCACATGCCTGCTAACTTGGCCGGTGCCGCAGGCCTCGGTTGGGAGGCGTTCAAGGCCTCTGCAAGCATGAAGCCTTTGATCTACTTCATGACGATGGCGCAGCCGCTCATATTGATGGGCATCTACATGTTCATGCCGATGATCTTGGTATTTGGACGCTACCACTTGAGCATCATGCTACTCGGTGCATTGGCTATCTTCACGGTCAAGTTTTGGACGGTGATGTGGTTTGTTGCCAGGTGGATGGACGACCATTTGATTGCCGCAATGTTTCCTGGGATGAACGGCGCGGCGCTGATGCAGTTCATCACCGATGGCAGCTCAACCGAGAACATCTCCAAGCGCATAGTGTTGAACATCCTGTTGATGTTCATGTACATCGGCCTTCCCATGCTCTTCTCGGGAATGATGGCTTGGATTGGCGTCCACATTGGCCATGGCATCCAGAAGATGTATTCCGACGCGGTCAACAGTGGCGTGAGTTCCGGCGCTACTGGTGCGGGGATGGCCGGAAAGCTGGCCGGGAAAGGGCGTTGATGTCAGTCTGGACGGCCAGTCCACGAGTAGCCACGCCGATCCCAAGAAGAACGGCGCTGGTACTGGTTAGATGGACCACTTCCCATGTCTGATCCCGCTGCCAAAGACAGGAAGGTCAGAAGCAGCCTGACTGAAAAGCCAATCGCACCGAAAGTGAGTTTGAAGATGGATCGAACCATGATGCTCTCCTGTTGGATTCCCCTGGGGAGAGCCGCACAAATACGGCGAAACACGGCTGGGCAATGCCCAATGGGGATGGAACGACTAGTTCCCAAGCTGCAGATTACACCAGATTGCCGAATGCTGTCGCATTCAATGCGCCAGCAACGTTCGCACCTTGAAAAACTTGGGTCACCTTATGCATAAACGCGTTCATCCCGAAGTCGTTGACATTGGTACGTCCGCAGGGATTGTCTCCGCTCCAGAAAGCGAGGTGATCTGGGAGTGCAGCGAGGGCCAGGTTGTCAATGCCGGTTGGATCGTCTTTGGGCTGCTGGGATTCTGGCTAATCCTGCCCCTGGTCATGGCCCTCTGGCGAATCTGGCAAACATCAAGGCATACCTATTCTCTGACTTCTCAGCGACTGCGAGAACGTGTGGGGGTGCTGAATCGCGATGTCGAAGAGTTGGAGTTGTACCGCGTCAAGGACCTCTCGGTCCATCAACCGCTACTTCAACAAGTCCTGGGGCTTGGCCAGGTGATTCTGATTACCTCAGATAGGTCAACACCCCGAGTTGTTCTAAACGCTGTGCCAAACCCCGTTGGCGTAGCTGATCTCATCCGTAGAAACGTCGAAGCGTGTCGTGTGGCCAAGGGCGTTCGTGAAATCGATTGAAAGGAGAAACTGATCATGGATTTGATTCACGCTTACGCATACATCGCAACGATGTGCGCCGTGTTGGCAGGATGGGCTTGGCTCAGCGAGAAAAGTCGTAGAAAATCTATCCAGCTGACAATCAAATCTCACTGTGGCGGCATCCTCGATCGCATCGATGTCATCCGACAGACGGCTGAGACCGTTGAATGTTTAGCTCCTGACCTCTTCTTCAAGCAGCCTGAACTACTCAGTTGGCTGCTCTCGACTGACGAATTCCTCTGTTACCTCCGTGACCGCTCAGGGCTATCGGAGGACCAGGAATGGCGAGGTGCACCGCGACCACGTAACCGCGGCATATACGTCAGGATCCAACATCTGATCAAACCGGCCACCCGTGTGGCCTAACACTACAGGAGCACCTATGTTCGTCAAGAGCATGTCTCGCATTGCAGCTATCGCCCTCGCTGCTGCTTTATCCATCAGCTCAGTCCATGCTGCTGAATCAGATGTGCCAGCTTCACAGAGGCAGCAGATCAAGGCTGCAGTGGAGCGAAATACGGATGGGAAGGTAACCGTGAACGAGGTTTACCGGACGCCTATCCCTGGCTTCTTTGAGGCCACATCAGGGTTGGATGTTTTTTATGTTGATGCTTCTGGGCGCTATGCATTGGTTGAGGGGCATCTGATGGATCTCAAGTCCAAGCAGGACTTGACCCAAGCTCGCATGGAAAAGGTTCAGGGAATCGACTTTTCCGCGTTGCCGCTGAACTTGGCAATCAAGACCGTTCAAGGCACTGGGCGCAGGGCGATCGCTGTGTTTGAAGACCCGACATGTCCTGTGTGCAAGGTGCTGCACAAGTTTATCGCCCAACTCCCCGACGTCACGGTCTACACGTTTGTGTTTCCCATCGTCTCTCCGGAGTCAATGCCGATTTCTCGTGCTGCTTGGTGCTCGCCCAATCGAGCCGTGGCGTGGGAGCAGGCCATGAGCGGTAATCCAAGACCAGGAAACGGCGGCAATTGCGACACCTCGGCGATCAACCAGGTTCTGGCTCTAGGAGAAAAGCTTCAAGTTGTGGGGACGCCCACGGTCTTCCTGGGCAATGGTCGGCGGCTCGTTGGGGCCACGCCACCTGACCAGTTTATCCAGGCCCTCAATGAAGTGGCCCCCCCCTCTTCCAACTAACTTCCTCTTTCTCGCTGGAGGACCATATGCGGACCCTTTCTCTACTCATAGCCCTAGCGACTGTTCTTGGCTGGCAATGCGCTCACGCGCGCCCATTGGACAATCTGGGGCACTGCCCTTTAAATGCCCAGGTTGTGCCGGCTGCTGGCAGCTATCAAGGCACAGCTCCAACAGCTTTGACGGTTTCAGCATTTGCACGGGCCCATGCCGCGCATACCCAAGACCAGATGCCCTGGTTGGCCAAACTCACTGGTGGGAGTGGGCGAAACCGTGTGTATGTTCAAGGGAAAAAGAAGGTCCTTCTTGTCACCGTGTGTGACCCGGCAAACTGCGAGCGAGTAAGGGCCTATGTCGCATTCGAACCCAGCACAAACACCTGGGGAGCAAGGCTCTACCTTGATGATCAGGTTCAGGAGCTAGGTGTGCCCATCATGGCAGGGGCCGAAACGCAGATTCTCCCGCAGGAGGTGGCTCAAGCAGTGATCTGTGCGCAGAACCTAGACTGGGGAGGCCGGAGATGAAGCAACGACTTTCCAACCTCTTCGGTATGGCCAGAAGGTTGACCCAGTCGGGGCTTGGGCCCTGGTTGGCCCTTGGTGTTATGAGCGTGGCCATTGCAGCCACTGGATACGCCGACTTCTTGAAGGCGGTGGCCACGAAAGAGTCGAGCATGAATGCGGGAGTCACAAACGGCCTGGGCTATGTCGGGCTGTTTCAGATGGGCACAGCAGCCATGACCGATGCGGGCTACTACAAGAGCAATGGCACCGCATCCAACAGTTGGCAAGGGACATTCACAGGCAAGAATGGGGTAACCAGTCTTGCCCAATTCAAAGCCAATCCAGACCTGCAAGTTCAGGCTATCACTGACTACTACAGCAAGCTGCAAAGCTATGTCAATTATTACGGTCTGAACCAGTACGTGGGCAAGACCGTCAATGGCGTACCCATTACCGAATCGGGCCTTATTGCTGGTGCCCACCTGGTTGGCATTGGGTCACTTAAACAGTACTTGGAAAGTGGCGGGTCTGTCATTCCAAAGGATGGCAATGGTGTGCCGGTGACCCAATACATCACGCAGTTCGGCGGGTACACGATGGCAACGACCGCCCCGAGCTATGCACAGGTTGTGGCCGCAACACCCACTGGATCAGTTACAGCTCAACCCCAGCAGCCTCAACAGCCTCAGATACCTCCTGGGAATTCGCCTGGGCCCAACTTGAATTCTGTGTTTCCTTCGCAGTCAACGGACAGCATGACCCCTGACGATGCCTTTGCTGCCAGAACCGGGTACACGATGTGGCAGGTTGGCGATTTCTTCAAGCAAGCATTTGCAGCAGTGCTCTTTGTCTGGGGCGCTCATCTTCTTCGCGGTGGCTGGACGCAGTTCCGGACAGGGCGGAATACGTTGCCGCAAATTGCGCACGAAAACATGCGAGCACTGATTGTCATTTCATTGTTCATGCTAATGCTTATCTAAGGCGGGCGGCTGAGTCATGGCTACTACAACTGCAAAACGCAAAGCTTCGCAGCAAGCCCATCTGGTAAGTCTTCTGGCGTGTCTTGCTGCCTCCCCATCGCAGCCCCCTGAAGTCAGTCCGGTAAGAAGGCGGCAGCCACTCAATGAATTTGTCATTGAACAGGCTGTCGCTGCAGTCAGAGGCGCTCAAGCACGCAGGGACAGTGTGGCCAGAAAGTTGGGCTCCGGAAGTGAGCTTGTTTCACCCGGCCAGCTTGCTCTGCTGGAGCAGGAGGTGCGTATTCCGGTGAAATCCGCCACTCGTTCCGGTTCAAAACCGCCAGCCAATCCGGTTGAAGCCCGCCACCGAGTTTAAGGGAAGCGACAGCGTGGCCTTGGGTTTGTATTCAAAGAGGTTGTCCACCTGTGGATAACGTCTTCGGCCGGTCTCGCTTTTCTAGCTCGGGACTCTGGTAGCGTTGGCTTTAAGCGGGGGGGGGGCGACGCAGCGACGAG